>OJKE01000005.1_pt1 | contig 208128 bp, 158 predicted proteins | sample 1596501 | NCBI WGS metagenome assembly OJKE01 (sample SAMEA4350125, study PRJEB24818) | metagenome | biome: human; feature: gut; material: faeces | place: Denmark | collected 2013-09
TCAGGTGGTTATTGCGGTGAGGTCCCACCTCTTCCCATTCCGAACAGAGAAGTTAAGCTCACTTGCGCCGATGGTACTGCAATGCAATGCGGGAGAGTAGGTAGCCGCCTTCTTTTATCAAAGCCTCGATTACGAAAGTAGTCGGGGCTTTTTTTGTGTTTCTTTTTTCCCACAGATTTCACAGATTCAAAATAAAAAACTGGACCAACCTTAAAGGTCAGCCCAGTTTGATATGGAGAGATTATTTGTTTCTACGATGATTACGTGTCTTCTGCTTCGACTTCTTTGTTTTCTTGGAAGAAGTACTAGCCGCAGGCTTTTCCTTGCGTACAGGAGCAGAATCGCCAGCTAGGGCGAAATCCAACTGCTTCTTCTCCAGGTTGGCTTGCGCCACCTTGATGCGGATAGCATCACCTAATTGGTACTTGTTGTGATGACGACGACCAATCAGACAGAAGTTCTTCTCGTCGAAGTCGTAGTAATCGTCTGCGATGTCTCGCATCGGAATCATACCTTCACAATGGTTCTCATCAATGGTTGCATAGATGCCGTAAGAAGTGATACCGCTGATGTGGGCATCGAATTCCTCACCTAGCTTATCGCCCATGAATTCTACCATCTTATATTTGATACTGTCTCGTTCTGCATTCTGTGCAATCTGCTCCATGTCGGAGCAATGCTCACAGAGTTCCTCGTAATGCTTCTCGTTGGCACTTCTGCCTCCTTGTGCATACTTGGTGAGCAAGCGGTGTACCATTGTATCTGGATAACGACGGATCGGAGAGGTGAAGTGAGTGTAGTATTCGAATGCCAGACCAAAGTGACCGATGTTGTGGACGGAATACTTTGCCTTCATCATTGCACGGAGAGCTACCATCTGGATGAGGTTGTTCTCAGGCTTGCCTTCGCAGTCAGCCATCAACTTGTTCAGACTTCTGGCTGTGGCGCCCTTGGTGCCCTCGGTCTTCATCTTATAGCCGAACTTCACAACGAATTCACGCAGGGTTTCCAGCTTCTGTGGGTCTGGATTATCGTGAATACGATAAGGAAGCGTCTTTGGCTTCTTTCCCTTTTTCACCTTTCCGATACTTTCAGCCACCGTACGGTTGGCTAGGAGCATGAATTCCTCTACGAGTTTGTTGGCGTCCTTAGAGCGCTTGTAGTAGCAGCTGATAGGCTTGCCTTTCTCGTCAATATCGAAATGCAGTTCCTCCCGGTCGAACTTCACGGCTCCATTCTTGAATCTTGCAGCACGAAGTTTCTTTGCCAGTCTATCAAGAGTGATAAGCTGGAGTGCATTTTCACCCTGGTATGGATGCTCTTTGGTTTCTGCCGGTGCAGGTTCGCCGGTACCATCAATCACGCCATTTGCTTCTAGGAGTTCCTGTACCTCTTCATATTTATAGCGGCGGTCGCTCTCGATGACGGTATGCACGATGCGGTAGTTCTTGACCTCGGCATTGTTGTCGAGTTCAAAGATGACGCTGTATGCCAGTTTTTCCTCGTTAGGGCGAAGCGAACAGATGAAGTTGCAGAGACGCTCAGGAAGCATCGGGATGGTGCGATCTACGAGATAGACAGAAGTGGCACGCTTCACAGCTTCCTTGTCGATGATGCTGCCCTCTGTGACGTAGTGCGAAACATCTGCGATGTGAACACCCACCTGCCAGTTGCCATTCTCCAATCTCTGGATACTCAAGGCATCATCGAAGTCCTTGGCATCCTTCGGGTCGATGGTGCAGGTGAAAACCTTTCTGAAGTCTTCACGCTCCTTGTAGTCCTGCTCTGTGATTTCTCCTGAAATCTTGTTGGCAGCATCCTCTACGTTCTTTGGATACTTGTAAGGCAATCCATATTGGGCGAGGATAGAGTTCATCTCTACATCGTTGTCACCCTTCTGTCCGAGGATATCCACAACCTCACCGATAGGACTCTTGTTTTCTCCATCCGGCCATTCTATGATTCGTACTACCGCCTTGTCGTCGGTCTTTCCGCCCTTCACCTTTCTTCTCGGAATGATGATGTTGTGAGCGAAGACATCGCTTGGTGTAACAAGGTAAGCCAGATCCTTATCCACTTTCAACCTACCAACGAAGGTATCTTTTGCACGTTCCAGGATCTTGTTTACCTGTGCTTCCTTGATGTGGTTCTTTCGGCGTGCGAGGAAAGTGAATTCCACGCGGTCGCCATTGAGCGCTCCCATAGAGTTGCGTTCAGAAACGAAGATTGGATTTTCTTCGCCATCAGGGATGACGGAGTTCTTGCCATTTGCCTTTCTAACAAACTTACCCTCCATTACCTGCACGCTTTGGTTCAGGCGATACGAATTATCACTTACCTTTGCCAGATAGTCATCCCATGCCATTTCCTCCATGATGTCGATAGCCAGCATCTTGAGCGGATGCGTGGTGAGATGGAGGGAACGGAATATTTCTTTAAAGCTGAGCGTTTCGCCCGGCCTTTCGGCAAAGAATTGCTGCAGAATCTCAGTGAGCTGCGCCTTGTTCATTCTTTTGCCGCCTTTTTTACCTTTTCCCATAATTACGACTGTTATATGACTGTTTATAGTTTTATAAGGCAAAGAAACAAAAAAAATCGGAGAATACAAAGTTTCTTGGCATCTTTTTTTGTTTTTTATTAAATATGTAACAAAATAGGCCACTTATTTCTCCTTTCCTTCTATATTCATCTTTATAAACGAGTAGAAAAAGATATAAGAAGATGATAGGGCAAAGCAGAGTTTTTTCTTTCTTTTGGCTGTATTGATAAGTTTCGGATATTACAATGCTGTTACAATTTGAAATATCCTTGCTTAATATTTCGTAATAAGCGGATTTCTTATTATATTTGCAATCGAAACGTAACAAACATTTCCACAAAAACAATTAATTATGGATACAAGTCAATATCTTGTGATTTTTTTTCAGATCCTCGGTTCTTTGGCATTGCTCATCTATGGTATGAAGGTGATGAGTGAGGCTTTGCAGAAGATGGCAGGATCCCAGTTGCGCCACATTTTAGGAGCTATGACTACCAACCGATTTACGGGAATGCTTACAGGTACCTTTATTACCTGTGCTGTTCAGAGTTCCTCTGCAACCACCGTGATGACGGTTTCTTTTGTAAATGCAGGTCTGCTCACTCTGGCCCAAGCCATTTCCGTGATTATGGGTGCCAACATCGGTACCACTTTTACGGCATGGATTATGTCGCTGGGTTATAATGTAGATTTAACCATCGTGGTTTTCCCTGCGTTCTTCCTCGGCATTATGCTGATATATAGCAAGAAGCGCCGGTATTTTGGAGATTTTCTTTTCGGTATCGCCTTTCTCTTCTTCTCGCTCGTTCTGTTGAGCAGTGCAGGCAAGGCTCTCGATCTGGAGCATAATCCGGCAGTTATCGACTTCTTCGGTTCCTTCGATACGAAGAGTCATTTCACCATTGTCGTCTTCCTTTTGATAGGTACGCTTATTACCTGCATTGTACAGAGTTCTGCTGCGGTGATGGCGATTACCATCCTGCTCTGTTCTACGGGAGTGCTTCCTATCTATCTGGGTATTGCGCTGGTGATGGGTGAGAATATCGGAACCACTGCTACTGCCAACCTTGCTGCTTTGGGTGCCAATGCCCAGGCTCGTCGTGCGGCTTTGGCTCATCTGGTGTTCAATGTGTTTGGTGTCATCTGGGTTCTCTGCCTGTTCTATCCTTTCGTGGATTTCGTCTGCTCTATTGTGGGGTACGCCCCTGATGGCGGTATGTCGGCTGCTCAGAAGGCGAAGTTGCTGCCTATCGTCCTGGCGATGTTCCACACCTGCTTCAATGTCTGCAATACGGGCGTACTCATCTGGTTTATTCCACAGTTGGAAAAGGTGGTTTGCCAGCTTATCAAGCCTAAGGCTGATAAGGAGGATGAGGATTTCCGTCTGCGCTTTATCCAGTCGGGTATCATGAAGACACCGGAGCTTTCGGTCTTCGAGGCACAGCAGGAAATCGGCAGTTTCGGCGATCGCATTCATCGTATGTTTAGTATGGTGAGAGAGTTGATGGATACACAGGATGCCAAGACTTTCGACAAGCTCTATGAGCGCATCGAGAAGTATGAGGGCATATCGGATAATATGGAGATTGAGATAGCCAAGTATCTGGATCAGGTGAGCGATGCCCATCTGAGTGATGATACCAAGGCAAAGATTCGTTCGATGCTGCGTGCGATTTCCGAGATAGAGAGCATTGGTGACAGCTGCTACAACCTCGCCCGCACCATCAAGCGCAAGGGAGAGAACAAGGAGGAGTTCACTGCCAAGCAGAATGAGAATATCCATCAGATGTTCAAGCTGGTAGATGAGTCGCTTACGCAGATGAACTTCATGTTTGCTCACGATCGCCAGACGATCAACATGAACCATACCTATAATATTGAGACGGAAATCAACAACTTCCGTACGCAGTTGAGAAACCAGAATCTGGATGATGTGGATAACCATCTCTACACCTACGGCGTAGGAACCCTGTATATGGATATCATCCAGGAGTGCGAGAAGCTCGGCGATTACGTGGTAAACGTAGCCGAGGCACGTATGGGAACGAGAGCATCGGCATAATCAGCATTTCGATATAAGACAAAAAGCCAAAAGGCAATAAAAGCAGAAGAGGAGACATCGGTTGATGCCTCCTCTTTCAGTTTTTATACTTTGATCATTTCTTTCAGTTCCTTCATTCCTTCAGAAGCCCCCTTCATGATATGTTCAATCTTGTAGTAGCCGTTGGTGTTTACGGCACCTGGGTCTATCAGATAGATAGGAATGTTCGGCTTGGTGTATGCTATCAGGCCTGCGGCAGGATACACATTGAGTGAAGTACCGATGATGACGAAGATATCGGCTTGCTGTACCGCCTCGGCAGCAGGCTCTATCATCGGAACACTCTCGCCGAAGAAGACGATGAATGGTCGCAGCAAGCTGCCATCGCCTGCCTTGGTTCCAGGCTCCACCTCACAGTCATTCTCCGGCAACTCCTTGATGTATCGATAGTCGTAAGGGTCGCGCGAAGAGCAGACTTTGGAGAGTTCTCCATGCAGGTGGATCACGTTTTTGGATCCCGCCTTCTCGTGCAGGTTATCCACATTCTGTGTAATCACCGTTACGTCGAAATCCTTCTCCAGATCCTTGATAAGTTTATGTCCCTCGTTAGGTTGAGCGGCATAGAGCTTATGGCGCAACATATTATAGAAGTTAGTTACTAGGGTAGGGTCAGCTTCCCATCCCTCGTGGGTAGCTATCTGTTCCACAGGATAGTTCTCCCACAAGCCATCATTTCCACGGAAAGTTTTGAAACCACTCTCCACAGACATTCCAGCGCCGGTTAAAAATACGAGTTTCTTCATCTTATCACGTTTTATTTATTCATATTTTCTTAATCTTCTTATTAAGAATGCACAAATTTACACTTTTTTCTTTAAATATCATCGTTATCAGCGAGAAAAATGTTATCTTTGCACTCGTTTTAAGGACAATAAGTACAAAATAAAGAATATTAATACAAAGTTATAAGATAAATTTATGGATAAAGTAAGTTATGCTTTAGGCATTGGCATCGGTCGCCAGTTGGCTTCTATGGGTGCAGAGAGTTTGAACATTGATGATTTTGCACAGGCTGTAAAGGATGCGATTGCAGGCAATCTTCAGCTTGATGAGCAGGAAGCACAGGAGTTGGTACAGAACTTCTTCGCAGAGCAGGAGGCTAAGGCTCAGGCTGCAGCTGCAGAGAAGGGCAAGGTTGCCAAGGAGGCTGGTGAGCAGTTCCTCGCTGAGAACGCTAAGAAGGATGGTATCATCACTACCAAGAGCGGTTTGCAGTATCAGATCCTGCGCGAGGGTAACGGCAAGGCTCCTAAGGCTACAGATCAGGTAGAGTGCCACTACGAGGGTACACTCATCGATGGTACTAAGTTTGATAGCTCTTACGACCGTGGTCAGACAGCTACCTTCCCATTGAACCAGGTAATCGCTGGTTGGACAGAGGGTCTTCAGTTGATGACCGAGGGTGCTAAGTACCGTTTCTTCATCCCTTATCAGTTGGGTTATGGCGAGCGTGGCGCAGGAGCAGCTATTCCTCCATTCTCAGCATTGATCTTCGATGTAGAGCTTGTTGCAGTAAAGTAATATAGAGAGAACAAAGAATAAAACATAAAGTTAAAAATGAAAAAGTTATTTTTCGGAGCCCTCGTGGCTTGTGTTGCCGCTACATTCGTAGCTTGTGGCAATTCTACTCCAAAGGCAGATCTCAAGAATGATGTAGATACAATGAGCTATGCCATGGGTATGTCTCAGACTCAGGGTCTGAAGGAGTTTATGGTAGAGCGCATGGGCGTGGATACCGCTTACATGGATGATTTCATCAAGGGTCTCAACGATGGTGCCAACGCTGGTGATGACAAGAAGAAGGCTGCTTACTATGCAGGTATTCAGATTGGTCAGCAGATCTCTAACCAGATGGTTAAGGGTATCAACCACGAGGTATTCGGTGACGATTCTACCAAGACCATCTCTTTGAAGAACTTCATGGCTGGTTTCATCACAGGTACTACCGGCAAGAAGGGTTTGATGACTGTAGAGCAGGCTGCTCAGGTAGCACAGACCAAGATGATGGCTATCAAGGCAAAGAACATGGAGAAGGAATATGGTCCTAACAAGGTGGCTGGTGAGAAGTTCCTCGCTGCCAACAAGAAGAAGCCAGGAGTGGTAACTCTTCCTTCAGGTGTTCAGTACAAGGTAATCAAGGAGGGTAACGGCCCTATGCCAAAGGATACATCTATGGTAAAGGTTAACTACGAGGGTAAGACAATCGACGGCAAGGTATTCGATTCTTCTTTCAAGCGTGGCCAGGCTGTAGATCTCCGTGCTAATCAGGTTATCAAGGGTTGGACTGAGGCTTTGGTTCACATGCCAGCAGGTTCTGTATGGGAGGTTTACATCCCTCAGCAGTTGGCTTACGGTGAGCGCGAGCAGGGTCAGATCAAGCCATTCTCTGTATTGATCTTCAAGATCGAGTTGATTTCTGTAGGTGGCAAGTAATTTTTGTGGGAACTCATTTTGAGTAGAGGACTTATAAGAAATGAAGAAATATTTAATGACAGCACTCGTCCTCGTGGCGAGTGCTTCTTTGTTTACAGCCAGTGCTGCAAGCAAGAAGAAGAATGTTAAGAAGGTAACTCCAGTGGTTCTTGCCAGCGAGGGTGATTCCTTGAGTTATGCGGCTGGTGTCTATGCCACCCGTGGTCTGGTTCCATTCATCCAGCAGAGTTATCAGGTGGATACTGCTTATATGGCAGACTTCATCCGTGGTTACGAGGAGGCTATCCAGCAGGCAAATACTCCTAAGGGTACCGCTTATATCGTAGGTATGCAGATTGCCCAGATGGTAAATCAGCGCATCCTGCCTGGAACCCGCGAGGAGCTGAAGAGCACCAAGGATTCTATCAATGCCGAACTGTTCAGCCGTGGTTTCGTGGCAGCTCTTGCCAATGATACCACTATCTTTACCGAGCACAAGGCTGGCGAGTTCAAGAAGGAAGCCTTGGCTGGTGCTGGCGAGAAATATCTGGCAGCCAATGCCAAGAAGCCAGGTGTCAAGGTCTTGCCTAGCGGTTTGCAGTATAAGGTAATCAAGGAAGGTCAGGGCGAGATTCCTCAGGCTTCTGATGAGGTGGAGGTTATCTACGAGGGCCGTCTCATTGATGGAACCGTATTCGATGCAACTTCCAAGCATGGCGGTGCTGCCACAGACAAGTTCCGTGCCGGCAGCCTGATCAAGGGTTGGACAGAGGCTCTCACCATGATGCCTGTAGGCAGCAAGTGGCAGCTTTACATCCCTTATGAGTTGGCATACGGCGAGCGTCAGGCTGGTCAGATTCCTCCATATTCTACATTGGTATTCGACCTGGAGCTCGTGAGCATCGTGAAGCCAGAGGTAAAGCCTGAGGCAGACAGCGAGCAGAAGGATGATGTAGCTGTAGGAGCAGAGAAGAAGGTGGCTAAGACTCCAGCCAAGTCTGCTGGCAGAAAGTCTGCTTCCAGAAAGAGAAAGTAACGACCAAATAGCAGGAAAAATCTGAAATTTTGGTTAAAATCAGTATAAAAAACAACAAAATGCACGGATATTGCAAAATATTCGTGCATTTTGTTGTCTGTTTCGATAGTTTTTATTAATTTTGCTATCTGGTATATAAGAATACCTTAAAATAGAACATAATAATAGAGAAGAAATGGAGAAAATAGACAATCTTGACAGAAAGATTCTCGGCATCCTTTCCAAGAATGCCCGTATTCCTTTCAAAGACGTAGCTGCAGAATGCGGCGTGTCTCGTGCAGCCATCCATCAGCGTGTCCAGCACTTGATGGAGGATGGATTCATCACCGGTAGCGGTTTTGATGTAAACCCTAAGAGTCTGGGTTATTCTACATGTACATACGTAGGACTTAACCTGGAGCGTGGTAATATGTACAAGAAGGTGGTAGAGCGCCTTCAGAACATTCCTGAGATTGTGGAGTGCCACTTCACAACCGGTTCTTATACCATGCTTTTGAAGTTGTATGCCCGTGACAACGAGCAGTTGATGGACTTGCTGAACAACAAGCTCCAGGCTATTCCGGGTGTAGTATCTACCGAGACACTCATCTCGCTTGAGCAGAGCATCAAGCGCGAGGTTCCTGTTCTCTTGGAGGAAGAGTAATTTTTTTGTATTTAGAAATAAACAAATGGAAACATTTGACTTGGAGTCGCATCTCAAGGGTGCGTACTCTTCTTTTCCCGAAGCGAAGCATCTGCCCGTAATCGGTCTTACTGCCAATTACGAGAACATTGATGCTACGCTTCGCGACCGTTATTACAAGCAGGTGATTGCGGCAGGTGGAACGCCTGTCATCATCCCGCCAGTTGCCGACAGTACTGTCATCATCAATACCCTGGAGCATCTAGATGGTTTGATCCTGACGGGTGGGGGCGACCATAACCCGTTGTGGATGGGCGAGGAGCCGTCTCCCCGTCTTCACAATATCAATCAGGAGCGTGATGCTGCAGAGCTGATGCTTGTCCGTCTGGCTTTCAACCGTCAGATACCGATGCTTGGCATCTGCCGAGGCATCCAGACCCTGGCGATAGCCTTGGGCGGAAAAGTGTATCAGGACATCAAGCAGATGGTGAAGCACAGTCAGGATGCCGACCGCTCCGAACCAACCCATAGTGTAGAAATCAAGAAGGATTCCACCTTATATCATATATATAATTCGGAAAAGATTCTCGTCAACTCGTTCCACCATCAGGCTGTGAGCGAGCCGGGCAGGCACATGCGCATCATCGCCAAATCTACCGATGGCATCATCGAGGCGATAGAGAGCAATGAGTATAAGCAGATACTCGGCGTGCAGTGGCATCCGGAGTGGCTGGGCGAGGAAGGCGGAAAGATCTTCCAGTGGCTGGTGAACCAGGCTGGCAATTTCCATGCTGCCAAGCAGTTGCACAAGCGTATCCTAACACTCGATACCCATTGTGATACTCCGATGTTCTTCCCGCAGGGCGTGAAGTTCGATCATCGCGACTCCCGCATTCTCGTAGATCTGCACAAGATGACCGATGGACATCAGGATGCTACCACCATGGTGGCTTACCTGCCACAGCCTAAGATAGGCGAGAGCTTCAGTAGCAAGGTGGCCTTCGACGTGCAGGGACCTCTGCAGTATGCTGATCTCATCTTCGACAAGATAGAGGAAATCGTGAGCAAGAACCGCGACTACCTGAGTATCGCCCGAACTCCTGCCGATCTTTACAGCGACAAGCGAAAGGGCAGAAAGAGCATCATGCTCGGTATTGAGAATGGTCTTGCCCTGGAGCATGATCTGAGCAATGTGAAGTACTTTGCCCAGCGAGGCGTGGTATATATCACCCTCTGCCATAATGGCGATAATGACATCTGCGACAGTGCCCGTGGCTGTAATACCCACAATGGCGTGAGCAGTTTCGGAGCCAAGGTGATTCAGGAGATGAACCGCCACGGCATCATGGTGGACTTGAGTCATGCAGGCGAAAAGAGTTTCTATGATGCATTGGAAATCAGTCAGACTCCTATCGTATGCAGCCATAGCAGCAGCCGTGCGCTCTGCGATGTGCCCCGCAATCTTACCGATGATCAGATGCGTGCCCTGGCAGCCCGTGGAGGTGTGGCTCATACTACGCTCTATCACGGATTCCTGCGCAAGGAGGGCGAGGCAGACATCATGGATGCCATTGCCCATCTGGAGCATGCCATCGAGGTGATGGGCATCGACCACGTAGGTCTGGGTACCGATTTCGATGGAGACGGAGGCATCCGCGGACTTGCTGACTCTTCAGAGCTGATTAATTTCACACTCCAGCTGTTGCGCCGCAAGTACAGCGAGCAGGATATCGCCAAGATCTGGGGAGGCAACTGGCTCAGAGTGATGACGCAGGTGCAGAACTTTAAACAATAATGTTATGACGAAAAAAATGAAGATCATATTAGGTGTGGTGGTAGCTGCCGGACTGGTGGCTGGTACCATCAGCTATAAGAATGCCAGCAGTGCAAGCTCGCCTGATGTTCAGGAGGTAGAGGAAGCGGAGAAGCTGAATCCCGTAGGTCCGGCTTTCAATGCCGATTCGGCTCTGGCTTATTGTGCAGCGCAATGCGATTTCGGGCCTCGCGTGATGAACAGCGAGGCGCACGATAAGTGTGGCGAATGGATTGTGGGCAAGTTCAAGCAGTTTGGCTGCGAGGTAGAGACCCAGAAGGCAGACCTGAAGGGCTATGATGGCACGATATTGAAGAATACCAATATCATTGCCCGTTACAACCCGAAGGCTGAAACCCGTATCTTGCTCTGTGCCCATTGGGACAGTCGCCCTTGGGCGGATAACGATCCCGACAGTACCAATTGGCGCAAGCCTGTAATGGCTGCCAACGATGGTGCTAGCGGAGTAGCCGTTATGTTGGAAATTGCACGCCAGTTGCAGGCTGATAAAAAATTGAATCCAAGTATCGGCGTAGATTTCGTATGTTTCGATACCGAGGATTGGGGCGTACCTCAATGGTCTGATGCACAGGATGATGGTAACAGCTGGGCTTTGGGTGCGCAGTATTGGAGCGAGAACAAGCCGGAGGATTACAATCCTCGCTATGGCATTCTCCTGGATATGGTAGGCGGTCAGGGAGCCCGCTTCTACCGCGAAGGAATGTCTATGCAGTATGCTGGTGGCATCGTGAAGCGAGTTTGGGCTGCAGCCCGTCAGGCAGGTTACGGCAGTTTCTTCCCTAAGAGTGATGGCGGTATGATTACGGATGATCATATCCCGGTAAACGAGAAGGCAAAGATTCCTACCATCGATGTGATAGCCTACTATCCTGATTGCCAGCAGAGCAGTTTCGGTCCTACCTGGCACACCGTGAGCGATGATATGGCTCATCTGGATAAGAACGTATTGAAGGCTGTGGGTCAGACTATGATTCAGGTGCTTTATACAGAAGAATAATTAGGTCAATGAAGAAAAGCAGTTTTTTAACTTTGTTAGTTCTTTTTATCTTATTGCATTTTTGGGTAAGCTGTACTGACAATCATATACAGTTAAGAAAATTACAAAGAATAGACAGCTTGATGGAGAAAGCTCCACAAGCTGCCTATGATAGTTTATGCCAACATCAAATGGAATTCACTCAGAGGCATAAACAAAAAGTAAAAATGCTCTATCAATTATTGAAGGCTAAGGCTGAAAATAAATTATATCTCCCAATGCCATCAGACTCTTTGTTTCAAGATGTTGTAGATTATTACGATAGCAAAGGAACATCTAATGAAAAAATGGAAGCTCGTTATCTTATGGGGTGTATTTTTCGTGATCAGAAGGAAGCTCCTAAGGCAATGATGTGGTATAACAAGGCGATTGAATGTGCTGATACTTTGAGCAAAAAATGTGACTATGTTACTTTGTTTAGCATATATGGGCAAATGGCAGAAGTTTACAGCCGTCAATATCTTCATCGAGAAGCGATAAATGCATATTTCAATTATAGTAATTATGCAGCTCGTATCAATGACAAGGAAAACTATATTCTGGGTTTTGCTAATAGAATTCCTGAATATTATGCTTTAGGAGATACCCTGCAAGCTATTAATTTAGTGAAAAAATGTTATGCTTTAAATAATAAATATGGATTTACCCAAAATGCAGCACAAGTTCTTCCGCTGCTTATTTATACATTGCTTTTTCGTGGACAATATCAGCAAGCTCATTTCTATATGAATATTTTCGAAACCCAATCAGGGTTAATTGATAGAGATGGAAATATGTTGTGTGGATATGAGCATTATTATAGAGCTAAAGGGATGTATTATCTAGGGACAAATCAAATGAGTAAGGCAGAATTATATTTTCGAAAACTGGGAAAATATGGTTTTAAATATGAAGCGGCCCAAGGTTTATTGTCTTTATATCGCATTTGTCAAAACAATGATTCTATTAAGAAATATTCTAGTTTGTGCGAAAAAGAGATGGATAGTATATTGAATGGTACGCAAGCTAATGCTGTCATCCTTGCAAATTCATTGTACAATTATAAAAAATTACAGCAGGTGGTTGATGCAAAAAAAATGCAACAGGAAAGAAATGAATATATAATTACAATTATAACCCTAATAGCGATATTTGGTGTCATTTGTCTTTGCAATCATTACAAGCAAGTACGTAAAAGAATGAAGACGGAACTCCAAAAGGTAAGTAATAACTATATTCAAACATTTAAAGAAATGCAGAAAGCTAATGAAGAATTAAATATTTTGCAAAAAAATGCAGATATTTTAATAAAGAAAAAAGAAAAAGAGATTAAGTCTTTGCAAGCAAGCTTTCAAATATACAAAGATAAATATAACGATTTGAATTTTGTTGAGAAAAAACAAGCATTAATTAATAGTAATATAGTACAAAACTTTAAGACTCTGTCTGTGCCTCATAAGAGACGTAAGCAACCTCAACAAGAAGATTGGGAAGAATTATTTGCTATTTTCCAACAATGTCAGCCTCTTTTGTATGAAAATGCTAAGCGAAACAAGTTAAGTGAGCAAGAATTTCGAGTATGCATACTATCTTTTCTAGGCATGGATAATACAGAGATTGCCATGCTCGTAAATACAACTTCAAAAGCAGTCTGTAATGCAAAACAAAAGGCTAATAAAAAAATGTATAATGAAAATACGGCCTCTTCCCTATATGCTAATTTAAATAAAAAGTAATATTCATTCACCATAAATATGTATTAGTGTATTTATGGTGGATAAATGTTGTTACTAATTGTATAACAGAAAGTTATGGCAGATAAATCTTTCTGCAATGTATATTTGGTGGACGTTTCCTCTTCTTAAAATTTGATTATCTGCTTAACTATTTGTAATTTTGCCAATCGAAAATTTCAAAGTTATGAATAGAAAAATATGTTCAATTTAGGTTTATAGTTATGAAAAAAATATTATTGATATTTGTATGTTTGTGCTGCATGTTTATTTCTTGTAGTAAAGATGATTCTGTGCAGGAACCAGTATTTGCGGAGAACGAGTTGGTACAAACAACTTGGAGTGGTTGCCAGTATTTTTATAATGACAAGGATGAGATAAAAGAAACCATCGAAGACTTTAAAGTCGATTTTCAAAATGCAAATGAAGCAATTTATATTGATTCTGTAGGTTATTCATATTTCGATTACAAGCTGGTCAATCGACGAATATGGTGTTCAGGAGGAATACCTGGATATTGGACACTTGTTGAAAAAACACGAAATAGAATGGTATTGAAAATCTATGCTCCAGAAAAGAGTACTTTAATTTTAACAAGGCTTCTATGATGTATCGGACAATTTTGGGGTAAGCTGTACAGACAATCATATACAGTAAGATATTTACAACGAATAGGCAGCTTGATGGAGAAAACTCCACAAGCTGCCTATGATAGTTTATGCCAACATCAAATGGAATTCACTCAGGGGCATGAATAAAGGGTAAAAAGCGCTATCAATTATTGAAGGCTAAGGCTGAAAATAAATCTAGCTGTATGGTAGAAGTTTTTCGCGAAAAGTTTTGGAGATTAAGAGATAAAGTGTTATCTTTGTCCTCAGATTCAAAAACGAATAATCAAACTGAGTTATGATAGTAAGACCAAAGCGCATTTATCGCAAACGCATACCATACGGCATGCAGAATTTTGAGGATATTATAAAAGAGGATTGTTACTATGTGGACAAGACTCCTTTCATAGAGCAAATAGAAGAATCAAACAAGTATTTCTTCTATATTCGCCCTCGCCGTTTCGGCAAGACACTTACCCTCTCCATGCTTGAGAATTACTATGATATCAACAAGAAAGACAAGTTTGAGGAAATCTTTGGCAAGCTATACATCGGGCAGAATCCTACACCGGAGCATAATACTTATCTCATCATCCACCTCAATTTTGCTGAGGTGGCAGCAGGATTGGATGATTATAAGGATGGACTGGACAACCATTGTAGCCTTGTGTTCAATTTCTTCTGTGACATCTATGCACATATTCTTCCTGCTGGTATCAAGGAAGGTTTGGAAAAGTTAACAGATGCAGTGTCTCAACTGAGATTCTTGTGCCAGAAGTGCCAGGAGGTGGGCAAGAAGATTTATCTCTTCATCGATGAGTACGACAACTTCACCAACATGATTCTCGCCCATGAGGAGCATCTTGTGAGGTATCGCAACCAGACCCACGGAGAGGGATACTTGCGCCAGTTCTTCAACACCATCAAGGGTGCGGCTGGCAATACCCTGGGCAGAGTGTTCGTTACGGGAGTAAGCCCTGTGACCATGGATGACCTGACCAGCGGATTCAACATCGGAACCAACTACTCGCTAAGCCCAAAATTCAATGAGATGACGGGCTTCACGGAAGAAGAAGTGAGAGAGATGCTGGATTATTACGGCAGCGTCCTGCCGTTCAATCACACCACCGATGAGCTGATCAAGGTGATGAAGCCTTGGTACGACAACTATTGCTTTGCCATCAAGAGCTATGGCAAGACCACGATGTACAACTCCGTGATGGTGCTCAATTTCATTAGCAACTATATAGATAATGAGTACGACATCCCCGACTCCATGGTAGAGACCAACATCCGCATCGACTATGACAAGTTGCGAATGCTCATCCGCCACGACAAGGAGTTCGCCCACGATGCCAGCATCATCCAGCAGCTGGTGACCCAGGGATTCGTGACAGGCACGCTCAACGAGAACTTCCCTGCCGAGCGAATCAACGACCCCGACAACTTCCTCAGCCTGCTGTTCTACTTCGGCATGGTGACGATAGACGGAACATACAAGGGTGAGACCAAGTTCATCATCCCGAATGAGGTAGTGCGAGACCAGATGTACACCTATCTGCTCGACACCTACAAGGAGAACGACTTGGTATATGATAGATATAGTAAGGGTAAACTGGAGAGCAAACTGGCATACGATGGGCAATTCAAGCCATACTTTGAGTATATCGCCGACTGCCTGAAGAAGTACTCCTCCCAGCGAGACAAGCAGAAGGGAGAGGCTTTCGTGCATGGCTTCACCTTGGCGATGACGAGCCAGAACAAGTTCTATCGCCCTATCTCTGAGCTGGATAATGACGGCGGCTATGCCGACATCTTCCTCTCTCCGCTCTGTGATATCTACAAGGACATGGTGGATTCATATATCATCGAGTTGAAATATTGCAAGAGCCAAACCACCGATGAGCAAGTGAAAAAGCTCTTCGAGGAGGCTTCTGCTCAAATCTCCCGCTATGCGGAAAGTGATATGGTCAGAGAGGCGGTAAAGATCACAAAGCTCCACAAGCTGGTGGTCATCTACCGCGGAGCGGAAATGGTGGCTTGCGAGGAGATATAAAACTATTTCAACCATACAGGTCGAAATCATTTTCGTTTTGTAGAGGAAAGATAGGCAAAAGTTTCATGCCTCACAATACGGGGTTAGCCGATGGCTTACTTTACACCGAGGAATAAAAAGGAATGTCCCTAGAGGAAAAAGCAGTTACCTCTAGGGGCATTTCTTTTTTCCATTAGGGAAAATCTCCGTTCAGCGTCGTTGAACGTATGTTCAAAGCTTTTGAACGTACATTCAAAACTTCTGAACGCACATTCAAAACTTATGAACGGAGATTTCTCCTAATAGTATAGACTTTTTCTTCTAATAGTATAGACAAATACTCCTAATAGTATAGACAAATACTCCTAATAGTATAGACAAATACTCCTAATAGTATAGACAAATACTCCTAATAGTATAGACAAATACTCCTAATAGTATAGATAAATACTCCTGATAGTATCCACAACTTTCCCTTGTTCCATCAAAAAATACCCTTAGGGATGGAAGCTGTTTCCTGTTATCAGGAATGCTTCTTTCCCTAAGGGTATTGGTTTTCTTAATAAGGAGTATGATTAAATCTGTCCTGATTCTACCTGTCTCACCACTCTTTCCGTGAGCCTATCCACTCCGTTCGGATCATATTTCTTGTTGAGACTGGCACCGAAGAGGGCGGCGAAGGCCTGATAGAAGCCGGCACGGATAGGACCGAGGAATGCCTGGATAAGATGATAGGAGGATGAATTGCACTCACGATACACCAGTTTGATGCAGAGCTTGCCCTGTGCATAGGTGAGTTTCTTCATTCTCGGTGTATATTCCTGCTTGATGCTTTTCTCCACTAGCTTCATGTGCGCATCCTTCGCCTTCTTGTTGGGCAGGGTTTCCAGATAGTCACCCGTTTCGATGATGATCTTTCTCACCTCCTTGGCTATTGGCAGAACTTTCTTGATGTTATATACCAGACGGTTGTACGCCATTCTTTCCTTGGCGTTCTTGAACACCGGCTGTGGATAAACATACACGTTGTTCACCTGTACATACTGTATGCTGTCGTGGTCGAGCAGCACCTTTCCCACCTTCACCATCGGTTCGAAGGTAGGAGCATCCATATCGACTTCCTTGTTTTCAGGCTTGTCGTCATCCGTCTGTGCCATTGTCTGCAGCGTGATGCAGAAGAGCATCGCCAGCAAAAAGAATATCTTCTGTTTCATAAAAATCTTCTTGATCCAATTTTAAAAATCCGCCCCCTGTCCAGAGCATCTCTTATATATATAAAGAGGTGTAATCCTCTTCTATTTCTAATTATGCCGCAAAATTACAGATAATTTCCCATTTAGAGAAAGAAAGTTACTCTTTTCTTCCTCATTTTCTGAATTTCGCAGTATCTTTGTGGAAATTTAATAATTCTTTTGCCTGTCTATGAAGTATTGGCAACCTATCATCCGCTTTTTGCTGAAACTGTTTCTCATAGGCAGCTCCCAGTTATTTTATGTCCCTACTGTTTGTGCCCAGGACTCCTCTTCCCTGCCGGAAGAAGATAGGGAGAAGCATGCCCCTTCGCAACCTTGGCAGGAATATCTGATGGAACTCTCGGAGATGGAGGATTTCGAACAGACTGCCTGGGAGGATTATGAGGAGGAACTGGAAGAGCTGGCGCAGCATCCGCTGAATCTGAACACGGCTACCCGTGATGAGATGGAGCATCTGCCTTTCCTCACCCCTTCGCAGGTAGAGGATATCCAGGCATATCTCCATCGCTATCATGGGATGAAGACGATGGCAGAACTGGCTCTCATCCCCAGTATCAGCTGGTATCAGCGGCAGTTGATGAACAGCTTCTTCTATGTAGCCGACGAGACTCCCCGCAAGCAGTTCCCGAGCCTGAAGAATATCCTGAAGTATGGCAAGCACGAGGTGATGGGAATGGTGAAAGTGCCTTTCTATGAGCGCAAGGGCGATGGCAAGGGAACCGATGGATACCTGGGCTATAAGTATAGGCACGGGGTGCGCTATCAGTTCAGGTATGGCGACTATGTGAAGATGGGATTCGTTGGTGCCCAGGATGCGGGCGAACCTTTCGGAAGCGGCAGGAACAACCTGGGATATGATTTCTATTCCTTCTATCTGCAAGTCAGGAAATTAGGCAGATGGAAGAATATCACCCTGGGCAGGTATCGGCTGCACGAGGGAATGGGACTGATTCTCAACAACGACTTCAGCTTCGGCAAACTCTCGGTACTGTCCTCGCTGGGCAGAACCACCAGCCAGGTCAAGGTTCATTCCTCCCGCTCTTCTGCCAACTATCTGCAGGGAGCAGCAGCCACCTATACCTTGTTGAAGGGACTTGACCTTACCGGATTCCTCTCTTATCGCAAGATAGATGCCACGCTGAGTGATGAAGGTGGCATCAAGACCATTCTCAAGACCGGTCTGCACCGTACACGCAGGGAGATAGCCAGGCAGGATATAGCCTCCAATACGCTGGTGGGTGGCAACATCAACTATCGCCATCAGGGCTGGCATATTGGAGCCACCGGTTTCTATACCTCGTTCTCCCTTCCGCTGATGCCAGAAAAGGTGCAGTTGTACAAGCGGTTTGCTCCCGAAGGTGATGCCTTCTGGAATGTGAGTGTAGATTATGGCTATATTTCCCATCGCTGGACGATAGGGGGCGAAACGGCGACGGGTGATTGTGGAGCCGTCGCCACGCTCAATGCGGCATCTTATCTGGTTTCCGATCATTTCTCGCTCACGGCTGTGCAGCGGTTCTATTCTGCCAGATACTATTCCCTGTTCAGCAACAGCTTTGCCGAGGGAAGCAGCGTGCAGGATGAAAATGGTGTGTATGTGGGGGCTACGTGGTCGCCAGGCAGTCGTTGGACCCTTACCGCCTATAGCGACTTTGCCTATTTTGCCTGGCCTAAGTATCATACCCGTCAGAGTACTCAGAGCTGGGATCATCTGCTGAATATCCTCTATCTTCCTGCCCGTTCCTGGACACTGGGAGCCCGGGTCCGCTATAAGGAAAAGGCGGGAAACGCTACCGGGCGTCTCCGTTTCTATGCCAGTGTTACCACGAAAAACTGGAGTTCCAAGACGAGTGTGGATTATACGAAGTACCGGAAAGGGAATGCGGGCAGCGGCACCCAGAATGCTTCCAGTAGTGGTTATCTGCTGAATGAAAACATCGGATATCATTGGCGGTGGCTGAGGCTGCAGGGCAGTTTCGGCTATTTTCATACCCAGGATTTCGCCAGTCGCATCTATGCCTATGAGCCGGGCTTGCTCTATCAGATGAGTTTTGGCAGTTACTTTGGCGAGGGCATCCGCTATGCCCTGGTGGCGCGTTCGGAGATCAGCCATCATCTGCTGGTTATAGCAAAGCTGGGCAGCACCGATTATTTCGACCGCACCCACATCTCTTCCGGCTTGCAGGAAATCGCCGGTTCTCATCAGATGGATCTGGAGGTGCAGGTGAAGTGGAAGTGGTGAGGTGAAAGTGGTAAAATCTGGGGCTTATCCTGCTTTCCCAGTCCTTCTTTTCAGGAATATGATGCAAGATTATAAAAAAACTGGCGTTTTATTTGTGTATGTAAGAAATTCGGGGTATTTTTGCAATTGATATGTATCCATGCTAATGATGAAAAAAAAAAGAGAAGTGATGAAGATATTCATAGTGATTCCTTGCTATAACGAGGAAGCGGTATTGCCGAAGACCCTGGAGGTGCTTGGCAATCTGATCAAGACCATCAAGGTAAAAACTGACGCCGACACGGAGTTGCTCCTTGTTGACGATGGAAGTCGTGACCGTACCTGGCAGATGATTTCCGATGCTGCCAAGGAGCACAAGTATGTACACGGCATCAAGTTATCTCATAACCGGGGACATCAGAATGCGCTCTGGGCAGGAATGGAGGCGGCTGTGGATCATTGCGATGCGATGGTAAGTATCGATGCCGACCTGCAGGATGATGAGAATGTCATCATCGATATGGTTCAGCAGGTGCAGGAAGGCAAGGATATCATCTATGGTGTGCGCAAGGAGCGTAAGACCGATACCTTCTTCAAGCGATTCACCGCCCAGGCTTTCTATAAGCTGATGCAGAGCGTGGATAAGGATACGGTGTATAACCATGCCGACTTCCGCATGATGACCAACCGCACGCTGAAGGCGCTGATGCAGTACTCCGAGCGCAATCTCTTTCTCAGAGCCATTGTCCGACAGTTGGGCTTCCGTGAAGGATTTGTCTATTACGACCGCAAGGCCCGTGAGGCAGGCGAGAGCAAGTATCCGCTCACCAAGATGCTGAGCTTCAGTATCGATGGCATCACTTCGTTCTCCGTGGCACCATTGAAGTTTATTACCTTCCTGGGTCTGGTGATGACTTTAGTAGCAATCATCATGATTATCTTTGCCTTGGTGGAGCATTTCCAGGGCAAGACCATCCAGGGCTGGACCTCCATGCTCGTTTCAATGTGGTTTATCGGTGGCATCATCACCACGGGTGTGGGCATTACGGGTGTCTATATCGGCAAGATTTATACCGAGGTGAAGCGCCGTCCTCGATACTTTATCGAAGAAAGAGTATAATTTGAAGAAAGAAAATAAATTTGTTAGATACAAAAATAGCATCGGGTTGATGAATCCCGATGCTATTTTTGTATCTGATTATTTGTTTAGTGCGATTATCTGTTCTGTGCGATGTTGGCACTTGTCTTTACAAACCGATAGAAGCCTACCGGATGGTGACATTCTACGAGTTTCCTTACTTCCCAAACCTTCTGGAAGGTATAGTCCTTGCCGAATTTCTCCTTGAAGTCTGGCACGTCGCTTTCAGGAATCATCAGCACGCCATCCTGTGGCAGAACCTTGTCAAACTGCTGAATCTTATCGCCCAGATAGAAGTTGAGGCTGAAGAAGTGCATCATTTCTACCGACATATAAGAATAGAGCTTGCTGGTATCAAACTTCTTTTCGATAACCGGTGCCAGATGCTTATCTGCCTTGGTGTTGAGCACGGCAGGCTGCAGGGTGGAGTCGAGTGTGATGAAAAGTGCGATAATCATCACCAATGTATATCTCATCATTTGGCTTATCTCTTTTTTCTTGAGTGCCTTGAATATATGATAAGCCCCAATTATAAGAAACATATAGCATACGTAGAATAGGATACCATGAGTAGATTCTCCTATAGCATGGAGCATGGCGATGTTGTCGGCAGCATGCTTGCCATGGAAAATGGTATCTGGTATGCCGCCTGCTCGTATAACAAGCGTAGCAATCACGAGGATAACTGCCAGCGAGGCAATCACCCCTGCATATACCTTGATGGCTCCCACCTTCTCCTTCATCATCCAGACGATGTATTCAGCTATGAGATAAGCCATGAACGGATAGCATGGCAGCAGATAGACGCTGCGCTTGCTCTTTGGGATGCAGTAGAAGAAGAGTACCAGGAGGAAAGCGAGCCAGGTGAACACCTGCAGCGGAGTAGCCTTCTTCGCATTCTCCAGGAACCGGGTCTTGGAGAACTTCCTCCAAGGCAGGATGAAGAGCGAGAACAGTAATAATAAGGTATAAGGAGCCCAACCCATCACGAGTGTGAGCAGGTTGTACCACGCCGGGTTCTCGTGCGATTCGTATGCCATCTTGCCCATGAATCGGTCGATGTTCTCTTCCTTCACCAGTCGCAGGAACTCGTCGCCACCTTGCAGATAGGCTGCATAGTACCAGCAGAACGGGATGATGAGCGAGAGCAGGGCAGTTAAAGCCATGCGCCATACGATGCCCCAGAAGTTCTCGCGCTGGGTAAGCATGAATACGCCCATCACAAAGCAAGGCAGGATGATGCCCACAGGACCCTTGGTCAGCGTGGCACCGCTCATGCAGAGGATGGCAAGCCAAGGCAGCTGGTGCTTTCCCTTCTCCCACCAGCGGTAGAGCAGATACATAGCTCCTACCATCAGGGCAGAGTTCACCATATCCACACGGCAGTTCATTCCGGCACGGTGCACCTCGAAGGCGGTGAGCGTGAGGATGGCTGCGATGAGGCTGGTTTGTGTATCCTTGCGCTTGGCATAGAATATGAAGCCGCCGATGGTCATCAATACCAGCGATACGGCGGACGGCAGACGGGAGGTGTATTCGTTTACGTGGCCGGCGATGAGGCTGAAGAATGCGATGCACCAGTGGAAGAATGGTGGCTTGTAAGGGATGTCGCCACCATTGTTGATAGGCAATATCCAGTTGCCATGTTCCAGCATGGTGTAGGCAACCACCGCCTCGCGAGGTTCTCCCTTGGTGTTGAAATCAGAGAGTCCGAGGAATGGAATCATCATCACGATAGCCAGGATGATGATGAGCCATAGGGCTTTGTTGTACTTGATGTTCATGTCTTATCGAAGTCTTATTATGTTATTTTGGCTGCAAAGTTACATATAATTATTTGTTTATAGATAGAATAAGGTGGGAATTTTTGCTTTTATTGGAATATAATTATTAACTTTGCACCCGATTTCTAAAGTAGAATAAAGATGAAACGATATTTTAAGGCTTTGGGGTATCTCCTTTCGGTGCATGTATTGGCATTGCTGGTGATGACTCTTTTCAGATTGGTAGAATTCATAGCCCTGCATGGCATGATAGTAGATGCAGGGGCGAGTAGGGTGATGGCGTTTGTCAAGGGTGTATGGTTCGACAATGTCATTGCTTGTTATATTTCGGTATTGCCTGTAGCTGTGCTCCTGATAGCAGCCAGTCTGGGGTGGTGTCATCGCCGTTTGCTGCGTGGCATCAACATCTGGTATGCGGTATGGTTTGCTATCGCCTTCATGCCTTCTGCAGCCAATACCCCTTATTTCCAGTATTTTTTCAAGAACATCAATTCCAGCATCTTCGGGTGGTTCGGCTATGTGGCCACTACATCGGGCATGCTCTTGCAGGAGTCTTCCTACTGGCTCTATATCGCCCTTTATTTCGTGTTCACGGGGGCATTTATCTATGCGCTCGTCCGTCTGCGCCGCTATTTCGAGGGGTTCTTCCAGTTGCCAAAGGACAATATGCACTTGGTGCTGGTGGTAAGCCGTTTCCTTATTTCTGCGGTGATGATTGGTGCCTGCCTTTTCGGCATCCGTGGCAGAATGGGCTATAATCCTATCAAGGTGAGCCAGGCTTACTATTGCGAGGATTCCTTCCTCAACCAGCTCGGCATCAATCCGGCATTCAATCTCCTTACTTCTGCGCTCGACGATATGCGCAAGGAGAACAAGGAGCTGCATCTCATGCCATACGCTGAGGCTATCACGAATACCCGCCAGTGGCTCGGTATCACGGGAAAGGTGGATAGCACGAATATTCTGAAGCGTGAGGTGGTGAACGATTCCCTGATGATGAAGGCGGGGCTTTCGCTTGCGAAGAATGCAAATACTTCTCCTGCAAAAAAGAATCATCCTAACGTGGTGGTGATACTGATGGAGTCGATGTCGGCAAACCTGCTGGGTACTTTCGGCAATCAGCAGCCGCTCACCCCAACGCTCGATTCGCTCTATCATCATTCCTTGGCGTTCACCCACTTTTATAGTGCCGGCATCCATACCAACCACGGTATGACGGCTACGCTCTATAGTTTCCCTGCCCTTATGTTCCGCAACCTGATGAAGGGAACGGTAACTCCGCGCCGCAAGGGTATCGCCACGGTGTTGAAGCAGTATGGCTACGAGAATATGTTCTTCATGACCCACGAGGCGCAGTATGACAACATGAAGGCTTTCTTCCAGACCAATGGCTACGATGACATCTTCTCTTAGGAGAACTATCCTAAGAGTGAGGTGGTGAACAGCTTTGGCGTGAGCGACCATTTCGAGATGGGCTATGCCCTCAACACCATCAACCAGAAGGCAAAGACGGGCAAGCCTTTTATGGCTACCATCCTCACCGTGAGCAATCATCCGCCATATATCATTCCTGATTTCTTCAAGCCGAAGACCAAGGAGAAGGAAACGCAGATTGTGGAGTATGCCGACTGGGCGATAGGCGATTTCCTGAAGAAGGCAAGTCGGGAGCCTTGGTATAAGAACACGATATTCGTGATTCAGGCAGACCATGGCAAGCTGGTGGGTAAGAGCGAGGGCGAGTTGCCTCAGTCGTACAACCACATTCCGCTCATCATCTTCGGTCCGGGTGTTCCGCAGCAGCAGTATGCGGGCTTGGGCATGCAGGTGGATGTAATGCCTACGCTTTTCGGCCTGATGAATCTGAATTATGAGTACGAGGGCTTCGGTGTGGATTTGCTCAAGCAGCAGCGCCCGATGGTATTCTATTCGGCTGATAACCAGATTGTGGCAAGAGATCATCAGCGTTGCTTCGTCTATAATCCGTCGATGAACCGCAGTTTCTGCTATGATGTGTTGCCGAATGGCAATCTGAAGGAAACGAAGCAGGAGTCTAAGTTCCAGGATTTGAAGAACTATGTCTTCTCGAATATCCAGGCAGCGGAGTATATCGAGCGACATCAGCAATAAAAAAACGATATTATCAGAAACGGTAATCCCCCACCACGCTTTGGCTGCGTGATGGGGGATTAACTGTTTATATAGTTTTTCTATGTTTTATTGAGGTAAGATGTTGCAGTATTCCCGTTTGAACCACAGTTCGAAGACGGGGTCAACCATCTTGAAGCCATCGCCCGATTTCTCTATGAAGTCTCTTTCTACAAGAGTCTTTTTGTTCTTGGTGATGGTGCGTGGAGCACCAAGTCCATATTCTGCTACTACCTGTTGGGCATTGAAATGATTCTCTCCCATGCAGACGGCACGCAGGAATGCTATTTGAGAGGCAGGCATGCCATCAATATCGGTAATGAACATATCGGCATTGGTATCCAGAAGCTTGGTGAGCTGTGACTGATAGATTTCCTCTGTTACTTCTGTTGCTGTACGAGTCCAGATGAGAAAGCAGAATTGCTGCATGTACCAGGAGTGGCATTGCACGGCATTGCAGATTCGCTCTATCATTTCATCGCTGATAGACTTGCCATAATTGTAGAAACTGTCGTGGATGAAAGGCTTCCAGTATTCCTTGGCTATCTTCTTCAATGTCATCATCTGCCCAAAACGGTAGAATGGATTCTTCGAGTTGCCGAATATATCCATCATCATGTGGCGTTTACTGCCATAGAGACAGTAGGTCGTATTGTGCTGTCCCTGCCACACCGAACGCATGGTTCCTTCCAGTCGCTTCCAGTCGGGCAGGTTTGCCAATTGTTGGAATTCATCAATGCACACGATGACGTGAATACCTTTTGCCTTGGCTATCTTTTCTGGAAGATTGAGAATTTCCTCGGCACTTTCCTTCAGGGGCTTGAAGTTAAGATTTACTTCTACGGCATTCACGGGATCGCTGTTGATGGTAAGGCTTGGAGATATGGATTGGATGAACTTTACGATGTCTGCCCATCTCTTTTCCATCGTGGAAGAAACGCCCTGGAGTACTGCACTTGCAAACTTGTTGTAGAACTCTTCCTCAGAGAAAATCTTGAAGGCATCCAGATAGCATACTCTCACATCCTTCTGCTCTTGCTTCAACTCTTCCATTGCAGCTTTGACAAGTGAAGACTTACCCCATCTTCTTGGAGAAATCAGCATCACGTTGATGCCTCCTCCAAGAAAAGTCTTGAGGTCTCTTCTATCTTCAATTCTATCAATGAAATATTCATTTTCAGCGATAGAACCATATTCGAATGGTATCTTGTTCATATACTTAAAGTCTTGATTCTCTGCAAAGTTACAAAATTATACCCAAAGGTATTATACCCTAGGGTATAATTTATGAAACTTTATGTTTTTATCTCCATCAGAAACAGTAATCCCCCACTACGCTTTGGCTGCGTGATGGGGGATTAACTGTTTATATAGTTTTTCTTGTTTTATTGAGGTAAGATATTGCAGTATTCCCGTTTGAACCACAGTTCGAAGACGGGGGCAACCATCTTGAAGGCATCCAGATAGCATACTCTCACATCCTTCTGCTCTTGCTTCAGCTCTTCCATTGAGGCTTTGACAAAGGAAGACTTGCCCCATCTTCTTGGAGAAATCAGTATCACGTTGATGCCTCCTCCAAGAGAAGAGTTTGGAAGTTAACGTAATTTAGGCTCAGGGGAGATTGTCCGTGGATAAGACAACCTCTCCTGAGCCTTATTCTTCCATTATTTCCTCGCACATTACCATTTCTGCTCCTCGGTAGATAACTACGAGTTTGTGGAGCTTAGTGGTCTTGACCGACTCCTTGACGATGTCGCTATTGGCATAGCGGCAGATTTGGGCAGAGGCTTCCTTGAAGAGAACTTGCAGCTGCTCATCGGCGGTATTGGTCTTGCAGTATTTCAGTTCGATGATGTAACTGTCCACCATATCCTTGTAGATGTCGCAGAGCGGAGAAAGGAAGATGTCGGCATAACCGCCATCGTTGTCTAGCTCTGAGATAGGGCGATAGAACTGGTTTTGGCTGGTCATCGCCAAGGTAAAACCATGCACGAATGCTTCTCCCTTCTGCTTGTCACGCTGAGAAGAGTAACGCTTCAGGCTGTCGGCGATGAACTCAAAGTATGCCTTGTAGTTGCCATGATATGCTAGTTGAGCTTCCAGCTTTCCCTTGTTGTAACTATCATAGGTCAAATCATTTTCCTTGTAGGTATCCAAGAGATAGGTATACATCTGGTCGCGCACCACCTCATTAGGGATAATGAACTTGGTGCTACCATCGTATGTGCCATCTATCGTTACCATGCCGAAATAGAAAAGCAGACTTAGGAAGTTGTCTGGGTCATTGATGCGCTCGGCAGGGAAATTCTCCACGATCTTACCTGTGACGAATCCTTGGGTTACCAACTGCTGGATGATGCTGGCATCATGAGTAAATTCCTTGTCATGACGGATAAGCATACGTACTTTGTCATAGTCGATACGTACATTGCTCTCTACCATATTCTTAGGAATGTCGTAGTTGTTGCGGATGTACTTGTCTAAGAAGTTAAGTACCATCACAGAATTGTACATCGTAGTTTTTCCGTACTCCTCTTCGGCAAAGCAATAGTTGTCATACCATGGCTTCATCACCTTGATGAGTTCATCCACGCTGTGGTTGAATGGCAACACACTGGAGTAATAGCCCAGCATATCTCTTACTTCATCCTCTGTGAATCCTGTCATCTCATTGAATTCCGGAGCCAGGGAGTAATTGGTGCCGATATTGAATCCGCTTGTCAGGTCATCCATGGTGACAGGGCTAACGCCTGTTACGAAGACACGTGCAAGGGTGTCGCCTGCAGCTCCTTTGATAGTATCAAAGAATTTTCTTAGATATCCTTCGCCATGGGTCTGTGTGCGGTATCTCTGCTCATGCTCCTTGTGAGCAAGAATCTGATTGGTGAAGTGGTCGTACTCGTCAATGAAGAGATAAATCTTCTGACCAGATTTTTTGCTTTGGGTGCAAAGATAGTTTAATTGGTTGACGGCATCTTCCTGTTGGTTGAGACCTTCTTTGGTACCTTCTGGTAAGAGATGAGAATATACATCCACGAAGTAATTAAACTGCGTCCTGCAATAATTGTCCATGCCATGCTTGTAGTCGTTTAGGTCGCCTACAATAATGGCAAAGTTGAGATGGATGATGAGATAACTATTATGTTCTGGCGTAGGATTCTCACCAATATAGAGCTTGCCAAAAATTTCATCAAACTTGTCTTTCTTGTTGATGTCATAGTAATTTTCAAGCATGGAGATGGTAAGGCTCTTGCCGAATCGGCGAGGCCTTATAAAGAAGAAGTACATATTAGAGTCTTCTATTTCCTCGATGAAAGGAGTCTTATCTACATAGTAGCAATCCCTTTCAATCACATCCTCAAAATTCTGCATACCATAAGGTATTCGCTTGCGATAGATTCGCTTTTTTCTTTCTCTTACCATAGTTCTTTACTTTTTGCAATGACTGAGTACAAAGTTACGAAATATTCTTGAAAGTCGATATGCTAGTGGCATTTATTTATGAAACTTTATCAAAGATAAGATGCCAGCCCAAGTGCTGGCATCTTATTGTTACTTAAAGAACCTGTTAAGTTGTTTTATGGCTTTGTCAAACTGCTTAGCTGGCAGACGGTAGTTCTTTACCGGATTCATATGAGCATCATAAACATCCAGGGCACCATCGGCTGTTTTTTCCAGGATTGTGTCGTTGTTGATGATGAAGGCATAATTCAGATTGCTGCCTACTACATGCCACAGTTTAGGCGTCTTATCCATCATCATTCTGCCCATCGAATAATCGGCAGGATTGTTCTTTCATAATTGATAGAATCCTTTCTAGACATTAATCCTTAGATTTTAACAGAGAAAAATACTTATCCAAAACCATCAGCGAGATGATGTCCTCACGTTGCTTATCCTTGAATTGCTCTACATATTCATGAGCGTGGTTGATGATAGCTTGCGCTTCATCTGGATGAGCAGTATAATAGTCCATCTTTTCCTCAAGATCAGAGAAATCAGGCTTTACTTCTATATAATGATAGTCTGGCTTCAGAGTTCCTTCCATAAACCAAGTTTCATAATATGGCTTAGGCATCACGGCGATGGAATTGGAAGACATAATCCATTTCAGATTGCTTGCCACGTCATTTCCCTCCAGCGCCATCACGTATTTGTATTTCAGATGGTCGTAGATGGAAATCTTGTCGCTCTTCCATTCTTGCTTAATCAGATCTATGGTTCCGATATCGAAGCGAGGATTTCCGAAAAACTTCTCTACAAATTGCACACGGATGTCCTTGCAGGCTATTTTCCCTCTGAAGATAGCCTGGTCTTTTTTTTTCTGCAAACGAAAGCTTATCCTTCACGAAGATAAAATGGCGTACCTTGTCCATCTTGAGCAATACGGAGTTCTGGTTTTCTCCATGGATTGGGCGGCTTTTTACAATGGTAGGAATATCTTCCACATACGTGATGTCACCAGGGAGGAGATTCCATTTGTTATTGCCGTCAAAACAGCGGGCATATTCCAAAGTATCCAGATAATATACCTTCTGGCGGGTCATCGGCTGTTCTGCAACTTTAACAGCTTTCTTTTCCCATAAATCTTTGTTGAGAAGGATATTATCTTCTGTAAGCTTGTTGTAGTAGTTTACCCGGTTCAGGATATAATCGTAGTCTTTGCGTTTCTTGGCTTTGTCAAGTAATGCTGCCCCCTCCATATCAAGATGCAGGCAGGTGTATACAGACGAACGTATTCCTTGATGTAATACCAGGGTTTGCTGTTTTTTCCGCTATGGAATTTATATTTCAATTTTTGAATATTCATAGGATTTCTTTTTGTTTATGAAAACGATAATGATGTTATCGGTGCGAAAATACTAAATATACTTTAAACTTGCAAGAGAATAGATAAAAAAACAAGTATCAATGAAAGAAGAAAGATTATCTCCCTAAAATTTGGCTTTTCTGATAGTTTTTCGTATCTTTGCAACCTATGAGATACTAGGAAGGTATCTTGTTAAAGAATATAAAAGAATTGTATGTTAGAAGTACGTGATAGATTAAACTTCGAGGATTATCTGGATTCACTCTTGAATAGCGTAGAGAGTGATGACTTGGAGTTTAAAAGTGCTGCCGGTGGATTTCCTGGTAGCTTTTGGGATACTTATTCAGCCTTCGCCAATAGTGAAGGAGGAGTTATCGTGCTTGGAGTTATAGAAAGAAAAGGTAAGTTCTATATAGATAATCTATCTGATGAACAGATAGAGAAATATACCAAGGACTTTTGGAATAATGTGAATAATCGAGCTACGGTTAGTTGTAATCTGTTAAAAACAGAAGATGTCGTGGTAGAAGATTACAAAGGTCACAAACTTATGTTATTCTTTATTCCTCGTGCATCTAGAGAACAGCGTCCTGTTTATAGAACGTCTCAACCCTATAATGGTACTTTTAAGCGAAATTACGAAGGTGATTATAAATGTACGGAGCGAGAAGTGCAGCGTATGTTTTCAGATGCGAATGTTTCTAATCCCGCTGATAGCCGCATTTTGAGAAATTATTCATTGAATGATTTAGATATGGAGTCTGTTGCTCAATATCGACAATTATTTAAGTTAGCAAAGCCAGACCATCCTTGGTCTGTTTTGTCTGATTTTGAGTTTCTTAAAAAGATAGGAGCTTATCGTACAGAACGTAGTACGAAGGAAGAGGGCTTTACGCTTGCAGGTGTGCTGATGTTTGGTAAGGAAGATGCAATTACAGATACAGAGTGCTGCCCTAATTTTTTTCCTGATTATCGGGAAAAACTTTTGGATAATCCTGAGATAAGATGGACAAATAGAATTTGCCCAGATGGAACTTGGGAAGCAAACTTGTTTCAGTTTTATCTGCGTGTCCTCCCTCGTTTGTGTGCAGTTTTGCCAAAGCCTTTCATTTTGAAGGACAATATTCGCCGAGATGAAACCCCAGCTCATATAGCTGTACGTGAGGCATTGGTAAATCTTTGTATCCATACCGATTATTCAGCAGATGCAACGATGGTGGTGCGTTTGTTTCCGAATAAAATGGTGTTTTCTAATCCTGGTACCTTGTTGGTTTCCAAGGCACAGTATTACGAGGAGAGTACAAGCGTTTGTCGCAATACGACTCTGCAAAAGATGTTTATGCAGATAGGTTCGGCAGAAAAAGCGGGAAGTGGTGTCGATAAGATTCTGGCAGGTTGGCGATTTGCGAATTGGCGGGCACCGATGTTGAGATTGTTAACTCAGCCTGATATTGTAGAGCTGACAATGATGATGGAGACATTAATGGATGATGCTACGAAGGAAAGGCTTGCTCAGATATTTGGTCCAAAAATCACGACAATTGGGCAAAAACGTTTGTTGGCACTTAATGCGGCTTGCATTGATGGCTATGTTACTAATGAGAGCCTTAGAGTTGTGCTGGATATTCATAAAGCAGAGATCGCTGATTTGCTGAAAAATATGTGCCAAGATGGATTGTTGGTACAAGATGGGTATGGTAGAGGAACGAAATATTATCTTCCAAACGATGACTCTAATATAACAAGTAATATTGCAAGCTCAGCCTCTAATATACCAAGTTCAGATTCAAATATACCAAGTAATATTGCAAGTTCTGGCTCTAAGGTTGCAAGTTTAAGCCCAAATATACCAAGTTCAGATTCAAATATACCAAGTAATATTGCAAGTTCTGGCTCTAAGGTTGCAAGCTTAAGTTCAAATATACCAAGTTCGAATATCAGCATTTCAAACATGGAATCTTTGAGGAAGAAAAAGAAATTATCTTTTGAAGAATTGAAGAAGCTTATATGTTTGGCTTGTTCGGATTGGCTGTCATTAGATGAATTGGCACTACAAGTTAATAGAAATAAGACTTATTTAAAGATTTATGTCATTCCACGGATGTTAGCCGACAAGAGTTTGGAAATGATGTTCCCTGGAGTTCCAAAGCATCCTAGGCAAAAATATAAAAGTACTGTAAAGAAATGAAGATAAAGATAAACCCAAAATACGAAGAGATGAGAAGTTTTCTCGAACGCATCCCGGATGTGTTCGAGAAGGAAGGACGTGTGATTTACACGGGTCGCAATCTCATTAAGGTGATGGAGGCTCCTGATGGAACAGTGATTAATGTAAAGCGCTATCATGTGCCAAAGGGACCTAACAGTCTGGTTTATTCCTGGGGCATCAGAAAGCCTAAGGGAGAGCGTGCCTTTGAATATCCGATGATATTGGAAAAGAAAGGCATCGGAACCCCTACACCTATTGCCCTTATCGAAGAGCGTAATGCCATCGGGCTTTTGGGATATACCTATCTCATCACCCTGCAGTGTGATAACCTGCATACCCTTTACGAAGTGGGTGATGCAGCCCCTGGTACCTACGAAAAACTGGCTAAGGCGCTGGCGCATTTCGCAGCTGATATGCACAACAAGAAAATTCTGCATAAGGATTTCACGCCGGGCAATGTGCTGTGGAAGCAGGATGAAGAAGGCTTCCATTTCATCATCGTGGATATCAACCGCATGAAGTTTGGAGAAATCAGCATCAAGGAAGGACTCTATAATCTCCGAAAGTTCTGGGGACCTAAGGAATTTATCCGAATCCTGGTCTCTGAATATGCCAAGGTAAGAGATTACAACGTGGATGAGGCTGTGGATTATGTGATGAAGGAACGCGCCAAGTTCTGGACCCGCTATGGCAAGAAGCATCCTATCAAGTTTAAGCTGGAGTTATAGGAAACGAATTAAGTTTAAGCCATAAGCAACTTCTCAAGTTTAAGCCTGAGCTATAAGTAGCTAAACTCTTGCAAGTAAATTCCATACGCCCTGGGCTAGGAGCTTCTGCCCTTTCAGGGCGTGTGGAGCTTACATGCGAAAGTTCAATTATTTTATATATACAAATTTCAAATTACCTGGTCCTACGTCTCTTTTGCAACGTGCAAGAAGCATGGTTGGAGATTCCTGCATGTTTGCGGCTGGTGAGGCAACAATCTTATCTTTGCCGTAGTATCGGGCCATTCCCTGATTGATCCAATATCCTGGATAAATCATGATGTCATTGAATGCATCCGAAGGCATTTTTACCGTAAGAGGCTTCAATGTTATGGCACTTTGGGTATTCGTCTTCAGTGCCAGTTCACGCTCGTTCATTTCCTTGTCAAATTTCACGGCAGTTCCTTTCAGCATAAGTGAAACGGTTCTGTTGGTTGTCCTTTCCTTGAGACTTACGGATAATATCAAGATGGCAATGGCACAATATGGTGCATACTGCAGCGAGTTGGCATATTTCTTCTTAGATGCCGTTACGAAATCTATAATGGCAGAGCTTAATGGCGCTTTTGCCTTAGCTTTTCTCAGAACAGCTCCAGAAAGATAATAAATGTTGATGCAGATGAGCCACAGGTGTATATACGAATAGATATTCTGTACTCTGCCCGGTCCTCTTGTTCCCATGGCATAGCTGTGGGCGAAGAAGAATGAACTGTAAAGCGTAACGGTAATCAGGATGCATAGCCAAGGGTGAGAGAACTTGAATCTCGAGCTACTTGCCGCCTTGATAAGGGTAGGGCTAAGAAGCATCAACATCAGAATTTGAGCGATATTGATGGACTCTGATAAGAACTCGAAGCTCTTTCCTATTGCCATGAAGAATGCAACGACAACATTTGGCTTGCTTTCTATGGTAACTTGTCTGAACGCATTACCAGGAGCCAACACGCTGAAAAGGAAGGCGATGCCATAGATGGTGAGAATAGTAATATATAAACGTGGCCATCTTCTTTGTTCCATCTTCATGATGAGAATGGCTGCAAACAGAATCGCTCCCATGCCAAGTCCTGACACGAAGTTTCCGCCGGCAATGATGATGGATAGAACGATGGAAGCCCCTCTGATAAGGGCTTTCTTGAACTTGGAACTACTTAATTGATATCCTATGAGCAGAGATGCTAAAAACAGAGACATGCTATAGAATAAAGTGTAGTACATCGCCCCGTTATACCAATAGAATGCATCGTAGTATGACCATGTAAACTGGATGGTCATCAGAACGAAGAGGGTAGATACGAAGAGATATTCCAATCTGGACGAATGGAGTAATTTTCGCATAACCATATATAATAAGGTGTAAGTGGAGGTCACCAAACTGGAAATCAAGATGAATGTTCCAAGCCAATATTGGCCGAATACTCCTGGTTGTAGAGCCATGAGAAAGCAGGCGGAATAGGTGCCCTGCCATGTATGATACATCGTCATTGCTACATTCCAGGCTGTCTGAACGCAAGCCGGAAATGAATGGGTCTCATTCCAAATCTTATATACTTCTGCACCAAAGACATAATCATCCGCAAATGGATGAAGATACTGGCTTATCCATAACATGGGAATGATGGATACGATTAGAACTGCAATAGCTACTCCTGTTACAATTTTCAATTGCTTCTTATTCATAATTTTATCCTTTTATATTACTTTCTTTTGACTTTTTGTTCTTTCTTTACTTCTTACTTTCTATATATTATAACATCCTTGTTGCCATTATCTTGCATGCAAGATAAACAATAAATGTTAAAGCTTATGTTGTGTATAGGTGCAAAGGTACTAAACATAATTGAGTATGGCAAATATTCCGGGATTTTTTTTGCTCTTTGGATAGTTTTTCGTACCTTTGCAGAAAAAGAGAATAATAGAGATGACACCAAAACTCATTCACCTTTGCTGGTTTAGCAATGACCCTTATCCTGTAGAGATAAAGGTTTGTTTGGATACATGGAAGTGCCTGATGCCCGACTATGTAGTTAAAGTTTGGGATTATGCTGCGGCAAAGTCTATTGGCTGTGCCTTTATCGATGAGGCCCTGGAGGCCCGAAAGTGGGCTTTCGCTGCTGATGTGGTGCGATTCTATGCCGTATATAAGGAAGGCGGCATCTATATGGATAGCGATATCTATCTGCATCGTCGTTTTGATGAGATTCTTCCAGAGGATGGCTTTGCCACTTTCAACGAGAAGGATAAAGAGGAGTTTGGCTTGCAGGCAGCCTTCTTTATGGGAACTGCGGGCAATGCGTTCTGCCAGAAAATGTTTGAATATTATCAGAACCGCCATTTCAAGAATCCGGATGGCTCTTTCAATGATACGATTTCACCTTATACCATGTCGGCTGTGGCGAAGTCTTTCGGATGGCAGATGAAGGACGAAAAGCAGGTGATGCCTGGACTGACGGTTTATCCTACGCATCTTGTTGCTCCCAACAATCATTATCCGGTGGATAGCGAGACGATAGGAGTGCATCGCGTTGCGGGTAGCTGGCGAAAGAGAAAACTGGGACGATTCATCGAGATTAAGGTTAAGCATTTATGGCATGTAGTAAGATATGCCCTTTTCAAAAAGTGAGAAGGGCATATCTCAGTACATGCCATATCTTATATGTCGTATCATATATCTTATATGCCTAACATCTTCTTATACAGGTTGATGTAGGTTTGGGTATATTTGCTGTAAGTATAGCCTAGCGAATATTCCCTGGCAGCTTTTGCCTCTTCCGAGTCTTTGCTCCATTGGGCGATACCAGCCTTTACGGTAGCCGCCATCTCTTCCGGAACATAGGAGTCGAAATAGGTGGCATGGTTCTTACATACCTCTGGCAGACTGGTGAATCTGGAAGAGAAGACCTTGGCGTTGAATCTCATGGCTTCCAGCACAGGGAGTCCGAATCCCTCTAAAAGGCTAGGGAAGAGGAAGGCTTCACAGTGGACATACATCCAGTTTTTCTCGGCATTGCTGATTTCTCCTGTAAAGATTACATTCTCCGTACCCCATTCTTCCTTGATTCTCTGCAGTTCGTAATAGTGCTTGCTATAAGGCTTTCCGCAGATATAGAGTTTATATTCCGGAAGGAACTTCATCATCGGAATCAGAGTCTTGAAATTCTTCTTGGCTCTGGTCTGACCGATGGTAAAGAAGAACTTCTTGTCGTCTTTGATGTATTCCGGCTTCTTCTGCAGCTCCAGATCCGTATCTTTGATGCCATTATAAATCACATCCAATGGTTTGTTGCCTATATCGATATGGTTCAGCAGGTCATCTTTTACATATTCAGAGATGACGGTGATATAGTCAGAACGTCTGATATGCCATTTCATCTTCCAGAGGGTTTTCAGGCGATGGATACCTTTCTTCTCGTGCAGGAAGTTGAGGTCATGGATAGTCAGGATGTTCTTCATCCCCTTTTTGTGTTTGCGCTTGATGAACAATTGGTCTGTGGAATGCCACAAATCAATTTTCTTGTTGAGCTTCCTTAAATCATGTGCCAGATGTTCCACTGATACATAATCCACGTTGTTTCCGGCAAATCCTTTATGCTTCTCCTTTACCAGGAAGATGAAGTGCATATCCTGTATGTCGGAAATGCTGATGAGCTGCTGGCTGTAGTTGTCTGCGATTTCACCAAAGCCGCACTTTTCCGCTAATCGTGTAAAGTCTATTAATATATTCTTCATTGTTCATCGACTTTTTATGTTAAAAACTTACTGTTGAGGATTTCTAAAGCGAACATTCCTGAATAGCGTTTTTCAGATTCTCGCCATTGTTAATAGCTATCGCCATCTGCTTTGTTTGGGCAAGCATACCGGCATATTCTTCTTCCGAAATGCCGGCTAGGCGCCCTGGAAGTTCTTTCAGGGAGTTGATGGCAAATCCCACTCCCCTCTCTTCTACAAGCGGAGCAATGGCAGATTCTTTCCATACGATGATAGGTAATCCGGCACGCAGGTAGAAGGATGCCTTGTGCGGGGTGTTGTATTTCAGATAGCTTCCGAAGTCGCCATGGCATTCTTCCAGGGAATCTCCATCCCATACCAAACCAAAGTTTCCATGCACTTGCTTGATGAAATCGTCGGCATTCATAAAGCCGTGCCATACGATGTTCTTGTCTTTTGCCACGGCATCATAATCTTCCATGTTTCCATAAAGATGAAACTTAAACTGGTAATCCAGTTCCTGCATCTTCAGGATAAAGGCGTTTTTGCGCAGGTTGAGTGAGCCAGCATATACGATATTCCATACCTTGTTGGGCTGGTGCTTCTTGTCTGCTGCAACGGATGGCGACAGATAATCATGGAATCCCAGGGCTCCGATAGGCTTTTCCAAGCCTTGTTGCTCAAGCCACAGTTTCATCGCCTGGTTGGTGGCGATGATATAGTCGGTGTGGCTCAGGCGTTTCAATTCCTGGGCTACGGTTAGTTTCTTTCGTCGGAAACTGCCCAAATCATGAATCAGGGAAATGGTCTTGGCTCCTTTGAGGTGTGCCATCTTGCAGATGAAGGAAAAATATTTCTTTACAGGATATTGCAGTACGATGACATCTCCTTTCTGTATGCGAGAGCAGGCGATGAGGGTACTCGCCAGGTTATAGAAGAAGGCCAGGAATTTATTGTTGTCGATTTTGCAAGGCAAGCCGATGCTTGCTGCCCCCATCGAGTGCAGCACCTTTTCGTAATCTGTCTTTGCCTTGTTGCCAGCACTTGTCTGATTGTAATAAGTGCGGCTGATATAACATAATCTTCTTTCCTTCATATAGCCTATTGATTAGATGTGCAAGTTTATACTTCTTCCATTCGTTTCATTTCCCATCCGGCAAACTGGATGATGATTTTATGCAATGTCGTGCCTTGGCGCAAGACTTCTATTCTTGGTGCTTCGGCATACCGATTGATCTGTTCTACTGCTTCCTGCCATTGTGCCTCGGCTTTTGCCTCGAAATCCTTGGCTGGCAACATCTTCAGTTCGATGATGTAGCTATGCTTGGTAGGATAGTGGGTTAGGTCGGGTAAGAGGAAGAAATCGCAATAGCCGTGATTCAACTCAAGCTCGGGAGCCGTAATGTAATAGCTGCTCAGGTAGAGATATGCCATAAAGAAACCTTGCAGGTTGCGCTCGGCTTCGATACCATCTCTTACTGATGCCACTTCGGCGTAAGCCTTCGACATAAAGCCCAAGACATCTTCCCATTTTCCATAAAACGCCATGCAGGTGAGCATATAACCAAACTCATTCAGGTTGATATGGTTGATTTCCTGATATTGCTCCTGCAGATAGCCATAATATTGACGGCGGACATTGTTGTTCGGGATTCCCAAGAGCAACTGGTCGCCGAAAGTATCCTTGATGGTAAGCATGCCGTAATAGAACAGCAGGCTTGGGAAGTATTCCGGCTTCACGATTTCACTGGCAGGGAAGGTTTCGTATAGATTCGATACGATGCTGCCTTCCTCCGTAATCCTGCGGATGATGCCCTTGCGGTTGCCGTCTAGCTTGTCGAGCTGGAGCAGTCGCTTCATCTTGTTGTAGTCGGTCTTCGTGTTGGGGTCTATCATCTGTTTTGGGGCTTTACCATCGTCCATGTAGTTACGGAGATAATATAACACCATATCACAATTGAAAACCCTAACCTTGCTGTTTAAGCATGCCGCTGAGAAGCAATAATTGTCATACCACGGCTTTATTTCTTCTATCATTGCCTCGATATTGCTATCTGCCGGTATCTGTCCCGCATCACGATAACGGGTAAACATGGCTCGCACATCTTCTGTGCTGAAGCCCAGCATCTTGTCAAACTCAGGCTTGGTTGATATATGCCAGCCGATGTTGAAGCCGCTGGTAACATCGTCTAGTGTTACAGGGCTTACACCCATCATGAAAATCTTGGCGAATGAGCCCTTGAACTTCTTGAAGTAGTCGCGGTAGAAACCGCTGGCATGTGTCATCGCATGATACACTTCTTCGCCCTGCTCGTTGAGCACGGTATTGGTGAAGTTGTCGTATTCATCAATGATGAGATACAGCTGATAATTCTGTTCTTTTGCGTATTTTTGGATAGTAGCAAGCTTGTTGGATGCTACATCCTCTGCAAGAACAGCCTTTCTGGTTGTTTCATCGTAGAATTGTGCATATCTGTTGATGAAAGCGTCAAAGCAGATATTGCAATATGAGTTGAAGCGCTCTTCCAGGTTGTCGATGTTTCCTCCTACCTGCGAGAAATCGAGCGTCAGTACCTGATACTTACCCTGTTGTGGGGTAGGCTGACTGCCAATCCAGAGACCTCCGAAGATTTCCTGGAACTGGTCTTTTAGCTTGCAGTCATAGTAAGCTTCAAGCATACTGAGGAACAGGCTCTTGCCGAAGCGGCGAGGGCGAATGAATATCAGGTTGTCGGGTTGAGCCTCCAACAACGGAATATACATAGTCTTATCTACGTAATACTGATTTTCTCTGATAACTCTCAGGAAATCAGAGACTCCATAAGGTACTCTTTTGGCTTCTATCATCTTGTAACCCTTTCTATTATTAAGATAAACTCTAGTCTTTTGGAACAACTCTATTCTCTTGGCACAACTTTCCCCTTCACCACTTCATATCGCTTGTCAAACTCCTCCCTGGTTCGCTTCCATCTGTTATGCGTCCATAAATAATAAGGTGGATTCTGGCGAATGGTGGCTTCCAGCATCTGGAAGAAGCGACGGGTAATCTCGTGCTCCGGCAGAGTGTTTGGCTCACGGGTGATGAGCTTGTAGGTTGCCGTATAGTAGCCTCGCTTCGGGCGCGACATCTCTACATAGAACACGGCATCGTTCATCTTTCTTATGATTCTTTCGCCACCCGTAAACACTGGAGTTTCGGGATGGTTGAGGAAAGGAAGCCACAGGTGGATGTTCTCCCACTTGGGACCCTGGTCGCTGATGTAGCCGAAGATGCTCATGATGCCCTTGCGCTTGTAATCCACCAGATAGCGGAGGATTTCTTTCTTGGGCACCACCACGCCATTCTCCTCGTGAGAACGGATGCGCTTGAAGAGCTCGTCGAAGGCATGGTTACGCAGAGGGTGATAGATGAGGCCTATCTTGCGTGACTTAGGCAGTTCGATGCCCACGCACGAAAGCCACTCCCAGTTGCAGTAATGCCCCAGGATGGCTGCCACATTCTGCCCCTCCTGAAAACATTGCTCCACCTCCTCGCTGTTGATGACCTGGAATCGCTGGCGCAACTCCTTGTCTCTGATGCTGAGCAGTTTGACAGCCTCGAAGAAGTAATCGCTGAACCAGCGGTAGAATTTCTTCTCGATGTCAACAATCTCTTCTTCTGATTTTTCAGGGAAGGAGGTGGTGAGATTCTTACGCACAATGCCTCTGCGGTACTTGATGACGTAATACATCATGAAGTACTCGAAGTCGGCAATGCAATAGAGCAGTCTGAAAGGCAGCAGCGATATTGCATAAAAGAATGTATAAACAATCTTAACCATCTGTAAAACTATAAATTCTTAACTATTAACTCTTTACTCAATTACACCTGCTGCATATCATGCAACTTCTTGTAATATCCGTCTTTTCTAATCAGTTCATCGTGGGTACCGCGCTCCACAATCCTACCCTCGTGCAATACGCAGATTTCATCGGCATGCTTGATGGTACTCAATCGGTGAGCCACAGCCACAGTGGTACGGGTTTTCATCAGTTTCTCCAGGGCATCCTGTACCAGGCGCTCGCTCTCTGTATCAAGAGCCGATGTTGCCTCGTCGAGGATAAGGATAGGAGGATTCTTGAGGATGGCACGGGCTATGCTCACACGCTGGCGCTGACCTCCGGAGAGTCTGCCGCCACGATCACCGATTCCGGTATCGAAACCATGTTCCGACTTGGTAATGAACTCGTAGGCATTGGCTATCTTTGCCGCATTGGCGATATCTTCATCGGTAGCATCTGTCTTGCCGAAGCGGATGTTGTCCTTGAAGCTGGCATTGAAGAGGATTGCCTCCTGGTTTACATTACCAATCAGCTGGCGGAGATCGTGTACGGCAAGGTCTTTCACATTGATGCCGTCGATGAGCACCTCGCCCTCCTGTACATCGTAGTAGCGAGGAATTAGGTCGAGCATCGTACTCTTTCCGCTACCGCTCTGTCCCACCAGTGCGATGGTCTTTCCCTTAGGAATCACCAGGTTGATATCCTTCAATACATAAACCAGCTCATCGTTCTGATGATCGGTATAGGCGAAAGATACGTGGCGGAACTCTATCTGATGCTCGAAGCTGCTGATATGCTCAGGGTTCTCTTTGTCCTTGATTTCGATCTCGGCTTTCAGAATCTTGTCGATACGCTCCATACTTGCCAATCCCTTTGGGATATTGTAACTCGCCTTGGAGAATTCCTTCAGTGGGTTGATGATGCTGTAGAGCATCACGAGGTAGAAGATGATGGTAGGACCATCGATTCTGCCGTAATCCAGAACCAGGATACCGCCAAACCACAATACTACCACGATGAGGATGGTTCCCAGGAACTCACTCATCGGGTGCGCCATCTGCTGACGGATATTAACACGCATGATGTTATCGCGGTAGCTGCTGTTAACCTGGTCGAAACGCTTGTTCATCTTATCTTCGGCGCAGAACGCCTTGATGATGCGCAAGCCGCCCAAGGTCTCCTCTACCATACTCATCGTATCACTCCAAAGCGACTGTGCCTCGGTACTCTGTGCCTTCAGTTTCTTTCCCACAACACCCATGAACCAGCCGAATGGTGGCACAAAGAGGATGGTGAAGAGGGTGAGCTGCCAGCTGATGCAGATGAGCGTGATGAAATAGAAGAGAATCAGGATAGGATTCTTGAAGAGCATATCGAGCGACGACATGATGCTGTTCTCTACTTCCTGCACATCACCGCTCATTCGGGCGATGATATCGCCCTTGCGCTCCTCGCTGAAGAAGCCCAGCGAAAGCGAGGTAATCTTCTGGTAGAGCTGGTTGCGGATATCGCGAACAATACCTGCACGGATAGGGATGATGGTGGCTGACGAGAGGAAGTAGGCTCCCGTCTTGAGGAATGTCATGAAAGCAAGGAACATGCCGATGACCAGGAGAGCCAGCGATGCACTGTGCGCCACGATGAACTCCTGGATATAATAATACAGGTTGTTGGTTGCCACTTCCTTGATGCTGCCCAGCGTTCCGTCCCATTCCATATAGTCGTTGGCACGGATGCCGCCATCTACCTGGAAGAGAATCTGCAGGATTGGTATCAAGGCTGCAAACGAAAAGATGTTCAATACCGCAGACAGGATATTGAACAGAACAGAGAGCCCCAGATATTTCTTGTAGGGAGGGACGAATCGTCGTAAGATTTGCAAAAATTCCTTCATAGGTGCAAATATAATGTTTTTAAGGAAGACCGCCAAACTTTTGGCGGTCTTTCTTGACTTTTATTCAGTTTTTTCTTCTTTTGAGAGCTTTTCTTACTCTTTTACTTCCTCTCCGAAGAGGGTAGCAGAGGTAGAACCGGTGATGCGGACCTTTACGAACTCTCCGATGTGGTGGTTACCCTTGTCGATAACCACTGCCTTGTTCTGCTCGGTACGGCCCATCATCTGCTCACGGCTGCGCTTGCTGAAGTTCTCGATGAGGATGGTGAATTCCTTGCCCTCATCCTTCTTGTTCTGTTCGGCGCTCACCTCGGTCTGCAGTTTGATGAGCTCGTTGAGGCGGGCTATCTTGGTTTCCTCAGAAACGTTGTCTGGCAGATGCTTGGCGGCGTAGGTGCCCGGGCGCTCTGAATATTTGAACATGAAGGCGCTGTCGAAGCCTACTTCCTTCACCAGCGAGAGGGTTTCCTGATGGTCTTCCTCGGTTTCGTCGTGATAACCCACGAAGATGTCGGTGGTGATGCCGCAGCCTGGGATGATGCGCTTGATGTCGGCGATGCGCTGCAGATACTCCTCACGGGTGTATTTGCGGTTCATCAGCTTCAAAATCTTGTTGCTTCCGCTCTGGGCTGGGAAGTGGATGTGCTTGCAGAGGTTTGGCTCTTCGGCAATGGCGTGGAGAATGTCCTCGGTCATATCCTCTGGGTTAGAGGTGGTGAAGCGTACACGCATATCCGGTACAGCCTGGGCTACCATGTGCAGGAGTTCGGCGAAGGAAAGACTGCCTTCCTCGCGCTTGCCCGATGGAGAGAGACCGTAGCTGTTTACGTTCTGCCCCAGTAGGGTAACTTCCTTGAAGCCACGCTGCTGCAAATCGCGAACCTCACGCAGGATGCTCTCGGCATCGCGGCTGCGCTCACGTCCACGGGTATAAGGCACGATGCAGTAGTGGCAGAAGTTGTTGCAACCACGCATGATGCTTACGAAACCGCTCACTCTGTTGCCACCGATGCGCTGAGGCACGATGTCACGGTAGGTCTCGGTCTTAGAGAGTTCGATGTTGATGGCATTGGTACCCATCTCGCACTGCGCAATCATATCCGGCAGGTTGAGATAGCTGTCGGGTCCACAGACCAGGTTGGCATAGTGGTTCTGGATGAGGTCATCCTTTACTCGCTCTGCCATACAGCCCAATACGCCGAGAATCACCTTTCTTCCCTTCTTCTGCTCAGCATGGAGGGTGTCGAGGCGATGGTAAATCTTGTTTTCCGCATTCTCGCGGATACTGCAGGTGTTCAGGAAGATGGCATCAGCCTCTTCTTCTTTCTCACAAATCTCGTAGCCTGCCATCTGCATCACAGAGGCAACTACCTCACTGTCTGCCACGTTCATCTGGCAGCCATAAGTTTCAATAAACAGTTTCTTCATTGTTCTAGATGAATTCTAATTTATGTTTGATGTATTAATATGATTTCTTTCCTGTATCTTCCATGCCACATCATTTTATGTTCTTTGAAACTGCCATCAGCAGGAAGTAGATGACCACGGCAGAGATCCATCCGGCGATGGCATCGATGAGATAATGTGCCTGGATATACACGGTTGCCATACACAGGAAGATGTAGAATGGCAGCATGGTAAAGAGCAGCTTGCGGTTTCTGCTGTGCCAGGCAAGGAGCATGCAGATGGTACTTACGCCCACGTGCGAACTTGGGAAGGCGGCGGTAGGTCGCTCTCCTGCTTCCTTGGCATCCTCTACGAGCTGGTAGAAGATTCCGTCGGTATAGCCTGGGGTTGGCAGACAGTTGGTATGGGTGCTGAAGTAATCGCCCATTGCCGGGAAGATGCCCTTGGCAATATCCTGTACTCCCACGGCGTCGAAGTAGAACGTTGGTCCTACCACCGGCACGTAGATGTAGATGAGATAGTAGATGAAGAAGCTGGCAAGCAGTACAAAGCTAACCCTTTCTGCCTCATAGTATCTGCAGAAGAAATAGTAGAGTACTACCGCTGCTATCATCGGATAATACATGAAGTATCCCATCGACATCAGTTCGCTCACCACCGCCCAGGGCAGTGCCTTGGCAAAGAGCAGTGCGGGCTGGCATCCAAAGAGATCCTGTTCCCATCCCGCAAAGAGATGATCGAGGTTGGGAAACATTCGGTTGATCTCGTAAGTATCTGGATACCACCAGGCAAGCAGGGCAATCTGCGCCATAATGCGCACCATCTTCGTTATCCTGCATGGAATCATGCGATATACGCCCCAAAGGGCGATGGTCATGACCAGAATTCTCAATCTGCCCCAAAGCATCGACTCCGGATTCACCACCTTGGTAAAGGTAAAGAGCATGGTGAAGACTGTTATCGCCATATAGCCCAGCATCACCCATTCCAGTGGCAGGAGTCCCTTCTTGGGGTTCTTTTCTATCTTAAAATAATCTTTTATCATTATTGATTTTTTATTTTATTACAGCCATCCGTTATCCTTGTACCACTTGATGGTAAGCTTTACACCTCTTGACAGAGGGTAGTGGGGATGATAGCCCAGCTCGTCCATGGCAGGTTCGATGTCACAACGCCAGTTGCGCTGTTTCAGGATGTTATACTTATCGTTGTTCAGTGCCGACATCCTACCGGTCATTCTGCCGAGATACTCGCCAAAGAAGGTTACGATGCGGAGCACCCAGATAGGAGCCTTGATACGCAACATCCATGGATTGCCCAGTTCCTTCTGAATCAGGTCGCTGAAAGCTTCCGACTGGTAAACTTCGCCATCGCTGAGGAAGTATTTCCTGCCGTTCATACCATGGTCTAGGGCAAGGAAAACTGCCTGCACCACATCCTGAACATACACGAAGGTGATGTCCTGACGCTTGAATCCTACAGCAAAATCCACGTGCTGTCTGATGCTCTGCGCCATGAGGAAATAGTCTTTTTCTCTTGGACCATATACGCCGGTAGGGCGCAGGATGATATAAGGGAAGTTGTTGCCGATGCTGTCGAGATAGTGCTCTGCGGCAAGCTTGCTCTTGCCGTATGCCGTGTTAGGCTTAGGCACATCGTTCTCACAGATCTCCTGATAAGGCTGCTCCTCGCGGATGGCTCCGAAGATGCTGAGCGAGCTGACGAAGACAAATCGCTTGATAGGCATTCCCAGATGAAGGATGGCATTCACCAGGTGCTTGGTGCCCTCGGTGTTTACCTTATAGAAATCCTCTGCATGCAAACACTTGGTAGCGCCAGCTGCATGCACTATATAGTCGAACTCGTGCGGAGCGAGTTCCTTCTCCAACTCTTCCTCTGAAGAAAGATTGAGGTTGATGAAATGGATGCGCTCGTCTTGCAGGTATTTTCTGGAACTGGTAGGGCGTACTGCCGCCCAGGTTTCCATGCCTTGTCGCAAGGCTTCTTCTACGATGTAACTGCCGATAAAGCCCGACGCACCCGTTACTAGAATCTTCATGAATTATATATAAAATTGCAATTTCGGCTGCAAAGATACGACTTTTTGATGATTTATCACCATGATTCTGTTCAAAAAGGAGATAAAATTTGAAAAAATAGTGTGGGTTTCTATAAAATGTTGTATCTTTGCATGCATGGAGCAAGTATCGGGTTTTTATTTCCCTCCCTCAGAAACGACTTCTGCGCAGTTCAGCAACATGACAGAAATCTCGGCTAGTGGCTTTAATATCCTCATCCGTGCCAAGCGTGATGGCAGATGGTGGATCTTGAAGGCGCTCGCTCCCGCTGTGCGCAATAGCGAGGTGTATCAGAGCTTGCTTCAGAAGGAATTCGATATCATGAAGCATGTCCAGCATCCCGGAGTTGCCGAGGTAATGGGTATCGAAGAAGTGGATGGATATGGCAAATGCCTCGTGATGGAATGGATAGATGGAATGACTCTGGAAGAGTGGCTCCTGCAACATCATTCCAAGGCGGAAAGGGTGCATATCGCCAACCAGCTGCTCGTGGTGCTTGAGTTTGTACACGACATGCAGGTGGTGCATCGTGACCTGAAACCTTCCAACATGATGGTTACCCGCAATGGGAGTGTGCTGAAGCTGATAGATTTCGGATTGGCTGATGCCGACAGCTATGCCGTACTGAAGGAACCGGCGGGAACAGATGGATATGTTTCTCCCGAACAGCAGAAGGGCGGACCTACCGATGTGCGCAATGATATCTACAGCGTGGGCGTTATCCTGGATAAGATGAGGCTGAATTTCTCTTATCGCCTGGGATTGAAGCGTTGCCTCCGTCCGTTGGAGGAGCGATATCCCAACATGACAGCCATGCGCCAGCATATTCATTCTCTGCATCGCAACCTGCTTGCCTTCTGGATTTCTTCGGGAATATTGGCGGTATGTACTACGGGTGTGGTTATATATAATAAGGTGAACGAGCCTCCTCGTGGATACGATGTGGTGGCAGAGTTTAAGATAGGAAACCTGGCTTATAAGTCGTGGGGTGGTGGAGTTGTGTCGGTCAAGGCTGCCAATTCCAAGGATTCCTGTATCGAGGTACCTAAGACGGTGAACTTCCAGGGAATGACCTATAAGATAGATGAAATCGAAAAGAAGGCGTTTGCCGATCAGCCCGATCTGAGGAAACTGGTGTTCCCGGATACCCAGTTCCATGTGATGAAGCAGATGGTGGAGAACAGTCCGAATCTGCACAGCATCTGTTTCCGAAGCGCCTTGCCGCCAGTCATCGGCAATGCCATCTGGAAGACCAGGATTCAGGATGTCTTCAGTGAATCTGATTTCAAGCGTGTCATCCTGTATGTTCCCAAAGGCAGCTTCGATGCTTATCGCAATTCTGCATGGAATCAGTTTGAGAATATCATTGAATATGAATAATAATGCAAATAGCCGCATCTCATGTGAGATGCGGCTATTTGCATTATTATATGTATCAATACCATACTTCTATCTGTGGTGATTCCTTGGCATAGCTAGGCATGCACTTACCGATCTTGGCTCCGATGTAGGTTGGGTCGCAGATGTAGAACTTCTTGCCCTTGTACTCGTATGAGGTTCCGTTCTCTACCGGCTCATGGAAGGCTACGGCTGTACATTCGTGTCCTGGGAACTGGATGAGATGTACATCGAGTCCGAGTATCTCGTGTACCAGATAGGCATAGAAGATGGCGCGGTCTTCGCAGTCGTTCTTAGGATAGTAGAGACTTTCCTCGAAGTAGAAATACTTCTCGCGATGGAACTGCTCATCATCGGTAGCGTATGGGAATCCCATCTGTATGAATCGCAGGATGCGGTTGGCTGCTTCCTGTTCGCCGAGATCCTGTACCTGTGCTCTGATCTGCTTCACCACATCGTCGCGCAGACTCTTATCTACTACAGATGCGGCTACGGTAGGAATATCTATGATAGGATATTCATCGAGCAGCGGCATGACGCCGGTTGGTACCTCGCCCTGCAGGGTGATGCCCGCAGCTTCGTATCTGAACGGCTTGGCTTCATCGCCAATCACGGTCTTGCCGGTGAATCTCAGTCCCATATCCTTACCCAGCTCTGCGCCCTTAGGCAGTTCGCAGGAACGGAAGGATCCTTCATCCTCTACGTTCGGATAGATGTAGTAGCGCTTGCCGTCGATATTGAGGTACGACTTCTCGAATACGTGCTCCACGTAAGGGATGAGCATCACCACGTGGTTGCCGCACAGGGCAAGGCGTACGTTGTAGCCGCAGTTGGCAAGCACATACTGCGAAGCGATGATCTTCTCATTCTGGCTGGCGTTTGGCATGGCGGTATCGATGTATTTCTCTACGAGCATGGCAGAACCCCAGTCGCTGAGTCCCATCTTGCGTGATTCGGTGGCGAAAGCCTGGGTTACTTCTTTGAGGTCTGATTGCTTGAGATTCTTCCAGTAGTTCACCACATCGTCTGAAGAGCTGATGCTCATGGAAGCGAGTCGGGTTGCCTTTTGCATCTGCAGGTTTGCACCATAGAAGTTGACGTCAATGGTCTGCTTGCTTGCCGGAATGCTGACGTGAGGCACGTTTGGCAGGGCAGGCATGACTGGCACGGCTGCTACGGCAGGCATCAGCGGCAGTTCGATACCCGAACCGGTGTATTCGATGTCTGGAATATCAGGCTTTACCTCTGGCAGTTTCGGCTTCTTCACCGGTTCTATTTTTGGACGGACGGTAGGAGCCTTTGGATCTGGCTTCTTCGGAGTCTCCGGTTCTGTAGGAGTTTCCGGAGTTACCGGAACGGCAGGAACCTTAGCCAGCGGATTGTCTGGCAGGGCTGGTACCTTCGAGAGGTCGGGTCTGTTTACGAGATCTCCGAATCCGCCTTCCGGAATCAGGATCGGGCTTACCGGCATCTTTGGCTTCACGGTAACCGGTTTCTCCGGTTGTTTCGGAGCTGTATATGTTGGAGGCGTCTTAGGCTTAGGCACCTGCGAGCGCACATCTCCCTTAAACTTCTTGTATTCTTTCCATACGCCTTGCATATACTTATCGTAGTCGGTAAGTATGGTGTTGCGGAACTTGTTGTAATCATCCAGCATCGCCTGTCTTGATTGCTGGAACTGTTTCACAAAGTCATCGTTCTGCGAAAAGCTTGGTGTTGCATGCAAACCGAGCAGCAATATGAAACTGAGAGTAGGATAAATTCTATTCATAATCTGTAATTTTAAGATTTCTACTTTCCGTATTGATAGATATGGGGCAAAGATACGATTTTTTTCTTAATCGCCCAACTTTTTTAAGGAAAAAGGCTCTCCTACCTTAAAATATTGGGAGGAGAGCCTATCTATGTACCGTTCTTAGCGAAGATTCTGTCCCGGAATAGGAGTTGTTTCCTATTTGGTTATGTTTGATAGATGGATTGTCATATCCTAGTTTTTCTATTTGTGCTGCAAAATTACGAAAAACTTTTGAGATAGCATTGGTTCAAATTGGTTCATTTTCAAAGACTGATGAAGAAAATGAAAAAAGAATGATTGAGAGTGGGAAAAAATGTGTATCTTTGCTGCAAAAAAGAAAGGAATAGAAAATGACAGATAATTATAATCCAGAAGATTTCGAGCGCTTGAAGCAGGAAGTGGAAACCTTGGTGGGAAGATCCGTCAAGACACCTAAAGACTTTGAATTTCTCTCCCGCCAGATAGAGGGCTATACCAACGAGACCATCTCGGTGAGTACCCTGAAGCGTATGTGGGGATATGTGGCTTCGCCATGCAAACCGAGCAAGTATAATCTTAATTTGCTTTCCCGTATGATAGGTTATTCCGACTGGGAGGCTTTTTCGGGTGGAAATGATATTATGTCTTCCAGCCGCTTCTTCGTGAAGAGTAAGCTCATAGCGGATGCCCTGCAGAAGGGGGAACAGGTGAGATTGACCTGGTGCCCGGGCAGAGTGCTTACCATCATGTACAAGGGCAATGATACCTTCGAGGTGGTGGAGAGCATCAACAGCAAGCTGGCAAAGGGGGATACCTTCACCTGCCCGCAGTTTGTTGAGGATCAGCCGCTTTATCTTTCCAACCTCAGCCATCCAGGCATCCCGCTCTGCAACTATGTAGCAGGTCAGAATGGAGGAATCAAGTGGAATCTGGGGGGGTGATTCTGAACCTTCCTGAAACATAAAGACAAAAAACAAAAAGCTTGGAATCACGAATGCGATTCCAAGCTTTTTTCATTAAATTCATTGGGGGTTAGCCTCATGCAGCTAATTTCATTGAGGGTTAAGCCTCATGCTGTCTTACGCCCATACGAGCCTCTACTACATTTACCACGTAGTCGCCGAGCTTCTCGCATTCCTGGATGATATCCATGTACATAGTACCGATGGCGTAGGTGTAGAGATGGTTGTTTACATCGTTGATGTTCTGACTCTTCAACTGGTTGCGATAGTTGTTGATCTCGTTCTCGATGTTGAAAGAGAGGTTGGCATCATTATCTACCTTATGACCCACCAGGGTGATGTTCATCTGGGTGAGGGCATTATCTGTAAGCTCCATCATCTGGTGCATGTGCTCATACTGAGAAGGAATGAAGTCTTCCTTGCCACGGATGCGGCGGTTGAGGGTGCGGGCTATGTTGAAACAGCTGTCGCCGATACTCTCAATCTCTGAAATCTCACGCAGCATGGCGCGGATCTTCGCCTTGGTCTCATCAGAAAGATGAGAATCGCTCACCTGGTCGAGATACTTCGCAATCTCAATCTCCATGTTGTCGGAGATTCCCTCGTATTTCTCGATGCGGGTATAGAGCTTGATAAACTTGTCGTCGTTGGTCTCGCCCAGGAGTTCCTTCACCATACCGAACATACGCTGGATGCGCTCGGCGAAACAGTGGATCTCCTTCTGAGCCTCGAGCACGGAGATTTCCGGAGTCTTCATGATACCGCTCTGGATGAAACGCAGACGGAAATCATCTTCGTCGGCATTCTTCTTAGGACGGATAATCTTGCATACCAGCTTCTCTATCTGTGGGATAAACCATACCAGGATAAAGGTGTTGGAGAGGTTGAACGTGGTATGGAAGGCGGCGAGCACGAACGACAGCTTCGCTGCATTGGCAACGAAGTGAGGATCATTCTTTTCCATGGCATCGTCGAAACCTACCCAGCCGCAAACCAGATGGATGAACGGACGGAATACGCAGAGTATCCACAGTACACCGAAGATATTGAATACCATGTGCGCCATCGCCGCTCTTCGCGCCTGCGTGTTGGCGGTGAGTGCTGCCACGTTGGAAGTTACGGTGGTACCGATGTTCTCACCCATCACGAGCGCAATACCCTGATAGATAGGCAGTACGCCGGTAGAACAGAGAATCATCGTAATCGCCATGACGGCAGCCGAACTTTGCACACACATGGTCAGAATACTACCAATGATCAGAAAGGTGATGGTGGTCTGGAAACTGTGGGGGTCGAAGCTGGAGAAGAACTCCAGAACCGGCTGGTTATGAGCCAGATCCATGTCGATACCGGTTTGGCGAAGTGTACCCAGACCGAGGAACATAAAGGAGATACCGAAGATGAAGTCACCTATGATCTTGCGCTTCTTGCTATAGATGAGGATGATGGCGATGAAGAACGCCAGCCACACAAAGTCGGTGATGTTGAATGAGAATCCTGCACTCATGATCCAGGCGGTGAGCGTGGTACCGATATTGGCACCCATGATAACCGAAATAGCCTGGGCAAGGGTGAGGAGACCGGCATTTACGAATGATACCGTCATCACTGTCGTAGCAGTAGAAGACTGTACGGCAGCCGTGATGAGCGTACCCGAGAGTATGCCCGTCAAACGATTGGTGGTCATAGTTCCTAACACATGGCGGAGCTGTGGTCCGGCCATCTTCTGTAAACTGTCGCTCATGGTCTTCATACCAAACATAAGTAAGGCGAGTGCTCCGATAAGCCTAAAAAATATCCAAATCGACATATTATAACTTAATTAATGTTGTCAAAATCATCAAGTTTACGTTTTTTTTCGTAACTTTACGCTCTGTAAGCAATGCTCCGCTTGAGGGCTTGCTCAGGCCCGGTGAACGTCCTCCAGGGAGGTCTTCGTTAGGCTGTAGATTATAAACTTTGTAACATAGTCTTAATAGAAATGAAACAGAAGATACAAATCCGTTGCAAAAATAATAAAAAAACTCAGAAAGTAGAAATCGGAAGCACACTTTTTGATGTTTTTTCTTCATTTGACCTCAAAATGACCCATGGACCGGTGTCTGCGAGGGTAAATAACAAGGTGGAAGGCATGCATTACCGTGTGTATAACTCCAAGGATGTGGAATTCCTGGATATGACTTCTGCGTCGGGTTCGCGTGCCTATACCCGGACGCTTTTCTTTGTATTGTGCAAGGCGGTGCAGGATATTTATCCGAATACGGATGTGGTCATCGATATTCCGGTATCCAACGGATTCTATGTGGATATCCGTCTGGGGCGCCCGGTAGTAGATGAGGATGTGAACATCCTCCGCCGCCGCATGCAGGAGATCATCGACTCCAAGATGCCGATACGCCGCTTCACGGTGCCTACCGAGGAGGCTATCGCCCTCTTCCAGGAAAAGGGCGATGTGGAGAAGGTGAAGCTTCTCAGGACTTCGGGTTCCATCTATACCACTTATTATAAAATAGGTGAATATGTGGATTATTATTATGGCACCCTACTCACCAATACCTCCCAGCTCTATCTCTTCGGGTTGGAGAAGTACTATGATGGCATGTTGCTGCGCATTCCTTCGGTCAGCAACCCGGATGTGCTGGGCGAAATGACCCGGCAGGACAAGATGTTTGATATCTTCAAGGAACATCATCGCTGGCAGGAAATCCTGGGTATCAGAACCGTGGGCGACTTCAACCAGGCTATCGACGTGGGGCATACTACGGATATCATCAATATCAGCGAGGCACTGCAGGAGAAGAAGCTGGCGAAGATTGCCGAGGAGATTGCCAGCCGGGAAGGGGTGAAGCTGGTGCTGCTGGCGGGTCCGTCTTCTTCGGGCAAGACTACTTCCTGCAAGCGTCTGAGCATCCAGCTTGCCGTAAACGGACTGAAGCCTCTGCAGATTTCGCTTGATGATTACTTCGTGGATAGGGATAAGACGCCGAAGGATGAGAATGGTGAATTTGATTTTGAGAGCATCTATGCCCTGAACCTCGATTTGCTCAACGAGCAGTTTAATGCGCTCTTCCGTGGCGAGGAGGTGGAACTGCCGAAATACGATTTCCCTTCGGGCAAAAGTGTGAAGAGTGGAAAGATGTTGAAGCTGGAGCCTAACAATGTTCTGGTGGTAGAGGGAATCCACGCCCTGAATCCGGAGCTTACGGCGCATGTTCCTGAAGAGCAGATCTTCCGAGTGTATGCTTCGGCGCTGACCACCATTCTGCTGGATAATCACAATTATATCCCTACAACGGACAACCGTCTGCTGCGCCGCATCATTCGCGACTATAAATATAGAGGTGTATCTGCCCAGGAAACCATCCACCGCTGGCCATCGGTAAGATCCGGAGAGAACAAGTGGATCTTCCCGTTCCAGGAGAATGCCGATGCCATGCTGAACACGGCGATGCTCTATGAGTTGTCGGTTCTCAAGATGCAGGCAGAGCCGTTGCTCCAGCAGGTGCCGGAGAATTGTGAGGAATTTGCTGAGGCTTACCGCCTGCTGAAGTTTCTGAAGTATTTCAAGGGAATACCTTATAATAATCTGCCTCCAACCTCCCTCTTGCGAGAGTTCCTGGGTGGCAGCTCGTTCCATTATTAGGAGTTAGTGTTTTTTGCCTCACTATGGCACAATATTGCCCTCTTCCAGGGCAATATCTTGCCGTGGTGAGGCAAGATTCGTTATGTCGTGAAGGAGTTTTGAAGATAAGCGCTACTGCTTCATTTTCTTGCGTATCAAGCGCCACTTTCGCTTTTACTCTTCACTCTTCACGTTTTGGGTGTAAATTGCTGATATTCAATGAGTATTGTGGGTGAAGAGTAGGGGCTGACTCTTCACCACTCTTCACCACTCTTCACCCTGACTTTTTTTGAGGGCGAAATCATTTCAGGAACAACGTTTGGTCTTCAATGATGACCAGCTCCAGTCTTCAATGATGACCATCTTCTGTCTTCAATGATGACCAGCTCCAGGCTTCAATGATGGCTGAGCTTCGTGATAAGGTGAAGAGAGGTGAAGAGTGGTGAAGAGTGAAGCTTGACTCTTCACCTGTTTAATGTATTGATAATTAATGGATTAATGCCAAAGTGTGAAGAGTGAAGAGTAAAAGCGAAAGTGGCTTTCTATACAGCCGTTTTTCGCTTTAGAGCTTGCTGCCGTAGCAGAGGTCGCCCGCATCACCGAAGCCAGGAATGATGTATTTGTGCTCGTTCAGTCCCTCATCGATGGATGCACACCAGATGGTAGTCTTGTCTTCAGGGAATGTCTTCTTGACATGCTCGATGCCCTGTGGAGCGGCAAGGACGCAAGCCACGTGGATATGCTTAGGATTACCCTTGGTAAGGAGCGCCTTCATACCCATCTCCATGCTGATGCCTGTGGCAAGCATCGGGTCAGCGATGATGAGCGTCTTGCCGGTAAGGTCTGGAGTAGCCAGATACTCGATATGAACCCCCACCTCGGTATGCTCCTTGTTGGTATATTCGCGATAGGCACTCACGAAAGCATTGCCGGAGTGGTCGAAGATATTGAGGAAACCCTCGTGAAAAGGCAGGCCTGCACGGAAAATCGTACCGATGACAATCTTGTCGGTAGGGAAATTAACCTGGGCTACGCCAAGAGGGGTAGTCACGTCTCTGTTCTCGTAATTGAGGGTCTTTGAAATTTCAAAAGCCTCATACTCGCCGATTCTCTTGATGTTGTTGCGGAAGAGAAGGCGGTTCTTTTGATACTCGCAGTCGCGCATCTCAGCCAGATAGCGGTTGATGATGCAGTTATGCTCGCTCAGATTATTAATTTTCATAAGTCGTAGTATTTATATTCTTGTTATTTCAATCGATGTTTATTCCTGCTGAAATCATCTGTCAAGATGCAGCAAAGGTGTTGCAAAGATAAGGCAAAATCCGGAAACCGCAAAATGTTTTCCGTTATTTTTTCCATCCGGCTTCTTCTGGTGCCATCCATGGGCTTTTATGTGCCTTCTGAACCCCTATATATATAATAGGTGGAAAATGAATTTGGATGAAGCAGATTTGCGGCGAATATTTGCAAAGTCAATATGGCAAATTATAGATGAATGGGTCGATTTTTTAATTCTTTAACCTAAAAAGGCTTTAAAAAACAAGAATATTATCTAAGAATCTTTGCTATAAAACATATTTTTTGTAACTTTGCGGCGGTTTTGGAGAATGATGATTTCTTCTGTCAACCAAAGTAAAGAGAAATTATTCACAACTTAAATACATTTAAAATAAAATGGCAAAGTTTGATAAGTCAGTTTTAGCAAAGTACGGAATCACAGGTACAACTGAGGTTCTCTACAATCCTTCTTATGAGGTATTGTTCAATGAGGAGACTAAGGAAGGTCTCGAGGGTTTTGAGGTTGGTCAGGAGACTGAGCTCGGTGCAGTTAACGTAATGACTGGTATTTACACAGGTCGTTCTCCTAAAGACAAGTTCATCGTTGACGATGCTACATCTCACGACACTGTATGGTGGGATTCTGAGGAATATCACAACGATAACCACAAGGCTACTCCAGAGGCTTGGAATGCCGTTAAGGAGATCGCTAAGAAGGAGCTTTCTAACAAGAAGTTGTTCGTAGTAGATGGTTTCTGCGGTACACACAAGGATACACGTATGAAGGTACGTTTCATCGTTGAGGTAGCATGGCAGGCACACTTCGTAACAAATATGTTCATCCGTCCTCAGAACGAGGCTGAGTTCGATCAGGAGCCAGACTTCATCGTTTACAATGCTTCTAAGGCAAAGGTTGAGAACTGGAAGGAGTTGGGTCTCCACTCAGAGACAGCCGTTGTATTCAACGTAACTTCTAAGGAGCAGGTTATCATCAACACATGGTATGGTGGTGAGATGAAGAAGGGTATGTTCTCTATGATGAACTACTTCTTGCCATTGAAGGGTATGGCTTCTATGCACTGCTCTGCCAACACTGATATGAACGGTGAGAATACAGCTATCTTCTTCGGTCTTTCTGGTACAGGTAAGACTACATTGTCAACAGACCCTAAGCGTAAGTTGATCGGTGACGATGAGCACGGATGGGACGACGAGGGTGTGTTCAACTTCGAAGGTGGTTGCTACGCTAAGGTTATCAACCTCGACAAGGAGTCTGAGCCAGATATCTACGGTGCTATCACACGTGACGCTCTCCTCGAGAACGTAACTGTAGCTAAGGATGGTAAGATTGACTTCGCAGATAAGACTGTTACCGAGAATACTCGTGTATCTTATCCTATCTACCACATCAAGAACATCCAGCGTCCATTCTCTCAGGGTCCAGCTGCTAAGCAGGTTATCTTCCTCTCAGCAGATGCATTTGGTGTATTGCCACCAGTATCTATCTTGAACGCTGAGCAGACTAAGTATTACTTCCTCTCTGGCTTCACAGCTAAGTTGGCTGGTACAGAGCGCGGTATCACCGAGCCTACTCCAACATTCTCTGCTTGCTTCGGTCAGGCATTCTTGGAGTTGCACCCAACTAAGTACGCTGAGGAGTTGGTAAAGAAGATGCAGAAGTCTGGTGCTAAGGCATACTTGGTTAACACAGGTTGGAATGGTTCAGGCAAGCGTATCTCTATCCGCGATACACGTGGTATCATCGACGCTATCCTCGACCACTCAATCGACGCAGCTCCTACAAAGACTATCCCATTCTTCAACTTCGTAGTTCCTACACAGTTGGAAGGCGTAGATCCTAAGATCCTCGATCCACGTGATACATACGCTGAGGCTTCTCAGTGGGAGGAGAAGGCTAAGGATTTGGCTGCTCGTTTCATCAAGAACTTCAAGAAGTATGAGACAAACGAGGCTGGTAAGGCTCTCGTTGCTGCTGGTCCACAGCTCTAATTCGACATTTCGAATTTATACTAAATATGGAATCCCGTCTCTCGCAAGAGAGGCGGGATTTCTTCGTTTTTACTCCCTTAAATCACTAAAAAATATAAAAAATGCCCCTAAAATCAATAAATTGCATAATAATAAGGAGAAAAGGGCGATTTTTTAAAGAATTCTCCGTAAATTTGCAGCTAAAAAGAAAAATTGGATAGAATGAAAAGTAAATTTTTAGCTTTTATAGCACTTGTTGCAGCTACTTTGTCGCTCTCTTCATGCTTGAACAGCGACGAGACGGTAGTAGAATATACAAATGATACAGCCATCACGAGTTTCTCTTTGGGAAAGCTCGGTAGATACACGAAGACTACTGCAGGCAAGGATACTCTGATTGCTGATAAAGTGAATGGAGCTAACTATAAATTTTATATAGATCAGGCTACCCGCCAGATCTATAACGTAGATTCCTTGCCTACCAAGACAAGGACCGCTGCCGTATTGGTTACCATCAGCAGCAAGAACAGCAGCCCTATCTTCATCATGAACAAGAATTGCCCTGAGAAGATCGACTCGGCAAAGTATTATTCAAGCACCGATTCCATCGACTTCTCTCAGCCACGAATGGTTCGTGTATATAACAACTCGCTCAATGCCTACGTTACTTACACCGTAAAGGTGAACGTGCATCAGCAGGAAGGCAATGAGTTCAACTGGCAAGCCAAGGCTCAGCTCAATGAGCAGCTCGCTGCACTCAGCGACTTGAAGGTGCTTGCCCTGGAAAACCATATCGGAAACCATATCTATGTATTTGGCAAGACCCTCGGGGAAATGAAGATATACAAGAGTGCTGCAAGCGACGGTAACAACTGGACTGAGGTAACAGCCAACCAGGCTTTCGTAGCTGCCGATTATCAGAACGCCGTGCAGATGGGCAATCAGCTCTACATCCTCTCAGATGGCAAGGTGTATGCTTCTGCCGATGCTGCAACCTGGAGTCTGGTAGGCGAGGATAGTCAGCTCAAGCAGTTGGTAGGTGCCAGCAGCAAGTATCTCTATGCCTTCACCGCTACAGGCATCGCCGTGTCTAAGGACAATGGCGCAACCTGGGCTGCCCAGAAGATGGATGCAGACCACTCACTCCTGCCTACCCAGAACCTGAGCATGAATGTTTCTACCATCGCTTCTGTGAAGAAAGTAGAAAATGTTCTCCTGCTCGGTACCCGTGATGCAAGCTATCGCGATACCATCGCTACGCTCTGGAATCATGTGGCTGATTACTCTGCCAATGCTCCAGAAAGCGCATGGAACTATATAGAATATGATTCTCTCCAGAGTGGCAAGCTGCCAATGATGGATCAGGTGCTCGTCTGTGGTGCTGATTCTGGCTTCGTAGCTCTCGGAAGCAACGGCAAATGGTATAAGAGCAAGAACAACGGACTGACATGGGGTGTAGATTCACTCGTAACCATGCCAGCCGGATTTTCTGCTACCACCCAGCGCTTCGGCTTCTGCCGCGACAAGGACAAATTCTACTGGGTAGTAAGAAACGGCAGCGTATGGAAGGGCCGCTTCAACAAGGATGGCTGGATCAAGGACCCGACCATCTTCGAATAAGACCCTCGGGAATCAATCATATTCATATCGCGTAAGGTATAGACATGAGGAGAAGCTTGTGTAAATGCTTGTTGCTGCTGGTCTTGTTCCTCTTGCCGTTGCAGGTGATGAGGGCACAGGACGATTACCAGTATCGTCTGGAGATGGGTGCCGGCGTGGGACTGGTTGCCTACGAAGGCGACCTGAACGGCAATATTCTTGCCCATCAGCAGCCGATGGCAGCCATCGTGGGAAGATACAGCTTCGATCCCTACAAGGATCTGCGGTTCAACCTGGGGCTGGGAAAGCTGAAAGGCTCTAACGACAAGGTGAAGACCGATTATCCCGACCTGGATGGGAAAGCCTACTTCTTCAGCAATACCCTGGTGGATATGAGCCTCGTCTTCGAGTACAACTTCTGGCCCTACGGCACAGGCAGGGACTACAGAGGAGCCAGGAGGCTGGTGCCTTTCATCTTCGGAGGTCTGGGAGCCACCTTTGTGAAGGGAGAGCAGAAGAATGTATTTACTGCCAACGTGCCTCTGGGCATCGGGGCGAAATACAAGATAAACGAACGGATGAACATAGGCGTGGATTGGGGCATCCATTTCTCGCTGAACGATGAACTGGATGGGGTGAAAGACCCTTATGGCATCAAGAGCAGCGGACTCTGGAAAAACCAGGACTGCTATTCCATGCTGCAAGTCTCGTTCACCTACAGCTTCAGCGCAAAGTGTAAAACGTGTAATAAAGAAGAATAAGAACTCTTAATTAAGAAATAAGATATGAACAACTTGGATATGAACAGAATACCTGAGCACATCGCTATCATCATGGATGGCAATGGACGCTGGGCAACAGAAAGAGGTAAGGATCGCAGCTACGGCCACCAGGCTGGAGTTGACGCAGTGCGTTGCATTACATCAGAATGTACTCGCCTCGGTGTGAAGTACCTTACTCTCTATACTTTCTCTACTGAAAACTGGAATCGTCCTGCCGACGAGATTTCTGCCCTGATGGGACTGGTGCTGACTTCTCTGGAGGATGAGATTTTCATGAAGAACAATGTGCGGTTCCGCGTGATCGGCGACTTGAAGCGTCTGCCACAGGCTGTGCAGGACAAGTTGCAGGAGACCATGGACCATACCGCCAAGAACGATGCCATGACCATGGTAGTAGCCCTGAGCTACTCTTCGCGCTGGGAAATCATGAATGCGATGAAGAAGACCGTGAAGGAGGCTATGGAGAAGGGCGCCAGCTATGAGGAGGTTGAGAAGATGCTTACCGAGGAGAACTTCGAGAAGCATCTGGAAACCAACTTCATGCCAGACCCAGAACTCCTGATCCGTACAGGTGGCGAGTTGCGTATCAGCAACTACCTGTTGTGGCAGATTGCCTATTCTGAGTTGTATTTCTGTGATACCTATTGGCCAGACTTCAACGAGGAGTGCCTGCATAAGGCTATCGAGAACTACCAGTCGCGCCAGCGCCGTTTTGGCAAGACCGAGGCTCAGGTAGAAGCAGAGGAAGAGAAATAAAAGGGGGAAAAAGGACGAAAAATAGATACTATATATATAATAAGGTATAAATGAACAAGCTAAGAAAGATTTTCATCCTGCTATTCGGCATCATGGCGAGTGTGCAGGTTATGGCACAGGACAAGATAGTACATCCAGATATCTCGTATGCCGGAACCCCTCGCACCTTGACCCTTGGAGGTATCAATGTGTCGGGTGTGGAAGGATACGAAGACTATGTGCTCACTGGTATCTCGGGCCTGACAGTGGGAGAAGAGATTGAAGTGCCAGGCGACGCTATTACCAATGCCGTCAAGCGCTATTGGAAACATGGACTTTTCTCTAAAGTCGCTATCGCTGCCGACTCTATCGTGGGTGAAAAACTTTATCTTCACATCTATCTCGCGGTAAGACCTCGTATCTCTGATATCCACTACGTGGGATTGAAGAAAAGCGAGCGTGAGGATATGGAGCAGAAGCTCGGTATGGTCAAGGGTACGCAGGTAACACCTAATATGCTCGACCGTGCCAAGATCCTTGCCAAGAAATACTTCGATGACAAGGGCTTCAAGAATGCTGAAATCCAGATTAACCAGCGCGACGATGTGGCTAACAAGGGTCAGGTAATCCTGGACGTAATCGTAGATAAGAAACAGAAAATCAAGGTTCACCAGATTACCATCGATGGTAACGAGAAACTTTCGGACAGAAAGATCAAGGGTGGACTCTTCTCGAAGGGAGCCTTTGCCAAGACCCACGAGGCTGGCAAGTTTGCTACTTTCTTCAAATCGAAGAAGTTTACTCCTGAGAGATGGAAGGAAGACAAGCAGAAACTCATCGACAAATACTACGAGTATGGTTATCGTGATGCGCAAATCCTGAAAGACAGCATAAGCAACTTCGACGAGAAGCACGTCAACGTATATGTCAAGGTAGATGAGGGTAAGCGCTACTTTATCCGCAATATCAACTGGGTGGGCAACACCGTATATGCTACCGACTATCTGAATGCCGTGCTCGGCATGAAGAAGGGCGATGTATATAACCAGAAACTCCTGGGCAAGCGATTGCAGGAAGATGAAGATGCTGTGGGCAACCTCTATTACAACAATGGTTACGTGTTCTCTAACATCAATCCTGCCGAAGTGAATATCGACGGCGATTCCATCGACCTTGAGATGCGCGTGACAGAGGGACCTCAGGCTTACCTGAGCCACGTACGTATCAACGGTAATACCCGTCTCTATGAGAACGTAGTACGCCGTGAGCTCCGTACCAAGCCAGGCGACCTCTTCTCTAAGGATGCCCTGATGCGTTCGGCACGTGAGTTGGCTTCTATGGGTCACTTCGATGCTGAGAAGGTTTCACCAGATGTAAAGCCTAACTACGAGGATGGTACTGTGGATGTAAACTGGAACCTGGAGCAGAAGAGTAACGACCAGATTGAGTTCTCGCTCGGTTGGGGTCAGACGGGTGTCATCGGACGTGTGGGCTTGAAGCTCAATAACTTCTCTATGGCAAACCTCTTCAACAAGAACAAAGAACATCGTGGTATCATGCCTATCGGTGACGGTGAGGTGCTGAGCATCGGTGCACAGACCAACGGTACCTACTACCAGAGCTATAACGTAAGCTACTCTACCAACTGGTTTGGCGGCAAGCGCCCTATCCAGTTCAGCGTAGGTGCATACTACAGCAAGAGTACAGACGTGTCAAGCAACTATTACAATAATGCTGCCATGTACAACTATCAGAGTTACTTATATGGCTACGGTTCTAGTTACTATAATAACTACGAGAATTATTACGATCCAGACAAGTACATCCAGATGGTGGGTGTGAGCCTCGGTTGGGGTAAGCGCCTCCGTTGGCCGGATGATTACTTCACCTTGTCTGTGCAGTTGGCTTACCAGCGCTACATGATGAAGAACTGGAGCTATATGCTGATGACCAACGGTAATGCGAACAACTTGAACTTGACCATCGCATTGAACCGTACATCAACCGACAACCAGCTCTTCCCACGTCGTGGTTCAGAGTTTGAGGCAAGTGTCAACCTTACTCCACCATGGAGTGCGTTCGACAACAAGGATTACAAGAACCTCGCCAACAACTCCAAATCTCCAACCTACTCTGCAGAGCAGCAGGAGAAATACCGCTGGATTGAGTATCACAAGTGGAAGTTCAAGGCAAAGACCTATACCGCACTTACAGAGGGTCAGAAGTGCTTCGTATTGATGACCCGTGTAGAACTCGGTTTGCTCGGTGCTTACAACAAGTACAAGAAGAGTCCATTCGAGACCTACTATGTGGGTGGTGACGGTATGAGCGGTTATTCTTCCTATTATGGTGAGGAGACCATCGGACTCCGTGGTTACGAGAACGGTTCCGTATCTTACAGCCGTACCACCGGTTATTATGCTTATGCATACGACCGCTTCTCATTGGAGCTCCGTTATCCATTCCTCCTGGGCAATACCACTATCTATGGTTTGACCTTCGTAGAGGCAGGTAACGCCTGGTATGATACCAAGGACTTCAACCCATTCAGCATGAAGCGCAGTGCCGGTGTCGGTGTGCGTATCTTCCTGCCAATGGTGGGTCTGATGGGTATTGACTGGGCTTACGGTTTCGACAAGGTATGGAACGGAAGCCAGTATAAGAAGGGTGGAAGCCAGTTCCACTTCATCTTGGGTCAGGAATTCTAAAGACGGATTTTATGAAGAAAATAGTATTGATGCTGATGATGGCTGTAGCAGCCATCTCAGCACATGCACAGAAATATGCATTGGTGGATATGGAGTACATCCTGCGCAATATCCCAGCCTATGAGCGTGCCAACGAGCAGTTGAATCAGGTGAGCCGCAAGTGGCAGGTCGAGGTAGAGGCGCTCAATCTGGAAGCAAGCACCATGTACAAGAACTATCAGAACGAGGTAGTATTCCTCTCACAGGAGCAGAAGAAGGCCAAGCAGGACTCCATTATGCAGAAGGAGAAGGAAGCCAGCGACCTGAAGAAGAAATACTTCGGTGCCGAGGGAGAGCTTTACAAGAAGCGCGAGGCGCTGATGGGACCTATCCAGGAGGAGATTTACAATGCCGTGAAGGAGATTTCCAATCTTCGCGGCTACTCGCTTGTTCTCGACAGAGCCAGCAACAATGGAATCATTTTTGGCTCGCCAAAAATAGACATCAGCAACGAGGTACTCCAGAAATTAGGCTATTCTAACAAATAATAAGTGTTATTCCAGGAAATAATCTAGGTTATTTCAAGAAATAATTGTATATTTGCAGCCGATAAGAGAGGATGCGGTTGAAAAACACCGCCCTCGGCATAACCAATTAAGAATAATAATTAAAAAAGAATAAACAGAAATGAAAAAGCTTATTTTAATGTTGATGCTTTGCGCACCAATGACAATGATGGCACAGAAGTTCGGTAAGGTAAATACTCAGCAGATCATGCAGTCTTTGCCAGACGTAGCTAAGGCCAACGGCGAGTTGGAAGCTCTCCAGAAGCAGAAGGAGAACGACCTCAAGTCTATGCAGGATGAGTTCCAGCGCAAGGCAGACGAGTTCCAGAAGGGTGCAAGCACAATGAATGCTACTGCCAAGCAGCAGAAGGAAACAGAATTGCAGGGTCTTCAGCAGAAGATTCAGCAGGCTTACCAGGATGGTCAGCAGGAGTTACAGAAGAAGAGCAGTGAGCTCATGCAGCCTATCATCGCTAAGGTACGTACAGCTATCGAGGCTGTAGGTAAGGCTGGTAACTATACATACATCATGGAGGAAGGCACAGCTATCTATACTGGCGCCAACGTGGTAGATGTTACCAAGGAAGTACAGGCTAAGATCAAGTAATCAAACGTAAGTATTTCTATAAAAAGCTAAGGGCAGGCACAAGTGCCTGCCCTTATTTATCATCTAGTATATTCATATCATATATAATAAGGTATCACGCATTATGAAAAAGAATCTCCTATTTTTGGCGCTCGCTCTTGTTGCCCTCTCGGCTTCTGCACAGCAGAACCAGACTCCGGCGGAACAACCAGCAGCCATCGTTGCACAGCCAGCATTGCGATTTGGCTACTTCAGCTTTGAGCAGGTTTTTCATACCATGCCTGGTTATGCAATAGCCAAGCATAATATGGATGAACTCCGCGCAAAGTATGATGAGGAAACCAAGCGCGTGGAAACTGAGTTTAATACCAAGTATGAGGAATTCCTTGACGGTCAGCGCTCGTATGCCAAGACTATCCTGGAGAAGCGCCAGGCTGAACTGCGTGAGTTGATGGAGAAGAACATTGCCTTCAAGGCTGAGGCTGCCAAACTCCTGAATCAGGCTGAGACCGATGCGTATGCTCCTCTCAAGACCCAGATCAATGAGGCTGCCAAGCAGATTGGCAAGGAGAAGGGATTTGCCTTCATCATCAATACCGACAACAACGCCACACCTTATCTGAGTGAAGAAATGGGTGAGGATATTACAGCAGTGCTGGAGGAGAAACTGAAATGATTCTGCCATCTAATCCCGGACCTATCGGAATCTTTGATTCCGGATATGGTGGCTTGACCATCCTGCATGGCTTGCGCCAGATGTTGCCGCAGTACGACTATATGTATCTGGGCGACAATGCCCGTGCGCCATACGGTTCGCGCTCCTTCGAGGTGGTGTATAAGTTTACGCGTCAGGCTGTGCTGAAGCTCTTTTCCATGGGTTGCCATCTGGTAATCCTGGGTTGCAATACGGCATCGGCTAAGGCTTTGCGCTCTATCCAGCAGAGAGACATCCCGGAACTGGATCCTGAGAGAAGGGTACTCGGCATCATCCGCCCTACTGCCGAGGTGATTGGGACGCTGACAAAGAGCCGCCATGTAGGTATCCTTGCCACAGAGGGAACCATCAAGAGTGCAAGCTACAAGATGGAGATTGGTAAGCTCTGGCCGGATATCCAGGTAAGCGGAGTGGCTTGTCCGCTTTGGGCTGCTATCGTAGAGGCTAACGAGGCTGATAGTCCTGGTGCTGATTATTTCGTCAAGAAGCGCATCGACCAGTTGATGCGTATGGATGAGGACATCGATACCATCATTCTGGGTTGCACCCATTATCCACTGCTCATGAGCAGCATCGTGAAGAATCTTCCCGACGGCGTGAGAGTGGTGCCACAGGGACAGTATGTGGCCAACAGTCTGCAGGATTATCTGCAGCGACATCCGAAGATGGAACAGATGGTGACAAAGGGTGGTAGCTGCAAGTATCTGACTACAGAAAGTGAGGAGAAATTCAAGGAGTCGGCGTTGATATTCCTGCATGAGCAGGTGGACGTTACACACGTGGACCTTGAATAAGTGATTATTAAGAATTAGAAAATAAGAATTATGCAAGAAACAAGACAAAACCGTATATCAAGACTGCTCCAGAAGGAGTTGAGTCTTATCTTCCAGTCACAGACCCGCATGATGCATGGTGTGATGGTAAGTGTTACTAAGGTAAGAGTGAGTCCGGATCTTAGCATCTGCACCGCTTATCTCAGCGTGTTCCCATCTGAAAAGGGTGAGGAGATTCTGAAGAATATCAATGCCAACGAGAAGACTATCCGCTTCGACCTGGGCAGAAAGGTGAGAAATCAGTTGCGCATCATTCCTGAGCTCCGTTTCTTCCTGGACGATAGCCTGGATTATCTGGAACGCATTGATGAACTTTTGAAGAAGTAAAAAAGTAAAAAGACAAATGAATTTTCCATTCTTTATTGCTCGCAGGTATCTTTTTTCCAAGAAGAGTACACACGTTATCAACGTGATCAGCTCCATCTCTGTGATTGGTGTGGCTGTGGCAACGATGGCACTCGTCATCGTGCTGAGCGTATTTAATGGTTTCCACGATCTGGTGGCTACGCTCTTTACGAGCTTCGACCCGCAGTTGAAGGTGGTGCCGATGGAGGGAAAGACGGCGCCTGCCGATGACCCGATATTGACGCAGATACGTATGCTGCCACAGGTAGATGTGGCTACTGAAACCGTGGAAGACCAGGCGTTGGCAATCTATGACGACCGTCAGGCTATGGTGAGGATCAAGGGCGTGGACGACAACTTCTCAGAGTTGTCACATATCAACGACATCCTTTATGGTGATGGCAGTTTCTCGCTCCATGCTGCCAATCTGCAGTATGGAACCGTGGGTATCCGTCTGGCACAGACCTTGGGTATCGGGGCAAAATGGGATGGTTTTATGAAGATTTATGCTCCGCAGAAGGAGGGACAGTTGGATATGATGAATCCGGATGCCGGCTTTGTGGTTGATTCGCTGAATTCTCCGGGTGTGCTCTTCGCCGTCAAGCAGTCGAAATACGACAAGAATTATATCATCACTTCCATTGCCTTTGCGCGTAATCTCTTCGGGCAGCAGGGTATGCTCTCTGATCTGGAGATCCGCCTGAAGGAGGGTAGTGACCTGCAGGCTGTAAAGGCTGAGATGCAGAAGATTGCCGGCACCAAATATAAGGTGCTGGATAGATTTGAGCAGCAGGAAGACACTTTCAAGATCATGTCGATAGAGAAGCTGATGGCTTACATCTTCCTGACCTTTATCCTCGTAGTGGCATGTTTCAACATCATCGGTTCGCTCTCGATGCTCATTATCGACAAGAAGAACGATGTGGTGACGTTGCGGAATCTGGGTGCCAATGACAAGCAGATTACGCGTGTCTTCCTCTTCGAGGGAAGAATGATTGCAGTGATTGGTGCGGTGATTGGTATCGGACTGGGTCTGTTGCTCTGCTGGCTGCAGCAGCAGTATGGCTTCGTAAGACTGGGCGACTCCGAGGGCTCCTTCATCGTAAATGCCTATCCGGTAAGCGTTCACTATTCTGATGTAGCCATCATCTTTGTAACGGTTATCGCCGTAGGCTGGCTTGCCGTATGGTATCCGGTGAGAGCATTGAGTAAAAGACTTTTGAGTTAATAGAAAGAAATAAGCATAAAAAATCCTGCTTGGGTATGATCAACGCAAGCAGGATTTTTTATGCTTATTTCTTTTTATTTCTTTCTGATGAGTGTCAAGCCATCGCGCAGCGGTAGGATGACTACTTCTACCCTAGGGTCGTTGGCAATCAGGTCATTGAATGCACGAATGCCTTTGGTCTGATGGTCACGGTCGTAGGCTGGGTCGATGACGTGCCCATCCCACAGCGTATTGTCTGCCAGAATATATCCGCCAGGATTCAGAATCTTCATCACCATCTCGTAAGTCTCGATGTAGGTGCGCTTGTCGCCATCCACGAAAGCCAGGTCAAACATCACCCCCAGTTTGGGTGCTTCAACGTTGGCATCGCCGATGCGGAAATCTATCTTGTCGGCAACATCCGAACCCTCAATCCAAGGACGGGTGAAATCCTCCATCTCGTCGTTGATTTCGAAGGTATAGAGCTTGCCGCCTTCCTGCAATCCCTGAGCCAGACAGATGGCGCTGTAGCCACTGAAGGTTCCCACCTCAAGAATATTCTTGGGGCGAATCATCTGGACCAGCATCTTGAGTAATCTGCCCTGGATGTGTCCACTCGCCATACGTCCGTGAATGGTATGGATATTGGTGGCACGGTAGAGACGGTAGAGGTAATCTCCCTCTGGCTCAATATGTTGGCAGATGTATTTGTCTATCAATTCTGTTTCGGTCATCTTATTCCCCGTTTTCCTTTTGTGATAAGATTCCTGCGATGGCAAGGTCGTAGGAAGCCAGACCGAATCCACAGATGACTCCCAGGCAGGCGCAGGAGATGTAAGAGTGATGGCGGAATTCCTCGCGCTTGTGCACATTGGAGATATGTACCTCTACGCAAGGGCATTTCATGCTGCGGATGCAATCCTGCAAGGCAATGCTGGTGTGGGTGTAGGCACCCGCATTGAGCACTACGCCATCGTAGGTGAAGCCTACTTCCTGCAACTTGTTGATAAGCTCGCCCTCGATGTTGCTCTGATAGTATTCTATCTCTACATCAGGGTATTTAGCCTTCAATTTAGGCAGATAGCTCTCGAAAGAGTTGCTGCCATAAATGCCTGGCTCGCGAACGCCCAGGAGGTTCAAATTAGGACCATTGATAATCTGTATCTTCATAATCACATGATTTTTTAAGTCTGTATCATTAATTTTTTGTATCTTTGCAGATGCATAGGTTATCTATCTCATAGCTAACCCTGATGCAAAGGTAATAATAAAATTGGATACTGACAAGAAATTAGATAAGAAAATGGCAAATGACATCATCAGGAATTATATGAGGTACCTCAAGCTGGAGCGAAACTATACGTATAATACGCTTGAGGCATATCGCCACGACCTGGAATATCTCATAGACTATGCCCGCCAGAACGATGTGGCACTGGTGGATATGAAGCTGGAAAATCTGGAGAACTTCTCGGCAAGTCTTCACGACAAAGGCATTGTTGCCCGCTCGCAGGCTCGCATCCTCTGTGGTGTGCGTTCCTTCTACCGTTATCTGGTGACCGACGGCTATATAAAGGATGATCCTACCGAACTGTTGCCTTCTCCGCAGATAGGCGAACATTTGCCGGAATATCTCTCTGTAGAGGAGGTGGATATGCTGGAGGCTGCCATCGATCTCTCTAAATGGGAAGGGCAGCGCAACAAGGCTATCATCGAAACCCTTTTCTCCTGCGGACTGCGTGTTACGGAACTGGTGAATCTCAAGATCAGTCAGATCTTTGAGGAGGATAAGTTTATCAGAGTTCTGGGAAAGGGAAGGAAGGAAAGGCTGGTGCCTATCTCTGACAGGGCATTGAAGGAAATCCACCTGTGGTACATCGACCGCAATCTCATGAAAATCAAGCCCGGAGAGGAAGATTATGTCTTTCTGAACCGCCGAGGTGCCCATCTTACCCGTGTGATGATTCTCATCATGATCAAGAATGCGGCGCAGGATGCAGGTATCAAGAAAACCATTTCGCCCCATACGCTGAGACACAGTTTTGCCACCGCTCTGCTCAAGGGTGGAGCCGATCTGAGAGTGATTCAGGCACTGCTGGGACACGAGGACATCGGAACCACGGAAATCTATACGCATATTGAAACTTCCGACCTCAGGGATGCCATCTTATACCATCATCCACGCAATATCAAGCACGAGGAAGAGTAAATGGTTATGATTCAGCTACAAAAGGAGGATTATTCGGCTGTATTTGCTCTATTTTTCGGCTGAATATGGCAGAATCTGAAAAAAAATGCGTAACTTTGCAGCCGCAAAATAAAGAACATTAATTAATAACAGAAAATAAAGGAAAAATATGGCATATTTGTTTTCATCAGAATCAGTTTCTGAAGGACATCCAGATAAGGTGGCCGACCAGATTTCAGATGCTTTGCTCGATCAGTTCCTGGCATACGATGACCATGCTCACTGCGCTATCGAGAGCTTCTGTACTACTGGTCAGGTAGTAATCATGGGTGAGGTTCGCTCTAATGTATATGTTGACTTGCAGACTATCGCCCGCAAGACCATCAAGAAGATAGGTTATACCAAGAGTGAGTATCAGTTTGACGGTGACTCTTGTGGCGTGCTCACTGCCATCCACGAGCAGAGTGATGACATCAACCGCGGTGTAAGCCGTGAGGAGGATGAGAATCAGGGTGCTGGCGACCAGGGTATGATGTTCGGTTACGCTACAAACGAAACCGCTAACTACATGCCTGTATCACTCGACCTGGCACAGCTCATCATGCGTGTGCTTGCTGATATCCGCAAGGAGGGTAAGGTGATGACTTATCTCCGTCCGGACTCTAAGAGCCAGGTTACCATCGAGTACTCAGACGATAATATCCCACAGCGCATCGATACCATCGTGGTTTCTACCCAGCACGATGACTTCATCAAGAAGTCAAATGGCGAGGACGATGATGATGCCATGTTGGCAAAGATTCGTGAGGATGTGATCAATATCCTGATTCCAAGAGTAAAGACTCACTTGAGCGACAAGGTATTGGCTCTCTTCAACGACGACATCAAGTACTTCGTAAACCCTACCGGTAAGTTCGTTATTGGTGGTCCTCATGGAGATACAGGTCTTACCGGCCGTAAGATTATCGTAGATACATACGGTGGCAAGGGTGCTCACGGTGGTGGTGCCTTCTCAGGTAAGGATTCGAGTAAGGTGGACCGTTCTGCAGCTTATGCAACCCGTTACATCGCCAAGAACATGGTAGCTGCCGGCGTGGCAGACGAGATGTTGGTTCAGGTAAGTTACGCTATCGGCGTGGCAGAGCCTGTAAGCATCTACGTAAATACCTATGGCAGAAGCCATGTGAATATGGCCGACAGCGAGATTGCCAAGAAGATTGCCGAGATGTTTGATCTCCGTCCAAAGGCTATCGAGCGCCAGTTGAAGTTGCGCCAGCCAATGTTCTTTGAAACTGCCGCATACGGACACATGGGACGTAAGAACGAGGTTGTGGAGAAGACCTTCACCAGCCGTTATCACGAAGCAAAGACCATGAAGGTAGAGCTCTTCACATGGGAGAAGCTCGATAAGGTAGATGAAATCAAGAAGGCTTTCGGTCTTTAAGGAACGAATAACAATAAGAGAGCGGTTTCTTAGGAAATCGATAGAAAAGAATGGTGCAGCAAGCAGATTCGATACATACAGGTCTGGAGATTGATGCTGAATTACAGCAGCAATCTGTCCAGCAAAAACATAGCAGCCAACTCACACCTAAGCAGGTGCTGAGTTGGCTGCCTAAGAATGCGACCCCTGCCCAACAGGATTCCATGATCAGGGCGCACATCAAACCCTGTGAGATTACTCACTGGAGCGGGATGCCCGATACCCTGCATCTGCCTGGACATAAGGCAGGCAAAAGTTTCAGAGATGTGAGCTTGCCACAATACTATCGTGAGTCGTTCTTCTCGAAAGACTCGCTCTTCCATCCCGAGCTAAGAGGTGGAAGACTGGGTGTGGCGGGTGATCCGGTGCCTTATACGGTGGCGGGCGACAACTTCATCACCTCGTTGCTGCTTTTGTGCTTTGTGTTGGCATGTATTGCATTCTCCAAGTCGAAGCATTTTGTTTTCCGTCAGGCAAAGGCCTTCTTCCGCGTTCCGCGAGAGGGAACTACGGTGATTACGGAGACGAGTTCGGAGGTTCGCTTCCAGTTCTTCTTTGTATTGCAGACCTGCCTGCTGGTGGCACTCGGATACTTTTTCTACTCGAAGGCATCCATCAGCGATACGTTTACCATCGAGCAGAATTGGGTAATCTGTATCTATGCCGGATATGTGATGAGCTATTGCCTGATCAAGGCTTTGCTCTATACCATAGCGGGGCTGGTATTCTTCGATAAGAAAAAAAATGAACAATGGCTCAAGGCGTATCTTTTCCTGTTATCCTGCGAGGGAGTACTGCTGTTCCCGGTAGTTATGCTCCTGTCTTACTTCGACTTATCGCTCCAGGTAGCAGTGATATATACCATTATAGTACTCGTATTGGTGAAAATGTTGTCATTTTATAAGAGTTATCTTATCTTTTTTAAAAGAAATGGCTTGTTTTTGCAGATAATTTTGTACTTTTGTGCCCTTGAAGTAGTACCTCTGTCTGCCCTCTGGGGTGGACTCGTATTAATCAGTCATTATTTGAAAATAAACTTTTAAGACAAGATGATTAAAAAAATTTTAGTTTCTCAGCCAAAACCGGCAAGTGAGAAATCTCCTTACTATGATATCGAGAAGGAGTACGGCGTAGAATGTGTGTTCCGCCCATTCTTTAAGGTTGAGGGACTTACAGCGAAAGAATTCCGTCAGCAGAAGATTAATCTGTTAGACTATACTGCAGTTGTTTTTACATCTCGCCATGCAGTGGACAATTACTTCAAATTAGCCAAGGAGATGCGTATTACCATTCCTGAGGATATGAAGTATTTCTGTGTTATTGAGACCATCGCACTCTATATCCAGAAGTATGTACAGTATCGTAAGCGCAAGGTCTTCTTCGGTGATACTGGTAAGATCGACGGATTGATGGCACAGATGAGTCGTCATAAAGGAGAAAAATATCTCGTTCCACTGAGTAGTGTGCACAATGATGATGTGAAGAACCTTCTCGACGAGAAGAAGCTGAATCATACTGAGTGCGTGATGTATCGCACGGTAAGCAATGACTTCACAGAGGAAGAAATCAAGTCGTTCGACTATGATATGATGATTTTCTTCAGTCCTACAGGAGTAAAAGCCCTGAAGAAAAACTTCCCTAAGTTTGAGCAGGGCAAGATAGCTCTCGGTGCTTTCGGTCCGGCAACCATGAAGACTGTAACTGACGAAGGTCTTCGCATCGACTTGGAGGCTCCTACCAAGGAGTTCCCATCCATGACTGGAGCGCTGAAGGATTATCTGAAGCGAAACAATAAATAAGAAACTATATGATGTTGACAGAAACAGATAACACTTTCGAAAAGAGAGAGCACCTATGCAAGCAGACGCTCATAGACCAGCTCTTTAGCGGTAAAGCCCATGTTATGACGGCTTGGCCCTTGAAGATGGTGTATCTTGTTGTTGACAAGACTGATGAGCAGAGTGCTTCTGTAGAACTGATGGTAAGCGTGTCGAAGCGATTCTTCAAGAGAGCCGTGAAGCGCAATCGGGTGAAAAGACAGATCCGTGAAGCTTACCGCACCCAGAAGCATGGGCTGCTGGAGCGTATGGCACAGATGCCTGACAAGCAGCTGCTGCTTGCCGTCATCTGGCAGGATGGCAAACTGCACGATTCGGCTGAACTGAATGCCAAGATGAACAAGAACCTGCAACGATTGGTAGAGAAACTATGAAGTATCTGCATATCGTCTGGCATGGAATCGTAAAAGTACTGACCTGGCTGTTGGTACTTCCTATCCTGTTCTATCAGAAGTGCATCACTCCCTATACACCGCCATCATGCCGCTTTCAGCCAACCTGCTCTGAATATGCCAGGCAAGCCATACGGAAGCATGGACCTTTCAAGGGGCTGGCTTTGGCAATATGGCGTATCTTGAGATGCAACCCTTGGGGTGGTTCGGGCTATGATCCCGTGCCGTAAGTTTCCGGCTGTTTCGCTGGGCCCCTTATACATATTATATAATATATAAAGAAATCACATTCGATGGCAAAAAAATTTGTTGAAGAATTGAAATGGCGTGGTATGCTGGCACAGATTATGCCAGGTACTGAGGAATACCTTAACACCCACATGGTGTCTGCCTATCTCGGAACTGACCCTACTGCAGACTCTCTGCACATCGGTCACCTTTGTGGTATCATGATGTTGCGCCACTTGCAGCGTTGTGGCCATAAGCCTTATCTCCTCGTGGGAGGTGCTACAGGTATGATTGGCGACCCTTCTGGCAAGAGCCAGGAGCGTAATCTGCTCGACTCTGAGACTCTCTATCATAACCAGGAAGCTATCAAGAAGCAGGTATCTAAGTTCCTCGACTTCGATGGCAATGAGCCTAACAAGGCTGAGTTGGTTAACAACTACGACTGGATGAAGGACTTCACCTTCCTCGACTTTGCGCGAGTGGTAGGTAAGCACATCACAGTTAACTATATGATGGCTAAGGATAGCGTGCAGAAGCGCTTGAACGGTGAGGCTCGTGACGGTTTGTCTTTCACAGAGTTCACCTATCAGTTGCTTCAGGGCTACGACTTCCTCTATCAGTATGAGAAGTATGGTGTCCGCCTCCAGTTGGGTGGTAATGACCAGTGGGGTAACATGACTACCGGTACTGAGCTGATTCACCGTACATTGGGTAACGATGCAGAGTGCTTCTGCCTCACTTGCCCATTGATTACCAAGGCAGACGGCAAGAAGTTCGGTAAGACAGAGAGTGGTAACATCTGGTTGGATCGCAACCGCACAACTCCTTATGCTTTCTACCAGTTCTGGTTGAACGTAAGCGATGATGATGCTGAGAAGTATATCAAGATTTTCACCGACCTCGACAAGGAGACTATCGATGCCCTCGTAGAAGAGCACAAGCAGGATCCTGGTCGCCGTGTGCTTCAGAAGCGTCTGGCTGAGGAGGTTACCGTAATGGTTCACTCACAGGAGGACTTGGATATGGCTATCGCAGCCAGCAACATCCTCTTCGGTAAGGCAACCAAGGAGAATTTGGCACAGCTCGATGAGGCTACATTGAACGATGTATTCGCCAATGTTCCTCACTACGACCTCGACAAGAACCTGCTCGGTGGTACAGCCGTAGATCTCTTCAATCAGGAGGGTATGCAGATCTTCCCAAGTAAGAGCGAGATGCGCAAGCTCGTTAAGGGTGGTGGCGTTTCTCTCAACAAGGAGAAACTCGCTGCTTTCGACCAGGTTGTAACTGCTGATGACCTGATTGACGGCAAGTATCTTTTGGTTCAGAAAGGTAAGAAGAACTACTTCTTGATTACCGTTAAGTAATCGTTAAAAGTATTGAAAATATTTGGTAGTGGAGAAAAAATCCACTACCTTTGCATCCGATTTGCTTGTCCTATGGTGTAATGGTAGCACTACAGTTTTTGGTTCTGTCAGTGGTGGTTCGAATCCGCCTGGGACAACAGATTATGAAATAACCCTTCAGGTCTTTGCGGATTTGAAGGGTTATTTTGTTATATAAGAGTTTAGTTTAGGTAGAGAAGGTTTATGCAAGAGATAGACTTGATATTTCAGCACTATTATCGTCCGCTATGTCTTTATGCCACTCATTATCTTCATGATATCGATGAGGCTGAAGACGTGGTGCAGGATTGTTTTGTGAAATTGATAAGTAGGAGCATCATGCCGGAAAACATCAAGGCTTTCTTATATACCTCTGTGCGCAATGCCTGCATCGACCGGTTGCGCCGCCAGTCTCCGATAGATACGGAGATTTCTCCTTCTGACTTGAGCGGCACAATTTCTGATGACCAGGCACAGGAAAGTTCTTTCCGGGAGGCGGAACTGTGGACGGCTATCGAGCTATTGCCCGAACGATGCAGGGAAATCTTCCTGATGAGCAAGCGTGACGGAATGACTTATCGGGAGATAGCTGAAGAACTGAACCTGTCGGAAAAGACCGTAGAACATCAGATTTCCAAGGCTTTAAAGACCTTACGAGGCAAGAAAGATGATTTTCTTGCAGATTTTTTCTATATTTTACCTTTCATCCATGGGGGTATTCTATAATTCTTGCGTTATAGCAATAAAAGAATGAATAAAAGTACAGTTATGAAAGGTAAAGAGATTATTTTTGCGCTCTCAATTCTAGCCTTGCCAGCTCCAACGTTGGCAGGCACGCCGAAGATGATGGTGGAGGCTCAGACTTCTACCACCATCCGTCAGCAGATGGATTGGCTGCACCGCATCAGGAAAATCAACTTCGTCTATGATTCATCGCTTGATGGGGAATTGAACATCAAGTATCACGGACCAGATATCCAGCATCTTTCGGTGAAGAAGGCACTGAAGGCGCTTTTCGAGAAAACTCATATTCTATATAATATCAATGCGAACTATGTGATATTGAAGCGAAAACCCATACAACAAATATCAACATCTTACACGAATATCAATCACAAAGTTCAGCAGGTTCAGCGTCGCCATACTCTCAGCGGATACGTCCGTGACGAGAGTGGCGAATCGCTGATTAATGCCACCATCTATGATCTGACGGATGGCATCGGTACAACCACCAATGAATATGGTTTCTTTTCGCTTACCCTGCCCGAAGGCGAGCATCAGCTTCGCTTTTCGTATGTGGGCTATGCCGATAAGGTGGAAAAATTGAATCTCTCAAAAGATATGCATCATAATATGGCGCTCCGGGTAGATGGTAAACTGCCTGAGGTGGTGGTAGATGGCGACTTGAACTCTCCTCTTCTGACCACACAAACCGGCAAACGCTCCTTTTCGAACAAGGATATCAAGACTGAGTTTGCCCTGATGTCTTCGCCGGATGTGGTGAAGACCCTGCAGCGTGTGAGTGGTGTGGCAGAAGGACAGGAGTTGGCAAGCGGACTCTATGTGCATGGTGGCAATGGTGATGAGAACCTTTATCTGATAGATGGTACTCCACTTTATGATACGAATCATGCGCTGGGGCTTTTCTCCAGTTTCAATGCCGATGTGGTGAAGAATGTGGATTTCTATAAGAGTGGCTTTCCTGCACGATATGGTGGAAGATTGTCCTCGGTGGTGGATGTGCGTACAGCCGATGGAAACATGAATCAGTTTCATGGTGCCTATCGCATCGGACTGCTTGATGCCAGTGTGCAGTTCGAAGGACCTATCCAGAAAGGCAAGACCTCTTATAATATAGGTATGCGCCGTTCCTGGTTGGATTTGCTGTCCCGTCCCCTGACCAAGGCTTTCTCTGATCCGGATGAGAAACTTTCGATAGGTTATTACTTCATGGACCTGAATGCCAAGGTAACCCATTGTTTCAACGACCGTTCGAAAATAGACTTGAGTCTCTATCACGGAAAAGACAGTTGGGACGTGACGGATGATATGGATGATAGCAAGGGGGATGGGTATCAACCCAACCAAAGCTATGACAAGGACTTGGCGAAGTCGCAGCTGGATTGGGGAAACTTTAATGTTGCACTCAACTGGAACTACCTGTTCTCTCCGAAGCTCTTTTCAAACATTACAGCGGTGTATTCCCATAATCGTTCCAAGTTGTATTCCTTGGATGATGATCGCTACATCAATCCTTCGGGAGAGAATGCCACTTCTGTCACTCACTTGGAGCATGGTTATACCTCAACGATTTATGATGCGGGCTATCGTCTGGCATTCGATTACCGTCCGAACCCTCGTCATCATTTCCGTTTTGGAAGCGACTATACGATGCATCTCTTTCGCCCCCAGACAGCTATGCAATTGGATTATGCTGGATATGAGGGAAATGCATCAGCCCAAGTTGATACCATCCGAGTGAATAGTAGTAATCGTCATGTGGCGCATGAGTGGACGGCATACGCAGAGGATGAAATCAATATCAACCGCAACTGGAGTATGAATGTTGGCTTCAATATGGGCCTTTTTCATATCAGTAATAAGAACTTCTTGAATATCGACCCACGTTTTGCCCTGAAATATCAACTGAGCAATGAGGTGTCGCTGAAGGCTTCCTTTACTCAGATGACCCAGTATGTACATAAGGTCTCTAACAGCTACTTGTCCTTGCCTACGGATTATTGGGTACCGACTACCCGAAATCTGAAGCCAATGCGTTCTTATCAGTTTGCGGCAGGAATCTATGCCCAGCCCAACCGCCATTGGCTTCTGTCGCTCGAAGGGTATTACAAGTTGTCCAAGCATCTGCTTCAATACAGCAGTTGGGTAGGCATAGAGCCGCCTGCTGAGCATTGGGATTCGCAAGTGATGGATGGCAAGGGGCTCTTCTATGGCGTTGAGGCTGATGCCACTTATCGCACCAATCATCTGACTTTGAGTGGTTCTTATACGCTCTCTTGGAACAAGCGAAAGTATGATGACTTCTATCAGGATTGGTATTACGACAAGTTTGACAACCGCCATAAGTTGAATCTGTCCTTGCGGTATGCGTTTAACAAGAAGGTGAGTTGCTTTGCAGTCTGGAACTATCACACGGGCAATCATGCCACGGTGCCAACCCAGTTGGCGGCATTGCCAAGCTTGCCAGATCAAGAAGGCAAGTATTACGGGAATTGGTGGAATAGGTGGAATTCCGCCTCTTATGTCTATGCCATCCCCAATAATTTGACGCTTCCAGCTTATCATCGCTTGGACTTGGGATTCGATTTCCGTCATGTCACCAAGCATGGACATGAGCGCATTTGGAATTTGAGCATCTATAATGCTTATTGCCATCTCAACTCGATGTATGTCAAGGTGGACTATAATGGGGTTACGCAGCAGTTTGAGGCGAAAAACAAGGGATTTATTCCAATAATACCTTCATTTAGCTATACTATCAAGTTTTAAAACAAAAGAAATTTCATTGGATATGAATACAAATCATAGAAGAATAAAAATCAATGTAAGTTGGAGATGGGGACTGTTCTTCTGTTTGATGAGCGTGGTCTTTTCTTCTTGCATAGATGATTTTGATGTAAAGAAGCTGCAAGATACTCCCCGATTGGTACTTTATTGTTTTCCTACGGAGGGAGACACCACACTTATTGTTGTAACGAAAAGCTTGCCCGTTTCTTCTTTCAAAGGAGATATAGATACCCAATCACGCTTGCCCGTGGATGCAAGTGTCGTATATAAGGTAAATGGAATGCCACAGGAGGTGAAACGTATCGAAAACATAAAGGAAGCGCAGTCCTTTTCTCAAGTTTCCTATAGTTGGCTTCTTTCTACCCTAATAGGACAGTATTATGCCGTAGGAAAGCAGAAGGCTGGAGATAAGATTGAGGTCCAGGTGTCGGCAGATGGTCTCTCCGAGGTTTCTGCTTCGACTTCCATTCCTGAGAAGGTTGATGTAAATATAGGTGACATCCACTTGCAAGAGAAATCGTCGGATCATGATGTTTATTTCTCGGTAGATAAGTTGGAAGCGACTTTTAGTGACCCTGCTTCAACCACGGATTATTATTCTGTGAAGGTAACTCGCAAGCAGAAATATGGAAACTTGAAAGGTGTTCCCAAAGAAGGCAATAGATGGCAATATGATGTTTATGCTAATAATTACCAAGATTATCTTAATTATTTGGGTAGGGAGGATGAATATGAATGGTGTTTTGATAGTTTGGCATCAAATATCGATAGGCCTGAGATGGTGACCACCAGTGAGCCATTGATTAACAAGAAGTCAGAGTTGGATAATGATTTCGGCTTTGACGAATACAAATACTTTGATGATGTTTATATCTTCAATGACCGGACGATAAATGGACAGACCTATACGATGCATTTGGAAGTGCACAGTAATGATTCTTATTGGCACACGTATGATGGTTGGGACCGTTTGTTTGGCTTTACTTATAATGTACAACTTTGCAAGGTTACTCCAGAGTACTATCGCTTCTTAAAGAGCATTAACGATGCGCAGAGCAATAGTTGGGCGGACGCTGGATTGATGCAGGTGACACCTACTTATTCGAACGTAAAAGGTGGTTTCGGTGTAGTGGCAGGATTTAATGTCTGTGAAGCTTCGAAATATATCGCCCCATTGCCATCGGCACCATCGGATAATCAAGGTGGAATATATACTAAATAAAGGAAGAAAGGAATTCTATGATGAAGATCAACAAGAATGAACAGGATTTTGTGCTGAAGTATTTTCAGCCGGGCAAGCTGGATACCCGGAAGGCCTTGCAGAAGGTGAAGGCTCGGGTTGGCATTGCTGATGAAGAGGTTTCGCATGCTGCAACTGTATCTTTACGCATGCGTCGCATCCGTTGGATAGCTGTGGCTGCATCTATTCTGGTGCTTTTCACCATAGGAGCCTATACGCTTTTGCAGCCAAAGACGGTGACGCTTTCTGCCGAATCAGAAGTAGTGGCGTATCATCTGCCTGATGGAACGAAGGTGTCATTGATGCCTCATTCCTCTCTTTCCTATCAGGAAGATGATTGCAGAAAGGTGGAGATGAAGGGCTGCATTTATTATCAGGTGAAGCATGATGAACAGCATCCTTTCGATGTGGTAGGAGAGCATGGACACGTAAGAGTGCTCGGTACCCAGTTTATGGTGGATGAAAGAACAGATGTTCCCGAAGTGATGGTAACCGGCGGAAAAGTGCTTTTCACGGCTCGCCATTCTGCTGAAGGCGTTTTCCTGACCAAGGGCAAGCGATCCCGTTTACTGAAAGGTGCTGCCCAGCCGGAGCTGTTGGCGGATTATGATATCAACGATGTGGCATGGGCTACGCATCGTCTGCATTTCGACAATACTCCATTATCCGAAGTATTGGAAGAACTTTCTAAATTATCAGGCACAAGATATACGGCTTCTGATGAGAGCAAGCGTCTGACGGGTGATTTTGAAACAGATTCCATCCCGCAGGTTATTCAGGTGATAGAAGAGACTTTGGGTGTGGATATCCGGTAAACTCAGAGAAAAGCACCCTAAAAGTAAAAGAACTGATGAAAAGAAGGCAATAAAATGAGAAAATAAGTAAAAAGGTCACATCTTTCGTATTGATTAAGAGCTAGATTCAAAAATATTTTGTATCTTTGCCAACGTAACAAATCAAACAACAGAAAATATAGAAGTATGGACTTTAACAAACTATTCTCATTGGAGGGTAAGGTTGCCCTCGTGACAGGTGCCGCATACGGTATCGGTTTCGCTATTGCTGAGGCTTATGCCAAGGCGGGTGCAAAAATTGCTTTCAACTGCCGCAGCCAGCATCACATGGACCAGGCGCTTGCTGATTACAAGGCTAAGGGTATTGATGCCAAGGGTTATATCTGTGATGTAACAGATGAGGAGCAGGTGAAGAATATGGTTGCTGACATCGAGAAGGAACTCGGCGTTATCGACATCCTGGTTAACAACGCTGGTATCATCAAGCGCATTCCTATGACAGAGATGTCTGTAGATGACTTCAAGCAGGTAATTGACATTGACCTCACAGCACCATTCATCGTATCTAAGGCAGTTATCCCAGGTATGATCAAGAAGGGTCATGGTAAGATTATCAACATCTGCTCTATGATGAGCGAGTTGGGGCGTGAAACCGTTTCTGCATACGCTGCAGCCAAGGGTGGCTTGAAGATGTTGACTCGTAACATCTGCTCTGAGTATGGTGAGTACAACATCCAGTGCAATGGCCTGGGCCCTGGTTATATTGCAACCCCTCAGACCGCATCTCTTCGTGAGCGTCAGGCAGACGGTAGCCGTCATCCTTTCGACAGTTTCATCTGTGCAAAGACTCCAGCAGGCCGCTGGTTAGATCCAGAGGAGTTGGAAGGACCAGCTGTGTTCCTGGCATCTGAAGCATCTAATGCAGTAAATGGCCACATCCTTTATGTAGATGGTGGTATCCTGGCTTACATTGGCAAGCAGCCAAAATAATATCATACAATAAAAGGGCATTCCTCTCGGAAAGCCCTTTTATGTCGAAAATAATCTTAACAATTATTTGTTGAGTGCATCAGCGAGCTCAGCACCAGCCTTAAACTTAGCCACCTTCTTAGCTGCAATCTGGATCTTCTCCTTGGTTGCTGGGTTGATACCCTCGCGAGCAGGACGCTCGTTTACGCTGAAGGTACCGAAGCCTACCAACTGGATTTTGTCACCTTCGATGAGGGCTTCCTTCAACGCGTTAGTAGTTGCGTCGAGAGCAGCCTTAGCCTGTGCCTTTGTAATCTCTGCACCTGCTGCAATCTTGTCGATCAATTCTGTCTTGTTCATAATTATACGTTATTAAATGATTAGTAATTTTATTCTATTATCGATTTTGCTTACAAATATAGTCTTTTCCTTTGAAAGTTCAAATAAAAAAAGCAGAAAAGTGATGAAAATAGTGAAATTTTATTGTAATCTACTCATTTTTTGGTGATTTCACGGATATTTTTAGTAATTTTGCCACCAAATTTCAAATTTTAATAAGATCATTAATAGTTAAGGCAAAAATTGTTATGCGCAATATTCCAATAGTTACAAAGAATCTGCTGATAGTGAATGTACTGGCCTTTCTGGTCTGCGTGGTCATGGGAAAGAATGGAACCGATGGGTATGTTCTCAATGATATCTTGGGACTTCATTTCTTCATGGCTTCCGATTTTCATATTTATCAGTTGTTTACGTATATGTTCATGCATGGTGGTTTCGAGCATATTCTCTTCAATATGTTCGCCCTTTGGATGTTCGGATGTGTCGTAGAGAGAGTCTGGGGACCGAAGAAGTTCCTTTTTTATTACATAGCCTGCGGCGTAGGTGCCGGCCTCTTTCAGGAAGCAGCTCAGTATGTTACCTATATCGTCAAGGATATGTCTGCCTATGAGTTTGTTGTAAGTGGTGAGGGCGCCCGTATGGCTATGGGCGATTATCTCAACATGTGGACAACCGTAGGTGCATCGGGTGCCATCTATGCCATCCTGCTTGCATTCGGAATGATTTATCCTAATGAGCGAATATTCATCTTCCCGTTGCCTGTACCTATCAAGGCGAAGTATTTCGTGATTGGCTATGCAGCCATCGAGCTCTTCTCTGCCTTGGCAACCCGTGGCGATGGTGTGGCACATATTGCCCATCTGGGAGGTATGGTATTCGGTTTCTTCATGATCCGTTACTGGCGTAAGCAGATGAGTGGAGGCTATCATAACTCTTCTGCTGCCGATTCTTTCGATAAGTTACGTAATATGTTTGGGGGTAGAAACAAGAAGACCAAGCAACGTTTCGATTATACCCGCAATGAGAACTATACCCGCAACGATAATTATAGCCGTAATGATACCTATACCACAGATTTCCAGCGTACAGATGAAGCCGAAGAGCGCAAGAAGGCTGCACAGAAGGAGATTGACCGTATCTTGGATAAGATACGCAAGAGTGGTTATGACAGTCTGACCCGAGAAGAGAAACAGACCCTTTTTGACCAGAGTAACAGATAGCGTCATGTTGAATGGATTAAAGGATTTTACGGTCAAGATGGTGGCAGGAGCCAATGTGGCTACTGTCGCCTTTATGTTATTGGTGGGATATTCTGATCTGCTGAATCCGGAACGTTTTCCCGCATTCTGCAATGCAGGACTGCTCTTTCCGGTCTTTCTTTTCCTCAATCTTGGCTTTCTGATATTCTGGGTCGTCTTCCGTGCCAGGTATGTTCTCATTCCTTTGTTGGGCTTTCTGGTCAGCTTCGTACCTGTCCGACAGTATATGCCGGTCAATATGAAGGGAGATGCTCCGAAGGGAAGCATCAAGGTTCTGTCGTACAATACCTTGGGATTCGGAAATCAAACGGAAGATGAGGATGGAGTGAATATCTGCCTGTCTTATCTGTTGGAACAGAATGCCGATATTGTCTGCCTGCAGGAAGCGCAGCCTACCGGCAGGAATGAAGAGCAGATAGACAGTATGCTGAAGCCGATTTATGCTTATCAGGACGTTACGGTTCATCCCCATGGCGGAAACGCCTTGATGCTGCTGAGTAAATATCCTATCCTTTCCAAGGAGCTGATTCCCTACGAATCGCAGGGGAATATGAGTGTGGCTTACCGTTTGAAAATCAACGATAAGCCAGTTCTGCTTATCAATAATCATCTGGAGACAACGGGTTTGAGCAAGGAAGACCGTCAGCAGTTCAAGAAACTGGTTGTAGGCAAACTGCAGGTAGATACTGCCGAGCAGACCTCCAAGCTCCTGGTGGTGAAGTTGGCAGAGGCAACGAAGAAACGTGCGCCCCAAGCCGAAGCGGTGGCGAGATACATCAGGGAGCATCGGGGGATGAGTACAATCCTTTGCGGTGACTTCAATGACGGACCGATCTCTTACGTGCATCGCACGATAGCTAAGAATCTGGTAGATTGCTATGTAGAAAGTGGCAACGGACCGGGAATCAGCTATCATCGTGGTGGATTTTTCGTACGAATAGACAATATCATGTGTTCTGAGGATTGGGAGCCTTATGAGTGTAAAGTAGATGATAAAATAGCGGTTTCCGACCATTATCCTATCATCTGTAAGCTAAAAATGCACCCAAAAAAGCAAAAATAAGGCAATTTATTCTTATATAAGAAAAAAAATGCGTATTTTTGCACGTCATTATATATGTAATGATGAATTATAAAGCTGAAAATAAATAAATTAATAACAATAAAATAGAAATGCAAAACAAAGGAATTGTAATTTGTGTAGCCGTCTTACTGACTCTCGCAAGTATCTTCTATTTGTCATTCTCGTTTGCCACACGTTACTATGACAGCGAGGCTGCAAAGATCAAAGACCCTATTGCTCAGCAGGATTATAAGGATTCTGTAAAGTACCTGGGTGTTTATTCTTACCAGAACTGCTTGGAGACCCAGATTGGTCTTGGACTTGACCTGAAGGGCGGTATGAATGTAATTCTTGAGATTTCTGTACCTGATGTAATTGAAAACCTTGCCGATCACAAGACCGACGCTGGTTTTACCAATGCCATGAAGGAAGCCAGAGCTCAGGAAGAAGCTAACGGTGGTGACTTCGTGTCACTTTTCATTAACGCTTATCACAAGAGCGCACCTGGTCATAAACTCGCAGAGGTATTTGCTACCCAGCAGTTGCAGGGCAAGGTTTCTCCTCAGAGCAGCGATGCAGAGGTAGAGAAGGCTATCCGCGCTTCTGTACAGGATGCTATCGACAACTCTTTCAACGTTGTCCGCACCCGTATTGATAAGTTCGGTGTTGTTCAGCCTAACATCCAGAAGTTGGAAGGTCAGCAGGGCCGTATCATGGTAGAAATGCCAGGTATCAGCCAGCCAGAGCGTATGCGTAAGATGCTTCAGGGTAGTGCTAACCTTGAGTTCTGGGAGACATATAACTCAGAGGAAATCGCTCCTTATCTCCAGCAGCTCGATACTCGTATTGCCAATGGCGATAACGGTGAGGAGAAGAACGATACCGTAGCAGCTGATTCTGCTGCCGCTAAGAAGAAAGTAGCTAAGGCCGAGCCTAAGAAGGCAGAAACTAAGTTCTCTATCAAGAAGAAGGACGATGCTGCCAGCAAGGTAGGCGAGGATGCTCAGAATGCTGCTGCCATCAAGGCTCACCCACTGTTGGCTCGCTTGCAGCTTGGTGGTGGTTTGAGTACTGTTGGTTACGCCAGCGTTCGCGATACTGCTGCTATCAATAAGATTATCTATTCTGCAGTGGCTAAGCGCCTGTTGCCTTCAGACTTGCGTTTGCTCTGGAGTGCACAGCCTGCTGACAATATCAAGATGAAGAATATCTATGAGCTTCACGCTTTGAAGGTGACAACTACTACAGGTCGTGCTCCATTGGAGGGTGATGTCATCACAGACGCTAAGGATGAATTCGACCAGATGGGTTCTCCTGTTGTAAGCATGAAGATGAATACAGAGGGTGCCCGCAAGTGGGCTCAGATGACCAAGGCTAACGTGGGCAAGGCTATCGCTATCGTTCTGGATGGTGTAGTATATTCTGCTCCTCGTGTAAACGGTGAGATTGATGGTGGTAACTCTCAGATTTCCGGTAACTTCACTATCGAAATGACCAAGGACTTGGCTAATACATTGAAGTCTGGTCGTATGCCAGCTCCTGCACGTATCGTTCAGGAGGAGGTTGTAGGTCCTACTCTCGGTGCACAGTCTATCCAGATGGGTATCATCTCATTCGTTGTAGCTTTCGTACTCCTGATGGTTTACATGGTGATGATGTACAACATCGTTCCTGGTATGATGGCTAACCTGGCATTGCTCGTCAATGTATTCTTCACACTCGGTATCCTGACGTCATTCCAGGCAGCCTTGACATTGCCAGGTCTTGCCGGTATGGTCTTGTCTCTGGGTACTGCCGTGGATGCTAACGTGCTTATCTATGAGCGTATCAAGGAGGAGCTTCGCTCTGGCAAGGGTATGAAGCAGGCTGTAGCTGCCGGTTATGGTAATGCTTTCTCTGCTATCTTCGACTCTAACTTGACTTCATTGATTACAGGTGTCATCCTGTTGACTACCGGTACAGGTCCTATCCGTGGTTTCGCTACTACTTGGATCATCGGTATCGTAGTTTCATTCTTCACAGCTGTATTCTTGACTCGCTTGGTTTACGACTATAAGTTGAACCACGACAAGTGGATGCACTGCAAGTTTGATACTCCAGTTTCTCACAACCTGATGCAGGGCAAGAAGTACAAGTTCATGTCTATGTACAAGACTACCTTCACCGTAGCTATCGTTGCTGCTGTGGTATTCATCGGTAGCTTCTTTGTTCGTGGCCTGAGCAAGAGTATCGACTTCACTGGTGGTCGTAACTATGTAGTACAGTTCGAGAACCCTGTAGAGCCTGAGCAGATCCGTACTGTTCTTGGCGATGCATTCGTCAATGCAGACGGTACCAAGGCAACTACCAGCGCTATCGCTATCGGTACAGACGGTAAGACCATCCGTGTATCTACCAACTATATGATTGAGAGCAACAGTCCAACTGTTGACGATGAGGCTGAGACTATCCTCTACAAAGCCTTGAAGAAGGCTAACCTGGTATCTCAGAAGAGTGTTGAGGCATTCAAGAACCCAGACGTTCGTCAGGGTGGTTCCATCATCAGTAGTACTAAGGTAGGTCCTTCAGTAGCTAAGGATATCACTATGGGTGCTATCTATAGTGTGCTCTTCGCTCTGATTGCCATCTTCCTCTACATCCTGGTACGTTTCCGCAACGTTGCCTTCTCTGTAGGTTCTACTGTTGCGTTGGCATTCGATGCCTTGACCGTAATCGGTTTCTACTCACTCCTGTGGGGTCTCGTTCCATTCTCATTGGAGATTGACCAGACCTTCATCGGTGCTATCCTGACCGTGGTAGGTTACTCTATCAACGATAAGGTGGTTGTATTCGACCGTATCCGTGAGAACTTGAAGTTGCATCCTAAGGGAGATCGTCAGAAGCTCTTCAATGCATCTATCAATGAGACATTGGCTCGTACCATCAATACATCTACATCTACATTGATCGTGTTGCTCTGTATCTTCATCCTTGGTGGTGACAGTATCCGCAGCTTCTCATTCGCAATGATTCTGGGTGTTGTATTCGGTACTTTGTCTTCTATCTTCATCGCATCTCCAATGGCATACATCGTTCTTGGCCGTAAGATCAAGGAGGAGCCAGCTGAAGAGACTGCTGTTGCAGAGGTTAAGTAAAACGTAAACAATAAGAGATTCTTCTGTTTCTGTCCGGTGAATGCCGGATGGAAATAGGGAATCATCAAGACTATAAAACGATAAAAGGTCGCTTCCTAGTTAAATAGGAGCGACCTTTTATCGTTTACGTGGTCCCACCGAGAATCGAACTCGGATCAAAGGTTTAGGAAACCTCCGTTCTATCCGTTAAACTATGGGACCTTCGAAAACTGACTGCAAAGATACATCAAAACATTGACAATACAAAATAAATGACTATGTTTTTAACACTCATCCTATCAAGTTTACTCACTTTTGTGGAATTAAACTGCGAAAATCTCTTTGATACACGGCATGATTCGCTTAAGAATGATGTCGAGTTCCTGCCTGAGGGCAGTTATCACTGGACTCCCTACCGCTATTGGCATAAGGTGAACCAGCTGGGGCAGGAGATTGTGGGACTGGGGTATGAGGAGGCTTCCGGAGATGTGCAGCTTCCCGACCTGGTGGCTCTCTGTGAGGTGGAAAACGACAGTGTGTTGTTTGACCTGACCAAGCGTTCAGCCATCCGTACGGCTGGTTATGAGTATGTGATGACCAATTCGCCCGATGAGCGAGGCATCGATGTAGCCTTGATGTATCAGCCGTTTTCCTTTTCATTGATTCATTCCTGGTCTATTCGGGTGAAGCGTCTGCCGGATACCCGTCCTACAAGAGATATTCTCTATGTTTCGGGGCGAGTCATTACGGGCGATACGTTGCATGTGTTTGTGGTACATGCACCTAGTAGAAGGGGAGGAGAGCGTGAATCCCGTCCTTACCGCCTGCAGGTGGCGAACCAGTTGGCAGAAGCTGTGGATTCCATTTATGCGCTTCAAAGTGGGGCAAAGATCATAGTGGCAGGAGATTTCAATGATTATCACGACTCTCCCGCACTGGAATATCTCTATCAGCACCACCTTATTAATATATCTGCCGGAGCACGGGGTAGCCATGGGGCAAAGGCTACTTACCGGTGGCATGGTGAATGGCGAAGTCTGGACCAGATATTGCTGAGCGAATCGATGCAACATCAGGAAAATGCCTGCAGGATAGGAGATTTGCCTTTCCTGCTCGAAGATGATGAGAAATATGGCGGTAAAAAACCATATCGCACCTACCTGGGTCCGAGGTATTTAGGGGGTTACAGCGATCATCTCCCTTTGGTGGCCCGCATCCGGATAGATGATAAATAAGGCACGATTTACTTGACTTTTCGCAAAAAAGGTGGTATAAACAGCACTTTTTTGCGAAAAAGCTTGCATATATTGCACAAATTTCGTAATTTTGCGCACGATTTACAAACATATAGTATTAAGATAACAATGACTCACAATTTGTTAAAAGGCAAGCGTGGCATCATCTTCGGTGCACTCAATGAGGAATCAATCGCTTGGAAAGTAGCCGTTAAGGCTGCTGAAGAGGGTGCTACCATCGCACTCAGTAACACAGCTATGGCTTTGCGTATGGGTACGCTTGATAAGCTCGCTGAACAGATCAACGCTCCTATCATCGCAGCGGATGCGACCAGCGTTGAGGATTTGGAAAAGGTATTCACTGAGGCTCAGGAGAAGCTCGGTGGCAAGATCGACTTCGTGCTCCACTCTGTTGCTATGAGCCCTAATGTTCGTAAGCATCGTACATACGATGATCTCGACTACAATTTCTTGAATAAGACTTTGGATATTTCTGCTATCTCTTTCCACAAGATGTTGCAGGTAGCCAAGAAGTTGGATGCTATCAATGAGTGGGGTTCTGTAGTAGCTCTCACTTACGTAGCTTCTCAGCGTACTTTCTTCGGTTACAATGATATGGCTGATGCCAAGAGCATGCTCGAGAGCATCGCACGCAGCTTCGGTTACATCTATGGTCGTGAGAAGCACGTCCGCATCAATACCATCTCTCAGAGCCCTACTGCTACAACTGCAGGTAAGGGTATCAAGGATATCGAGAACATGATGGACTTTGCTGACAAGATGTCTCCACTCGGAAATGCGGTAGCAGAGGATTGCGCTAACTATTGCGTAATGATGTTCTCTGACTTCACCCGCAAGGTAACCATGCAGAACCTCTTCCACGATGGTGGTTTCTCATCTATGGGTATGAGCCTCCGTGCCATGAACCAGTATGCTAAGGATATGACTCCTTACGAGGATGAGAATGGTAAGGTTATCTACGGATAATAGAAAAACAAGGAAAGGATGATGTTATATACGTCATCATAGCTTATAATAATAGGCAATACATGCTGATTCCTATAGGAAAAGCGGTGTATTGCCTATTTGTTTTTTGTCTCACACCGAACGGCGTGAACACGTGCGTCGAACGATGTGAGTGTGTGCAACGTTCGATGCACGTGCTTACACCGTTCGGTGCACGGCATATAATATACTTACTTTGCGCTATAAGAATACTTATCTTGCGCTGTTAGAATACACGTTTTACACAGTTCTTGCAGTATGATACATTAAAAAGCCCTATATCCGAGCAGGGATATAGAGCTTTACAATTTTCATTTATTAAAACGTATTATCTATAGAAATCTAACCTTATTCAGTATGGATGCAATATTCTTCGTGTTTTTGAGTTTATCTATATATAGAATTGAATTTATCTCTCTATATATAATAAGGTGTAATTCAAAAAATGAATATGATGAAAAAGAATATTGCTATCGTGATGATGCTGTTGCTTTCTGCTATGGGGGCAATGGCGCAAGGTGGGGAGAATCCTGTAGGTAAATTCTCGGTGATACCCCGAGTAGGTGTGGCTATTGCCAATCTGAGTGATAATTCCATCTATCTGCCAAAGGAAAACAACAGGGAGGTGAAATCTAAGAGTCAGGCGGGATTCCTGGGTGGACTCGATGTGGAGTATCGTGCCACAGACTACCTGGGTGTTTCTCTGGGTGCTTATTATGCCCGTCAGGGTGCCCGCTGGGGTGATTATGAGATGGCTGTACAGGGGGATGCTGGTAATAATGGAATCAAGAAATATACGGGTGTGAAGGATCATCGCCTGAATCTTGACTATGTTCAGGTGCCTTTGATGCTGAAGGCATACGTGGCTCCTCAGTTTGCCATTATGGCTGGTGCACAGGTGGGGTTCTTGTGTGGAGATGGCAAGATGCTATCGGAAGAAACTGATTTGGAGAAGGATAGTAAGACGGGTTCAACTCTTTACAAGGATAGCCGGGATGTGGAAAGCACATACGCAGCCAAGAAGGTGAATGTTTCTATTCCTGTGGGTTTGTCGTATGAGTATATGAATGTGATTCTGGATGCCCGCTATCATATCGGCTTGACCAAGGTGAATAAGACTGTTGCCGGCGATTCCAAGAACAAGGTATTCACCTTTACGGTAGGCTATCGATTTGGGCTTTAGTTGATTATATCACTTTTACTCCTTTAGCTTAAAAGAAAAAGCTCTATATCCTCAGTGTTGAAGATATAGAGCTTTTTTCGAAACGATTATCCTACCTGGCTTCCTGGCTTAACCTGACCCAGGAGAGAGGTAACATTGAGTGAGCCATCGAAGTTAACGGCAGAGAGAATCATACCCTGACTCTCAATACCCATCATCTTGCGAGGAGCAAAGTTGGCAACGAAGAGTACATCCTTGCCGATCAGCTGCTCTGGCTCATAGTATGCAGCGATACCTGAACAGATAGTACGCTCTACGCCTGAGCCATCATCGATGGTGAACTTCAGGAGCTTCTTAGACTTCTTCACCTTCTCGCAGTTCAGAATGTGACCTACGCGGATGTCGAGCTTTTCGAAATCATCGAAGCTAACCTCTGGCTTGATAGGGGCAGCCTTGTAAGAAGCTTCCTCGTTAGCCTTCTTGGTGTCAGCGAGCTTCTGGAGCTGCTTCTCGATCACCTCGTCCTCAATCTTCTCGAAGAGCAATTCTGGTTCACCAAGCTGTGTACCTGGTTTGAGGAGCTCTGTGCTGCCAAGCTGAGTCCACTCGAAGGTTGGCATATTGATCATCTTGCGGAGCTTCTCTGATGAGAATGGCAGGAATGGCTCAAAGGCGATGGCAAGGTTGGCAACTAGCTGGAGGGAGATGTTCAAGATGGTCTCCACACGCTTAGGATCGGTCTTCCAAACCTTCCAAGGCTCGCACTCTGTGATGTACTTGTTACCGATACGTGCCAGGTTCATAGCCTCCTTCTGAGCCTCACGGAACTTGAATACGTCGAGATACTGCTCAACCTTCTCCTTCACATCCTTGAACTCAGCGATAGCCTTCTGGTCAACCTCCTGCAATTCGCCGCAGGCAGGAACCACGCCGCCCCAGTACTTCTTGGTGAGCTGGAGAGCACGGTTTACGAAGTTACCATAAACGGCAACCAACTCGGAGTTGTTGCGCTCCTGGAAATCCTTCCAGGTAAAGTTGTTGTCCTTGGTCTCTGGAGCGTTGGCTGTCAATACATAGCGCAAGACATCCTGCTTGCCTGGCAAATCTACGAGATACTCGTGCAACCATACAGCCCAGTTGCGAGAGGTAGAAATCTTATCATCCTCAAGATTCAGGAACTCATTGGCTGGTACGTTGTCCGGCAGGATATAGTCGCCGTGAGCCTTCAGCATGGTAGGGAAGATGATGCAGTGGAACACGATGTTGTCCTTTCCGATGAAGTGAACGAGACGTGTCTCTGGATCCTGCCACCACTTCTGCCATGTACCCCATTTCTCTGGCTGTGCATCGCATAGCTCCTTGGTATTGGAGATGTAGCCGATTGGAGCATCAAACCAGACATAGAGAACCTTGCCTTCTGCTCCCTCTACAGGAACAGGAATACCCCAATCCAGGTCGCGGGTCATTGCACGAGGCTGCAGGTCCATATCCAACCAGCTCTTGCACTGTCCGTAAACATTGGAACGCCACTCCTTGTGACCTTCCAGGATCCACTGCTTCAACCAATCCTGATACTTGCCCAATGGGAGATACCAGTTCTTGGTAGGCTTCTTTATGAGTCCATGACCAGGGTTGTTCTTATTGGTAGGGTTGATCAACTCTTCTGGAGAGAGGGTTGCACCACATTTCTCGCACTGGTCGCCGTATGCACCTTCTGCACCGCAGCGAGGGCAGGTACCGACGATGTTACGGTCGGTAAGGAACTCGCCGGTAACCTCATCGCAGAACTGCTCTTCTACTTTCTCTTCCAAAACGCCCTTATCGTAAAGAGTACGGAAGAAATCAGAAGCAAACTTATTGTGAACCTTAGAAGTCGTGCGGCTGTAAACATCAAAGGAGATGCCGAAATCCTCGAAGCTCTTCTTGATGAGGTTGTGATAGCGATCCACTACTTCCTGTACGGTAATGCCTTCCTTCTTGGCACGGATAGTAACAGGTACACCATGCTCGTCGCTACCGCCGATGAAAACAACGTCTTGCTTTTTAAGGCGAAGATAGCGTACGTAGATATCGGCTGGCACATAAACACCTGCCAGGTGGCCGATATGCACACCACCATTAGCGTAAGGCAATGCTGCGGTAACAGTGGTACGTTTGAAATTCTTTTGTTCCATATTAGCTAATATATTTTTGTTATTTGGGTGCAAAATTACAAAAAAATGTTGGAAATGCGGAATAATTAGGTGTCCTTTTTCTCCTTTATATATATAATAAGGTGTAATTTGATAGTTTTAGATAGGAGAATTCTAAAACTCAGATACTAAAAAAGGCTCTAGCTTTCCAGCCCGAGCCTTTTTTGTGCTTGCCCTTCAGGTCTTTCTGATAAGGGTAGCACAATCATTATCATTTACTATTGTCTTGAGTCTTGCTGTTTTAATAATCAATCTTCTTACCTTAATAAGTAGAAAACTTCCTCCTTTATATATCTTACTTTATATATTATAAAGTGTCTTATTTTTCTTTATCGGGTGATGATTACATCACGTTCAAGTAAGCGATAACAGCCAACTCTGCGATAAGAATCGCGAAACCTACTTTCTTGATAACTTCTGTAATTCTAAAAATACTATCCATAGTCTTGAAATTTTAAAAGTTTATTTTTTGTTGTGTTATACCTACGTTGTGATAACGTCTGTTTTACGATTGCAAAGGTACGTGTTTTTCTGTTTGTAAGGGGGTAAAAATTATCTTATCGGGGTGTATTTTGTTTTTAAAATGGGGATATTTAATAGAAAATACCCCCTCTGCAATAAAAAATACCCCTTCTTTGGACGATTTTCTTATATGTTTTGGCTGATAATTATCTTAGAAGTGTCCTCTTTCTGCCCAATCTCCCCTATCTAGTGTCCGATATCCGATAGCTTCTGCCAGGTGTTGAGGTTCTATCTGCTGACTTCCGGCAAGGTCGGCAATGGTACGGGCAACTTTCAAGATACGGTTGTAGGCACGTGCAGAAAGGGATAGTTTCTCCATTGCCATTCTGAGGAGATTGATTCCTTCCTCTGTTGGTTCCGCAAATTGATGAATCATACGTTCCGTCATCTGGGCATTACAGTGTATTCCCTTGAAATCCTTGAATCTTTCTGCCTGAATCTCTCGGGCTCTGATTACTCTTTCCCTGATTCTGGCACTTGGTTCTCCTGGGGCTGCCTTGGAGATGTCCTTGAAAGGTACAGGACTGATTTCGCACTGGATATCGATGCGGTCGAGTAACGGACCGGAAATCTTGTTCATGTAGCGTTGTATTTGTCCCGGGGTACAGACACAATGATGTGTAGGGTCACCATAGTAGCCGCAAGGACATGGGTTCATACTTGCTACAAACATGAACGAGCAAGGGTAATCAATGGCGTATTTGGCTCTGCTGATGTTGATGTGGCGGTCTTCCAGAGGTTGGCGCAAAACTTCCAGGGTTGTTTTGTTGAACTCTGGCAATTCGTCGCAGAAGAGCACACCATTATGGGCAAGAGATATTTCGCCGGGTTGTGGAGAGGTTCCTCCACCTACCAGTGCTACTTGCGAGATGGTATGGTGAGGCGCTCTGAAAGGGCGCTGGGCAATGAGGGATACGTTCTTGGCTAATTTGCCAGCTATAGAATGTATCTGGGTAGTTTCCAGACTTTCTGAGAGAGTAAGGGGTGGAAGAATGGAGGGGAGACGCTTTGCCATCATGGATTTTCCCGAGCCGGGAGGACCTACCATGATGAGATTGTGACCGCCGGCAGCGGCTACTTCCAAGGCACGCTTCACGTTTTCCTGGCCCTTTACGTCTGCGTAATCGTAGTCGCAATGAACCTGGTTCTCGTAAAACTCCTTGCGAGTATCTACAATGGTTGGGGTGGGGGATGATTTGTCGCCAAGAAACTGGATAACATCAAAGAGGTTTTTCATTCCATAAACCTCCAGATTGTTCACAACGGCAGCTTCCCGGGCGTTTTGTTCTGGTACAATCAGACCTTTGTAGTGTTCAGACCTTGCCTTGATGGCGATAGGCAGAGCTCCCTTGATAGGTTGCAATGTGCCATCAAGGCTCAATTCGCCTACCATCATGTATTCTTTGAGATGATCTTCGGGGATGTTGCCATTGGCACCTAAAATGCCGATGGCTAGAGGAAGGTCGAAACTGCTGCCCTCCTTGCGCAGGTTGGCGGGTGCCAGGTTAATGGTAATGTCGGCTATTGGAAATTTATAGCCGCTATACTGCATGGCTGCTGCGATACGGTTACGGCTTTCTTTGACCGCCTCGTCGCCTAGGCCCGTAAGATGATACATTACGCCTGTGTTGAGGCTGACTTCTACAGTTACAGTCGTGACTTCCAGTCCGTTGACTGCTGCACAATAGGTTTTTACTAACATAAGCTCTTTTTTAGAAGGTTAGAGCTCGCGGTTTTATTTCAGCAGTTGGTCTAGTTTGTTGTATAGATCTTGCTTGTTAAGGCCTCGGGCTGTTATTTTTCCATTTTGAAGTATGATGTTGTCGGGCATCGAAGTGAGTCCCAACTTCTTCAAAGTCTTGTCTTCCAACATTTCTCCATTGCATACTACAGCCCAGTTGATAGAGTCGCGCTTCATATTCTCCTGGCAGCTGCTCTTGCTTGCATCCAGGCAGAAGCCCATCAGCTTGAGTTTGCCTTGTGATGAGCGTTGGTGCTTCTTCAACTCTCTCTGTATGTCCTGACTGTCATAATTGAATGTAGCCCAGGTATAGATGACTGCAACAGGTGAACTGGTCAGTTCTGTGCTGGAGATGAGCTTTCCTTTTGTGTCGTATGACGTGAAAGTTGGTAATTTGGTGCCAACTCCTGCGTCTTTCATGGCAGAAATCTGCTGCTTCAGTTTACCTACCTGAATATTCTTAGGCTGTTCTTTCTCCAACAGAGTAAGGAGAGAGAACGCTTTCTTGTAATCTGGTTGAGGGGTGGCAATGAAGTATTTCTTGATGAGAAAGAGGCTTACTACCGACTTTGCGTTGTCTTCGATGAAGAGTTCTGCCTGTTTCTTTTCCTGTGGCGGAGTATTGCCAAGAATTGATTTGCGGAATTTGGTCATCAACTCATTGTTCTTGGTGCCCTTTACCTCCATTTCCTTCAAGTGGGAAGCATCGCCTTTCAGCTCCACAGATTCTCCTGATTCTGCGAAGATAGGTTGTTCAGAGAAATTTGGGAAAACGATCATCAGCGTACAATCGTCATGGCAGGGCATCTCGTATGTGAATCTACCGCCTACAACTTTGATGGTATCCATGCCTTCCATGCCGCCATCTGTGCTATAAACATAAAATTCACCTTGATTCATATTTAAAAATTTGCCCTCAAGTTTAAAGTGACCACTACTGACACCACATGATGTTAGTAAAATCGATGAAATAAGAAATATGATGTATGCAAATTTTTTCATAAGAAAAATTTTAAGGGAGGAGTGCCGCGAGCGGGACTCGAACCCGCACAGCCATTACTGGCCAAGGGATTTTAAGTCCCTCGTGTCTACCAATTCCACCATTGCGGCATGGTAAACGTTAGAGTTGGAGCGGAAAACGGGACTCGGACCCGCGACCCCAACCTTGGCAAGGTTGTGCTCTACCAACTGAGCTATTTCCGCGTTACTTAATTGCGAGTGCAAAGGTAATATAAATTCCCGGTTCCACCAAATGGATTTACAACTTTTAAGAAAAAATACGCCATTTTTCTTCAAAAACGTGTATTTTTTCTCGTAGAAACCTAATTTCCTACTGTCAGCACGCAGCCAATACCTGTGTAGGTTACCCGATATTGCATCAGCATCTTGTCTTCTTTTCCCTGTCCACCGCTTGTGATGGTACCATTTTCAAGGCTATATACTCTTTTGCACTTGTTGCAGATGACCGATTGTCTGTTGCCTGTCCACTCCAGTGGATAGTTGGTACCGCCATATTGCAGGATGCAGTTCAGGCATTGCCTGTCCCATGCTACGTAGCCATTGAAGTTGGATGTGCCGAGGATGAAACCATTCTTGGTGGCATCCTTCAGGTCGTTTCCTGCTCCTAGATGGCTATAGTTGGCATAGTTTTCCTTGGCTGTAGAGAGGACGATGGTTTCAGTATGGCTCTTGCCATCGTTGAGGGTGGAATAGATATTCCAGGCACCATTTATCTTTTTGGCACTAATCATGGTGTAGGTGCCGGCTCCCTGGAGAGCAGTCTCAATGCTGCTTCCCGGATGGTAGATGGTTCGGAAGATAAACTGGCATGGGTATCGGGTGCTGATGCTGTTGTCTGCATCGCAGGATGCCAGAAGTGAGGAGGAAAGAATGAGACAGATACACAAAAAGGTGAAGAGCACAGCTTTTGCTGCCATACTCTTCACCTTATTATATATATACACCTTATTATATATATGATTATATATAGATGTTTCTTTCTTCATTGAGTTCAAAAAGATTCTAATGTATTAAGAGATTTCTTTGATTTCAAGATTCTCTTTGATTTCAAGGGATATCCTTTATTTCAAGAGATTCTTTTCTGCATTCTCCATACGCTCGAAATGGAACTCAGAGAGAGTCTGCTCCATAAGTGCCTGGATCTTGTCGTTGCAGAGATTGCCGATGCTTCCCTCATGGGTATGATGGATATCCTTGTTAGGCTTGAATTCTCCAGCTTCGATTTCCAATCCCACAGTCTTGTAAGCATCACGGAAAGGCATTCCGTTAGCGGCAAGCTGATTTACTTCCTCAACAGAGAACATCGGATCATAACGAGGATCATCGAGGATGTGCTCGTTAACCTCCATCTTGTTGATGATGTAGGCAGCCATCTGCAGACAGTCTTTCAACTCGTCGAAAGCTGGGAGGAATACTTCCTTGATAATCTGAAGATCACGGAAATAACCTACAGGCAGGTTGTTCATGATGAGCATAATCTGCTGTGGCAAGCTCTGGAGCTTGTTGCTCTTGGCACGAATCAGCTCGAATACGTCTGGGTTCTTCTTGTGAGGCATGATGCTTGAACCGGTGGTACACTCCTTAGGCAACTTCACGAAGCCGAAGTTCTGACAGTTGAACATGCAGGCATCGAAAGCCATCTTTGCCAGGGTTCCTGCCACGCTAGCCATCGCAAAAGCTACGTTGCGCTCCATCTTTCCTCTACCCATCTGGGCATAGACTACATTATAGTCCATGCTGTCGAAACCGAGCAGTTCGGTTGTCATGGTGCGGTTCAGAGGGAAAGAGCTGCCGTAGCCTGCTGCGCTACCCAGAGGATTGCGGTTGGTCATGCGGTAGGCTGCCTGAAGGAAGAGCATATCGTCAGCAAGTCCTTCTGCATAAGCGCCAAACCAGAGTCCGAAAGATGAAGGCATAGCCACCTGGAGGTGGGTATAGCCCGGCATCAATACGTTCTTATATTGGTTGCTCTTCTGGATTAGCTCGTCGAAGAGAATCTTGACCGCATCCACAATCTCCTTCAACTCGTGACGGGTGAAGAGCTTGAGATCTACCAAAACCTGATCATTGCGTGAGCGTCCTGAATGAATCTTTTTGCCCATATCGCCCAGTTTCTGGGTGAGCATCAATTCTACTTGGGAATGAACATCCTCCACGCCGTCTTCGATGACAAACTCGCCTTTCTCGGCGATGGCGTAGATATTCTTCAATTCTGCTAGGAGCTGGGTAAGCTCATCTTTTTCCAAAAGTCCGATGCTTTCGAGCATGGTGATGTGTGCCATACTGCCAAGCACGTCGTATTTGGCGAGATAGAGGTCGAGCTCACGGTCGCGACCTACGGTGAATCGTTCGATTTCCTTGTTTACTTCAAAGTTCTTTTCCCAAAGTTTATGTGCCATAATTTCTTTATTTTTAATCCTGGTAAGGAATCATCGCCAGCGCATCAGCAATCTTCTCGATGCCTTCCTGCAATGGCTTCTTCACCATACCCTTGATAAACATATTGAGCTCAGCCTTGATGGTGAGTTTCATCTTGCAAGAAAATTCTCCTGTAGGGAGCAGCTGAATCCAGAAATTGAATGGGATAGGGCTGTTCTCTGTTTCAAACTTGATGGTTTTTGGAAAATCTCTGTCGATGATGCGCATCTTGAGGTCGCCCACCATAGGAGCGTTGATAGTGATGCTGTCGTTGTCGAATCTCAGGTCCTTGAGTTTCTCCATTTCCTTTCTCTTGTCCTCAGGAATCTGGTCTTTCACCTGCTCGAAGCGATCTTTGAGCACCTGCAGGTTGTTGAGGTCGCTCAAAGTATTAAAAACAGATTCCTGTTTGTGAGGAATCTGTTTGATATTACTTTCGAATGTACTTGTACTCATTATTGATGGGTAAAAATTTACTTCTTCCAGTTAGCTGGGTCCTTGCGCCACTCGTGGAGCAACTCTACGTCTTCCTGCTTGATGTAACCAGTCTCGAGAGCCTCTTCTACCACGTGCTCGTAGTCTGTAAGAGTAACCAACTTCACGTTAGCATCAGCGAAGGCCTTCTCTGCTACAGGGAAACCGTAAGTGTAGCTAGCTACCATACCTACAATCTCGTTGCCGTTCTTGCGAAGAGCCTCTACAGCCTTGAGTGAGCTGCCGCCTGTAGAAATCAAATCCTCTACAACAACAACCTTAGCCTTAGGATCGAGCTCACCTTCGATGAGGTTCTGCATACCATGATCCTTTGGTTTAGAACGAACGTAAACGAAAGGCAAGTTCAATTCGTCTGCCACCAATGCACCCTGTGCGATAGCGCCAGTAGCTACACCTGCAACAGCGTCAGCCTCTGGGAACTGCTCCAGGATAGCGTGTACGAGTTCGAGCTTCACATAGTTGCGGAGTTCTGGGAAAGAGAGGGTCTTGCGGTTGTCACAATAGAAAGGAGACTTCCAACCAGAAGCCCAAGTGAAAGGATCGTTAGGCTGCAATTTGATAGCCTTAACCTTCAATAACTTAGATGCGAATTCTTTCTTCAGTTTGTCCATAATTCTATAAGGATTAAATAATTATAATTTATATCTGCAAAGGTACGACAAAAAAATGATTAATCATCATAAATGGCTTATTAATTATAGATTTTTAATCGTGTGTCCATCCGATGGTGGTGATGCTGAATTTCATCTTGCCTGCCTTCTGCAGTTCTTCGCAGCAGGAGATGAGGGTGGCGCCTGTGGTGCAGACGTCATCGACGATAAGCAGATGCTTGCCGGCAAGATCGGTGATGGGATGTTTGCCGTCTTTGTCGTGATAGGTATCTGATAGCTGGAATACATGATTTACGTTTTCCAGTCGCTGCCATCTGTCCTTTTGGGTTTGACTTTCGGTGAAGGTTACTCGTCGGATGGCGTCTGTGATAATGGGGAGATGGGTTCTTTCCTGTATTCCCCTGGCTATTTCCTCGCTCTGATTATAGCCGCGGGTCTTCCTTCTTGACTTCGTGATGGGGATAGGGATGATGGCATCTATATCCTTGAAGAAGTCTGATTCGATACCTTTGCTGGCGATGAGTCTTCCCAGATAGTTTCCGGCATCGGGACGATGATGGTATTTCAGTTTATAGATGATGTAGCTTGGGTTGGAGTGGCTGTGATAATAGAAGAGGGCGACGCATTTTTCGACAGGAATGCGCCCCCAGAACATCTTAGCCATATTGTTCTCATAGGGGGCTTCCCAGGTTGGGGTAATCGGGAGGTCCTGGAGACAGGTGGCGCATAGCATCTCCTCTGTGCCCAACAGTCGCTCATCGCAGATGGCACAGTAACGGGGGAAGAGAAAATCTATGATGTTTCCTAATAGGCTGAGCTTCATTTCTTTACTTTGAACATTGAATTTTGAACATTGAACTTTATGATTAGCTTCTAATGTTTACTTTGAATTTAAACCTTTAGAAGTCGTCTTCGAAATCGATGTCTCCCAGATCTTCTTCTTTCATTTTGTCGATGCATTTGTGAATTACATCCATACCATAGCCTCTGCCGAGGGCGAAGCGGATGAGTTTCATCGAGCGTTCGTAGTCGTTTTTGGCTTTGATGTTTTTATATTTGTTTTTTAGGAGAGGAAGGAGGGTTTCCAAATACATGTCGTCCTCGATTTCTTCGAAGATTGGGTCGGAGATTTCCTTCGGAATGTGCTTCATCCAGAGAGCCTGTTCCACTTTCCGGCGGCCCCATTTGTTGTATTTTATCTTGTCGTTGATAAAGAAGCGGGTGAATCGCTCGTCATCGATGAATTTCTTCTGGGTCAGGAATTCCATATTTCGGGCGATGGCATCCTCTGGGAGTTCCCACTTCTTCATCTTGTCGAGCATTTCCTGCGAGCAATGTTCGGCTTGTGTGCAGAGAGTGGTGAGCTTCAGGAGTGCCTGCTGCTCAGTCATCGGCTTCTTGGGGCGCTTGGAGTTGTTATAATATTCCATAATGCATTTATGTTTTATTGGGAGGATTACAAATCCTCCGGTTTTGATAAGTCGAACCTTTTTTTACTGCGGATTGCAAATCCGCAGGGACGCCTGGCGGTGGTCTTTCTGGAATCGCCAGGCGTTGTCTTCCGTTAGGCGTTCCGCCGGATTTGCAATCCGGCGTCAAAAAATGTTCGACCCTATTATTTTGCGGATTTGCAATCCGCTTATCTAAGAGACTATTTTATAGCTCGCATCATTCTCTTCTTTCCGAAAGCATCTTCCTTGGTTTCTATATCCTTGAAATCAAGTTTTAGCAGCATTTCCCGGGTCTCCTTTTCGTAGATAGGATTAATCTCGAAGTATAATGCTCCTCCGGATTTGAGTGCTGAAGATGCATATTCGGCGATGGCTCTGTAGAATTTCAGCGGGTCTTCATCGGGAACGAAGAGGGCGAGGCTCGGTTCGTGCTCCAGCACATTCTTTTCCATATCCGCTTTCTCCTTTTCGCAGATATAAGGAGGATTGCTCACGATGAGGTCCCATTTTTGGGTGGAAGGAGTCTTTGCTTCACCCTTGGGCTTCACAACCTCTTTATCATCGTTGCCCTTCATTTTTTCGTTATCAGTCTCTGCTGCTTTTGGCAAAGCCAATGCATCCTGAAGTTCTATTCTGACATTTCCGGCTTTCATCATTTCCACATTTCCTTGTGCTATTCGGAGGGCATCTTCCGAAATATCCCATCCTGTAACCTCAGAATTAGGAATGTTGAGTCCTAATGTGATGGCAATGCAGCCGGAACCTGTGCAAATATCAAGAATCCGCCTGGCGTCGTCTGTCGCCTGAGGAGAATTTCCCGAAGAATCTTCTGGAGAATCTTCTGAAGAATCTTCCGAAGAAACGATTGATTTTTCGATCATATCCTTCTCTATCCATTGGCAGAGTTCTGCGGTTTCCGGTCTTGGAATCAGCACGCCTGGCTCCACGTGAAAGGTCCTGCCGGCAAAGTCGGCTTCGCCCAAAACATACTGCACAGGTTCTCCTTTTTGCAGTCTATAGACAATTTCTTCGAGTTTTTTGCCCTCGTCTGCAGATAATTCATTAACTTTGCCGCAGATTATGTCGGTCAGAGTCATTCCGTACTTCACATCAAGCACGGTGCGGACGATAGCCTGTGCTTCGCCAGCATCATAAAGTGGGGTGAGGGATTGCCAAAGTTGCTGATACGTTTTCATCTTGATATTGCTTGTTGCGATTTGATTTGAGAGCAAAGGTACGACAATTTATCGAAAATGAGTAAGAAAAACGAAGAAAAATAGAATATGGAACGAAATAAAGTATCTTTTCTGAATCCGCAGACGGGCGAACCGCTTAGTCTGCAGGAGATAGACGAAATGTTCATGCGCCGCTGCCTGCAGTTGGCTAAGAACGGTAGGCAGAATGCGAAGCCTAATCCGATGGTGGGTGCCGTCATCGTGAACGAGGAGGGCAGAATCATCGGCGAGGGCTATCATGTAAGATGTGGTGAGGGGCATGCTGAGGTCAATGCCTTTGCGTCTGTGAAGCCCGAAGATGAGCATCTGCTGAAGGAAGCCACTATCTATGTGAGTCTCGAACCCTGTTCTCATTATGGCAAGACGCCTCCTTGTGCCGACCTTATCGTAAGAAAAGGTGTAAGGAGATGTGTCTGTGGCTGCGTGGATCCTTTTGCCAAGGTTCAGGGGCGTGGAATCCAGAAGATTCGCGAGGCAGGAATCGAGGTAACAGTAGGCGTTCTGGAGTCGGAATGCCTCGAACTGAACAAGCGCTTCATCACCTTCAATACCCATCAGCGACCATACATCATCCTGAAATGGGCGCAGACTGCGAATGGTTTTCTGGATAATAATTATCAGGGAATGGCGATTTCTTCACCATTTACCAAGATGCTTTCGCATAAGCTTCGTGCCGAGAACGACGCCATCCTGGTAGGTAGAATCACCGATGAGCGTGACCATAGCCAGCTCAACGTGAGAGACTGGAGCGGCAAGGACCCGATGCGACTGGTCATCGACCGCCATCATCCTTGTTTCGAGGGTTTGGATTTCTCCAAGGGCAAGGAAGAGGTGTTGAAGCAGATGATGCAGTACCTATATAATAATAAGGTGCAATCGCTGATAGTAGAAGGTGGCGCCATCACCCATCAGGCTTTCCTCGATGCCGGATTATGGGATGAAATCAGGGTAGAAACATCTTTATTCACATCTGTGGAAAACGTGGTAACTGCCGGGACAGCAGCACCAAAGCTTCCTCATAACATCCGCTTAATCAACCATGAGGTGTATGATAATAATATAATAAATAATTACGAACGAGTATGAGCAATAGATTTACATCGCGCCTGAGCGATAACGATGATTTCAAGAGAGACGAGTTGATTCGCAAAATAGAGCACGCCGTGGAGCACATGACGCTCGCTGAACTGGAAGCCCTGTCGTATGATATGTTTACCAAGGGTTACATCCAGGATTACTAAAAGCTATTTCGCAGCACGCCCTGAAAGGGCAGAAGCTCCTAGCCCAGGGCAGCGCCCTGGATTTAAAGTGATATAATAAAATCGCCCTGAAAGGGCAAAAGCTTTCATTTCCAAAGCTTTTGCCCTTTCAGGGCGACTTTCTTGTGTTTATCCTAAAACCCAGGGTGTTACCCTGGGCTAGGAGCTTCTGCCCTTTCAGGGCGTGTGGGTATGAACTATAATACCCATATTTCTATTTCCTTATTTCGCCATTGGAGTGAAGCGCAAGGTGAACTCATGAGCTCCTGTCGGAGTCATGTACTGTGGCAGACAAGAGTCACCACCACAGCTGCGGTTACCAATGCCACGCTGCCAGAAATCGAAGTGAGCGAAAATCTGGTTGGAGCGTACCAGGTCGTAAGGATGCTTGCCACCATAGAATACATCGTAGTTGAACTGGGCATCATCGAAGTGAGACAACGAGAAGGCTACCATGCCCTCGGTGGTAATCTGCAACTTCGTGCTGTTGTTGTCCAATGTCAACTGGCGCAAGCCCTGGCGGTCGCCCATGGTCTGAGGAGCACTCTGCTCTTCGAACATGCCATCCACGGTGGTCTTGTACAAACCTAACAACGAACCTCTCTGGCGGTCGATGTAGTTGCTCCAAGGACCCTTGGCATAATACTCCACGTTCTCGAAACCAGGAGCAAACTGCATGGTAATACCGATTCTTCGGGTTTCCTCAGAAGAATTGTTGGTAGTCACCTTCATATCCACGGTTCCGTTAGGATAGATGATGTAAGCAATCTGGTGAGTATCCTTACCGTTGGTAACGGCAGTTTCCACAACCACGTTCTTGCCCTGCTTCTTAGGAGCCTTCACCATCATTTTCTTGCCGGTGAGTGCACCCTCTTCCTTATTCTCGTTCTCGGCAACACCACCTGTAGCACCCAGGTTCACGTTGTCGTTGGCGATGCGGCGGAAACCGTTGAAGTCAGGACCAGCGTTAGGCTGAACGAGCTGAGTATTGCGATAAGTCCAGTTGGCGAGGGTTCCATCCTCTGCGAATGTGATGCTGAAATCCTTGCCGGTGATGGTGTTATCCTTCACCTTCAGCTTGCCCTTCTCCTCGATAGCTGGCAATTTGCCATGGTCTTTCTGTACGAAGGTAGGGTCGGCTACAGATGTGCCTGCTACATTCTCTGCAGAAAGCTTGAACTGCAGCTGAGCCATCTCATAACCCTGCTTGCTCCATGAAGTAGCCTTCTTCAGAACGAGGCTGAAGGTGATGACATACTCTGCCTTATCATCTACAGCGGTGGTGTATGGGATGTTGATATCACAGGTCTTGCCTGGCAATACAGATGGGATAGCCACCTGGTTCTTCTCTACAGATACGCCATTGCGGAGCACTTCGTAGCTGAGATTGTAGATATCTGCCAGATTGGTGAATGCGCACTTGTTCTTCAAGGTGAGCACGCGACTGTAGAAAGATTCGAAGTTCACGTCTCTATAAACATACTTCACCTCGGTGAGCTTAGCTGTCCACTCTCTGCCTGGAGTAATGATACCATTGCTCATGAAGTCGCCCTGGAATCCTCTGTAGCCATGATTCATCTTGGTGTAATCGTAACCGGATGTGTAGTAGTGGAGTCCGGTCTTAGGATCCTTCAGAGGAAGACCCTTGCGGATGCGGCGTGTATCGTAGATTCCCTGGTCAACCCAATCCCAGATGCAGCCACCGGTAATACCTGTACTTGCCTCGATGAGATCCCAGTATTCCTGCAGGTTACCCACTGCCTGACCCATGGCATGAGCATACTCACAGATGAAGTAAGGCTTGTCGTTGAGGCCGTTCATCTGCTTTTTCACTACCTCGATTCTTGGATACATGTCTGAACCGAAGTCTGAGTACTTGGCACCGTGATTGTAACCCTCGTAGTGAACCCACGCGTCGCGACCAGGCAAAAGCTCCTTCACCTTATCGTAGGTAGCCTGGAAGTTGTCGCCACCGCCCGACTCGTTACCGAGCGACCAGAATACCACGCTAGGGTGATTGCGGTCTCTCAATACCATGCGCTCTGTGCGGTCAACATAAGCAGCGCGCCAGGTAGGGTTGTTAGAGAGTGAGTGGTTGTTGTGGCACTCTACGTCAGCCTCGTTCATACAGTATAATCCGTAGTAGTCGAACATCGCATACATCTTAGCCTGACGAGGATAGTGGCTGGTACGGACGGTGTTCACGTTAGCCTGCTTCATCAGGATTACGTCGCGAAGCATGGTTTTCACGTCGATGGCGTGACCATAGAGCGGGTGTATATCCTGGGTGTTGACACCCTTGAAGAATACGCGCTTGCCGTTTACATAAACCAGTTTATCCTTGATGGTCACCTCTCTGAAGCCGTATTTGGTAGAGAATACCATCTCTTCCTGGTCGCCTGTCTTCTGGCGGACGATAACGGTATAGAGGTTAGGCTGCTCTGAGGTCCAAGCCTTCAGACCGGTGAGGTTGTCGATGGTAAGGCGGCAGTTCTTCTGAGCATCCTTTGCGGTCATCGCTACCTGAGCAGACTGCTTGCCGACAGATTTGCCCTGAGGGTCGAGGAGCTCGATCTCCAACGTCTTCTCAGATTTCTCCTTGGCTGCATTATCGATGGTCAGGTCAACATTCAGGTTGCCTGATGTGTAATCCTTGTTCAGGGCAGATGTGATGTAATGGTCTGCCACGAAAGTCTTTGGAGTAGCTACGAGATAAACATCGCGGTGAATACCACCGAGGTGCCACATATCCTGTCCCTCCAGGTAAGAACCGTCGCTCCAGCGGTAAACGCGAACCGATACGTTGTTGTCGCCCTTGCGGACGAGGTTGGTAACATCGAAGTCTGCATCGGTATTTGCACCCTGTGAATAACCGGCATACTTACCGTTTACCCAAACCACGATGGCGCTGCAGGCACCGTCGAAGTGCAGGAACACACGCTTGCCTGTTTCCCAACCCTCAGGCAGGTTGAAGTTACGGCGATAAGAACCTACCGGATTCTTGTCGAAATTATCCTTGAAGGCTGTGATGAACGGCGGTTTGTTCTCGAAAGGATAGCCCACATTATTATATACAGGCACATCATATCCAGCCATCTCCCAGTTGAGAGGTACCTGGAGCTCCTTCCAGGAAGAAACGTCTGCGTTGTCAGCCCAGAAATCATCCTTCTCTGGCTTGCCCTGCTTCCAGTCAGCTGTGTAGTGAAATTTCCACTTTCCGTTGAGCAGGAGATAGTTGGCGTGCTTAGGAGTGAGCCATGGAAATTTGAAGTAATCGTCCTTCTGCATGGTGGCAGTAGAGGAATAAGGCACGAAAGTAGCGTGCGCCTTTTCCTTGCGATCCGCAAACTTAGTCTCGTCTTCTACCCATTTGTCGGTAAATGGACAGTCGTTAACTTTGGTTTCCACCACCTTCTTCACCTTTTTCTTGGTGTGTCTAGGTTGTGCAATAGCTGATGCGCTGAAGAGGAAGGTCAATGCAACCGCAGCTCCCCAAAATAAATGTTTTTGTTTCATTGTCTGGTTGAATTATTAATAATTACAAGTTAGCTAGTTATGAATCTGTTTAGATTTGGTGCAAATTTACGATTAATTCCTGAAACCTCCAAATAATTTTTGTATTTTCGTATCCTGAAGGATAAAATAACAGTCCTAGTCCTTTTTGGGGCTTCATTGATGACCGGCGTCTGCCATCATTTAAGCCTCCGGCGGGTCTTAATAGACGACCGCCTTTTAGACACAGATGACTTCTCTTTCGATAGCCGGTGCAGAGAAACAAAATTTTTGGGCCGAATGCAAGCCACTTTCAAAAATACTCTTCACTCTTCACTGGAATGGCATAAATATCTGTAGCTTAGAAACTTGCACGGGTGAAGAGTGGTGCGCCACTCTTCACCTCTCTTCACCCACTCTTCACCCGGAAAATCTGCGTCATCTGCGAAATCTGCGTGACTTTCTTCAAAGACCGAGCAGGTCGATTTTTCATTTAATTTTCGTGCGTAATCCGAAGATAAAGGGGTGAAGAGTGGTGAAGAGTGGTGAAGAGTGATGCGCCACTCTTCACCTCTCGCAACCCCAGTGTTTATCGGGGTTTCAGCCGATTTGGTGAAGAGTGAAGAGTAAAAAAGAGAGTGGTTGTTTTACCAGCTCCCGACGTATCGTTTTGTGCCTGGCAATGGCAGTTTATTGCCCTGGTAAGGGGCAATGTTGTGCCATAGTGAGGCAATAATCGATACAAACCGCTTTATGCATCGTCAGTATTATCCTTTTCTTCCGAAATCGGCAGGAATCTCGCCCCATTTCTTCGTTTCCCATTTAAAGATAGGGACGGTGATGGGGTGGGTGCGGAGCCAGTTTTCGGCACGTGCGATGACCTGATAGAGCTGCTCGGTTTGAGGAGTGCGCTCCAGCTTGGTCTTGCATTGTTTCTTGTTTACCCAGAGCTGGGCATTCACGCTGTCGCTGTAGATTACCTTGTCGGTAATGCCTTTCTGGTCCATCAGGGCGAGGGCGTGGACGATGGCGAGGAACTCGCCGATGTTGTTGGTGCCGTGGATAGGACCATAGTGGAAAACCTGCGCACCAGTCTGAAGATCAATGCATTGGTATTCCATCGGACCGGGATTTCCGGAGCAGGCTGCATCCACAGCCCAGGCATTCGCCTTCACCTCATTGGGCAAAGGCAAGACTGTATCGTTTCTCCATGAAGGAGGATTTACGGGCATGTTACTCATTTGCGTTTCTTTTATTGGATTGATGATCTGTGTTTTACAGAGCCGCATACGAGAGTTCTGTATTGGTATTACTGACCTGTAATAAAAAAGAAATGAGCAAGCCCCAAAGTCTGGCTCTAGGGATGCTCATTATTTGTCAATAGTCAATATTCATTTTTTAAATTGTAGGTTAATTATATCTTGAGAAGTTTTTCAGGAGTGCTATACTCCTGATAACTTCTAATTACCTAAAATTTTACATTCTTTCAGGAACCTCGATGCCGAGCAGAGCCATACCATTCTTCAGAATCTTGGCAACATTGGCTGCAAGAACCAGGCGGGTGATCTTCTCTGCCTCGCTCTCAGCATTCAGGATGCTGTAGTCGTGATAGAACTGGTTGAACTCCTTGGTCAGCTCGTAGCAGTAGTTGGCAATGCCACCAGGGTTGTAGTTGTTGCCGGCATCGGCTACGGCAGCAGCGAAGTCGTTCATCTTCTGGATGAGGTCAATCTCCTTCTCGTTGATAGGAGCATCTGCGCCCAACTCTGCAGGAATCTCGATGCCCTCGGCAGCAGCCTTACGCATGATGCTGCGGATACGAGCATAGGTGTACTGGATGAAAGGACCTGTATTGCCGTTGAAGTCGATACTCTCCTCTGGGTTGAAGAGCATGTTCTTGCGGGCATCTACCTTGAGGATGAAGTACTTCAACGCTCCGAGACCCACGATGCGTGAAATCTCCTGGCGCTCTTCCTCGCTCATGTCCTTGAACTTGCCAAGCTCATCGCTTGTCTGGCGAGCATCCTTGATCATCTCTGCCATTAGGTCATCTGCATCTACTACGGTTCCCTCGCGGCTCTTCATCTTACCGTTAGGCAACTCTACCATTCCGTAAGAGAAGTGAACCAAGTCCTTACCCCACTTGAAGCCGAGGCGGTCGAGCAGGATAGAGAGCACCTGGAAGTGGTAGTTCTGCTCGTTACCTACTACGTAAATCATCTTGTCGATAGGGAAGTCCTTGAAGCGGAGGTCGGCAGTACCGATGTCCTGAGTCATGTAAACAGAAGTACCGTCAGAACGGAGCAGGAGTTTCTGGTCGAGGCCCTCGTTGGTGAGGTCTGCCCATACAGAGTTATCGTCCTTGCGGAAGAAGAGACCCTTCTCCAATCCTTCCTCTACCTTCTTCTTACCCTCGAGGTAAGTATTTGACTCATAATATATCTTGTCGAAACCTACACCCATCATCTTGTAGGTCTCATCGAAGCCAGCGTAAACCCAGCTGTTCATCTTCTGCCAGAGAGCGCGAACCTCAGGGTCGTTGTTTTCCCACTTCACGAGCATTTCGTGAGCCTCCTTGATCAATGGAGCCTCTGCCTTTGCTTTCTCTGTGGCAGCATCTTCTTCCATGCCCTCCTTCATGTACTGAGCCTTGAGCTCTGCGATTTCCTCACGATAGTGCTTGTCGAAGGCTACATAGTAGTCGCCGATGAGGTGGTCGCCCTTCTTGCCGGAAGTTTCAGGAGTTTCGCCATTGCCCCACTTGAGCCAAGCGAGCATAGACTTACAGATGTGAATACCACGGTCGTTAACGATGTTTGTCTTGATAACCTTGTTGCCGTTGGCCTCCATGATCTGGGCCAGAGACCAGCCGAGGAGGTTGTTGCGCACGTGACCGAGGTGGAGAGGCTTGTTGGTGTTAGGAGAAGAGTACTCGATCATGACGAGCGGGCTATTCTCAGTAACTGGCTTCTCACCGAACTTAGGGTCAGCGTTGATGGTGTTCAAGAGTCCTACCCAAGCGGCAGGAGCGATAGAAAGGTTGAGGAAACCCTTAACCACATTGAAGTCTGCGATGACGTTAGCGCAGTTCTCCTTCAGGTAGTCACCAATCTCGAGTGCAGTTCTCTCAGGAGTCTTCTTCGACATTTTGAGGAATGGGAATACGACGAGGGTAAGGTTACCTTCGAAATTACTCTTGGTCTTCTGCAGGGCTACCATCTTTTCAGGTACGTCCTGACCATAAAGCTCCTTCACCGCCGCGATGACTGAGCTGATGATTTCGTTTTCTATCTTCATTATCTTTATATCTTTTTTTACCGGTAAAAAATCTATTTATTTATATCTTGTCGATGAGGGGAAAATAGTTACCCTTATCGCTTAATCGGCTGCAAATTTACAAATAATAATTGGATTGTGCAAAGAAAACGACTTGTTTCTTTGCACAATACATAAAAATATCTCATCTGCGTAGGCTCTTGCTTAGTATCTCTTAACCTTCGAGGATGATGTCTGCCACGTCCTGAGGTGTATTCCAGAGGATACCATCTTGCAGCTCATCGTCGGTAAATCCATTGAGAGCCTCGGTAGCTTCCTTCTCGCTGAGCGCAGGAGTACCGTCTTCGTTCTTAGCATCGAGCAGTGCCTGTAAGATGGCAGCTCTGTATTCTTCTATTGTCATCATTCGTTTTGTTGTAAAGTTTAATGTGTTATTTTATATTTTCTGTTATAACTTACTTAATGATTTATCTAATAATGCTTTTGTCGTAATGACAATGCAAAAATAAACAATTATCTACAAATAGCCATAATTATTTTGCTAAAAAAATAAAAAGCCCTCAACATATAGTGGATTGTACTATATGTTAAGGACTTTTATGCTATTGCTGGTAAATGGATGTTTTACTTCAAAACTTTAGCCAAGAAATCGCTGGCGATATGAGCGGCTTGCTCTTCCTGACCGCCGAATCCGTGGTCGGCATCGGTCATCAAGTGCCATTCGCTCTTCTTGTTCAGATAGTGGAAACGCTGACCATAGGTGTAAGGCACTACTCGGTCGGCATCGCCATGCAGGATGCACTCGGCTCCGTGGTAGTTCTTGGCCGTCTCGTAGATAGGCAGAGTGGTGGCTGTGCGGATATAGTTGCCACCCAGGGCCTTGCCGTCCCACATCTCTATCTTGGCTGGAGGATTCTTGGGGTCGTACATCTTGCCGAATGTATTGCCACGCAGGGCATCGTCACGGAGCACGGCGGCAGGGGCAAGGAGCACCACGGCTTGTATCTTCTTGATATCCTTGTCAGCTTGTGCGACTAGCTGTCCGCTGGTCATGGCTGTAACCACGCCACCTTGTGAGTGGCCGCCCATCGCAATCTTGCTCACCCAAGGCAGCGAGGAGGCATAGCGCAAGATGCACTTGGCATCTTCTATCTCATTCAGTACGGTCATATCCTCAAATTTTCCCTCGCTCTTGCCATGGCCATTGAAGTCGAATCTGATCACGGCAATGCCTTTCTTGTTGAGGCTGTCTACGAGGCAGTCGAAGAGTTTTCCCTCCTTATTGCCGCCAAATCCATGGCAGAGCACGAGGAGCGGAGTCTTCTTGCCTGCCTTTGCTTGGCTTCCGTTGTCATTGGCTGCATCATTGTCTGGACGCTGGATGACTACATCGAGTTTGCCATGGTCGCCCTGCACGGTGGTATGCTCGGTTGAGGCTACTGCGCCGAGTGAGAACAGGGCGCAAGCGGTAAAGATAATTGTTTTTAGATTCTTCATATTGTATGTTATTATTTTATTTGTAAGTTTCGCTTGCAAAAGTACATAAAAGCCTTGAAACCACCAAAAGTTTTTGTTTCATCTTCTTTATTATATATTTCATTCCATCCGGAATGTTACATGATAGCCTGCCACATTGTGCTCGGCAAGGGAGAGATTGATGGATTGCATCATCAGCATCTGGCGGGAGATGGAGAGGCCGATGCCCGAACCTGATGGCTTGGTGGAAAAGAAGGGGATGAACATCTCCTTTGCCACATCGGCAGGGATGGGGTCGCCATTGTTGCTGAAATAGATGCCTGAGAATTGTGAACTCTCGATGTTCTCTGGATGTTTGTGGAAGCATCGAATGTCGATGGCTGAGGCGTGAGCCTCGATGGCATTCTTGGTCAGATTGATAAATACCTGGCGCAGCATGTTCTTGTCGGCAGACCAGGTGGCATCTTCGGGGATATGGATGTGCCATTCTATCTGAGGATAGAGCGGCTTGATGCCTTCCACGAAATCCTTGAGTGGAATGTTCTCGATGACAGGATTTTGTAGCTGGGTGAGCTTGCGGTAGCTGTCCACAAAACTGGTGAGCGATTTGCTGGTATCTCGAATGGCTCGGATGCCTTCCTCATAGGACGAACCTTGGATGTCGGGATTGCTAAGATAGGCTTGGCAGATGCTGGAGATGGGGGCGGTGGCATTCATAATCTCATGGGTGAGCACACGGGTTAGCCTTTGCCAAGATTCTACCTCATGCTGCGCCACCAGTCTGCCGATGTCGTTCTCCATGTCGTTGAGGGCTTGCTGCAAGGCTCGTTCTCCAAAGAGTAATCCCTTGGTGGATAGGCGGAAGGAGTAATCGCCATTGCGAATAGCCTCTTGCATCAAGAAGGCACGGCTCTTCAGGTTGCGCTGGTGACGCAAGAAGAGATAGATGATACCTCCTATGACGAGGAGTATGATACCTATTATATATATGTGGAAAATGGTGTTCATATCAGATGTTTATAATCATGAATGATTGTGATAAAGAATTATCGCTTGAGCTTGGCATAAAGCGTTTGGCGAGTGATGCCGAGCAGTTCGGCGGCACGAGAGATGTTGCCGTGGCATTGATCCACCACCTTGTGGATATGAGTGGTCTCGATGCTCTCCAGAGTCTCCACTTCCTGGCTTCGGTCGATGGCATCTTTTAGGGTTCTGATGAGTTCGTCATTATCCCAGGGTTTGGTGACGAAATCGGCGGCTCCGCTTTTCAATCCCTTGATGGCTAGCTGCACGTCGGCAAAGGCGGTGATGAGCACCACGGGGATGTGGGCATGGAGCCGGCGGAAGGTGCGGAGCCAGAGCAAGCCGTCCTGACCGCTGTTTACGCCAAGTGAGAAGTTCATGTCGAGCAGGATGAGATCTACCTGCTCCTGTTGCAGCAACATGGGGGCGGTATCGGGGCGAGGCAGGGTGAGAATCCGTTCGAACGTATTACCCAGACAGATCTTCAGCGCCGTGAGTATCGACGGATTATCGTCGATGACAAGAAGGGTTCCGTATTTCATATCTTTTATTTTTTTTGTTTGCAAAAGTACGCTTTTTTCCCGAAACGACAAACAAAAACGGGATTGTTGTGTGATAATCATACAATAGAGTGTATGAATTTCATACAATCCACCTTCCGGGCTGCCGGAAATCTTGGCAGAAAACGGGAGAAGCCGTAACTTTGCAGCAGCTAACGAAAACAGGGAGATGGTATTCTTCCTTTATCGTTTGATTTTAGTGAAACAAAAAATAAATGAGTATATGATGAAAAGTTATGTGAAATTCTTATCACGCAACAAGCTTTATGCCACCATAGAGGCCTTGGGCCTCTCGGTGGCACTGGCTTTTGTGCTGATTCTCGTTTCCTATGCTACTGCAGAATACCGTGTGGGAACGAATCTGAAACAGGCGAAGGAACTCTATGTAGCAGGTTCCGGCGATTATCTCGGAATGACCTGGGGCACAGCCAAGGAATTCTTTCCTTCCATCCCGGAAATCAAGGGATGGACAAGATTTGGTGAATATTACACTCCGCAGGGAGCCATGATAGATGGACAGTATTATGAGGCAAAATATCTGGCTATCGACCCGAACTTCTCTCAGTTCATGGGTTACAAATGCCGTGGTTGTGCGCCTGATCATCTCCTTTCGGATGCTCATCAGGCGATGGTTTCGGAATCGTTTGCCAAGAAAGCCTTCGGTAATGCTAATCCTATCGGTCGCATCATCCAATACGATAAACTGCAACTGAAAGTAGTGGGAATCATGGAAGATTTCGACCGTGAAGACCTTCTTGCCCCATACGATATTTTCGTGTCGATGAAATTGATAGAAGCTAAGGCTCAGCCGATGGATCAGTTTGGCGCCTGCGTCACGGTGGCACGGCTGGCAAAGGAAGCCGACCCCGAAAAGGTGAGACAGACCTTGCTCGGCAAATACATAAACTACTGGAAGGAGTGGAAGAAGGAATCAGGTGGATCCGACTTCATGTGGGGCTGTCAGTTTGTGAGATGGGACCAGATTCATTTTACGGATGATAGTAACGAGGTTTTCAAGCATGGCAATCGTACTCTGGTGAATATCCTCCTGGTAGTGGCGCTGGTTCTGCTGCTTTCAGCCCTCTTCAATTACATCAATCTTACGGTGGCTCAGATCGGCAACCGTGCGAAGGAGATGGCTACCCGAAGGCTGCTGGGCGAATCGGTAGAGGGCGTGATGCTTCGCTATCTCAAGGAGTCGGCGCTCTTCACGGCAGTCTGCTTCCTGCTGGGCTTGTTGATTTCCTGGGCATTCATCCCGCTGTTCAATTCGATGTTGGATACGAAAATCGACCTGTTCCATTCCTTCGACCTTCTGTGGTTCCTGCCGTTGGCTTACGTCATCATTTCCATCTTTGCGGGAATCCTTCCTGCCATCGTCGTTTCCCGTTTCAATCCGATAGATGTGGTGAAGGGAACCATTCGTATGCGCAGCAAGATGTGGTTCAGCAAGATATTTATCGTAGCCCAGAACGTCATCAGCATCACGCTGGTAGTCATGGCGATAACGATGATGCTCCAGATGAAGCATCTTGCCGATTTGCCATTGGGTTATCAGACGAAGGATATTGTTTCCATCTATTCTTCTTTGGATGGTTCGCCGGAGAAGATGGCTATTCTCAGGAACCGATTGAAAGCGCTTCCTGAGGTGGAAGAGGCAACTTCCGGCACCGCCAATCCTATCACCTGCTGGGGAAATGGTGTGCATGATGATAATGAAAAACTGATAGGAATGCTCCGTATGTTCATGGTAGATTCCACGGCGATGAAGATGTTGGGAATCAGGGTGATTGAGCAGTATTGCGAACCAACCTATGGCAAGATTTGGGTAACGGAAGATGCGAAGCGTGCCTATGGCGTTTCTGCCCACAAACCTTGGTTCGGAATGAGACTGGAAAACGGAAAGCACGAATATGAGGTTTGTGGCGTGATTGCCGATTACCATAGTGGAGATGCGCTGAGCGAGAATGAGAAAACGGAGCATAATACCATTGGAGTCATCACCCCTCAGCAGGGTGGATGGGCTGTTCTGGTGAAAACCCGTGGCGATCATGCCCAGGCGCTGCAGGCGATCCGGAATACCTGCAAGCAGGTGGCTAAGGAACTGATGGGCGTTCCTGCGGAAATGCAGGCGGAGTATTTGGATGATACGCTGAAGAACAACCTCAAGGACAAGCATAATATGATGGTGCTCATCATCACCTTCATGAGCATCTCTATCCTGATTTCTGCCCTGGGTCTCTTCGGAATGTCGGTTTATTACGGCAACCAGCAGAAGCGGCAGATTGCCCTGCGCAAGGTGATGGGTGCTTCGATTGGGGATGCAGCTTGGCAACTGGCTAAGAGATTCCTCGTCAGTTCGCTGGTGGCTGTGGTCATCGCCATCCCAATCTGTGTGAAGCTGATGCAGACTTATCTCATGGATTTCGTCCATCGCATCTCCTTCCCTTGGTGGGTGTTGCTGGCTGGCGCCATCTTTACCTTATTAATAGCCTTTGTTTCGGTTATCGGCTGCACCCTGCGTACGGCGATGTCGAATCCGATAGACAGCATCAAGGCTGAATAATGAGTCATAAACTTTAAAAAGATTTCTAACGATGATACGAACAGAGAATTTAACTAGAATATTCCGCACGGAAGAGGTGGAAACCATCGCCCTGAACGGCGTAAACATAGAAGTAGAAGATGGCGAGTTTATCGCCATCATGGGTCCTTCGGGATGCGGCAAGTCAACCTTGCTGAACATTCTGGGCTTGCTGGACAGTCCTACGGAGGGCAAGTATTGGTTGAATAACGAGGAAGTGGGCCATCTGAAGGAGCGTGAGCGTACCGCCTATCGCAAGGGTCGCATCGGCTTCGTGTTCCAGAACTTCAATCTTATCGATGAACTTACCGTTGAGGAGAATGTGGATTTGCAGCTGAAATACCTCGGAGTGGGAAAGGCGGAGCGCAAGGAGCGTGTGCTCGAAATATTGAGAAAGGTGAAGCTGAGCCATCGTGCCAAGCATTATCCTCATCAGCTTTCGGGCGGTCAGCAGCAGAGGGTTGCCATCGCCCGTGCCGTGGTGGGCAAGCCTAGCATCATTCTTGCCGATGAGCCTACGGGTAATCTCGATTCCAAGAATGGTATGGAGGTGATGCAGTTGCTCAGCGAACTAAACGAGGAGGGAACCACCATCGTGATGGTGACGCACTCCAAGCACGATGCTACCTACGCCAGTCGCATCATCAATCTGTTTGATGGACAAGTGGTGGATGCGGTGAATGATCAGCTTTAATCTGCGGTTTTCTGTCCAACAATTAGACGGTGGTGTCTAATTGTTGGACAGTTTGTTTAATGAGGGTTTTTATTTAATGGCTTGATTATCAGGAGAAATGCTGTTTTGGCACGGCTCTTGTCCTTATCATGCCAAAATGAAGAAGATTATGAAAAGAATAGGAATATTGATAGGATGGTTGGTCTGGACGGCTGGCGTCTCTGCACAGAGCTGGAGCCTTGACGACTGTATGAAATACGCCGTGGAGCACGCCACGGAGGTGAAGCGGGAGGTGGTAAACGCCCGCCAACGCAAGCAGGATTACCAGCATGCTGTGGCAGGATTCCTGCCTACCGTTACGGGCGGCGTGCAGGGACAGTATGCCTGGGGACGAAACATCGACCCGGAAACCAATACTTATAATAATGTAACGACATTCAACAACTATTATCAGCTTTATGCCGAACTGAATGTCTTCGATGGTTTCGCCACCATCAACGCCTTGAAGCAGGCTAAGCTGAGCCGGGATTATTCAGCCACGGCGATGCAGAAGATTCAGGACGACCGTGCCATCGACGTGATGCAGAAATATGTGGATGCTGCCTATGCTGAGGCAAGCATTCGGATAGCAAGCGAGAAACTGAACGAAAGCAAGCGGATGCTGGCTAAGATGAAGCGACTGTATGAACTGGGCGAGAAAGGCCGACCGGATGTGGTGCAGATGGAATCGCAGGTGGCAGAAGATGAATACAATCTTACGCATCAGGAGAATGTGGCAAAACAGAGTCTGCTCGCCTTGAAATCGGCGATGAATTTTCCGGTGGATGAAGAACTGAAAATCCAGATTAATGAGGAGCAGAATTTGAAGTTAACGTCTGATAATAAAGAGGTTTCTGAATCTGGAGTAAACTACGAAACCGTTTACCAGGGCTTCCAGCATATTTCTCCCGATTTGAAGTCGGCAGAATACGAAGTGGAGCGGGCACGGTATGATTATAAGATAGCAAAAGGCAGATTGCTGCCATCACTCTCTCTCGGTGGCGGCATTTCTACCAACTATTATAAGAATCTCTCTCAGAAAGGGCAATACGATGGGTTTGCCTCGCAGTTTCGCAACAACCAGGGCGAATACCTCGCGTTGACCCTTTCCATACCTATTTATAATAGCGACCACTGGCACAGCGTGAAGAAGGCACGCAACGACTGGCAACTGGCACAGGTGAACCTGGAGGAAACCCGTCGCAAGCTTCACGACCAGATAGCCCAGGCGGTAATGGATGCAGAGGGTTACGCCAAGGAGTTGCATCAGATGCAGAAGAAGGTGGCCTCCGATTCGCTCGCCTATCACATGTCGAGCCGGAAGTTTGAAGAAGGAATGCTTTCCACCTTCGATCTTCATACCGCAGCCCAGACGCTTCTGGAAAGCAGAATCAAGGAACTCCAGATGCAGTTGCTGCTCATTATCAAACAGAGATTGGTTGCTTATTATCAGGGAGAAAATTTAATAAGATAAATTATGGATATAAAGATAGAAAAGAAAAAATATCTCGTGCCTCGCAAGTATTGGGCATGGATTGGCGGAGGAGCGGTTTTGATTGCAGTCCTCATTTGGTTGGGATTGAGCAATTTCTCTTCCACTCTGAAGGTGGATAGGAAGGGATTGAGCATCGGAACCGTGGAGAAGGCGCAGTTCAACGATTATGTTTCGGTGGATGGACAGGTGGTTCCTATCTCCGTGGTACAGATCAGTTCCGAAGAAGGTGGTATTGTTCTGGAGAAAGTGGTGGATGAAGGCGCCCACGTGAACAAGGGCGATGTAATCGTGAAACTGAGCAATTCGAATCTCGACCTGGAGATTCTGAATGCCGAAAGCGAACTTGCCGAAAAGCAGGACATGCTTCGCAACACCCAGATTTCGATGGAACAGGACCGCCTGAACAATAGCAACGAGGAACTGTCGCTTTCGCAGGATGTCATTACCAAGCGCCGTTCCTATCAGCATCAGGAGGCGTTGCACAAGGAAGAACTCAATTCGCGCGAGGAGTATCTGAAGGCTAAGGAAGATTATGACCTTGCCGTCAAGAAGCATGCGCTCATCAGCAAGCGATTGAAGAAGGATGCACAGCTCCGCCGTTCGCAGATGGATCAGATGGGTGATAATCTGGAAGCCATGCAGAAGAATGTGCAGCTGGTTCGCCAGCGCAAGGAGAAGCTGAACATCCGCAGCACCATTTCGGGCGAAATCGGTTTGCTCGATGTGGAGTTGGGACAGAGCATCCAGGCTGGACAGAAGATAGGAGTCATCAACGACCTCAGGGATTTCAAGGTGCAGGCGCAGGTGGATGAGCATTACATCGACCGGGTAAAACCGGGACTTACTGCCACTTTCGACCAGAACGGCAAGCATTATCTCCTGCAGGTTCGCAAGGTTTATCCCGAGGTAAGAGACGGCAGGTTCCGCATCGACTTCATCTTCAAAGGCGTTCGCCCTGGTAACATCCGAACCGGTCAGACTTATTATGTAGATTTGCAGCTCGGCCAGTCGAAGCAGGCAATAATCATCCCTAAAGGCACGTTCTATAGTGTAACGGGCGGTCAATGGATCTTTGTATTAGACAAGAGTGGCAAGAAGGCTTATCGCCGAAAGATAACCATTGGTCGCCAGAATCCTCAGTATTATGAGGTAATTGAGGGCTTGGAGCCGGGTGAGCAGGTTATCGTTAGCGGCTATGAGGCCTATAAGGATAATGATGTATTGGTTTTTAATTAGTAGTGATTAGTTAGTAATGATTAACTAGTAGTGATTAGTGATAAATTGGGCTAACGCCCTTGAAACAGGATATTTGATATGAATCATATTATTAACGCATTCAAGAATCTGCCTCGAAGGGGCCAGCACAATTTCGTGAAGATCTTGTGTCTGGCGCTTGGATTGGCAATCAGTTCGGTAATTATTGCCGAGATTTATTTCGAGCAGACTTACGATACTTATTTCCCAGGATGGGACAGAACCTACCAGATATCAGAGGTGGGCAGTAACCAAGGGCAGAACATGCGCTTTCCTCAGACATCTGGAGCTATAGCGCAAGGAGTGAAGCAATATGCTCCGATGGTGGAAGTGGCTACGAGCACCCATTGGTTGATGACGAATGGTCAATGCAAGTTTGAAAACCAACGCACACTATCTGCCAATATGATGTTAGCAGATAGTTGCTTCTTCGATGTTTTCCCACAGAAGATATTCGTGGGCAAGGCAAAGCAAGCTTTATCGCAACCTTTGGCTTGCCTCGTTGACACCGACTTGGCGGAAAAGATAGGTGGCAATGTTGTGGGCAAGCGGTTCACCAATCCTAACTATCCCGGAATTACCTTCACGATAGCTGGTGTCTTTGACAGTTTCCCATGGGGGGCTTCTCTTCATGGCATAAAGGTCATCGTGTCCATGTGTAGTTTGCCTCGTCTCTTTTCTTTCGATGGTAGAAGACAATGGGAGGGCAATGATGCCTATGTGTCATATATTCGCCTAGCCAATGGACATCAACCCGGTGAATTGAAACCATACGTAGATAAGATGTGTCAAGATCATCATGACCAGAAAGAGATGAAGCAAAATGGAATCACCCTCACCTACGACTTTACCCTGCTGAGCGAGATGTATACTCATAATTCTTATATCAAGATGATGGGGTGGATATTGGGCATTGTGGCTTTTGTGCTTCTCTTTACTTCTGTGATGAATTATTTGCTTATTATCGTGGGCAACCTCGTTACTCGCTCTCGTGAGATGGCGGTGCGAAAGTGTTATGGTGCAGAACCTAAGAACATTCATGCCGTTATCTTCTCTGAGGCTTTGGTGCATGTGGGGTTGGCTATCGTCTTGGCTGCTATCTTGTTGTTCCTCAGCAAGGGAACCATTGAGAATTTCCTTTCTGCGCCAGTTGCCACCTTGGTGTTCAATCGTGGCAGTTGGATTCTGGTTGCAATCTGTCTCTTGGTGCTTTTCATCGGCGGATTCGTGCCTGGTTATCTCTACAATAAGATACCTGTGGCAACCGCTTTCCGTGGGTATAATGAGAATCGCAATCGTTGGAAGCTTGCCTTGCTTGGCATCCAGTTTGTCATATCAGGCTTGTTGTTCAGCTTGCTTTTCGTGGTCAATAATCAGTATCTTATGATGTTGTTTTCCAATCCTGGTTATGAGCCTCGTGATGTGGCAATTGTTTATGTGGATGCTATCAATGCCGATCAGCGTGGTCAATGCTTATCTGAAATCAAACGTATGCCAAACGTTGAGGCTTGCAGTTCTACCTATAACATACCGCTCGGTGGGTATGAGGTCAGTGGTAATATGATAAGCATACCTGGCGATGATAAGAATCTCATCAATATATCGGAAATGGAAGGAGTGGATGACAACTACTTCAACATGATGCAAATCCCTATTGTGGATGGCACATTCTTTACCGAGCGTAATGATAGTTGCCGTCAGGTGATGGTTTCTGAGCGTGTTGCCGAGAAACTGAGCAAGATAGGACATTGGAAGGATGGCGCTATCGGAAAACATATTTGCAGTACGGGGCATTTTGATTTTTCAGGAAGGTTGGAGGATCTCACTATCTGTGGTGTGTTCCGAGATTTTCGCAAAGGTTCTTTGGCTAACAATGATGATGATACGAAAAACTTTCCAATGATATGCTTCTATTCGGCAAAAACAGCAAAATACATGCTTGTCAAGATTAAGAACTTGACGGCAGATGACCTCTCTCGACTCAATGAGAAGGTGAAGGCAATGTATCCGAACAATGATGTGACGGTGCGTAGTTTTGAAGCAGAACTTAATGCGCAGTATGCTCCCCAGCTCAATTTCCGCAACGGAATCTTTGTTGCCGGTATCATCACGATGATCATCGCCCTCTTCGGATTGGTGGGCTATACGAGTGATGAGGTGAACCGCCGCCGCAAGGAGATTGCGATCAGAAAGGTGAATGGGGCGAAGGTGAAGGATATTCTTCGCATCTTCCTGAAGGACATTATGAAGATTGCCTTGCCTTGCATCATCGTGGGAGATTTGGGGGCTTGGCTGATTGCCAGACAATGGCTCATGTCGTTCAGCGAGAAGATTACGATGACGCCTTTGCTGTTTATCGGCGTTACCATCATCTTGCTCGTCATCATCGGGCTTTCCGTCGTCATCAACTGCTATAAGGTGGCGAATAGTAATCCTGTGAAATATCTCAAGGATGAATAAGTCTCCCACAGATTTTCACAGATGACACAGATTTAAGGGCGTATACCCTAATTTAACATTCAACATTTAACACTTAACATTGAACAAAATGATAAAAGTAGAGAATCTTTGCAAGTCATTCCGCACAGAAGATGTGGAGACGATTGCTTTAAATAATGTATCTTTCACAGTAGAAGACGGCGAGTTTGTTGCTATCATGGGACCATCCGGTTGCGGCAAATCCACCTTGCTCAACATTCTCGGTTTGCTCGATAACCCTACTTCGGGAAAATATTTCCTGGGTAATCACGAGGTGGCAAACCTGAAGGAAAAGGAGCGTACGGATGTGAGAAAGGGAGAAATCGGTTTTGTGTTCCAGAGCTTCAATCTGATAGATGAATTGAATGTAGAGGAGAACATCGAGCTTCCTCTTACCTACCTCAATATTCCGAAGGCAGAGCGCAAGGCAAAGGTGCAGGCGATTATGAAGCGAATGGCCATCAGCCATCGTGCCAAGCACTTCCCTCACCAGCTTTCGGGTGGTCAGCAGCAGCGAGTAGCCATTGCCCGTGCCGTGGTCTTTGGTCCGAAACTCATCCTAGCCGATGAGCCTACGGGTAACCTCGATTCCAAGAATGGAGCCGAAGTGATGCATCTGCTTACTGAGCTGAACCACGAGGGCACCACCATCGTCATGGTAACGCATAATGAGCATGATGCCAAGATAGCCCATCGCACCATCCGCCTGTTTGATGGACAGATTGTGGAGGCAGAGGGCAATCAGCTTTAACGTAAAAAGATAAGCAGAGACAGCTAGATTCTTATTGATTCCAATTTGTCGAAGGTAACACCATGATGCTTGTAGCGAATTCTCGAAAAAGATTTTTTGTCTGTCTATAGTAGCTCTACATAACATGCGATAATAGTAATTGCTATGCGCCAATCGGTTAAAAAGCCTTTTAAATGGTTTGCAACAACTTTTAACACTTAAAATATTGTATAATTCAGAAAAAAATCTTAATTTTGCATCTATATATAGTTACTCTTAAAACCGTTGTTCTATTGTTTTTTAGCGATTACAAAGATACAACTTTTAGTGAGAAACTGTTTCTCCCATTATTTTGGGGTGGAAAACTTTAGTAAGTGATTATTTATTCATAAATTAATGTATAAGAACTATGAGGCTTAGAAAGATTTTAATGGTAGCAAGTGTGACTTTTGCTTGCATTGCCCAAGCCCAGGATTTAACTATCCATGTTAATAAGAAAGGTAAAGTCGGGTTCGTTGATAAAAATGGAGCCGAAGTGATTAAATGTGCTTACGAGAGTGCCTATCCATTTTCAGGTGGATATGCGATTGTAACTAAATCAGGAAAGTCCGGTATAATAGATGAAAGGGGTAAGGTCGTCTTACCGCTGAAGTATACATCTATTATGCCTTGGAATCAGTCCCTTTATTTGATAAAGACAGGCAAGATACAAGGATTGGCAAGCCATGATGGAAAAGTGGTTCTTCCAACTAAGTATTCTTTTATTTCTAAGCCAAATTGTTATGGCAAGGCTTTAGTTGCGGTTGGGGGAAAGCAGTCTTCTTCTTCCGATAAAAAGCAGTATATGCTCAATGCAAAATTGGGTATCATTGATGATAATGGTAGAGTGCTGGTTACTCCAAAATATAAGGGAATTCATGAGTTTTCTTACAATACTAAGGGCGTATTTCCTTACAACGAAGGATTGCGTTTGTCGGCAGCAATTCATTCTTTGAAAGACACCTTGAAAACAGATTGTAAGTATATCGGTTTTAATAATGATCCTTTTAGCATCACAGGATGTGGTCTTATAGATGAAAATGGCAAGGAAATCCTTAAGATGGGAGTGTATGACCAATTGATGCTACCACAATGTGGTATGGTCAGATATTATGATATCAAGAAGAAGCAAACAATTTGTGGCTATCACAATCTTGATACAGGTAAGGGCTTCGTTGCAGCTAAGTTTAAATTGAGTATAGCTGATATAAAGTTCTGGACTCATGGAGATTTTGATGGCGATATTGCACCTGTTAATGGTGAGACTTGGAACTTTGTCGATAAGACAGGTAAGATATTGCGCAAGGATTACAAACAGTTGAAACATAGCCAGAATGGTGAGTGGGCGGCACAGAATGTCTCTGGAAAATGGGATGTGTTTGATAGCTACAACCAAGACATAGTTTCGTTGTCTAACTATGAGGATATCAATTTCCCTACAGAAAAAGGTGATTTAGAGGTTTATTCTGTCAAAAAGGGAACTCGATATGGAGCAATTACTAAGGCTGGCAAAGAGGTAATTCCTTTTCAATATGATTTTGTAGCTTCAAATACTTATGATGTCTTAGATGTTATGAAGGATAGTTTGTGGGGAGCTTATTCAGCCTCGGGAAATAAAATTATTCCTTTGTCTTACAAGAGTATAGTATTACCAAGCGAGCGTGGTTGTCAAGATTTCTGGGTGATGAAATCTGATAGTTTGTTTTATCATTTTAATGTGACATCGCAAAAAATATATGACTTAGGTTATGAGGCAGTTGCCAATTTCTCTAAGGGCATTGCTCATGTTCGCCCAGTTGGTATGAAAATAGAAAATTCAGAGGTAAATCGTTCTCAATTATTTGCCCCTAATACCAATCATAAGGATATAGCTTCTGTCAATCCTGAGGGACGGAGAGAGTGTTTTGGCTATTTGGTGAATACTAATGATGTGGTGCTGTTTGATTTACCGGTGTCTGCTACCTATGTAGAACTCGTTATGGAGCAGCTCAAAAAACGAGGAAATCGTAAGCTGACTGAGGCTGAGAAGAAAAATATCCTCTTGGATATAACCAAGGAAAACCGTAGTTATGATTTAAATTCAGTTTTGGATGAGGATGAGTGGAATTATTAAAAAGCAGGAGATTATGAAAAAGATAATATTGACACTTATGATGTGTACTGCCGTCATGGTTTCTTACGCCCAGACGGATCATGAAGATATGATGAACTATCGTCGCAGTTCTTTATATTCTTTGATGGTGAATCATACAGACCAACAGTTTGCTAACGAGATAAAGGAGGCTTTCTTACAGATTCCTGTTCCGGATAAGTTTAATAATCATGACCTTAGTGTAAAGGTGCTTAATCTTGATAAAAAGCTTGATGGCGCAAAGAGTGATAAGGAAAATCCAGTGATAACGAAATTCCTGGAAGACAATAATGTTGCAAGTCGCTTGGTGGGACGCTGGTTCAATAGGGATATCTATACTGGTGCTTGTGATATGGAGTTGGTAAAGGAACGCGGACTTTATAATGCAACAGAGTTTGACCGCCAGTTGGCTAAGCATTCTGCTCGTGGAATGGCGTTGTTACAAGATGCAGGTGAAGACTTAATTGGTAATACCTTTGTGGTTGTTAATGACATTCGATATATAGACAAGAGTAAGGGCTCTAAGACGGTAGGTTCTATCTTCAAGGTATTGGGACAGGTTGCTGCTGCATATACTGGTGTTGACAATTATAAGGACTTGGGCAATAACCTAGGTGATATTGCTGAGAGTTTAAAGGGCTTCTCTGTCCGAATCAATACGTTTCTCTATCGTTTGGATTGGAATCAGGACCAGGCTAATTTGTTTTATCAGGAACAATATGGCGTAGGGGCCGAAGCTGCAAAAAAGCAAAACTTTGAAAAGGCTCGTCCTAATTATCATTTGAAATATGTAGGTAAAGTAGAAAGCCAGGGCGGCACTACTTCTTTCCTTGGTATTAAGGAGGATGAGCCAATTATGATGGTAAGAAAAGCTTGCCAGCGTGCCATTGATGAGAATGTGGTGGATTTACAACGTAGTTATGAGGAATTTAGAACCAAGACTCCACTTTTGACAGCAGAACCTCTTACGGCTTATATTGGCAAGAAGGAGGGCGTGACAGCTAAGTCGAGATACGAAGTCCTTGAAGTCGTATTGTTGGAAAATGGCTCTCATAAATATAAAAAGGTGGGTGAGATTCAACCTATAGAGGGGCAAATTTGGGACAATCGATTTATGGCTACAGAGGAAGGTGCAGTAGGCAGTAACTTGAACTATACTACGTTCCGTGCCATCAGCGGTAAAAACTTTGCGAAAGGAATGTTGATAAGGGAAATTACGAATAAATAAATTATTTGGAAAATGAAAAGAATTTTGAGTTTGTTATGCCTAATGCTAATGTTGTCTCTTGTTGCATTTGCAAAGGGTAATGAGATGCCTCAGTATGATATAACTGGGGCTGGATCTGGCAATGAAGGCATGCTGTTGGTCAAGGTCTTCGTGTATTCCAAGAAGGTGACAGATCAAGACTTGAAGCGTGCTGCTGTTCATGGTGTTGTTTTTCGAGGATGTTCGGGAAATAATAGTGGTGCTAAACAACCAGCGATGGCACCAGCAGAGTCTGAAGCAAGCCATTCCGAATTTTGTAATGGATTCTTTGCTGTGCAGGGTGAATGTCAAAATTATGCTAGTATTATAGCTGGTTCTTATGAACGTGTGAAGACATCCAAGGGAGTAAAGAGTGGCGCTATTGTTCAGGTAGACAAGAAGGCACTGCGCAAGGCTTTGGAAAAGGCTGGTGTAGTACGTTCTCTGTCTGCCGGTTTTTAACTTCTAATAAATATTGATGAATATGAGAATTATCAGTTTTATATTATTTGTATTGTTAGCATTGCCTTCTTTTGGTCAGTATCGTGATGTACGTATTCCTGAACAGCCTAAGGGCTCAAATTATCGTGATTATACTTCACAAGAAAAGGGATTTTGGTGTGCCGTAGAGACAGAAGGTGGTAGTAGCATCATGGAGCATAAAACTAATATGCAATATGTGAACCTAACCTTTACTGGTGGTTATCGCATAAACGAGTTTTTGCGCTTAGGTGTAGGTTTTGGAGGCAGGATGTATGTTAATAATGCTAGTGTGAGAAATACCAATAGCAAGTTTGGAATACCAATCTTTGCCAATGTCCGTGGTAATTTCATATCAGCTCAGGATAGGGATGGCGTTCCTTTTTGGTCGGTCAATGTTGGTGGTATCACCAAAGAAGGTGTTTTCTTTAGCCCTACCATAGGTTATAGCTTTGGTGGACTTCGCAATAACTTTCAGGTTAGTGTTGCTTATACTTTGTCAAATCTCAAGGATAATGCCGGTGTAAAGCAAAATTATAGCTATTTTGGCTTGAAACTTGGTTATGAATTTTAAAATATTACGATTATGAAGAAAGTTATTTTGGGTATGCTAATGGTCTTTACGACCTCTGTTACAATTATGGCGCAGAAGCAGGCAATTTACGACCGTTCTTCTATAAAGTGTATGGGGGTGGAACTGGATGGCTCCCAGACTTTGAGAGTACTGGGTTATGGTCGTAACCGTTCAGATGCTAAGGAGCAAGCTATGAAGAATGCCGTTTGGGCTGTGGTATTTGATGGTATTCGTGAGGGGGTATCGGGATGCAATATGCGTCCTTTGGTGACAGAAGTGAATGCTCGCGAGCGATATGAGGATTATTTCAATGTGTTTTTTGCTGATGGAGGAGAGTATAAAAAATATGTTACTCTTAGAGATACCAAGAAGCGTTCTGCTAATAAGAGCAAGGATAAGGTAGGCTATTCGTATGAGATGACCATTAGAGTGCTCCGTTCACAGCTCAAGGCGCGTTTAAAGGCTGATAATGTAATAGATAAAGATCACTTATAAAAAGTAAATATTATGAAGATAAGAAAAATGCTGATGATAGCCCTGTTGGGTATTTTTTCTGTTGCTGCTTTTGGACAGGCGAAGAAACCTACTCTCATGGTAATGCCAAGTGATGCATGGTGTAACGAGCATGGGTATATGCAGACTTATGACAATCAGGGAACTCAGGAAAAAGTGCCAGATTATAAAGCTGCTGTTTCTACGGATAAACAGTTGAATGCTGTTATTTCGAAAATCAACAATCTGATGGCTGATAGGGGATTTCCATTGAAAGATTTGCAGCAAACTTTGAAAACCCTCAATAATGATGCTGCCGAGGATGCGCTCTTGACCAGCAAGGCTGGAAATTCTGTGGCAGAAAGCCCTTTGGATAGGTTGCGCCGTCGTGCCAAACCGGACATCATCATGGAAATAGATTGGACGGAGAATAAGATGGGACCAAAAAGTTCTATTACATATAATCTTCGTGCCTTGGATGCTTATTCTGACAAACAAGTGGCTGGTGCTGAGGGTACAGGCAAGGGATCTTTTTCTGCCGAACTTCCAGTCTTGCTCGAAGAGGCTGTACAAGATCACATGGATGAATTTTGCGAGCGTTTGCAATCTCATTTTGAGGATATGATGCAGAATGGTAGAGAAATATCTCTTATAATGAAAGTATTTGATAATGGCTCCGGCTTGGATTTCGAGAAAGAATATGGTGACTATGAACTCAATGAAGTTATCGATAATTGGCTTAGCGACAATTGTGTGAATCATCGTTTCAATAAGTCCGACGGAACAGAAACTACGCTTATTTACGATCAGGTGAGAATACCTTTGTATAAGGAGAATGGACAAGCTATGGATACCTATTCGTTTGCTCGCAATATGGCCCGTTTTTTCAAGGCTGCTCCTTATAATATTCCAATCAAGACCGTAAATAAGGGTCTTGGTAAGTGTGAGTTGATATTTGGTGAAAAATAAAAGGTTACAAGCAATGAGAAAGAATATATATAAGTGTTTGTTGACATCGACTTTGCTCTTGTCGGCGCAGGGGATGTTGGCGCAAGACTGCAATATCCCGATGTCGGCGATTGTGGATGAGGGGTTTGCTCATGTTACCGCCGAGAGTGCTTCTGTTTTACAGACACAGTTGGAACGTCTTATCACCCAGTCGAAGTTGGATGTGGGATGGAAAAATGCAAATTTTGCCATTACGGCAAAGTTCGATCAGTTGGACAGATATATTGTAAGTAGTGCGCCTACCCAGATAGCCAATGTATTTGGGGTTACATTGTATCTTGTGGATGTTTACAACCAAAAGCTTTTTGCTTCTGTATATGTTGAGGTAAAGGGCGTGGGCTCTAATGAAACAAAGGCTTCGCTGAATGCGATACGTCAGTTGAATGCAGGGAATGGAAAAATCAATACTTTCCTTTCTGGTGCAAAGAAAAAGATTATAAGCTATTATGATTCGCAACTACCTTCTCTAATTAAGGAAGCACGTTCCAAGGCTTCCTTCAAAAATTATGAGGAGGCTCTTGCCATGTTGGCGGTGGTTCCTACCTGCTGCAATGGCTATGATTCTGCAATGAAGGAGGCTATGAGAATCTATGTTCTTTATCGGGATACCTATTTCTTGGCTCGGTTGAATGAGGCTAAGGCTCTTTGGAGTTACAATCCTACTCAGGCTGGTAGCGTACCTGTGGTGGCAATCTTGTCTTCGGTCGATCCTGATGCCAAGTGCTATAAAGAAGCGATGGCACTTCTGTCGCAGGTTGCTAAAGTTGTAAAGACCGATGTGGATTATGAGACAAAGAAGAAGTATGAGGATGCTGTTGTACTAGAAAAACTGCGCATCCAAACTATTGGGGAAATCGGTAAGGCGTATGCTACAAATAGACCTATGAACCTTATATTCTTAGGACATGGTGGTGCTATCGCCACTCAGTCTCCAGTAGCAGTTCCATAATTAGATTAGATACTTGATATTTTAATAATTGAATGATATTCGACCACAAAATACTTTTATGTGTTTTGTGGTCGAACTTGTTTCGCATTTACAAAACGATGAGAGCACGAGGGCACCACCATCGTCATGGTAACGCATAATGAGTATGATGCCAAGATAGCCCATCGCACATCCGCCTTTTTGATGGACAGATTGTGGATGGGTAAAATCTTGTCTTATGGGAGCAAAGGAACCATATATATAGGTAGGCAGAGCACATTACCGTCTTTTTTCAAGTCTTTGGTATAAACTAAGTATTTGTGTCCTGTCCTGGAGCTGTATTTTTCGGAAAACTGATCGAGTGACGCATGAGCCTTATAGCCAGAAGACTTTACTTCTATAGGACTTATCTTGCTCCCGTCTGCCTGCAAAAAATCGATTTCGTAATATCCTTTGCCGTCATGCTTGGGTATTGTATGGTAATACAAGTCTTTGCCAGAAGCTCTGAGCATTTGAGCCACAACATTCTCATAGATGTACCCTAGATTGGTGTCTAGTTTGTCGCTCAGCAATTTATTGTAGATGATATTGTCTGTGAATTTCTTAGACTTATAAGTCAATGTGACGAAGAGCCCCGTATCAGAAGTGTACATTTTATATCGTTGCAAATCTTTTGTAAGGGCTAAATCAACATTGGGGTCGTTGGAATGGTAGGCTATGTTTGCCACTCTAGATTCTTCCATTAGTTGGACAATGTCGCTTATCCTGTCTTGCTTTTCTCCTGGAATGACAGTCGAGATCGTGTATCGTGAGGCATTCTTGCTCAGTTGTGAAGGGATAGCATCGAACATGGCTGTGGCTTTCCCCGACGTGTCAATCTTTCTGAGGTCTTCTTCGTAAAGGGCGATGATGTCTCGTTTCACGGTGTCTACTGCGCTAAGATTGTTGGTTTTGATGTATTTGTCTACGGCTTGTGGCATTCCACCGACCAGCATGTATAGTCTGAAGTCTCTCATCAGTTTACGATGGATTGCTTCGCCGAGAGGTTGTTTTTGCTCAAGAACTGTTTTTAGCAGAGTAAATGTGACGTTGTCGCCCATAGCCCATCTGAACTCTTCGAAGTCCATGGGGTGCATACTGATTCGTGTCTCCTCGCTAGGAATGATGATGTTTTGTACATTCTTGCGGATGGAGATAAGTGAGCCAGTTTCTATATAGTCGTATCGATGGTCTTTTACTAGATGCTTGATGGCTTGTCGTGCCTTAGGATTATTTTGCACTTCATCAAAGATGATGAGGGATTTGCGCTCCTTCAAACTGACGTTGTAGTTAAGCTGTAAACGCAGAAATATGTAGTTAAGGTCAGAAAGATCATTGAATAGGTCGTTGATTTCGGTAGCTGTCTTCGAGAAATCTACCAAGATATACGAAGAGTATTCGTTTTTTGCGAATTCTTCTACGATGGTAGACTTGCCGATTCGTCTCGCTCCTTCTATCAATAGGGCGGTTTCTCCCTGTCGCTCTTCTTTCCATCTGAGCATCTCTTGGTATATTTTTCTTTTGAATAATTTGGTTTGCTCCATATTTTGCTTATAATTAATGATTTATGTGTGCAAAGATAAGGATTTTGCCGAAATCCGCAAAATATTTTAACCTTATTTTGCCGAAATCCGCAAAATGTTTTAATACGAATATGCCGAAATCCGTAAAATGTTTGACCATATTAGAAGAGAAAAGTCATAAATCGCTTGGTGTTGGCCTCTTTCTGCTTCAGCTCTTCTTCCATTCTCTGTATTGCCATCTTGAAGAAGAAACGGATGAGGTGTTCGTCCGTAGCTTCCGTACGAATCATGCGGAGGGCAGAAATGTATTCCTGGCGGGCTTCGGATGGGATGATGAGAAGAGGTTGATTCAATCTTAAGAGAATGTAGTTGCTGACAAGTCGTCCTGTTCTTCCATTCCCATCACGGAAGGGATGAAGATATTCGTAGAAACCATGAAAACGGGCGGCAAGAATCATGGGATGAACGGTAGCCGAAACGATGGCTTTTTCGGTAGATTCCAACAGCTTGGGAACTCTGGCGATGAGTTCTTCGTGGTCGCCAAATACCGTATCGCCTGCTGCCATGTCTGTCGTGGTGTATTCGCCCGGAATAGCTTCTGGGGAACGGTAGGAAAGCGTATGGCTGGTAACCCGCCTGTTGATTTCTTTCAGAAGATTCTCGTCGAGTAGATGCTGCGTGTTTTGCATCATGTACTCGAAGGCTTCGAAGTGATCAAGCATTTCGAAAGCCTCGAAGAGAGTCTTTCCGGCAGGAATCATCCCCAGGCCTTTCTCCTTCAGTTCCCGGGTATCATCTACGGAGAAAGAGTTGCCTTCAATGGCGCACGAATGGGTAGAGAAGAGTACTTCATTATATTTTATGTACTCTTCTCTATCCATTTTATTGATGATAAGGGTTTGATATTTGCGTCTCAAATCCTCGTATTCCTTGATTTCCTTTTCGAATGCCATAATCTTCTGTAAGTAATTATTTGACTAACTTTAATATGTTTTTTATAAAATCGTGTGATAAGCCAATAATTTCCAGGATGTCATTTCCGGAAATTTCGTACGCGCAGTTGTAATCGGCTTTTTGCCTTAATTGGAACATACGGGCGAGGAAACTGCCATAAGAGATATCTACGATACCAGTCTTTACGAAGTGTAAACTGAATTGGGTGTTAATGCCGGCATGAGTGTGGGCATTAACACCTTTTGCTATGAATAGAGCTTGTACGGCATGGAAGCAGGCATAATAATAGCGATTGGCTGCTAAATCCCAATGCTTTAGTTCAACCATTTCATCTGCTTGAGTTAAAAAGCGCTTGGCTTTTTCTACTTGCAGACTGATTAATGTGTCTTTGTTTACTTGATCCATAACTTTTATATTAAACTAATGCCGTCTCGATTTACATTCTCGTAAAAAGGGGTGAAGTTATACGATTCCCATTCTTTCTTTGTGTAAAGAATGGGATTGATTTCTGTGCCGAGGTCGCAACCTAACAAGACAAACGGGTAACTTACTTTGTCATAGTCTGTTTGTTCCAGTTTGTCTTTGTCTAAAAGGATAAGAATGTCCCAGTCTGAATCGTTACGAGCATCACCTCTCGCTCTTGATCCATACAATATAGCCTTGCTTCCTGAAGGAATAGCAGATTTAGCTATATCTTTTATCTTTAATATGGTCTTATCATCTGTTGACATAAGCTTAATCTTTTATAATGGCAAAGATATGGTAAAAAAGCGAAAGTGCCAAACTTTCCTCCCCAAAATTATACTTTTTTATGGGATGATGATGCGGAAGGTGGTGATTCCCTGTGCCTTGTCTTGATGGAGCGAGAGGCTGCCGCCGCTTACTCGCATGATCTGGCGGGAGAGGGAGAGACCGATTCCGCTTCCTTCCGGCTTCGTGGTGAAGAACGGGATGAAAATGTGGGAGGCTACATCTTCGGGGATGAGACCGGCGTTGTTGCTCACGTTGATGATGATGGATTCCTGGGCATTGGCGTAGGCTTGGAGATGGATAAATGCTTTCTTGCTTGCCGCGGATTGCAAATCCGCGGAGCGGCATTCCTGCTTGTTCCTACCCTGCACATTTCCATCTTGCTTGTTTCTTTCTGCAGATAACTTTTCCTGCCCGTTGAAAGCTTCTACGGCATTCTTCAGAAGATTTGTTACTACGTGAGAGAGGAGGCTCTCGTCGGCGTAAACCAGCAAATCCTTGGGAGAAACTTCTATTTCTACTTCGTGGTTGCAGAGCATCGCCATTCTTTCCAGGAATGGTTCCACATAGAAGAGAGCAGGCTGAGGCTGGGGAACATGGGTGAAGCGGCGATAGTTGTTGACGAAAGCCAACAGCTCGGTTCCTGTTTTGTGGATGGTTTCCAAGCCTTGCTTCAGGTCTTTATCCTCTGTAACTCGGGTAAGCAGAGTCTCGCTCAAGGAAGTAACCGGCGTGATGGTATTCATGATTTCATGGGTCAGCACACGAATCAGTTTGATCCAAGAATCCACCTCCTGATTGCTCAGCTCGTGGCTCACGTCGCTCAGGGCGATGATGCGCACGTGCTTGTCTTTCAGCATGGCTTGCGTCTCATGCTTTGCCAGGTGTTCATCCTTCAGTTTCCCTTTTACCTGGTTCATGTGGGTAAGCACATCCGTATCGAGCAACCGGAGGGCTGCCTGGTTGTGCTGCAGGATGTTGTCGTGGCTATCTACCACCAGGATGCCCGTATCCACCGCATTCAGAATCTGTTCGTAATATTTCTCCCGATTCATCTGCTCCTCTCTCGTATGTTGCAGGAAGAGTTTGATTCGGTTGAGGGATTTGTGCAGAATCTTATCCTCCTTAAACCCCTTCTCCGTAGGAAAATTGAAAGAGAAATCCCCATTATCTATCGCATCAAAAAGGAAGGTTACCTTCTTGATGTTCCGGCGATAGTGGCGGTAGAGGCGAATGTAACCCACTACAGCCACGAGCAAAAGCACGATAATTATAATTAGTTTATAATCCATATCGCTTAATCTTATTATAAAGCGTTTGGCGGGAAATACCTAACCTTGCGGCTACTACCGACAGATTTCCCTCACATTCCCTGATGGTTTTCTCTATCATTCGGCTCTCCATCTCGTCGAGCGTCTGAACCTCTTCCAGGGGCTTCTCTCTTCTCTGCTGGTTTCCGCCGTCAATATCTTCGGCAGAAATCATTCCGCCATCAGATAGAATCACGGCTTTCTCGATGGCGTGCTGAAGTTCACGGATGTTTCCGTACCATGGCAAACTGGTAAGTTTTTTCTCAGCTTCTTCCGAAAGACGGAGATTCACCTTATTATATAAATCGCCATATTGACGGAGGAATCTTTCTGCCAATGGAACGATGTCTGATTTTCTCTGTCTCAGGGCAGGCAATTCCAGATGGATGGTGTTGATGCGATAGAGCAGATCCTCTCTGAATTCGCCATCGTTTACCATCTGCTGCAGGTTGCGGTTGGTGGCGCAAACCAGTCGTACGTTGATAGGAATCTGCGTACTTCCGCCCACTCTTACGATGCTTCTTCGTTGCAGGGCGGTAAGGAGTTTTGCCTGAAGATTGTAGGATAAGTTTCCTATCTCATCCAGGAAGATGGTGCTGCCGTCGGCAAGCTCAAACTTGCCCGGTTTATCCACCTTGGCATCGGTAAAGGCACCCTTTACATGACCGAAGAGTTCGCTCTCGAAAAGGGTTTCCGTAATGGCTCCCATATCCACAGGTAGCATCTTTTTCCCACATCTTGTGGATAAACTGTGTATTTCGTTGGCTAACACCTCTTTACCTGTTCCGTTTTCGCCTGTAATGAGGATGTTTGCATCGGTTGCGGCAACTTTTTCCACAATGCTTCTCAAATTGTTCATAACTTCGCTATCTCCCCAATACATAGCGCTTTGTGAATCTTTTCCACAAAGTTTTCCACCTTTTTTGCCAATAGCGTTATCCACAGCCTTATTCTTATCCCTAGCCTCCATCAGCGTACGGATCATCTTCTCGTTTTCAAAAGGCTTCACGATGAAGTCGGCGGCACCTTCCTTGATGCCTGTTACGGCAAGTTGGATGTCGGCATAGGCGGTAAAGAGCACCACCTCGGTTTTCGGGCTGAGGCTCTTGATTTCCCTGAGCCAGTACAATCCCTCGTTTCCCGAATTGATTCCGCTGGAGAAGTTCATGTCGAGCAGCACCACGTCAGGATGCTCCTCTCTCAGCTTGGCTGGGATGGAGTTAGGGTTGGCGATGGTGATGATGCCATCGAATATGGGTTCCAGCAGCATCCTTACCGTAGTAAGAATGTTGCGGTTGTCATCAACAATCAATATCGTTCCTTGTTTCTTTATCATGGTGCAAAGTTACGAAATATCATCGAAAAGCGGTCATTATTGTCTAATTATTAGACGAAAAAATGCCGATAATGGCGCCAAAAGTTGCTTTTCCGGCAGCTTTTGGCATCCTTATCGGCACTTGTTTATTCAAAATTCTGGTTCCTGATGCAGAATTGCTTATTCCAAAAGGGGAGTTACAACTCTATCGGAACCACTATCTTTATGCTGAAGTTGCGGCCCATATTGTAAACGCCTCTTCTGCCTGTAACCTGGTTTACGTCAAGATACTTCAGGCGGCTCAGGTGATTCTGGTAAGCACGGTTGGTAAGGTTCTCGCCCGAAAGATAGAGCGAGAGAAGGCGCTTGCCGTGAAGCTTCACGTCGGTACCGGCATACATATTTAATAAGGTGTAGGATGGCGTGGCGGTCTCCGTATCGTTGGCTGCGAAATAATGGTTCTGGCGAAGATTGCAATCCATCTGCAGCTTGACGAAGAGATGGTCGAAAGTCCTGCCGTTGCAGACAAACTCATATCTTACATCCGAAATCCAACGGGGAGCTGGGGTGAATGGCAGATACTTAGATTCGGATGGCTGATGCAACTGCACGGAGTTGACATACGAGAAAGTGTTGCCGAAGTGCAGACGCTCTACAGGATGGATGTCGATGCTCGCCTCACCACCCAGAATGCGGGCGTCGCCCGAAGTAAACTGATAGGCAGGCGTGTCGTCGATGAGGATAGGCTGATTGTTCTCATCTGCCAACTTCTCGCTATAGATGTAATGGTTAATGCGATTGGCAAACAGCGAGAGTTCTGCCGAAATAATAGGCGAAGAATAGTCCAAACCGAGGTCGAATTGCCAGCTGTTCTCAGGCTTCAGACCGGTATTTCCCAATTCGTATCGCTGGGTTCCCTCGTGCACACCATTCGATGATAATTCGCTGATGTTTGGAGCACGGAATCCTCTTGCCAGATTCAGTTTCAGATTGAAGTCGGGCAGGATTTCGTAAGCCAAGCCGATGCTTCCGGTTACTCCCTCAAAGCTGCGCTTAAAGGCTTGGAAACGGAAAGCATCATTCGATTCAGAACTATGCGAATCTGCATCATCCTCTTCTCTCAAAGCCTCGCTGTGCAGATGGCGATGATCGTATCTGATTCCGCCGCTCAGGTTCAGCTTGCCTATCTCCTTGCTCACCGTGGCAAATACACCGTAATCGAAGAGATGATAGGCTGGAATCAGAAATTCAGAACCTTTATTAATCGACTGTTGCCACATGCCGTTGATGCCCGTGGAGAACTTCCAGCCATTCATTTCCGGCGAGAGATAATGCAGGTCGTAATTCACAGTATGGAGCATGAAGTCAAGTCCGCATTCCTTCGGATTCTCTTCCTCCTCAAACTCCTGACGGCGGTTCTGCTGATAGCCCAGAAGAAGTTTCAGATTGCCGTCGCCCAGAAACCAGGAATTGTCGAGCACAGCCTTGTAATGATGAATCTGCTGATAAGGCATCGGCTTGCCGTAACTCTTGGCATCGTAGCCATCCGGAATTTCCAGTTCGCCTGTTTTCTCATCTCTTTCTCCCTCTACGATGCCCGGAGTGAGATGATAATAATCGAGGGTGAGATGCGAATGTCCCTGGCGATAGTTCCAGCCGAGAAGCTGCGAGAATGCCTGCTCTCTGAGCGATGAACCGAATACGTAACCATCGTATTTGTTCTTGTAGGTATGCGCCATCTTACCGCTGTAGCGGGTGTCCCAGACGAATCCGCCCTGGTTGCCGGCGAAGTTGAGCGAATAGTCAAAAAGTCCGTTGTTGGTTTGATAACCCGTTGAGAAATTCGCTCTCATGTCGCCCTTGGCAAGGGTAGGAGCGGAGTGGAAGATCAGAACGCCTGCCATCGCATCCGAGCCATACATGAGGCTTGCCGGACCTTTCAGAATCTCTACGGAATGAACCGAAGCGGGGTCGATTTCTATTCCGTGTTCATCGCCCCATTGCTGACCTTCCTGTCGGATACCATCGTTCACCACAACCACGCGGTTATAGCCCAAGCCACGGATTACGGGCTTTGAGATTCCGCTTCCCGTGGTAATCTGCGAAACGCCTGGCTGGTGGGCGATGGCGTCGATGATGTTGGTAGAAGGTTGCATTTCGAGCTGGCGGGCAGAGACAAAGGAGATAGGAGCCGGCGATTGCTTCAGCTTCTGGCTGCCCGTTAAGCCTGTTACCACCACTTCGTTCAGCTTGACGCTCGATTCCGTCAGCGGCTGGTGTCTGGTAGAATCGCATGCTTCCTCTTCATAAATGCCTGCTTCATTTTCCCGAATATTCGTTTCCTTCTTATCATGATTTGCTTCGTTTATAGCCATAGCATGGGCTGTTGCCGACGAGCACAGACTCATCAGCAATATTGAATTCAATATTGTTCTCATTATGTTATTTATTACCTTATTCTGTTAATATTCAGTTATTTATGAAAACTGATAATAAGGTGGAGCACGGGTAGATTTTACCCCCTTCGCCCTGCACAAGCAAGGAGAGCAGAACGCACGGCGAGGGGAGAGATGGAGCACGGCGATGGCTACCCAAACCACGAGGGATGGAGCCAGATAAGGAGTGCTTTGCAATTGGCAAAGCACACAGTCGTGCAGGGTATTCTGCAGGGCTACCAGATGGCCGTCGTGATGAACATGATGGGCACAATCGGCACAATAGAAATCGGCATGAGTTCCCTGCGCTTCACCATGATGGTGAAACGTAACGACCAGCAGCATCGGCAGGTAAACCAATAGCAGCAGCCAGGAAATTCTGATTCTCTTATGCGTTATCCGCTGCATTTAACAATATTTATTTTCTGCAATTATCTACAGTCTTCTGATTTTTCCGTTTGCAAAGTTAATCATTTCTTCCTAAAATGCTGCAATTCCCAATTATTTTTGTATTTTTGCAACAAAATTTTTAAAATAGGCGTACCCGATTCCAGGGGGATGTTGTATTATGAACAAAGTAGAATCATAAAAACAAGAAAAATGATGAAAAGAACGACTTCCCTTATACTGTGTCTTGTCTTGAGCATTTCCCTATTTGCTCAAAGCAGAGGTGTGACCTTTCAGGTTCATAATGAAACGCTTACTTCCGTATTGAAGAAGATTGAAAAGGCGGGCGAGAAGAATATCCTCTTTGCCTATCAGGCTACCGACCCATATCACGTAACCGCCAATATCCAGGCTAAGCGACAGAAGGAAGCCCTGGAGATGGTGCTGCAAGGGAAACCTTTCTCCTTCGTAGAGCACAATACCTATTTTGCCGTGCAATACACGGGCAAGACGACCCGGGTGGAACAGATCAAGGGCCGCGTGGTGGATGAGCACCAGAAGCCTCTGCCTTTCGCCAACGTGGTATTGATTTCCTCCGTCAGCAAGGCTTATGTGGCAGGTTGCGTAACGGCGGAGGATGGAAGCTTCGTGCTTCCTTATGCCGATAAGGATGTGATGCTGAAGGTTTCTTTTGTGGGCTATAAGTCGCAGACCCTGGCCTGCAAGCCTACCATGCATATCGGTCTGCATCCCGACACCCAGCAGCTGAAGGCGGTAACCATCAAGAGTACCCGCCCCAATGTGGTGTATAAGGACGGCGCCTTCACCACCCTGGTATCAGGTACCATCCTAGGCGAACTGGGCTCTGCCGAAGATATGATCAGCCAGTTGCCATTCGTTTCGGGCGAAGCGGGCAGTTGGGAAATCATCGGTCGTGGAGCGCCCGAGATTTATCTCAACGGCAGGAAACTGGAGAATCTGAACGAACTCAAGCGATTGAGCGCCAAGGATATTCTGAAGGCAGAAATCGTTACCGTTCCCGGAGCGCAGTATAGTTCCAAGACCAATGCCGTAATCCGTCTGCGTGCCGTTCGCAAGCGCGGACAGGGCTTGAGCGGAAGCCTTTATTCTGAATATATGCAGGGCCGTTATTCGCCTCATGGCTATGAGGATGTGCAGTTGAACTACCGCACGGGCGGACTCGATATCTTCGGCGAAGTGGGAGCGGGATTGGATCGCTCGCACACCACCGCCCATTCCGAAACCCAGCTCCATACCACCAGCGACTGGGAATTCAACAGCCGCAGAACCACGAATACCCTCGGTGGAGAGATTCTTATGAACGCGGGTTTCAACTATGAGATTTCCGAGCAGCAATCGCTGGGTATGCGCTATGAAACAACCAATATGATAGGCAACAACTACACCCACAGCTGGGGAGCAACCGATGTGTGGGAGGATGGTAAACTGACGGAAAGTATGGGCGTAGATCTGTTTTCTAAAAGCAAGCCCCATTGGTCGCATAGCGTGAACGCCTATTATAATGGCGATTTCGGCAAATGGAACATCAACTTCAATGGCGACTTCTATAATAAGGTGAGCCAGAGCACTCAGACGGCGATAAACGACGGAAAACTGGATGCGGAATCAGAGAGCAAGGTGAGGAGTAATCTCTATGCTGCCAAGCTGGTGGTGTCGGGACCATTGTGGAAGGGTAGGCTTTCCTTCGGAACGGAAGAGATGTTTACCAACCGCCACAACGACTTCACCCAGAGCGGCTTTTCTGCCGATGCCTTCAATCACATCCGTCAGTCTATCTATGCCGGATTCCTGGAGTATTATCTGAACATAGGGCGCATGAATTATGGAGCCGGTTTGCGATACGAATACCAGAAAACCGATTATTACGAGAAGGATGTGCTGCAGGCGGAACAGAGTCCCAGCTACAGGGATTGGATTCCATTTGCATCCATCGGCTACAGCAAGGATAATCTGAATCTTGCCTTCTCCTATCGTCTGAACAAGTACAGTCCTATCTACGTCATGCTTCAGAGTAGCATCGACTACGACAGCAAGTACGAGTACAAGTCCGGTGACCCTCATCTCAAGCCTCAGAAGCAGCACAGTTTCAACCTGTCGGGCAATTACAAGTGGTTGTCGTTTATGGCTTACTACAACTATGTACTTGATATGTACATGACCTGGTACAAGCCTTACGATGAGGTGAATCATCCGAGTGTGCTTTTACAGACGATGGCTTCGGTGCCTCATTCCTACCATTGTGGAGCCAATATCCGTGTAGCGCCTTCGTTTGGAATCTGGTATCCTAACCTCACGGCGAGTGTCTTCTACTGTCATGATAATGTAAATCATCTCAATATCCCCGAGTTTGACAAAAATCAGCCTCAGTTTACATTCAGCATGAACAATAATCTGAGGCTGCCCAACCGGTGGTTCATGAATCTTTCGGGTAATGTCAGCACGAATGCAGAGATGGGAATCGGAAGGAGGAAATGTACGGGCAACATGCAGTTCCGGGTTTCCAAGAACTTCCTGAAGAACGATGCCCTCAAGGTGATGTTTGTAGTGCAAGACCTCTTGCATACAGGATATTATTATTTCGAGGCAAACGGCACGCAGTCGCATCGCACGTTTACCCGATACGCAGATAATCAGAAAGTTGGCATCAGTGTGAGATACACATTCAATGCAACGAGAAATAAATATAAAGGTAGTGGCGCAGGACAGAGCGAAAGACAACGACTTTAAGCAGCTATTCCTGGAAATGTATCCTCGATTGGTGCGTTATGCCGTGTCTCTTTTGGGAGACGGCAACGAAGCCCGTGACATTGTGGGAGATGTTTTCGAGAAGGCGTGGAACCAATACTCCTCCTTGCAGATGGAAACAAGGAGGAGCTGGCTCTACGCATCCGTGAGAAATGCCTGCCTCAACTGGCTCAAGCACCAGCAGGTGGAACAGACCAATGTGGAGGCGCTGATAGAGGCCACCCGGTATGATATGAGTACCCGGTATGAGGAGCACGAGTGCCTGTTGCAACAGGCGGAGCAGATAGCGAGGGAGCTGAAGGAACCCACCTGCACGATTCTCCGCCTCTGCTATTTCGAGCATCTCACCTATCAGCAGGCAGCCGACAGGCTGGGCATCAGTCCCAACACCGTGAAGAAGCATATTTCCAAGGCACTCGCCATCTTGCGCGAGCGAATGAAGCATACAAACATAGAGAATTAGGAGGAAAAATCATGAATAAGAATCAAGATCAAAAACTGGATTATAGAATGGATTCTGTATCTGAAAATGTTTCTGAGAAAGTTTCAGAAAATGCTTCTGAGAAAGTTTCTGAAAAAGTTTCTGATGCCCGGCTTTCCCAGATATTCGGGGAAGCCCTGGGCGATGAGCCTTCGATGGAAGAAACGCTGGCGGCTTGGGACGCTTTCGAGAAGAAGCATATTTCTTCAGAGGAGGAACCACTACAGAAGGCAGAAAATGAATTGTCTGAGAAAAAGATAGATAAAGCCCGAATCCTGACTTGGATTACGGCATCTGTTGCAGTAGCGGCAAGCCTCTTCCTTTTTATTTTCCGTTCATCCCAGGAGATTTCTCAGCCTACGGAGTTCTCCATGGAACTTTTCTCGGAGGTCACTTCTCCCAAACAGGTGGAGCAGACTCTGAGCAATGGCTATTGCGTGGTTTCTACCCCGGCAGCAACCACCACATTGGTAACGCTGAGCGATGGCACCAGGGTGATGCTCAACGCCAATTCTACGCTCGAATATCCTGCATCTTTCGATGATGCAGAAGTCCGTGAAGTCCGTCTGAAGGGCGAGGCTCATTTCGAGGTAACCAAGAATCCTCATCGGCCTTTCGTGGTAAAGGCAGGAGAGATGCAGACGCAGGTATTAGGTACCATATTCGATGTGAAAGCCTATCGCAAGGATGCCCCAAAGGTAACCCTGATGCAGGGCAAGGTGAAGGTGAGCAATGCCGATACAGAGGTGGAGATGCGCCCGGGGCAGACCGCTACGCTCCAGTCGGATAAGATAGTGGTGTCTAAGGCTTCCCCTTCAGTCTCCGATTGGCTGGAAGGCGATTTCGATATGGATCAGGTTACGCTGGCAGAGGCGATGAGCGACATCGGAGCCTGGTACAACAAGACCGTAGTCTTCCAGTCTCAGGCGAATATGGGTAAGCTCATCCACTTCCGCTTCTCCCGCAGGGCAAGCCTGCAGGAAATCATCACGGCGCTGAACGAGATGGGTGTGGCAAAAGTCAGAATGGAAAAGGGCAAGATCATGGTGCTTTAAGCCATGGTCTTGCCCCTTTTCTTGTTCCATCAAAATCGATTCCTACAATCGGCTGCAAATGTAGAAAGTTTCCTTCTAAAAAGGAAAGAAATTGGCAATTATTTCCTTTTCAAAAGGAAAGTTATCTGTTTTTTATCTAAAATCTCTTTTTGCTCTTTAAAGCTCTAGTTGTTGTCTTGCAGTAGCCATTTCCAGATAGGTACTACCTCTATCGTATAACTATCTGCCATTATTTGGGTCTGGTAATCACGGGTGATGATGTAGCCGTGATAGCCTGGAAAGGCTTTCTTTTGATAATTTGCTTGTCCATACAGAAATATTTTAAAGTATACTTTGCAAAAATACGAAAATATTTCTAACTATACTTTGAAATAATCCAAGAAAGCGGCTTGTTTAAGGAAAATTAATGTTTTTCCTATGATTTTCTGTTCCTAAGGTGAAAAGCAAATGGATTGGGCTTGCCTTCTAGAGAAGAGGGGATTTTCATGGGGCTGCGTTCCAGTTACCCTGCTAAATCTTCCAAATTCCAGTTCTTCCAATTAATTTTAAGAGGGTATGTATCTTTCGCTTGTCCGTCTGCTTTACTTTTTTATATTGTGTAACATATTGATTATTAATTAATTATATATATAATATATATAAAAAATGAGGGTAGGAGGGATATGCTGAAAAATTAATTGGAAGATTTGGAATCTGGAAGATTTTCTAATTTAATTTCTTCTAAAAGGCTAATAATCAGATAGTTAAATAAGTTCTTTACTTTCCAAAATCAGAAAAATGAAAATATTTCTTCCAAAAAAGGGGCGTTTTTCGGGATTTTATTCGTATTTTTGCCCTGTCGTTTGATACGATTTCAACAATAAACAATTCAAAACCTAAAAAAATAGTTGGATTATGAACATATTTAAAAAGCTATTTGGTGGTCAAAAGACTACTGAGGAAGTGAGACAGGAGAAGGAAAAAGACTTCGACATGGTGAAATATGATGGTGTTCGTGCTCTCCGCATGCACCAATTTGACCTTGTTGCCAAGTCTTTGGAACACGCTCTGCAGTTGAATGCCGAAGATTTGGAATGCCGCGACTATCTCTCGCAGGCTTACATCTCTATGGGTGATCTGCAGAAAGCCTATGAGCAGTTGCAGATTCTCTCGGAAGCCCAGACCGACAACGTGGCGGTGTTGCTGCGTATGGCGGATGTGGCGTATATGATGGAGAACTATACTGCCATGTCGGAGGTATGCGATAAGGCTCTTCACCTGGACACATCGAATCTGCAAACCTATCTCTATTATGCCAAGGCTTGCCGGGGATTGGGCGAACCCATCCGTGCCGTGTCGATGCTGACTGAGGCGATAGGCAAGCGTGAGGATTTCTATGCCGCCCGATTGCTTCGTGGCAGCATCCTGTTGGATCAGGCTCAGCTTTCCGAGGCAGAACTCGATGCAACTTTCCTCTATGAGCATATTCCGGGCAACGAGGATGTGCTGTTGCTGAAGGCTCGTGTAGAGAAGGCGCAGGGAAAGATGGAGGAGGCTGAACAGACCTACGGTAAGGTGATGGAGGTAAATCCTTTCTCTATTGATGCGTATCGCGAGCGCAGCGAGGTTCGCAGAAGTCTGGGTGATAGTGCCGGTGCTGCCGAGGATGAGGCTGCAGCCAAGGAAATGGGTGCCGAAATTCCGGAATCATCAGAGGGAATAGAGCAGAAAATAAAGGAAAAAATGCAGCAGATGGACCCCTATAAGGTTTTCCATAACGAATACTGAATAATAGAATTTCATCTTTCTAACTGGAAAAAAATATTTTCCCAGTTAGAAAGATTATTTTTTATAACTACAAGTCGTCGCTCTATCTGATACCATTATCTCTATCGCTATTGTTCAGCTTACGGCTGCCTGTATGGTATCTGCGGCCATGGCTGAAGTTGAAGCTGGCAGCAAAGACAAGCATGTTGCCCTGGTCAGCAAGGCGTACCTTGTTCTTCTGCTGCACATACTTGTTGAAAAGTTCATCCTTATACACGCAGCCATGAGGATAGAATACGAATAATCCGAGAACGCCAAACTGCCAGTTCTTATAACTGTAGGTTACGGCAAGATTGGAGGTTGGCTCTCCGCCGTTTGTCTTTTCTCCCCAAAAACTCTTTTCCACCTTATAGGCACCATAGCCAATATTCCAATTGCCCGTTATGTACCGAATTTCTGCTCCATAACTAAAGTAATTGAACTCGTGGGAATAATCCAAACCCTTTGTCTTGACATTCTGATACTCGCACATAAGGTTCAAATCCAGATGATCCTTGATGAGGTGAACTTCAGGAGTCAACAGCAGGTGCTTGTAATCATGACTCTTCTGATTCTCCGGTTTGCTCACAAAGAGATAAGAGCCATCCTCCCGCTTTTTGGGCAAGATAGAAGTAGCTATAGGCTTGTCGTAATACGTCCAGTTTCCCTCCAGGTACACAGACATCAGCGGAATGTTCCAGGAAGCCGACAAGGTATTGTTGTAGCCGGTAAATGGCTTCAGACCGCTATTGCCGTCACGCGCCTCAAAGCTGTTGGAATATTGGCGCAACTCGCTCAAGTCGGAAAGGCTTGGGATGTCTGACGTGATTTTGCTGCTCCATTTAAAACTCAGATGGTCGCTAGCCTTTGCCTGTAAAGTTACCTGTGGTCGAAACAGCCATTTGCTGTATCCGTTCTCCCCCTGATGGATGGAAGACCTGGTTGCGCCAACTCCCACCTGATAACTGAACCACTTCTGCTGTCCCTGTAGCTGGGTGAAAAGATAGAGATTGCTGTACTTCAATTCCGTATCAGCATTACTGCTTCCCACATAGATGTTATCTGTGTGGCTGATATTATATTGTCCACCTACCGATAAAGCCATCTGTTTCCAGTTCTTGCTGTATGTTCCTTCACCAATAAGAGAGCGCTTTCTACCAGTTGCATCATAACTGTAATCGGTCAGCGGAGCGTTCTTTACAGATTCATCCGGCGATTTGTTGAACGTATATTCCCTCATACGATACTGGTAATCTGTGCCGATGTAAGTACCCACCAGGTTCAGAGCCAGGTTCTGGTCATGGGGCATGTTGAGCGAATAATAAATGTCCAGAGATGGAATCTGCTCCAGCATTTTTCTGTTGTTTTGCAGATATTGATTTGCCTTGCCGCTTTCCTGATAAAGCTGGTTCATGCCTCTCACAGGACTGTTGTGATTGTAGAAATTCAACCGTACATTCAATGTATATTTGTCTGGCTCACTAAGATTATAACCCAACTGTACATTATTGGTGGTGTATAGGAACGGAGAATCATAACCTAAATAATTGCGATGTAGAGTTTCTCCTGTGGGCAGATGATAAGTACCGAGACTCTCATAGCTTCGTTCCTCTACCGAGCGATAGGAGAAACTGTAGTTGATGCTGAATTCCGATTTCTTCACATTGTATTTGAAATAACCGTCGCTATTATTGAAACCTGCCTTGGTGCCTTGCATCGTAGAAACTCCACCCACATAACCGGCATAACGTCGGCGGACCTGGTAGTTGATGACTGCATCCAGATTGCTGTCTCCATATTTGAGTCCTGGAACATTGATGAATTCCACCTTTGTAACTTCATCCGGCTGCAAAGCCAATACATCTTGCATGCTAGCCTTGACATCGTTGATGCGTATTTGCACCTCTCCGCCCTTTAATGACAGAATTTTGCGTTCTGCTCGATTTACGATAATGGTAGGCAAGGACAAGTTGTCCAACAGATCATAACCGTTGGAAGCCGTTTTCACCTGCTCTTTTGTAGGGAAGATGATTTGTCTATCTACTTTTTCTACAACCCTTGCGGCTTCAACGGTCACCCCTTTCAACAGGTATGAATTCGCCTGCATCCTCACATTTCCGATACGAGCAATAGGTACCAGCTTGCAAATCGTCTTATAGCCTACAAAAGAAACCTTCATGAGGGCCTGTTTCTGCTGGCAGGGGATGACGAAATCGCCATTGGCGTTGCTCACGCCTCCACAGAGAAAGGAGGAATCCTTCGGGTTAAGCAGCTGGATATTGGCGAATTCTACAGGAAGATTGTGATTGTCTGTCAGTCTGCCTATCAGCTTGCGCTCGCTCTTGCGCATGCATTCCACGGTGATGAGGCTGTCGCCCACGGTCATCTGCATCGGATAGAAACCGATTACCTTGCGGATGGCATCGGGAATATTGGCTGTCTTCACGTTCTGGGTAACTGTGAAGTCTTCCAGTTCGTTGTAGATGAAGCTGATTTTGTAGCGCTTGGAAGCCTTGTCGAGGTCGATGAGGACGTCCGACATGCTGCGGTTGTGATAGTTGCGCTGGATGTGCTGTGCGCTCATCGCCAGGGCGAACGTGCACAGCAGGAATATGATGGCTGAAAATCTTCTCATAATGATGTTGCTTTTTATTTGTTATTTTACAATCAGCTCGTTTTGTTGCAATTCGATGTTTACATTCTCGAATTGGTTCAGTTCTTTTACGATGTTCTCGATGCTCGAATGACTGTTCCATTCGTAATAGAGGCGGAGGGTCTTGTCCTCGTTATTCTCAAACTTTACTTGTAAATCATAATAAGAAGCAATTTCAGAAAGCATCTTCTCGAAAGCCACATTCTCGAAAGTCTTGTGAATGGCTGGCTTTTCTGGTTTCGGATGAGTCAGGGAATCCTTTGCTGCTACCTGCTTTGCGGAATCTGATTTTATGACTTCCGGATGAGTATCTGCGATTACCTGGATTGGTTCCTGGCTGCGCTTGATGTAAGTATGGATTGCGGCAAAGGCAATACCCGAAATCAAGACAAAACCGGCGATGGATGCTGCCAGCTTGCGCCAGGAAGTTATAGGATGGGATGCCTCTTCTTGAAGTTGATGCTCCTGGCTGAATTTCTCCCATTCCTCATCTACATTAATAATAGGAGAGGGGCTTTCAAGTGCAGAATCCACTTCCACCATCGTCTGATAGAGTTTTCGGCATTCCTCATCCTGCAATATTTCACGAATCTCCTCATCAGAATACTTCTCCTGATGGTCGATGATATCCAGTATTTTTTCAAACTTGTCCATAATAAATCTGCTAAGGGTTAAACTTTTGCTTTAATTTTCTGATGCCTTGCGCCAGATGTTTATAAACTGCCACTTCGCTGATGCCCAATTCCGTAGCAATCTCCCGATATTTCAGTTTCTGCCGAAAACGGAGATCGAGTACCTTGCGGGTTTGTGGCGTGAGCTCAGCATCCATATAAGCCTGAATTGCCTCGTACTTTTCGGTCTCCTTGTCTATTTCGGCAATCGCCGCTTCCAGGGGAACTATCGAAGGCGAAGTATCGGCTTTCAGGAGGTGATGAACCCGGTCTTTCATCTTCTGTCGGCTCAACAGGTTGAGGCATTTATGGCGCACACACACCAGAAGATAGCTCTCAGCGTTAATGGATGGCAGGGGCGAATCGCTGGCTATTGTCTCGTTATCAAGTCCCAGTTGAGTCTTTCCGTCGAGCACATCGGCAAAGACTTCGCTCACCACATCCTTGCTGGCTGCATCATCCTTCAGAAGTACCCTGGCCAATTGGTACATCCTCAGATAATGCTGCCGGAAGAGCTGTTCTATCGTTTCTTTGTTTATTTGCATTACTTTATTTCTTTTCTTTTGCCTATATTACAATCGATTTTTCATTTTCCTAACCCTTAGCAGAATATTTTTTATAACTACAAGTTGTCGTTTTCATCGTCTATAGACGATAAAATGTAATACAGGAATTACTTGAATGCGCCAGCATCTGAATCGTAGTTGTTGATGTTCTTTCGGATGTTCTTCTTCTTTCCGGAGAAGAAGTTGTAGCTGACACCCAGCATCAGCATGCGGCGATTATCCTTGATGATGTGCTGTTCCGTCTGGTTCATAATCGGATTGTCGAACGTCTTGCTCTCATACTTGGCTGGTGCAAACATCCACAAGCCATAGAACGAGAAACGCCAGGCTCCCTTCTGGTAAAAAGCAGAGAATTCACTCTTGGACTCATCTGCCTTGCGATAGTCCAAGACTGCCATCTTTGAAGGAATATTTCCCTGGTAAGATGCTCCCCAGTTTCCCTTCCGGAAATAGATGCCATATTTGAAAGGACTCCACCAGTAGCAATGGCGACCATAGGAATTGCTGATTACCTCTCGCTCAAAACCTCCACCCACCATCAGTTTCAATACCTCGTTCTTGAACGGCTTGAACTGAAGATAATAGCCTGTGCCATAACGCCAATAGAAACTGCCGTTTTCATAGGTAGAGACAATACAGCGCCTGTCGTTCACCGTAGTCCAATAATAATAAGGTGTGATTACCTTGTCATTATAGATTCCATAAAGTGATACTTGCAGGTAGAGCATCGCATCATTATAGGTGTATCTGAATATCGGTCCCCATTCCATCGTAGCCTTTACATTCGGGTTGCCCTGCTTCATCAGTCCGGGGATGACAATCGTCATGTTCTCGCTCAATGTTGAAATGGCGGGGTAATTGGTGCCGCTGGATGATAGCAGCTGCAACGAACCGTTCTTCAGCTTATAAGATAAATACAGCAACGGATGAATATAGTTGTTGTTATAGGTGAGATCCTGATAGCTCTGGGTTCTCCACGTGCTCTTTACGCCTATACGATAGGTAAACTTGCCGATATGGTTCTGATATTGGGCATAAACCGTATTGATTTTGATGTATGAAGAATACTTTGATGGCTCATAGCCGGAAAGGATATTGCGCACATTATAGTCGCTCCACTTGTTCCAGGTATAAACTCCTGCCGACAGCTCTCCCTGCTCCCATTCTTTGGTATAATCAGCTTCTCCTATCAGGGAGTAGATGTGGCTCCTGGAGTGCATGTCGTCATCGGTCAAGATGCTATCCTTGTCGGCAGTCCATTGCCGGTTGAGCATCTGCTGCCTGGTGTTGAAGTAAGAGCCGAGCACGTCCACATCGAGTGTCTGCTTATGGGCAAACTGCTTGCTGAGATAGAGATCTACTGCGGGTTTCTCGTAATCCACAATATCCTTCGTGTTTCCGAAACCATCCTGCCAAGCCTCGTTTCCTTGCGTTGAAACCTCGCTATTTCCCCGCTTGAACTTATGTGACAATTCAGGAGAAAAAGTGACCTGGAAGGTTACGTCGTCTGGCTTGCTGTAAGCATACTTCAGGTTGAACTTGTTGTCGGTATAGCCAAAACGCTTGTGCAGATGGTAATCATAGACAGCCTGCTGGTCGTCAAGCGTAAAGGAATACTGGTTGTCTTCTATCCAGTCACGATAGTTTCTCACGTTGATGCTGTAATCGAAGGAAAACTGATGATTGCCCTTGTTGTACTTGAAATACACATTATCATCGCTAAACCCTGTGTTCAAGGCGCTGGACACATCAAAACCGGTAGTATATCCCGTATCAAGCGGCTTGGTAATGATGTTCATCAAGATGCCCACATCGCCGTATCTGATAGGAGGATCTTCATAGTATTCCACCTTCTTTATTTTATTGGCGGCAATAGCCTTCAAGTCGTTCTCGCTCGTCATCGGCACGTTGTTGATGAGAATCTTGATGGATTTGCCGGTCATACTGGATGTCTTGCCGGTCATCGGATCGGTATAGATTCCCGGGAGTGTTCCCAGGAGATCCTGTGAATGGCGTGAGTTCTTGATCTGTTCGTCAGAGAATGTATAAGAGGCATGGTCTCCGTGGTCGATACGCAGCTTGCCCTTTACTTCTACCTTGCCCAGTTGATAGGCATTTGCCTGCATCCTCACATTTCCGATACGGGCAATAGATACCAGCTTGCAAATCGTCTTGTAGCCCACGAAAGAAACCTTCATGAGGGCCTGTTTCTGCTGGCAGGGGATGACGAAATCGCCATTGGCGTTGCTCACGCCTCCACAGAGAAAGGAGGAATCCTTCGGGTTGAGCAGCTGGATATTGGCGAATTCTACAGGAAGATTGTGATTGTCTATCAGTCTGCCTATCAGCTTGCGCTCGCTCTTGCGCATGCACTCCACGGTGATGAGGCTGTCGCCCACGGTCATCTGCATCGGATAGAAACCGATTACCTTGCGGATGGCATCGGGAATATTGGCTGTCTTCACGTTCTGAGTAACTGTGAAATCCTCCAGTTCGTTGTAGATGAAGCTGATTTTATAGCGCTTGGAAGCCTTGTCGAGGTCGATGAGGACGTCAGACATGCTGCGGTCGTGATAGTTGCGCTGGATGTGCTGTGCGCTCATCGCCAGGGCGAACGTGCACAGCAGGAATATGATGGCTGAAAATCTTCTCATAATGATGTTGCTTTTTATTTGTTATTTTACAATCAGCTCGTTTTGTTGCAATTCGATGTTTACATTCTCGAATTGGTTCAGTTCCTTTACGATGTTCTCGATGCTCGAATGACTGTTCCATTCGTAATAGAGGCGGAGGGTCTTGTCCTCGTTATTCTCAAACTTCACTTGTAAATCATAATAAGAAGCAATTTCAGAAAGCATCTGCTCGAAAGCCACATTCTCGAAAGTCTTGTGAATGGCTGGCTTTTCTGGTTTCGGATGAGTCAGGGAATCCTTTCCTGCTACCTGCTTAACGGAATCTGATTTTATGGCTTCCGGATGAGTATCAGCCGTTACCTGGGTTGGTTCCTGGCTGCGCTTGATGTAAGTATGGATTGCGGCAAAGGCAATACCCGAAATCAAGACAAATCCGGCGATGGATGCTGCCAGCTTGCGCCAGGAAGTTATAGGATGAGTTGCTTCTTCCTGAAGTTGATGCTCCTGGCTGAATTTCTCCCATTCCTCATCTACATTAATAATAGGAGAGGGGTTTTCAAGTGCAGAATCCACTTCCATCATCGTCTGATAGAGTTTTCGGCATTCCTCATCCTGCAATATTTCACGAATCTCCTCATCAGAATACTTCTCCTGATGGTCGATGATATCCAGTATTTTTTCAAACTTGTCCATAATAAATCTGCTAAGGGTTAAACTTTTGCTTTAATTTTCTGATGCCTTGCGCCAGATGCTTATAAACTGCCACTTCGCTAATGCCCAATTCCGTAGCAATCTCCCGATATTTCAGTTTCTGCCGAAAACGGAGATCGAGTACCTTGCGGGTTTGTGGCGTGAGTTCAGTATCCATATAAGCCAGAATTGCCTCGTACTTTTCGGTCTCCCTGTCTATTTCGGCAATCGTCGCTTCCAGGGGAACTATCGAAGGCGAAGTATCGGCTTTCAGAAGATGATGAACCCGGTCTTTCATCTTCTGTCGGCTCAACAGGTTGAGGCATTTATGGCGCACACACACCAGAAGATAGCTCCCGGCGTTGGCGGAAGGCAGGGGCGGTTCGCTGGCTATTGTCTCGTTATCAAGACCCAGCTGGGTCTTTCCGTCGAGCACATCGGCAAAGACTTCGCTCACCACATCCTTGCTGGCTGCATCATCCTTCAGAAGTACCCTGGCCAATTGGTACATCCTCAGATAATGCTGCCGGAAGAGCTGTTCTATCGTTTCTTTGTTTATTTGCATTACTTTATTTCTTTTCTTTTGCCTATATTACAATCGATTTTTCATTTTCCTAACCCTTAGCAGAATATTTTTTAATGCAAATCAGAGACTCACACCGCATCTCGCTATCATTTCCATTACGCCACTCAGCATCGAAATTTGAACTTTAAGTTTTGACCATTGAACTTTATGATTAGTTTTTGTTATCCTAGAAATATAAAAAAGGAGGATGCACTCTTTATTTGAGCGCATCTCCAATCTTCTGTTTGATTTGTGCCATTTTATTGCGGCGCTCAATGGAAAACGTATCTCCGTGGGTTTCCACATAATCGAAGAGCATGAACGCTTTGTTCAGCAGTTCATCTCTTGCGGGCTGCCCCACGGTATCCGCCTCGTGATAATAGAGTTCGGCAAGCATATCCATCTTGGAGAGTCGCTTCTCCTCGTCGTCGATTCCTGCCATTGCCTTCATCACGTCCTCGATGGTGGCGATGCTGTAGAAGGCATAAGGGCCCACGTATTGATTGTAGAGCTCCTTAATCTTCTCACGTCTCACCTCCACCTCTTTCTTTTCGAGCATTCTTTCGAGTGCCGCCATAAACTCGCGAATCAGTCGCTGAATGTAGTCTCGTTGTAGCATATTTTTTTATTTTGTTGTTATTGTTGCGTTATCTAATAGACTCATTGGTATTGCCATGACTAAGGCAAAGTTCAGGGAGTATTGTGAGAAGAGTTCCTAGAAACTCTCCTCTACCCCGTACAATGGGACATTCTTCATCCACTCTTGCTCCTTGTATGGCGACATGGAGAAGCGGATGGCTCGCAAGTCGGGATGGGCGTCAAAGAAGGCGCGAAGTGACTTGGAACGCAGGTTCTCTTCCGCTTTTACCTCTATCGGAGTTATCACCCCTTGGTGCTGGGCAAGGAAGTCTATCTCCAAGCGAGCGTCTTCCCTACTATAATAATAGGTGTAAATGTCCTGTTGACATAATAGCTGGGTAAGGACGTAGTTTTCCGTGAACGCCCCCTTGCTCTCTGTCATGGCTTTGTTGGAGATGAGCATTTGGGCAGGTTCCATCTCGCTCAGCGCACCCAGGAGACCGACATCCAGGAGAAACAGCTTGAAGGCATTGAGGTCTTCGTAAAACTTCAAAGGCATTCCAACTTCTCTTACTCGGGAAATGCGATAGGTGAGACCTGCATCCACCAGCCATTGTATTGCCATCTCAAAATCCTTGGCTCGTGCCCCGCTTCTCACCGCTCCATAGATGAACTTCTTGTTTTCCTTGGCAAGCTGGGAAGGGATGGATTGCCAAACCATGCTGATGCGAGTAGCTTCATTTGGGCTGACATGCTTCGACATGTCACTACGATAAATGGTGAGAATGTTGTTCTGAACCTGTCTGACGAGATTTGCATCGTTAGTTGCAAGATAAGTTTTCACAGCCTCAGGCATTCCCCCTACAAAATAATATTCTCTTAATATCTTGATGAGTTTATCATGAAGTAATGTGATGGTCTTCCAGTCTTTACTTTTCAATATGTTCAGCAACTGTTCTTCGTCTTTTGCCATAAGAAACTCTTCGAAAGACATAGGGTAGAGGCGAATGATGTCAACCTTTCCCACTGGGGCGGATTCTCCTTGGTGCATGGCAACGCCTAAAAGTGAACCTGCTACAGCCACATGGTATTCTGGTGCATTTTCACAGAAATACTTCAGCGAGGAAAGTCCCTTGTGAAGTTCTTGTATTTCATCCAGAATGATAAGCGTTTTGCCAGGGATTATAGGCTGTTTGCTAATGGCTCCGATAACCATTAGGACTCGCTTCATATCATAATCTTCTGCAAATATGTTGGCAATCTCAGAGTTTCCATCACAGTTGATGTAGGCAACGTGGTCATATTCCTGTTTCCCAAACTCCTGGAGGATATAAGTCTTGCCTACTTGTCTTGCTCCTGATAAGATTAAGGGCTTTCTGTAAAGGCTCTCTTTCCATGCTTTTAATTGTTCTATGATCGTTCTTTTCATCCTTACATACATTTTGAAGTTGTTAATGATGTTAATAACTTGCTGTTATGATGTTTAAACAGCTCTGTTGGTTGCAAAGATACACTTTTTTACACGAACTTCCAAATGTTTTCAACACTTTTCTACACGAACTTTCCTTGCATACATACACTTTTTTACACGAACTTCGTTCTTATTCATCATTATTGAGCCCTTCCACATACTCCCACAGTTTCTTGTAGAAAGGATGCTTCGTCATCGTGTCCTTGTTGCCCAGGATGATGAGCTTCATTCGGGCTCTCGTCATCGCCACGTTCATGCGGCGGAGGTCTTTCAGGAAACCTATCTGGCCTTCATCGTTGGAACGTACCAGCGAGATGAGAATCACGTCTCTTTCCTGACCCTGGAAACCGTCCACCGTGTTTACGCTGATGAGGCGGCGGTAAGGCTTGAAGAACTCATACTTCTTGATGAGCTTCTTCAGATACTGCACCTGGGCACGGTAAGGCGAAATGATGCCTACGTCGATACTCTCGCTCAATACCCGCTGCTTGCCTATCTTGGTGAAGTATTCCGCCAGGGTGAGCAGGGTAAGCTCGGCTTCCGCCTTGTTGATACGCCCGAAACTCTCGCCCACAAACTGTTCCTTGAAGTTCAAATCAGAATTCTGATTGGCTGCAGATACAGAAGATGATGTGGAAGCAGAATCCTCGGGAGCATCTTCTCCTTCTATCGTTATCTGATTCTCTTCGTTTGAAGTATCAATCCACGTTATCGGATGGTCGTAATCCAATACGCTGCGGTATTTGATCTGTGGCGCACTCTCCACCTTGCCCCCGTAGAACCAGTCGCTGGAGAATCGCATGATTTCATCGTTCATGCGGTATTGGATTTTCAGCAGGGTTACTACCTCCGGCTTGTTTTCGGCGATGCGCTCCATCAGGGTCTTGCCCAATCCAGCTCTCAATGCCGCAATACTCTTTACGGTAGGCGGCAGCTGACAATGGTCGCCCGCCAGAATCACCCGGTTGGCTCTCTTCATCGGAATCCAGCAGGCAGCTTCCAAAGCCTGCGCAGCCTCGTCGATAAAGAGGGTACCGAACTTCATGCCTTCCAGCAACCGGTGGGCAGAACCCACCAGGGTGCAGGCGATGACACGCGCCTCGCCAAAGAGTTCAGAATTGATGCGGATTTCTATCTCGGCGGCACGGCTCTTCAGCCTATCCATCTTCTGATGATAGTTCTCGCTGCCTTTCTTCCTGTTTTTCCTTAATTCTCTGATTGCCTTGCGGATAGCCCAGAGCTGCGGATAGTCGGGATGACTCTCGAAACGGCGCTCGTAGGTGAAGCCCAGCATCTTGTCGTTCACGCGGGTAGGGTTTCCGATACGGAGCACGTTGATGCCTCTATCCACCAGTTTTTCAGAAATCCAGTCCACCGCCATATTGCTCTGTGCACACACCAGCACCTGACTCTCTCGCATCAGGGTTTCGTTGATGGCTTCTACCAGGGTTGTGGTCTTTCCGGTTCCCGGAGGTCCGTGAACGATAGCCACATCCTTAGCCCAGAGCACCTCGTTCACAGCTCTTTCCTGGGTAGGATTGAGCCATGGGAACTTCATCGGTTCGAAGGAGAATCTGCCAGCCTTCTGATGCGAATAGAATAAATCGCGGAGATAAGCCAGGCGGTTGTTCTTCGCCTTCATCACGCGGTCCAAGGCCTCGAACATCAGCTTGTAGCTGGTTTCATCAAAGGATAGCTGTACGCCGATAGGCTCCGCAGACTGCTGCAAGTCGAGCAATGGGGCAGAGTCGGGCACGGTAATCACCATTCTGTCGCCATCCACATAGCTCACGGTTCCGGTAAAGGAAAAATATTTGATACTTTGAACTTTTCTGCCCTGGCTCTCATTCTTGTCCATCTTCTTGACCATAAAGAACATGACGGGGCGACCGAACTCAAAATTGTGCTCGATATCCTGATCAGAGGTACGGAAGACCTCAATGGCTGTTTGATTCAGCGAATTATAAAAGCTTTTTCCCACACGGAGCGGGAACCAGGCATCACCTCGTTTCACCTTGCGCTGCATTCCCATCTGTTCGGTGAGCTTGCGGAAGGCTTCCTTCTCGGTGTAATACTCCAGCTGGAGCAGGGTGCGTTGTTGCAATAATGCCTGAATTGGTGAAATCTGTTCCATATAGGATGCAAAGTTACACCAATTCAGGCAAAAATAAGAAGATAATAGGATAAATTATCTAAAATTTATTTCATGATGCGTTCTACGTCCTGGATGGTGCGGTTGAACGGACCATTGTGCTCCAGCTTGATGGTGCACATGGCAGCCGCAAACTTGCCAGCCTCGGTAGGAGTGGCACCCTGCAGTCGCTTGTAGAGATAACCGGCAGAATAGGTGTCGCCGCATCCGGTAGCATCCACCACCTCGTGAGGAGGATAGGCGGGAATCTCGTAGAAGGTGTCATCTACATAAATCAGAGAACCCTCGCTGCCCAGCGTGATGATTACCTCGGTAACTCCCCACGAATGTATCAGCTTCGCAGCCTCGCGTGGCTCCTTCAGTCCCGTGATGGTCTCCATCTCCGTCTCGTTCACCTTCAGATAGTAGGTGTTCTTCAGCACCTCGAGCTTCTCCTTCCAGTCGATGGGATAAACCTTCTCGTCTCTCACCTCGCGCAGATAGCCCTGCACGTCGATGGAAACCCTTCCGCTGCGCGAGAGGAATTCCACTACCTCGGGCGAGAAATCATCGCTCAGCAGGCTTCCCAGGTGATAGACTTTCGCCTCCACGTGCTCCAGCTGTCTGATGGTGAACGGATCAGCCTTGGCAAGCACACGCTGCTTGCGCTCGTTCTGGTTTTCTCCGTAGATATTCTCGAAGAAGACGGTATTGCGCGATGGATTGAGGGTTACTTCTATGCCCGCCTGGCGCATCTTTTCTACAGGCTCTGTTTCTGTAGGGTCCATTGCCGTGATGAGCGAAAAGCTCACATCCTTGGGCAGTTGGTTGATGGCGTAGGCGAAGTAGAACGATGTGCCGCCAGCCATGTAAACAGTTCTGTTTGGGGTAACTATCTTATCTTTGGTTACATGCCCTATACAACAAATATCTTTCATCTATTTCTATTTTAAACGGGTGCAAAGGTACAAAAAAACTTTGAGTTAGATTTGGTTTTTTATCTTAAATTCGGCTTTTGTTGCAAATATTTAGAAGAAAAGGGCGTTTTTCTTTTGTGATGTTCTTTATTTAATGTACCTTTGCAGCCGAATTTAGAAAATTGAACATTATCTCGAGAAAATATAGAAACTTATATTTATTATGTGGTTTGATCATTTAATCAACGTGCATTCGGCGGTGCAGGGCATCGTCATTCTTTCATTGATTTGTACCTTAGGTCTTGCCCTGGGCAAGATTCATGTCAAGGGAATCTCCCTCGGCATAGCTTTCGTATTCTTTGTGGGCATCGTGGCGGGCCATCTCGGACTCTCCATCGACGAGAACATGCTGGAGTTTGCCGAGAGCTTCGGACTCACCATGTTCGTGTATGTGCTGGGTCTCTATGTGGGTCCCAACTTCTTCGGTTCGATGCGCCACGAAGGCATCTCGCTCAATCTCTGGAGTCTGGCAGTCATCGCCGTGGGAACCGTATTCTCGCTCGCCCTGTGCCTGGTGTTGCCTGTGAGCCTGCCCGATATGGTGGGTATTCTCTGTGGTGCCACTACCAATACGCCGGCGCTGGGTGCTGCCCAGCAGGCGCTGCAGCAGTTGGGATTGCCTAGCGGCGGAGCAGCCCTGGGCTGTGCGGTAACCTATCCTCTGGGCGTTGTGGGCGTCATCCTGGCGATGATGTTCCTGCGAAAGCTCTTCGTAAAGCCTGAGGACCTGGAGATCCGACGTGCCGATGAGGATGACCATACATCCATCGGACAGTACGTCATCGTAAACCCGGCACTCAACGGCAGTACCATCGCCGAAATCTCGATGATGACCCATCGCAAGTTCATCATCTCCCGTGTATGGCGAGGCGAGCAGGTCATCATTCCGGAGGCTGATACCGTGCTCCATACCAACGATAATGTGCTCGTGGTTACCAATAAGGATGAGGCAGCTGCCATGCAGATACTCTTCGGAAAGAAGGTGGATAAGGAGTGGAATAATGATAAGGTGGATTGGAACGCCATTGATGCCAAACTGGAGAGCAGAATCATCGTGATGACCCGTCCGGGACTCAACGGCAAGCGACTGGGAAGCCTGCAGATGCGCAATACCTATGGCGTGAATGTGAGCCGAGTGCTGCGTGGTGATATCCGACTGCTGGCTACCGACGACCTCCGCCTGCAGTATGGCGACCGCCTGACGGTGGTGGGCGACCCAACGAGCATCGACCATGTGGAGCAGTTTCTGGGCAATGCCGTGAAGACACTCAACGAGCCTAACCTGGGCGCCATCTTCCTGGGTATCATCCTGGGACTTGCCGTGGGAACCATTCCGCTGAATATTCCGGGAATGACGGCTCCTGTAAGACTGGGTATTGCCGGTGGTCCTATCGTAATGGGTATTCTGATTGGTGCGCTGGGCCCTAGGGTGCAGTTCATCTCTTATATGACGCGTAGTGCGGGACTGATGCTCCGCGAGCTGGGTCTTGCCCTGTATCTGGGCTGTCTGGGTCTGTCGGCTGGTGGACAGTTCTTCGAGACGGTGGTTCGTCCGGAGGGATTGATGTGGGTAGGCATCGGTTTCCTCATCACGGTGGTTCCGGTTATCATCGTGGGCTTCATCATCCTGAAGACCAAGAAATATGATTTCGGCAGCATCTGCGGCATTCTCTGCGGCAGTATGGCGAATCCGATGGCGCTTACCTACGCCAACGAAACCCTGGATGGCGATACGCCTAGCATCAGCTATGCTACGGTTTATCCGCTCGGCATGTTTATCCGAGTCATCATCGCCCAGGTCATCATCATGTTCTTTGTCTGAAGGGCTTAACTTGAAAAACTTGAATAAAAATAGACAGAAAAAAGGCTGATTTCAGTTAGAAATCAGCCTTTCTCTTTATCGTTATTTTCTTACCCGTCAGGGGATGTTCGAAGGTAATCTCCTCGGCATGTAGATGCAGTCGGGCAGCCTTCTCGTTGCCGTAGAGCGGATCGCCCAGGATGGGAGCATTCAAGCCCTCCTGATGGGCACAATGCACGCGCAGCTGGTGGGTTCTGCCCGTCTTGGGATAGAGGGCGATGCGGAGATGTGAGCCGTCGATGCGCTCCAGAATTTCATACTCCGTAATGGCCTCCTTGCCCTGCTCGTGATTCACCATCTGGCGGGGGCGGTTCAGATAATCGGGCAGCAGCGGAAGGGAGATGGTTCCCTTTTCTGGGATCTCCTTTTCCGGAATCTTCTTTCCCGAAATTTCTTTTCCCGAAATGATGGCGATGTATTTCTTCTGCACCCGATGGTTCAGAAACTCCTTCTGTAGGCGGTGATAGGCAAATTCGGTCTTGGCGATGATCATCAGTCCGCTGGTCGCCATGTCCAGCCGGTGGACGATGAGCGGACCGGTTGCTTCGGGATATTTCCGTCTCATCAGCGCATAGACCGATGGCTGGGCAGCATCCTTTCCCGGTACAGAGAGCAGTCCTGCAGGTTTGTGGATCACGGTCAGCTCGCGGTCTTCGTAGAGCGTTTCCACCTGCTCATAGAGCATCTCTACCGGCTTAGGGAGCGTTCCCTTCTGCCCATCGATGCCATTTTCTGCCGATGCAGGGCTTTCGAATACCGATGGCGGCAGCATCCAGTGGAGGATGGGCTTGCACTTGCCGTTGCAGGCAGGATAGAACTGCAGGTGGTGGCGGATTTCTTCCTTGGGGCTTTCTCCCCACCAGAACATCGCCATCTGCAGCGGCTTGTAGCCGTGCTGGTAGGCATATTGCAGCAGTTTCGGTTCGCAGCACTCGCCGCTTCCGGCTGGTGGCACCATCTTCAGGGCAGCAATCCGGCTCGTAGCTATCGCCGCCTGCGGATACTCCTTCAGGGCTTCATCTCTGAAAATCTCCAGCAAATCCTTGCTTTCTCCCTCCTGGTTCAGCATTCTGAACTGCGAGAAAAGCCATTGCTGCAGGGCATCAGAGAGTTGCTTGCGCAGCTGCTTCAGTCTCAGTATATTCTCCTGATAATCCTCAAATTCCGTTTCCAAGGCAGTCTTCTCCGAGAGCGATTTCTTCAGTCGGCGCAGTTCAGCCTTCATAAACTGGCTTTCCCTGATCATCTCCGCCTCTTCCGCTTCCGATAGGTTTCCAGCCTCTCTTCGGCTGTCACGCTTCGCCTTCGCCTCCTTCATTTTCTCCTGATAGGCGACGATGGTACGCTTCCGCTCCTCCTGCAGTTGCCGGATCAGGGTTCTGGCTTCCTTCATCCTTTCATCCTTCTCCAGCTGGCTGATGCTCAGGTTGATACGTGAGATTTCCGCCTCGTGGGTCTTGAAGTATCCGTCGGGCTGCAGATAGTCGAATACGGCAGGCACGAAGTCCTCCCAGTCGCTTCTACCGCCAATCTGTCCGCTGTAGGCTGCCAGGTATCCCCATTTCGGAGCTTCGTCATCGGCAGTCTGATATCCCCTTTCCGGTTTATCGGCATCGGCCGTCTGATATCCTCTTTCCGGTTTATCGGCATCTGTTTTTACATTTTCTACGATGAGCACGCCAAACATTTTGCCGCGCGCAATCTCCTCCTGCCAGTCTTCTCGTCTGGCAAGCATCTCCTGCACTTCCCTGCACGCCTGGATGCAGAGCGGATGCGGTTCGTAATCCAAAGGATTGTTCATCCTCGCAGGAACATTTTCTGAAGTATGATGGAATGGATGGAAAATCATGCTGCAAAGTTACAAAAAAAATGCAGAAGTCTTGGTTTATCCACAGAAAAATCTTACTTTTGCACCATTAAAAGAAAATTTACTGAACTTTCGCATGTGGGGAAGTTAAGAATCTTGAAAAAAATAAGATATGCAAACGAAAAATAACAATATATTCTACCATCTGGTAGCCTTCCTGACGGTGGCGATCTGGGGAACCACCTTCGTTTCCACCAAGGTGCTGATGCTGAACGGGCTTTCTCCTGCTCAGATCTTCACCCTGCGTTTCAGCATCGCCTACGTGCTGATGCTGGCGTTCAATCATCGCCGTCTCTTTGCCGATTCCTGGCAGGATGAGGCTAAGATGGCGCTGCTGGGCATTACGGGCGGTTCGCTCTATTTCTGCAGCGAGAACGAGGCGATGAACTTCACCACCACCACCAATACCTCGCTCATTGTCTGTTCGTGTCCGCTCTTTGCCACCCTGCTGGTTCGTCTGGTCTATAAGGATTCCAACCGCATTCATATCGTCCAGCTGCTGGGTTCTCTTCTGGCATTTGTGGGTATGATCATTGTGGTATTGAACGGCAGGTTCGTGCTTCATCTTTCTCCGGTGGGCGATGCATTGGCGTTTACGGCGTGTATGTGCTGGGCGATTTATTCGCTGCTGATGAAGTCAACCACGGGCGATTACAGCCCTGCATTCATCACCCGCAAGGTGTTTTTCTATGGTGTTCTTACCATCTTGCCTTATTATATCTTCATTCCGGGTTTTCCTCCGCTCGAGGTATTCACCCGTCCGCAGGTATTCGGCAATCTGCTCTTTCTGGGCTGCCTTGCCTCTATGATCTGCTTCCTCACGTGGAACTGGTGCATCTCAAAACTGGGCACGGTAAAGGCTACCAACTGGGTGTATTTCAACCCGATAACCACGATGATTTTCGCCTCATGGGTGCTTGGCGAGCAGATTACCCCCTATTTTCTAGCGGGTGCCGCCTGCATCCTGATAGGAATGTATGTGGCGGATAAGAAAACCAGGGGAGAGCAGTAATATATTGAACTTCGTAAGTCTCAGTAATGAATAAATAAAAAAAGGGTGTGATATGCCTTCCCTTCAGATACCCCCTCCGTAAAAACTGTGATAACTGTTATTGTGATAGCTGTGATGGAAATTTTATCTCAATCCTCATTCCTTCCGGGTTAAACCGGATACCGTCGCGATCGATGAATCTCGAGAGGGAACCATCGGCGGCAAGCGACTTCGGGGTGCCGACGGAGAGACGGTTCTGCTCCATCAGCCAGAGACTGTCGGAGAGCTGCAGCGCCAGCTCTACATCGTGGGTGGAGAGCAGGATTGCCTTGTGCTGCTCGTGTGCCAGGCGGCGGAGCATCTGAAGGGTTTCTACCTTGCTGGGGAAATCGAGGAAGGCGGTAGGCTCGTCGAGAATGATGATGCGGGTCTGCTGGGCAAGCGCCTTGGCTATCATCGTCTTCTGGCGCTCGCCATCGCTCAGCTCGGAGATGTTGCGCTGGGCGAGGTGGCGGATGCCGACCTGATGGATGGCTTCATCCACTATCTGCTGATCTGCCGGAGTCAGGGTGCCCCAGAAATTGGTGTAGGGAGACCTGCCTATGCCTACAATCTCCTTGACAGACAGCTGGGGAACATCGATGCGGGAGGTGAGAACCACGCCAATCTGACGGGCTAGCTGCTGCGCCGGATAAGCGGAAAGAGGCTGATCCTGAAGAAGGATTTCGCCATCCAGGGCTGGCTGGAAACCGCAAAGGGTTCTGAGCAGGGTGGATTTGCCCACTCCGTTGGCGCCGATGAGGCAGGTGAGCTCGCCCGGATGCAGAGAGGCAGAAACAGCAGAGGCTATCACCCGGAGCTGATGCTTCGGACGATAGCCAATGCTTAGATTCTTGAATGTAATGCAGGATTCCATCAAAAATATTTTTCCTTGTTGTTTTCGGACCTGTGATTCCTGGAATGCAGGAATTACTTGGCTGCCAAAACCTCAACCTCTACGAGTGCGCCCTTAGGCAACTTCTCTACGGCTACGGCTGAGCGAGCTGGATATGGCTGGCTGAAGAACTCGGCATAAACCTCGTTCATGGCTGCGAAATCGTCCATGCTGTTCAGATAAACGGTAGTCTTCACTACGTGAGAAAGATCGGTGCCGGCTGCCTTCAGGATGTTCTGGGCATTGGTGAGGCTCTGACGAGTCTGCTCCTTGATGCCACCCTCTACGAAGTTGCCTGTTGCAGGGTCGATAGGAATCTGACCTGATGCAAATACGAAACCGTTTACTTCGATCGCCTGGCTATATGGACCGATAGCTGCAGGCGCATTGTCTGTGTGAATTGCGTTCATGATAATTGATGTTTTATAATTAATAATTTACAATTTAACATTATATGATCCAGAGATGGAAGCCCTTCTGTTCCAGGGCACTCTTGATTTCCTTGACGTGTTCCTCGTCGCGGGTCTCCATGGTGACACGGAGTACGCAGGCATTCACCTTGTTGCGGTTGGCAGAACGGTCGTGATGAACTCCCGTGATGTTGCCGCCCAGGCTTGCGATGACGGAGGCTACCTCTACCAGCTCGCCCGGCTTGTCGTCCAGCTCCATCTCGATGGTGCAGAGACGTCCGCTCTTTACCAATCCACGGTTGATGACACGGTTGAGGATGGTAACGTCGATGTTACCGCCGCTTACCACGCAGATGGTCTTCTTGCCCTTCACCGGTACCTTGTTGTACATCACGGCAGCCACACTGGCTGCTCCGGCACCTTCTGCCACCATCTTCTCGCTCTCGAGGAGCTTCAGGATGGCAGCGCAGATCTCGTCCTCGCTTACGGTGACGATTTCATCCACATAGTTGGAGCAGGTTTCGAAGGTAATCTTTCCCGGTTCCTTCACGGCGATGCCGTCGGCTACGGTTGCCACAGATGGCAGCTTCTCCTGCTTGTGGTCGTGGAGGCTCTGAACCATGCTGGCTGCTCCCTCTGCCTGGACTCCATAGACCTTGACGTTAGGGTTGAGCGACTTGATGGCGAAAGCGACTCCCGAAATCAGTCCGCCGCCGCCTACCGGTACTACCACAGCTTCCACATCAGGCAGCTGGTCGAGGATTTCCAGTCCGATGGTTCCCTGTCCGGCAATCACCTTCTCGTCATCGAAAGGATGCACGAAGGTATAGCCGTGCTCATCCTTCAGCTGCAGCGCCTTCTGGTAAGCGTCATCATAGACGCCCGGAACCAGGCAGACCTCTGCACCCAGACGCTTGGTAGCCTCTACCTTGGAGATAGGGGCACCCTCGGGCAGACAGATGAGGCTCTTCACTCCCATGGCGGTAGCGCCGAGAGCCACACCCTGTGCGTGGTTGCCTGCCGAACAGGCAATCACACCCTTCTCCTTCTCTTCCTGAGAGAGTTGGGAAATCTTATAGTATGCACCTCGAATCTTGAACGACCCCGTCTTCTGGAGGCATTCCGGTTTCAGATAAACATCACTATCTGGGTTGATTCTCGGTGTGTGAACCAGCTCAGTTTTTCTAATCACGTGGCTCAGCACGAAGCGGGCCTTGTAGAAATCGTCAAGTTGTAACATAATCGTTGATATGCTTTAATTCTGTTATCTGTCAGGATGATAGTTCCTGAGTGATTTTTGACTGCAAAGGTACTCTAAAAGGAAGAAAACACAAAATATTTCAATTTAATTTTTGTTATTCCCCTCAAGTTTCCTTAGTGGTTGGAGTAAGTATGTGGGGGCGAGGGCCTGCTACATGCCGAAGTGCTCCAGTGCCGCAGCTACGCCATCTTCCTCATTCGAGAGGGTGATGTAGTCGGCATCGGCTCTTACTTCCGGGGCAGCATTCGCCATGGCTACTCCCATGCCGGCAAGCTTGAGCATGCTCAGGTCGTTGTAGCCGTCGCCGAAGGCTATCATATCGGCAGGGGTGAGATTGATCTTCGCCAGGAGTCTTCTCAGCGACTGCGCCTTGTCGATTCCCTTAGGCACCAGTTCGAGGAAGAATGGGGCTGAGCGGAAGACGTCCATCTTATCGCCCACCACATCCAGCAGTTCCTGTTCAGCCTTGAGCATATCCGATGGGTCGCCCGTCATGAGGAGCTTGGTAGGATGAGGCTCCAGTGCTTCGAGCAGATTCTCTACCTTGCGGATGTTCATCTTGTTGATGCGCGATTCTTCCTTCACATACTGATCGTCTGGCATTTCGGTGATGATTTCATTGCCGGCGTATCCCAGCAGGGCATGGTTCTTCTCTCGCGCGTACTTATATAATACAGGGATTACCTCATCTGGCAGAAACTGGGTAAAGAGTTTCTCGCCGGTCTGGGCATTCACGATGTTGCCACCATTATAAGAAAGGATGTATCCTCCTCGCTTCTGCAGTTCCAGGCATTCTGCCACCGGCTCGATGCCATAGGTAGGGCGACCGGATGCAAGGATGATGACGGCTCCCTGGCTGGCAGCCTGGAGCAGCGCTTCGCGGGTTTTCGGGGTAACCACCTTCTCGTGGTTGGTCAGGGTGCCATCCAGGTCGAGTGCGATGGCACGGTAAGGAATCTGTTTTGCTTTTTCCATTGTTCTATGTGATTCTTTGTTTTTTATGCGTGCAAAGATACAATAATATTCTGAAAAATGGGACGTAAAGTGTATTTTTGCTAATTTTGTTCCCAAAAAGGTGGTTATTTGAACGATTAGTGCCTATCTTTTGTTGTTTGATATACACTATATTCGAAAATTATTGTTATCTTTGCACCGCAAATCATATAACAATAATAAATTTTAAACCTATCAATATGAAGAGATTAATTTCAGCAGTATTGCTTTCTGCTGCCGTGGCAATGCCAACAATGGCGCAGAAGCAGAAGACATTGGGCAATGGCTATCCATTCACTCAAGTACCATTCACCAGTGTGAAGATTTCACAGAATACTTTCTGGGGTGCCCGCCTGAAGGCTGCCCGAGAGGTAACCGTGCCATTGGCTTTCAGCAAGTGTGAGAGCGAGCACCGTTACAAGAACTTCGAGATGGCTGCCTATACCCTGCAGCATCCTAACCACCCGGGCTTGGATACCAAGGAGTGGGATGTGAGCAAGTTCATGGGATTCTCTTTCGATGATACCGATGTTTATAAGACCATCGAAGGTGCCAGCTACATCCTCCAGACTTATCCGAACAAGAAGTTGAAGGCTTATATCGACAGCGTGCTCGATGTAGTAGCTGCTGCTCAGGAGCCAGATGGATATCTCTATACCGCCCGTACCATCAACCCAAAGCATCCACACGGATGGTCGGGAAATAAGCGTTGGGTCAAGGACGAGGAGGCGAGTCACGAGCTTTACAACCTCGGTCACATGGTAGATGCAGCCTGCGCTCACTATCAGGCTACCGGAAGCACCAAGTTCCTGAACATCGCCAAGCGCTATGCCGATTGTGTGGTAAAGGAGGTGGGACCTAATCCAGGACAGGTTACCATCGTTCCGGGACATCAGATTGCAGAGATGGCTTTGGCTCGTCTCTATACCTTGACCGGTGAGAAGAAATATCTGGATGAGGCTAAGTATCTGCTCGATTATCGTGGCAAGACTCATATCCGCAACCCATATTCTCAGAGTCAGGCTCCTATCCTGGAGCAGAATGAGGCGGTAGGTCATGCGGTTCGTGCCGGCTATATGTATGCCGGTATTGCCGATGTGGCTGCCCTGACCAAGGATTCTGCCTATATGAAGGTGATCGACCGCATTTTTGAAAACATCGTTGGCAAGAAATACTATCTTACAGGTGGAGTAGGTGCCCGCCATGCCGGTGAGGCATTCGGTGATAACTATGAGTTGCCAAACATGACTGCCTACAACGAGACCTGTGCAGCCATTTCTATGGTTTACCTCTTCGAGCGCATGTTCCTGCTTCACGGCGAGAGTAAGTATATCGACTGCATGGAGCGTACCTTATATAATGGTGTCATCTCGGGTATGAGCATGGATGGCGGCAGATTCTTCTATCCAAACCCATTGTCAAGCGATGGCAAGTATAAGTTTAATGCCGATGGCAACACCACCCGCCAGCCTTGGTTCGGATGTGCCTGCTGCCCAAGTAACTTGTGCCGCTTCATCCCTTCTGTTCCAGGTTATCTCTATGGCGTGAAGGACAACAACATCTATGTGAATCTCTTTGCCGGCAATACATCTACCATCAAGGTAAATGGTAAGGATGTGGTTCTGGAGGAGACTACCGAGTATCCTTGGAACGGCGATATCAAGATTGCTGTGAAGAAGAGTGGCGTAAAGAACGCCAACCTCCTGGTCCGTATTCCTGGATGGGTTCGCAACCAGGTGGTGCCTAGCGACCTTTACAAGTATAGCGATGCCGAGAAGCCTGCTTATAGCGTAACCGTAAACGGCAAGGCTGTAGAGGCTGACCTCGATGCCAACAAGGGTTATCTGCCTGTCAAGAATATCAGGAAGGGCGATGTCATCCGCATCCACTTCGATATGCCGGTTCGTACAGTAGTTGCTAATGGCAAGGTAGCAGATGATAAGGGTAAGGTTGCCGTAGAGCGTGGACCATTGGTTTATTGCGCTGAGGCTGTGGATAATCAGAACGAGCCAGTGCTCCGTGCCGTTATGGCCAAGAAGCCTGCATTCTCGCTGGTAGATAACTACAGCATCGAGAACACAGAGACCAAGGGTGCTCCAGCCTTCTCAGTAAAGGCTATCCAGACCTCTTCTCAGGTGCTTGACCAGGCTGCTGATGGCACCGTTTCTGTCAAGAACCAGAAGCTCACCCTGATTCCTTACTATGCCTGGAATCATCGTGGTGCCAACCAGATGAATGTCTGGTTCTATCAGAACTTGAATGTATTGGATAAATAATAAATAGTTTTTTAAATCAAAAAGAGGGTGCGTCATAGACTTATGATACACCCTCTCTATATTTTATTTATAGCAAGGGTGTCATATATATTGGCACCAATAAGGTCTGTCCATCTTTTTTGAAATCTTTCGTATATAATAGGTATCTTTTGTCGATTCTATCAGAGAACTTCAGACAAAACTCATCTAGCGACTTGTGACTGTTATATCCTGACGATTTCACTTCTATCGGATAAATCTTCTTGCCACGAGATAGCAAGAAATCTATCTCGTAGTTCTTGTGGCTTGTTGCATGGGGAAATGTGTAATAGAACAGTTTGTTTCCTGATGCGGTAAGCATTTGTGCAACGAGATTCTCATAGGCATATCCCATATCGCTACTCAGTTTATCGCTCAACAACTTTTCGTAAATGGTGTTCTCTGTGTAGTCTTTATCCCAAAAAGCAAGTGTGACGAATAGACCTGTGTCTCCAACAAACATTTTATAGTAGTCTTCGTCACTGTGTAATGAAAAACCGACATTGGGATCATTTGCGTGGTAGGCGAAATTGACCACCATGCTGTCTTTCATGTCTGCCAAGACTCCCATAAGGTTCTTTCTGCCTGCATCATCTAATACGCTTGCTACCTGGTATCTGGCTGAATTTTTGTTTAATTCGGAAGGGATGTTCTCGAATAACTTGGCAGCTCTTCCTGTTTTGTCAATCTTTCTAAAGTCGTCAAGATAAAGTTCTATGATTTCTCGTTTTACGGCATCTGTTTTGCTCAGATTGTTGGTGTCTAAGTACTCGTTTACGGCTTGTGGCATTCCGCCTACGAGCATATATAGACGAAGGTTGCGCATAGCTTCTCGATGCGCTGCTCCCAATGGAACTTTTGCATCGAAAAACTGCTTGAGTAGGGGAAATGTAGCAGTATCGCCCATTGCCCATCGAAATTCCTCGTAGTCCATCGGATAGAGATCCAAACGTGTCTCTTCGCTTGGAATCAAAATGTTTTCTACATTCTTTTTGATGCTGATAAGAGAGCCTGTCTCTATGTAGTCGTATCTTCCGTCTGCTACTAGGTATTTGATGGCTTGCCGGGCTTGTGGGCACATTTGTACTTCATCGAAAATGATGGCTGATTTGCGTGGCTCCAAGATTACTTGGTAGATTGATTGGAGGCGCAAAAATATGTAGTTCAAGTCCATGAGGTTGTCAAACAGCTGTTTCACTTCCTTAGATGCTTGTACGAAATCTATAAGGATATAGCTTTTGTATTCATTTTCTGCGAAAGCTTTGGCTACTGTTGACTTTCCTACACGGCGTGCTCCTTTGAGCAAGAGGGCTGTACTACCATTTCTCTCTCGCTTCCATTCGAGCATTTTGTCGTATACTTTTCTTTTAAATATTCTTTTTCTCATAACTTGCTGGTTTTGAGCGCAAAGATACATATAAGTTCCAAATTCCCCAAATGTTTTTTGTTAAAATGTTCCAAATCCCCCAAATGTTTTTTGCTAAAATGTTCCAAATCCCCCAAATGTTTGACCCATAAATAATGCTTTTTCGCACCCTCATCTTGTTAATATAGGTTAATCCCATTAAGAAAAACACTTTTTTTCCGTTTATGTTGTAGTTTTGAACAAATAAAACAAAAGAGAGCTAATGACAGAGAATGAATTCATCCATATCGTTCCGCAGTTGCGGCAGATAACCTTGCAGATCAGTCAAGGTTATGGTGTTGGCTGCGATGAGGCTGAGGATATCGCACAGGATGCGATGCTCAAGCTCTGGGCCATCAAGGATGATATTCAGTCTGCTGCTCATGCCAAAGGTTCGATGGGTTGCATCGCCAAGCATCTTTGCATCGACTTCTTTCGCAAGCGGAAGATGATTTCGATAGATGCCCAGCCTTTCGATAAGTCGCCTAGCCACTATGCGCCGCCCGATGTGGAAGTGGAAAACTCGGAGAACGAGCTGTGGCTGCAAAAACGCCTCAAGACTCTGCCCTCCAACCAATATCAGGTGCTTTATCTGCGACAGGTAGAGAAGAAAAGCTTTGAGGAAATAGCGCAAATCGTGGGCATCACCCCTGAATCTGTATCTGTCTTGCTTTCGAGGGCAAGAAAGCAGATGTTGCAGGAAATCAGAAAAAGATGTCGATAGCCCTTATATATAAATAGGTATAATCAATAAAGGAGGAAACTGGATATGAACGAAAAAGAAAAGGACATACGACTGTTGCTCGACCGATTTATGGCTGGTGAGACTTCTCTGGAAGAGGAGGCTCTGCTAGGGGAGTGGTTTCGTCAGCATCCCGATGTGAGCGATGACTTGAAGGAATATCAGCTGATGTTTGGATATTTCGATGAGGGGATGCCCCTCGACTATGAGGCAGAGAATCATGTAGAAGATGCTCATCCGAAGACTAAGGCACGAATGCGTCGCCTATGGTTGCCGATAGGTATGGCTGCATCCATCGCCCTGCTCTTTGTGATTGCCATTCCTCGGATAGGTCAACAGACAGGGCATCGGGACGATTCGAAGATGGCTCAACTCGATGGCAGAACGACTCGGGAGGATACAGATTCTGCTGTTGTTCACGAGAAGAAATCGACAAATGCCGATCTCTCCATGCCTGAAAAGATAAAAAAGTCGGGTGATTCCGTGTCTTCCAAAACGAGGAAGCACAAGCCAGGAAAATATCGTCAGCATCTGTTTGCTCCTGCTCCTCCAAAGCTTTGGATAGCTCAGAATATTGCTACCGATTCTTTGTTGGTAGAGCCGGAAAAACTTGCCGATGAGCATCTCCGGGAGATGGAGGCACAGCAGAACGAAATGTTCTTCAAACTCTATCTCGTCGATGCTCTTCAGACCCAGTCGCTCAATGCCGAAATTGCCAGTGCCTCGTTCGAAAGCGAGGAGAATGTGCATGATGAGGACTATGTGAGTGGTGACCAAGAGGTTTATTAACAAGAAACAATTAAAAAGAAGAAGAATATGAAAACAACTTTTAAATTAGCATTTGTGGCTTGCCTGATGATGCTCTCTTCGGCTTGCCATGCCCAGAAGCCTATACCGGCTATCGACCAGGCTTTTGATAAATTCGTACAGGATTTGGTGCAAGACGACCTCGTTACTTCTTCCACGATGAATACCTACAATATAGGTATGATGAAGGGATTTGAGTTCGCTATTCCTGAGAGAAAGCAGAAAATGGTGGATACCTTTCAAAAGGCTTTATTGAGCAATAGTCGCCTCGCTTATATTAGTTTTACCAAGAAAGCGGGCTCTCTCAGTCTTGAAACGAATCGGGTGGGGTATGGCAAGGATAATTCCATGACTTACGAGTTTGGTACTCACAAAGACCGCAACTATAACCTGCAGTATTTCCGTGACAGCAAAGATTCTACCATGCGATATGTTTATGCCTTGGTATGGTATCAGGGAATGGATCGTTCGGTAAAGGGCAGTGTATATAAGTTCTACTCCAAGGATCCGCAAGCTTATAAGATGTCATTATCTTATAAGATGAATACTGTTCAAGGTTTGGATTCTCTTGTTTACCTGGGCAACGTCAAGTATAACAGGAATCTGGCTCGCAGTTATGACTTGGAGATGACTCCGCCAAAGGATGCGGCTGAGTTTATGGTGCAACTCAACACGCTCCGTGCTGCCTTTAAGAATGCCAGTGATCAATACGCTTATTTGGGAAATCAGGTAACTCGACGTACCCTCCAGACGGGTGTAGCCAACAAGATAGTCAAGCTCTGTAAGGGCTATGGCAAGTTGCTGAATGCCGATGAGAAGAAATTCTGCGCCACTTCGCTGAATAAGATGAAGAAGGATACAGACGATGAGTATCTGCAGAGCCTTCTGGAACTAACTGCCAATTCTTTGAGGAAGTAATCTGTTCTGGAGGTATAAACTGAGAAAATTGTGAAACTCTCTCTCTTAAAATATCGGTTTGTAGAAACGAGGTAAGAATAAAGCCTTCTATCGTCAGATTGCCGTTGCAATCGATGATAGAAGGCTTCTTATTTAATAACTAAAAATTAATCCCATTCAGGATTCTGCTTCAAGACACCCTGTGACAAGTCGATTTCCTTCAGAGGAATAGCCCACAGGTAATCGCGGTTAGGATTGAACTTGCGAGTCTCTATCAGAATCTTCTTTCCGTCAGGATCGATGCCATAAACAGGCTTGGTAACATCCTTCTCTGTTGTCCTGTAGCTGCGGGTGTCGAAGAGATGGATTCCCTCGAATGCCAATTCCAAACGGCGCTCCAGGCGGATGGCATCGCGCATCTGATCCTTGCTGAGACCCTCTTCCAAACCAGGAAGTTTCACACGCTTGCGAACCTGGTTCACTGCATCATAAATCTTGGCATCTGGAGCAGAAAGGTTCTCATTGCGAGCCTCGGCATAAGTGAGCAGCACCTCGGCATAGCGGATGTAGATGAAGTTGGTCCAGTCGTAATTCTGGATTCCATAGTTGTCTGGATTGATGTACTTGCGCATGCAGTATCCGGTACGGGTATGGCTACCGTCACCCATATACTTATTATTAAAGGTCATCGGACCGCAGGTGGTTCCTGGCCAGAAGATAGAGTAAGCCAATCGTGGATCGCGGTTCTCGAATGGCTTGGCCGGGTTGTAGAGTGGAGACTCTGCGATAGACTTACCGTCGGTACATGGATAAGCATCCACCATATCCTGGGTAGGTGACAAAGCCTCCCAACCACCGAAGTCAACTGGTGAGAAGAACAGACCAATCACGCTACCCTCGCTACCATTCTTAGGATTCTCGACATACTCACGGTCGAAGAGAATCTCGTTGCAGGTTTCTGCTACAGGCTGGAACAGGTCGCCGTAGTTAGGGTACAGACCAAACTTGCCAGTCTGCATCACCTGCTCGGCAGCAGCTTCAGCCACATCATACTTGTGGTTGTAGAAAGCCATACGGGCTTTCAGGGCGTAGCAAGCACCGGCACTAGCCTTACCATGGTCGGCAGCAGTACGGATTTCCGGCAGGTTAGGAGCCGCCTTATCCAGGAGCTTCACAACATATTCGTAGGTCTCTTCAGCAGAACTGCGTGCTGGAAGTGGCTCGTTCAACTGCAGCGGATGATCCAGGATAGGCACGCCGCCCATATACTTCCACAGGTTGTGGTAAGCGAAAGCCTCGAGGAACTGCACCTCGGCAGTAAGCTGTGCCTTTGCCTTCTCGTTCATGGAAACTTCTCCGATGTGCTCGTAGAATATCTGGCAGCGGCGGATGGTCTCGTAAGCTGCCTGCCAGAGCTGCAGGAAGTGAGGGTTGCTCGATACGGCTGTACCGGCTGACAAGACTCCCTGCTCAGCACCTACGTGAACCGGGATGGCATTGTCGGTATAGCAGTCGGTCATGATCGTATGATTCTCCGGCTCTATCAGATAGAGGTAGATACCTGCTGCATATTTGGTTGCATCATCCGCAGTCTTCCAGAAAGATACGTCAGACAGCTGGTCTTTTGGGTTCCTCTCCAGGAAGCTATCGTTGCAAGAACTCAATCCCAGACCGCAGGCAAGGATCAGTCCACTCAAAAAATGATATTTCAATTTCATAATCTACTCGTTTTTAAAAGGTTACATTAACTCCGAATGAATAATTTCTTGTAAGAGGATAGTAGTTGCCTGATACTGCCTCTGGATCTACGCCGTCGAAGCTGGTGATGGTAAACAGGTTGTCGATACTACTGTATATTCTCAATCGGCTAATGCCATATTTAGATGTCAGCTGCTTAGGAAGGGTATAACCCACCTGCAGGTTTCTCAACTTGGCATAAGATGCATCCTGAACCCAGAAGCTGGAAGTTACTCGGTTCTGAGAATCCTTCATTGACAAGCGTGGGTAAGCGGCATTCGGATTAGGATTGCTCTCGGTCCAGCGGTTCATGTGAATATCGGTCACCTTACCGCCATTGTAGAATGCATATCTGATTTCTGGCACTGGCATACCCTTTACGTCGGCTGCACCCTGGAGCAAGGCACTCATATCGAAGTCCTTGTACTGAACAGAGAAGTTCAGACCGAAGTTGATCTTTGGGAAGTAAGAACCCAATACCTTACGGTCGCGGCTATCTACTGAGCCGGAATTGTCCAGGTCACGATACTTCAAATCACCAGGCTTTGGAGCTCCGGTAGCCTGAGAAACATGATTCTTCACGTCGGCTTCATCCTTGAAGATGCCGTCGCATACGTAGCCATAGTAAGCCCACAATGGGTCGCCTACCGACTGTCCTGGAGTGTCACCACCCTTCAGGTCGAGGATCTTGGTAGATACACGGCTGAAGTTGGCGCCTACATTGTAAGTCCAGTCACCGATGCGGTTGTTATGACCCACCTGCACCTCGAAACCGGAGTTGCGAACCTTTCCGGCATTCTGCATAGGAGCACCTACACCCAAGGTATAAGGGATAGGAAGCTTCAGGAGGATGTCTCGGGTTTCCTTATGGAAATAGTCGAAGCCGAAAGTGAGCTTGTTGCCCAGGAAGGTAGCGTCGATACCGAAGTCATACTGGCTGGTCTTCTCCCAGGTCAAGTCTCTGTTAGCCAGCGTGCTGGAGATGGAAATACCTGGATACCGGGTGTTGCCGAAGCTGTAGTCGTAACCATACTCGTAGGTGGCCTGGTAAGGATAGTTAGAGCTTACGGTGTCCTGGTTACCCAAGAGACCCCATGAACCGCGGAGCTTCAGGTTATCTACCCAAGAAACATTAAACCAGGATTCTTCTGAGATTCTCCATCCTACAGAGAATGATGGGAAGGCACCGAAGCGCTTGTTCTTTGGGAAACGGGAAGTTCCGTCATAGCGCAGGTTTGCCTCGAACAGGTAACGGTCATCGTATGAATAGTTCAGACGGCCGAATACGGAACGCAGAGAGTATTCTGTCTCTGTACCGTAAGTGGTCTGAGTGGTCACTTCACCGGCATTGATCTGGTCGAGTGTATTTGAGTTAGGCAGGTTCTTTCGTGATGCCTGCAGATAGCGCATTTGGTTGTAAATCTGAGAGTAACCCAGCAATGCGCCTACGGTATGCTTACCGAAGGTCTTGTTGTAATCCAGGTACGCCTGGAGGTTCAGTTCCACCTTCTTGGCATCATACTCTGTCAGCTGGTTCTGGGTTGTCTTGACAGGAGTATCTGAATCTGCGGTGTAGAAACTCTGGGTATATAAATGGGTAGGATTATCCAGCAGGTTGAATGTGGTGGCAGCAATACCACGCAACTTCAATCCGTCGATGATGTCGAGATCCATTCCCAGGCTACCCTGGAAGTTGTTGTTGATCTGCTTGCTGGTTCCGCCGTTTCGGGCAGATGCAACAGAGTTATGCTCGTTCTTGAACAGGGCGTAGTTGCCGTTCTTGAACTGGATAGGAGTAACCGGAGTCTCGCGGAATGCGTAGTGCATCAGGTTGTCGATGCCTTCTGCAGGAGCAGTCATCACGCTGCGATATACTGCCATGTTGGTAGTAACCTTCAGTCGCTTGTTGATGTAAGCCTCCAGGTTGGCACGTACATTGAACTTGTTATAGTTGGTGTTCTCAATCAAACCATCCTTGTCGTGGTAGTTGAAAGCCAGAGAGTAGGTAATCTTGTCGCTACCGCCCTTGATGCTCAGGTGATGGTTGTGGAAGAGTCCGTTCTCGCTCAGCAAGGTACCCAACCAGTCGGAGTTGGCATAATGATCCGGGTCAGAACCATCCTTGAATTTCTTCAGGGCATCCTGACTGTAAGGCTCGTTCAATCCGTCGTTTCTGTATGCTTCGTTCATCAGGGTAGCATAGTCGTATGAATCGAGGAACTTAGGCATTCGGGTTGCACTCTGCCAACCTACGTATCCGTCGTAGGAAACGATGGCTCTGCCACGTGAACCCTTCTTGGTGGTAATCAGAATCACACCATTTGCTGCACGCACACCGTAGATGGCAGAAGCCGCAGCATCCTTCAGGATAGAGATGTTCTCGATATCGTTAGGATCCACGCTGCTCATGGTAGATTCCACACCGTCGATGACAACCATTGCACTGGCATTACCCATGGTTCCGAGACCACGTACACGCAGCAGACCGCCGTCAGCACCCGGCTGACCGCTGTTCTGGATAACGGTAACACCCGGCATCTGACCAGCCAGCATGTTGGTTACGTTAGCGCTGGTACGGTTGACCAGCTTATCTGATGAAATGGTGGCAATGGCACCTGTCAGGTTTACCTTCTTCTGGGTACCATAACCTACAACTACGATTTCATCGATAGCTTCGGTATCTTCCTTCAATTCGATGTTGTACTCGTTGGTAGAGCCTACGGTTACGAGGATGTCTTTGAAACCGATATAGGAAATCTTGAGTTTTACACCCGGACGTGCATTCAGAGTGAAATGACCGTCCAGATCGGTGATGGCAGCATTGGTTGTACCCACTTCGAGCACGGTTGCACCAATTACAGGCACACCATGGCTATCGGTTACGGTACCCGAAATCTGCTTGCCTTTCTGCTGGGTAGCCTGTTCTGTTGCATTAGATGCATTTGAAGGCAAAGGAAAAGCGATTCCACCCAAAAAGATCATACACGCACACAGAGAATAGCTTCTGAGAAGCCTTAAATTCTCCTTCTGTTTTTTCTTCTCGTTCTTCATATCATAAAGTTTAGAGTTTTTAGAGCCCCTTTTTATTAGGACTGCAAAATTGTTATATTATAGATAGGTAAAATTTGAACCAGTGAGGGCTGATCATACCAAGTCGTTTAGAGATGTAGGTCTGTCCTTCGTGGTTTTTAATTTTGTTTAAGTGGGGGCAAATATACACAAAACTTTCGTTCTTTTTGCATTTTTATGTAGAAAATGTCTTTGAACAGGCTACATTTAACGTTTTGTAACATCAAATGTCATGGAAACCCACCGCGAATCAGCATCCGCAGTGTTGTCGCTCATTAAAACTTATATATAGGCAAAACCTTGACCTTATATCCATTTTTCTCAATTACTCTTTCCTCATTCATCGTAACAATAGTCAAATTAGAGCATTTGAGTTCCCCCGCACATTCTATGATGCTATCTACCTCTCTCTTGAGTGTTCGTTCGGAAGAGAGATCATAACATACTTGTATAAGACTTTCTACATGAGCACCCTGCCTTGTAACAAAATCAGTCTCCTTGTCATTACGGGAGCGATAATAGAAAAGTGATGTCTCTGCATGATATCCTCTGCGAACCAACTCTATAAAAACCTGATTCTCCAATAGTCTGCCTAAGTTCTCACTCACATTAAAAGCCTTGGCTTCTACAAAACCATTGTCAACTACATAAACTTTCTGTGGAGCTTTCTTCATCACTTTCAACTTGTTGTTGTAACGTGGCAGATAATACAAGAGATAGGGTTCTCTTAAATATCCCATAAACTTCTTGGTGGTTGCTACGCTTGAAAATCCCAGCGCTTCTGCCAGTTCGTTGGCACTGAAAGGATTGCAGAAGTTAGAAACCAGATACATGGCCAGGTTGTTCAAATCCTCCACATTGCGTACTTTATGGCGCTTGGCAATGTCTTTCCAAATGATGGAATCAAAGAGTGTGGAGAGATAGTTTTGGGTCAGACTTCTTGCTGCTACTGTCTCTGGATAGCCACCATGGTGCAGATAGTCTGCTATAAGCGAGAGGTCTGATGCGCTATCTTTCATTTCCGATACTTCCGAAAGATTCCTGTGATTCCAGATAAAGAATTCAGAAAGACTGAAAGGCAGCATCTCTATCTGGATATATCTGCCTGTGAGTAATGTTGCCATTTCGCTACTTAGCAATTTGGCGTTGCTTCCCGTAATAACCATGTTGATTCCCATGCGGTAAAGCTTGGAGACCCATAAATCCCAACCATCCAGATTTTGAACCTCATCAAGCAGAAGATACTCAAAGTCGGGATAAACGGCACGTAGTGTTTCCCAAACCAAATCATCGTCCCATGCACTCAGGAGTTTGCCGTCGTCAAAATTCAGATAGGCAAAGTTCCTGCTTTTCAGCATCAGTAAAGCCTCTGTCGATTTTCCTGTTCTTCTAGGACCCGTTATCAACTTGATTTGCTTACTTGCCAACAGTTCATCCACATCATATTGGGTATGACGTGTAAGGTAAGGACGGGAAAGCAGAATATCCCGTTCCTTTTTCTGGTTATTGATAATTGTTCTCATTTCTCTTCTGATGAATTGATTAAACCGAGGCAAAGATACAAAAAAATATTCAATATATCATTTGTATTGAATAAAAAAGTACTGATTTTATTCAATACGATGGATAAAATGAATAAAATCAGTACTATCTTCTTCTAATGGAAATAGTATTTACTGCACGATCAATATGTTTTTGTCATTAGGGGAAATCTTCGTTCAAAAGTGCTGAATGTGTGTTCAACGTCGTTGAATGTACGTTCAAAGCTTTTGAACGGCGGTTCAATGTCGCTGAACGGAGATTTTCCCTAATAACAATTACTTTTTCCTCTAGGCTTTTGGAGTTTTTAGATACGGAATAAGTCATCCATAGTGAAGACTCGGAGCGTTATAGTAATGGAACCATATCTTACACGAAAACGAGCTTATTGTTTTGTGAAATTTACACGAAAACAAGATTATCTCGGCTGAAAAGATACTAAAAATATCGTTTCGCGCAAAATAATGAATCACTATTTTGCGCGAAATGGGGTAAAAAAGCCGTTTCGCGCAGAATAGTGACAGGGAGATTGTATTGATTAGTCGTGGAAATGTGCGGAAAAACAATGGATTTCCACGACTAATCATGCTAATTGACGTTTTTCTGTTTCTCAGCATACTCCTTCGGGAAGATGCCGAACTCCTTCTTGAAGCATTTCGAGAAATACTTCGGAGTGTTGAAGCCCACCTGGGTTGCCACATCGCTGATCAGAATGTTAGGGTTCGACTGGATGATGCGCTGAGATTCCTTCAGGCGGATGCTGGTGATGAAGGCAATGACCGTTTGCCCTGTTGTGGCTTTCACCTTATTATATAGGGTGGATTCGCTCATCGCCATATCCTTGGCGAATGCCTCGCGGTTGTAATCGCCATCTGCAAGATGTTGCATCACTACCTCTGTGGCACGAGTGATGAATGCCTGATCTGGGTTGCTCAAATGTAACGCAGTCTGTGTTTCGCTCTCCGTGTTGGTTTGGAGCGAAACTTCTGCCTGAATCTTCTCTATCATCTTCTTGCGGTTGGCAAGCAGGGCATTGATGCGGACTTCCAGTTCATCAAACTTGAATGGTTTGGTGATGTAGGCATCTGCTCCTACGGCATAAGCCTCGGTCTTGTCCTCTTCCTTGTTCTTGGCAGTGAGCAGGATGATTGGCAACTGCCAGAAACTCTTGTCAGACTTCAGCTGCTTGGTCAGTTCGATACCATCCATGATTGGCATCATCACATCGCTCACCACGAGGTCGAGTTTCTCCTTCATGATGATGTTCATTGCCTGCTTTCCGTTCTTTGCCGTAAACACATGATAGTTCTTGCTCAGTACCTGCAGCATCAGGGCTAACAATTCCTCGTTGTCCTCAACCACCAGAATCTTGCTTGCATTCTTTCTGATAAAGATGCTCTGGCGGACAGGTGCCAGCTTAGGTTTGTCTTCAGAAGCAGCTTGGGATTCCTGCTCCGTTTTCTGGCTTGCCTGTCTGATGGCTTCCTGATTTACTGCATTTGTTTTTTCAGAATTGTCTATTTCATCTGGTGCATAGGCACTCTTTCTGATAGGCAGGGTAATGGTGAAGGTAGTGCCTTCGCCTTCCTGACTCTCACATTGGATGTTGCCATGATGCAGTTTCACCAGGTCGTGGGTCAGCGACAGTCCGATACCGGTTCCCGGCATGTTCTGCTTGCGGTAGTCGCCATCGAAGAAACGGGTGTAGAGATGCTTCATCTTCTCCTTCGACATACCGATGCCATTATCGGCAATCGTGATGACCGCCTGCTCCTTGCTGAGGCTGAGCGATACATCAATCTTGCCTCCCACTTTATTATATTTGATGGCATTGGAGAGCAGGTTGTAGATAATCTTATCCATCTTGTCGGCATCAAACCATGCCATGCCTTCTGCCTTCGGCTTCTCCAGAGATAGCGTAACTTTCTGATGTTCAGCCATCGGACGGATATTCTCGCAGGCTTCTTCGATGAACGAAATCAGATTTCGGCGGCTCACGAGCAGATGCAGTTGTCCTGCCTGCGACTTTCTCACTTCCAGGATCTGTCGCAGGAGTCGGGTGGTGCGGTTGATGTTGTTGTCCATCACCAGATAATCTTCCTCATACTGTGGTGCTCTTTCCTTGAGCTTGTAGATGGTGGCAGAGATGACGGTGAGCGGGGTGAGCAGCTCGTGGGTGATATTGGTAAGTATAACACCCATCTGCAGGCTGTTTCTGGTCTTCACCCGCTCCTTATACCATCTGGCAGCAGCAAAGATGCCGCCTATCAGCATCAGGATATAGAACATGAAGGCTATTCTGGAGGCATACCATGGCGGCAGCACCTTGATGGTGATGGTGTATGGCAGTTCCTGCCACTGACCATAGCTGTCGGTGCCCTTCAGACGCAATCTGTAGGTTCCTGCGCTTAGGTTCTGGAAGGTGGCTTTGTGAACATCAGGCTTGCAGTATTGCCAGTCTTCATCATAACCTTCCAGCTGGTAGGCATAGACATTCTTGCTGGCATTGCCGTAAGTGAGGAGTGCAAACTCGATATCAAACTTCTTCACCTTTGCCGGTATGGTAATCTCCTGGGTATAGTGAGGCATTTCTTTCGAAATGTCACTTTTGAGAACAGAGTCCAGCATGGCAAATGGCACGTCGTCTATCAGCAGGTCGGTAATGATGAGTTTGCTGTTCTTCTTGTGATGCTTCATTCCCATAAGAGGAGATGGAGTGAAGGAGAAGAAGCCTGTTCTTCCGCCGAAGAAGATTTCCTTGCCAAACTGATAACTGGCATCCGCCGAAAAATGGACTTCTCCCAAACCGTCTTCCCGGGTAAAGTAAGTGATGTTGCGCAAGTCTTCCGCATCCTGACTTTTCCAGGTAATATAAGCCAGAGACTTGTTGAGCGCTACCCAGATATTGCCGAAAGCATCGCCTTCTATGGAGAAGGTCTGGTCATCCGGAAGATGAATCTTTCGGTTCTGGTATTCAAAACGGTCTTCCACCTTATTATATAGGAAGAGTCCGCCACTGTTTGATATCGCCCAGAGTCTGCCCAGCTTGTCCTCCATACATTTCTGGGCATCATTGATGGCAAACAGCTGGTTTTTAAAGCTGTATTGCTTGTATTTCAGCGATCGGATGTTCTTGGGATTTCCCGAAATGCGGATGATGCCTTCATTATCGGTAGAGACCCAGATGTTGCCCTGCCTATCCTGGCAGATGTTACGGATGTCACAGCTGCTGAAGTCGTTTTTACCTTCTTTCATGGTTAGGAAGTAGCCTGTATTGTCTGGATACACGATACTCATACCATTGCGGCTTCCTATCCACATGGTTTTATCCTTCGATTCGAAAACAGCATTGACAAAGTCTTCTTGGATGTATTTGGTATTGCTGCGATTCAGTTCGAAGGCATTTCCCTCCTTTGGCTTGACTACGACACCATAGTTGTTGACCGCAAACCAGATTTCCCCATTGCTTCTTTTGGCAATGCTGGTGATACTCGTGGTTAGCGTATAGTCGTGCAAACTGCCAAAACCTGGAATTTCACTATTATAATAGGTGGCACCGGTGTATCTGTTGTAGAGCGCTACTCCGTATGGGTTGAGTCCCAGCCAGAACCATGCTCCATCGGTGGTTAGTATGGCATTCACGTAGTTGATGGTAGGGGCATTCTGAAGATTTCTCAGATGCCACTGTCTGAAGAGTGAGGGGGGGGTGGTAATCTGCAAGACTCCATCATTCTGCGTACAGAGCCAGATATTTCCCGCTCCATCCGTGCTGATGTCATTGCAGTAGATGAGAGGGTTGCCGCCAATTTTAGTATATTTGCTCCAGCCTGCTTGTGGCTGATTTTCATCTAAATAGCAGATACCTTCTCTGGTACATGCCCATAGAGTATTGGAGGTAGGGTCTTCTACGAATTTATAGAAGATGTCGAAGTTGTTGGTGGCGTATGGATATTGATGATACTGCGGATTCTTCAGATTGTCCGGATTGCTGATGCACAACACTCCGTACCCCCAGGTTCCTACCCAGAGGCGATGGTTTCTGTCGAAAAAGAGCGAGTAGGCTGAATTCATGTCATTCAGCTTCGGATAGCTTCGGAATACGTTGCTGCCACGTTTCAGACGCATCAGTCCGGAAGACCAGGTACCGATGAGAAGGTCGCCGTTTTTGTCTTCAGCTACACATTTTACGCTGAAAGAATTGAGGCGCTGTTTCTTTCCGTTTTCATCGATGCGCCAGGCATTCCTGGAAGTATAGGTATAGAAGGATTCATTTTCCGGATTAAAATAAGATAATCCTCCATCTGTACCAACCCAGAGTGTACCATCTCTCGAAACATAGAGATGGTAGATGATTCTCTGATCTTCGCTTGGCAGGAAATAGGTCTTGAAAACGCCAGTCTTCCGGTTTATCTTTACCAGGCCGTTTCGGGTTCCCAGCCAGAGATTGTGCTCGTGGTCTTCTGCCATGGAACGGATGTCGTTGTTGGGAAGAATACCTGGAGAAAGTGCATTCGATTTGTACGATTTCACGGTATAGCCATCGTATGATTTGAGTCCGGAATTGGTTCCTACCCACATCATTCCTTCGCTATCCAGCATCATACAGTAGCTTTCAGACGCTGGCGAAATGTTAAAAGATGCAATGCTGCGGTATGGAAATGTTTCCGCTTTAGCAATGATGCAGCACACAAAAGTCAGTATCAAATATATTGTTCTCATCTCGATTATTAGTATTTCTTTGTATTTTGGGTACAAAATTACTACTTTTTCCCGAATTTTTCCCTTATTTTAGCGAAATTTTCCCTAATATATGATAAAAAAGTCCGAATTTTGCAATTGTGAAGCAATAAAAGTTGCCTTGGCGAGAGCGAAGGCGGCACTTTACATTTTTTACATAAATTGTATAATATAAACTAACAAATTTAAAATACAACTTAAAATGGAAAATCTCAAGCTAATAACATCGTCTAGAAGATTGATGGCTTTGGCAGCTTTGGCAACTGGCGTTGCTTTGCCTCCACAATCTATCATGGCAGCTTCTACAGCTCAGGTTGTTCAGCAGTCGGGTGTCGTTAAAGGTCAGGTTCTTGATCCTTCTGGTGAGCCGGTAATCGGTGCTACCGTAAAGGTTAAGGGTTCCAAGACGGGTACTGTTACCGATATTGATGGTAACTTCTCGCTCAGTGCTGCTCCAGGTGCTATGGTCGAAGTGTCTTATATAGGTTATAAGACCATGACGGTAAAAGCTGGTAATGGTCCGTTGAACGTTACTTTGGAAGACGACAATCAAGCTTTGAGTGAAGTAGTTGTCGTAGGTTTCGGTACTCAGAAGAAGGTAAACCTCACTGGTGCTGTCTCTGTAATCGACAGCAAGGAGATTGCTTCCCGTCCTGTTGCCAATGCTACCCAGGCATTGCAGGGTCTGGTTCCTGGTTTGCAGATTTCCAGCTCATCTGGTTCTATGGATGCTACTCCTAATGTAAATGTACGTGGTACTACTACCATTGGTGAGGGTTCCAAGGGTACTCCATTGATCTTGATTGATGGTTCTGAGGGTGATTTGAATACCATCAACCCACAGGATATCGAAAGTGTATCTGTATTGAAGGATGCTGCTGCATCTTCTATCTATGGTTCCCGTGCACCTTTCGGTGTAATCTTGGTTACTACCAAGAAAGGTAAGTCGGGTAAGGTTACAGTCAACTATAATAACAGCTTCCGTTTCAGCGGAATGATTCGTGGCAAGCACATGATGAACTCTGTTGACTATGCAGCATGGGTAAACGATGCTCATACCAATGGTGGTAGTGGTGTGTTCTTCGATCAGGAGCGTATGAATAAAATCGTGGCTTATCACAATGCCACTCCTGTAGGTCCTGGTACCCGAAAGGATGCCAATGGTAACCTGCTCTACGGTATCGATTCCAGCAACGGCACAACATGGAATGATGGCTACGGCTATGGTGTAGATGACGTTGATTGGTATGATGCCTTGTATAAGAGCACAGCCTTCTCTCAGGAGCATAACGCAAGTGTGAGCGGCGGTAATGATAAGTTTAATTTCTATGCTTCTTTCAACTACCTGCACAATGGCGGTTTCATGAAGCTGGATAAGGATAAGAACGACCGTTACAATACGGCAGCTAAGATTGGTGCGCAGATTACCGATTGGCTGCACCTGGATTACTCTACCCGCTGGACCCGTACCGATTTCCAGCGCCCTGCTAATTTGACCAACAGTCTGTATCAGGACTTGGCACGTCATGGTTGGCCAGTATTGCCTTTGCAGGATCGCAACGGTTACTATTATTCTGCACCTTCTCCTGCCCTCGGTCTGGCTACAGCAGGTAAGGATACCAAGGAGCGTGACATTCTGAACCAGCAGGTGAACCTGTTGATTGAGCCTATCAAGAACTGGAGAACTCATATCGACTTCACCTATCGTTCAGAGAATACTGCACGCCACTGGGACAAGAAGATGCTCTACAACCATGATGTTGCCGGCAATCCTATCGTTTACGACAAGGGTTCCAATGTTCATGAGGATGAATATAAGGAGAACTACTATAACTTCCAGGCTTATACCGAGTACAACTTCTCTCTGGCTAAGAAGCATAACTTCCACGTAATGGGTGGTTTCCAGGCAGAGCAGTTGAGAAAGACCGAATTCGGTCTGCAGCGTAATGGTATCTTGGATGAGTCTCGTCTGGAGGTGGATCTGACCAATGGCTTGAGCTACGAAGGCAAGGAAATCGTTCCTTCCGTGAATGGCGGACGCAACCAGTGGCAGACAGCCGGCTTCTTCGGCCGCTTGAACTACAACTATGACGAGAAGTATCTTTTCGAGTTCAATATCCGTCATGACGGTACATCCAAGTTCCGCAGAAACAATATGTGGAAGACCTTCCCATCCTTCTCTTTGGGTTGGAACATCGCTCACGAGAACTTCTGGAAGCCATTGGAGAATACTGTAAATACCTTGAAGCTCCGTGCATCTTACGGTTCTTTGGGTAACCAGAATATTGATAACTGGTATCAGACCTATTCTACAGTAGCTTATAATTCTGTCGCAGGTGCCTGGCTTCAGGGTGGTAAGAAGACCAACATTACTGCAGCTCCAGGTCTGGTTTCTGCAGCCTTGGGTTGGGAAAAGGTAGAAAGCTATGATGTCGGTCTCGACTGGGGTGCTTTCAACAACCGCCTAACCGGTTCCTTCGATTACTATGTACGTAATACCAAGGACATGGTAGGTCCTGCTCCTGAGTTGCCTGCACTTTTGGGAACTGCTGTTCCTAAGACCAACAATACTGACCTCCGTACCACTGGTTGGGAGTTGCAGATTGGCTGGCGCGATCATCTGGAGAATGGCTTGAACTATGGTGTAACATTCAATGTTTCAGATGCTCAGGCTAAGGTAACCCGTTATCCAAACAACCCTACCGGTTCCTTGTCTAGCTATATCGAGAACCGCAAGGTAGGCGAAATCTGGGGTTATGAAACCATCGGAATTGCCAAGACTAATGATGAGATGAACCAGCATCTGGCTACCTTGCCAAATGGTGGACAGAGCCAGCTTGGCGACAAGTGGGCTGCTGGTGATATCATGTACAAGGACCTGGATGGCGACGGCAAGATCTCTAATGGAAGCAATACATTGGCAGACCATGGTGACTTGAAGGTTATCGGCAACAAAACTCCTCGTTATCTCTTCGGTCTTGATCTCACTGCCAGCTGGAAGGGGTTCGACTTCCGTGCATTCATGCAGGGTGTCATGAAGCGTGATTATTCTGATGCGAAAGAATTTCTGTTTGGAGCTACCGACTCTGGTGTATGGTGGGCTGCAGGTATTACCGGCGTTCAGGACTACTTCCGCGATTCAGAAACCTGGTCTGTCAAGAATGGCTACGAATCAGAGAATCTGAATGCCTATCTGCCACGTCCGCAGTACAGCGGGAAGAACATCCAACCCCAGACACGCTATTTGCTCAATGCAGCTTATTTGCGTATGAAGAACCTTCAGATTGGCTATACCCTGCCACAGAGCTTGGTTTCAAAGGCAGGTTTGGGCAATGTCCGCTTCTTCGTTTCAGCAGAGAATTTGTTCACTATCACCGATCTTCCAAGTCAGTTCGACCCAGAGACCATCGATACCGATTATGGTAATGGTTATCCTCTCTCTCGCACTTTCTCTTTCGGTGTTAACGTTACATTATAATTAAAAGGAGATATTAATATGAAATTCAAACATATAGCACTTATGTCATTGGCACTTGCTGCATCCTTCTCTTCTTGTAGTGATTATCTGGAGCAGGAGCCACCATCAAGCTTACCTTCTGATGGATTCTTTACTTCAGAGGCAAAGGTGAAAGCTGCTGCCGATCAGTTCTATGGTGATGTCATGCCAGGGCACGCCAACTGGAGCTATGGTCTCTATGCCGGAGATGTGAATACCGACAACCAGATCAACTGGAATGGTGATGGCAAGTTTGCCACAGGACTTTGGAAAACAGCCAATGATAACGGCAACTGGTCTTGGAATAATATCCGCAACATCAACTATCAGCTCAATTCTATCCTCGAGGCTCAGAAGGCTGGTAAGATTTCAGGTAGTGAGGCTATCATCAACCAGTATATCGGTGAGATCTACTTCATGAGAGCATATTGCTACTTCGATATGTTGCAGAAGTGGGGCGACCTTCCTATTGTAACCGAGGCATTCCCTGACAATGAGGAAATTCTGGTGGCTGCCAACAAGCGTCAGCCTTGCAACGAGGTGGCTCGTTTCATCATGGAAGACCTGGACAAGGCTATCTCGCTGATGCAGGATGGTTTTGACAAGAACCATACCCGTATCTCTCCAGATGCAGCCCGCCTGTTCAAGAGCCGTGTAGCTCTCTACGAGGGTTCTTGGCTGACTTATTTTGCCGGCACAGCTTTCGTTCCTAACGGCGAGGGATGGCCAGGCAAGGCTAAGGAGTATAATGCCAACTATCAGTATCCTACAGGTTCTGTTGATGCTGAGGCTAAGTATTTCCTGCAGGAGAGTGCCAAGGCTGCCGAAATGGTAGCTGACAAGTATAAGGATCAGTTGATGGTGAACACCGGTACTATTCCTCAGAAGGAAGGTGATCCTCAGAACCCTTACTTCAATATCTGGGGTACTACAGATATGTCGGGTACACCTGAGGTTATCCTTTGGCGCCAGTATAGCAAGGAGTTGGGTGTAGTCAATAATGTGGAGGTTGGTGTCCAGCATGGAGACTTTGGTGTAGGTCTTACCCGCTCTATGGTAGAGGGCTATGTGATGAAGGATGGTAAGCCTATCTATAATTCAGCCTATACCTATAGCGACCAGACTATCGCCGATGTAGCTACCAATCGTGACCCTCGTCTCACCATCTTCCTGAAGGTTCCTGGACAGAAGAATGTATTCAAGAATATGTCTGCTTCAGAGGATCACTATGTCATCGACGAGCCATATCCAACCATTACCACACGTAATGCCGAGAATGACTATTCTACAGGTTATGCCATCCGTAAGGGTGGTACCTTTGATAAGGCTAATACAGGTAATGGTAACTGCTACAATGCAGCTGAAATCTTCCGTGCTACCGAGGCGCTGCTGAACTACATGGAGGCTGAGTATATGTTGACCAACAGTCTTTCTGGCAAGGTTCTGGAGTATTGGAAGGATGTACGTAAGGCTGCCGGCTTCACAGGTGATGCTGTTAACCCACAGGTTACCATCGATGCTACTGAGATGAGCAAGGAAACTGCCGACTGGGGTTCTTACTCTGCAGGCAAGCAGTTGACCGATAAGATTCTCTACAATATCCGTCGTGAGCGTCGTTGCGAGTTGATTTCAGAAGGTCTTCGTGGTATGGATTTGCAGCGTTGGCGTTCATACGATCAGTTGATGACAACTCCTGCTCACATGGAGGGTATTCATCTCTGGAATACTCCAATGCAGAGCTGGTATAACAACCTGAATGCCGATGGTTCTTCTAATGCCAACGTATCAAGCTCTTCTCTGAGCGAGTACTATCGTCCATTGGAGGTGAACATGACAGCTACCAACAGCTACAAGGATGGTTTCACCTGGCACATGGCTCACTATCTGCAGCCACTTCCTATCAAGCAGTTCCTGCTTACAGCAAGTGATTATTCTTCTGTAGAGAAGAGTCCATTGTATCAGAACCCATATTGGCCAACATCAGCAGGTCAGTCAGCAGAGAAGTAATCTTCTAGACTAAATAAGTATTCTAATAAATAAAGGCTCAGATGAAATTGTCCATTGATGGATAATCTCTTCTGAGCCTTAATACAAATTCAGAGCATATATAAAAAGATAGGAATTCGAAAAGGAGATAATTAGGTACTGTTAAGCGGGGTTAAAAACGTTAATAAATAAATATAAGTTTTGGGGGCTCTGATTTTTTATATAAATTTGTGTCTAAAAAATAACAAAAACGATGAATAAACAAGTAATAATTAACAATCTAAACACGTCAAAAAAGAATTGTGTTATTGTGTCAGTTGGCGATGGAAGCTTGCATCGTCAATTGTGCTATGATACTGCTAATTTTGATTTGCATTTGCTTGTTTATGACGATACTTATAATAAGTATCTTGGGGATTCAAAGTTTGTATGTAAACTGAAAGGTTACAAAATGGATATGTCTTTTCAATATTTTCAAATGCACCCTCAGTTTATAGAACAGTATGATTATTTCCTGTTGTTGGATGATGATATTCAAATCTCAGTAGATTCGGTCAATAAGTTATTTGAATTGATGAAGGAATACAGGCTTAAAATCGCTCAACCTTCATTGAGTAATTCTTATTATACGTATGAACATACATTGCACAATCCAATGTGTACAATACGATATACTAATTTTGTCGAAATGATGATGCCTTGCTTTTCACGTGAAGCTCTTATGGCAGTGATGGGTACATTTGAAGATCATGTGCGTTGGTGTGGTATAGAGTATCATTGGCCTTTATTGATAAATAGCAATAAAAGAGATATAGCCATTGTTGATTCTGTCCAGGCAGTTCATACCCGTCCTGTACAGACTATAACAAACGAGAATTATCAAATTATGCTAGAATATTTACAAAAAAACAAGCTTAAAAAAGAAATTGCTATATATATGGAATGTACTTGTTCCGATACAGATTATGAGGATTATAAGAAATTGAGGAAAAGAGTAGATGACATAATAGTAGAGCTTACAAATGGAAAACTATATAGGATGTTGACTTCCGAGTTGGTTCCTGTAGTATGTTTTTTCTGTTTATATTCTATGGTTTCAGAAAAGAGAATATATTTGGATATGGCAAAAAGAGCTGTTGATGAAATATATTTCAAGCATCGTGCTGATATTGAATCTTCAGTAACGGAACAGGAAATTCGAAAATTATCAGTTTTTGTCGATTATTTACGGCAGTATGATATTTCTCTGTGTGAAATTATGAAGTTTCTGCCAGAAGTTGATAAACGGGCTACTAGCTTTGCTGACGTATTAGCTATACTCAATATCAATGATGATTATGTAGATACAGATGTAATGGATTCTGTAAAAAAGGGGGGTAAAATTTGTTTGGAACTCTTGACGGAAGAAAAGTATAAATATAAGTTTTTTTAGTATTAATCTTTTAAATTTTGGAATTATGCAGATAATTAAGAAAATCAAACCTGCGAATGTAGTTGATAAGGATTCTATGTTTCATATCCTTGGTGGCAATAACTCTAATTCGTCTGGTAGCTGTACTTGTCAGGGCAGCGGTGATAACATTAATGGAGCTTACAAGTGTCATTGTGTTAACTAATGAAAGTTAGTAAGTATAATATTTACGTAGAAAAAGAAGACCGCAAATTTGTTTATAACCAGTTGCGGTCTTCTTTACTCGAAATAGACGAAGAACTATTTCGACGACTGTCTGTGCCAGATTCTGAAGTGGATACTTTGGATGATGAAATCTTGGAGGAGTTGCATGCCAATGGTGTGGTCTGTGACACCAATCTAAATGAGGAAAATATAATTTTAGCAAATTGTAAGATTCGTCGTTTCTCCAACGATATGGCAAGGGTGACGATTCTTCCAACGCTGGATTGCAACTTTCATTGTTGGTATTGTTACGAAAACCACCATGATGGTTTTATGACTTCCGAAGATGTAGCGAAAGTCCTTGAATTTTGCAGGAAAACCATAATAGACGGAAAAATTAAACACTTTCAGTTAGATTGGTTTGGCGGTGAACCCCTGATGTATTTTCAAGAGGTGGTCTATCCGATTTCAAAAAAAGTACAAGAAATCTGTGCCAATAATAATGTGGCTTTTCGGAATACCATTACAACAAATGGTTATTTAGTAAATTCTTCCATGATAGAGAAACTAAAGGAGATTCAGCTAACATCATTTCAGATTACCTTGGATGGAGGAAAACGTTTCCATAACAAGACTCGTTTCTCAAAAGATGTTCATAATTCTTACGAGGTTATAACTTCTAATATCATAGCCTTATGTAGGGCGATTCCCAATATAGACATGACGGTTAGAATTAATTATACCCCAAAGAATATGGAGTCTATAGATGAAATAGTGAACGTATTTCCTTTGGATATACGAAATAAAATAACCGTCATGCCTCAGCTTGTCTGGCAATTTAAAGATGACCGTAATATGCAGGGTGACGATATAACTCGAAAAATGGAGCAGTTTGTCTCTCATGGATATAAAAAGAATTTAACTGATTTGTCGTGTTATCAGTGTTATACAGAAAATATGAAACAGTTTGTTGTTAATTATGATTTGTCTGTATTCAAATGTACTGCCCGGGATTTTTCCGAAAAGTATTCAATTGGTAAAATTGACAATGATGGTGAATTTGTGCCGAATAATCATTTTTACGATTACTTCGTCCGGTCTTCTTTTGAAAATGAGAGTTGCCTGGAATGTAAATTGCTACCTTCATGTTATGCCAATTGCATTCAAAAGCAGGTAGAAGGACAAAAAAATAATTGTAATAAAAAACAAATTGAAAATAGCGTAAAGAACAACGTTCTTTTGTACTTGTCACAAAAACAATAATGCCTATGAGACATGCCTTTATTATATTAGCTCATAATGAATGGCAAATATTGGGAAAGGTTTTGGAATATTTGAACCATGAAGAATGTGATCTATTCTTGAATATAGATTGCAAGGCTACTGATATGCCTGTAATCAACGATCTGCTTGACCGCAATAACCGAATAAAGTATTGTGGTCATGACAGATTGCATTGGGGAGGTTATAGTATTTTGAAGACTGAAATCAAGGTGCTCAATATTGCGATAAATAATTCAAATGCAGATTATTATCATATCATAAGTGGGCAAGATTATCCCATAAAGCCCTACGAAAGCTTCCTGCAATTCTTCGACAATAATCCAGGGCAAAGTTATTTTGACTGTAGAATAGCTACGTTTAGAGAAATTGATCGTCGGTTGTTGTATTTCTTGCCTTATGACTATTATCAAGTAAGAAATCCTAAGAGGTATTGTATTACCAACTTCTTGCGAGGCTTTCAGGTGAAATATCAAATAAAACGCCCAACATCCCATTTCCCAGATAAAATTTATTTGGGATCACAATGGTGTTCTATGACAAGAGAGGCATGTGCATTTTTGTTACGTTACACAAAGGAACATCCAGGCTTTTTAAAGCGTTTGAATCATACATTTGCATCTGAAGAAATTTATATTCATACCGTACTTTTGAATTACTATGATGAAGATAAAATTTGTTCGGAGAATAACTTGAGATTCATCAGGTGGAGAGAAGAAAACGGAAATCGACCAGCTAATTTGGGAGAAGAGCACTTTAAGTTTATGCTTGATAAAAATCACTTCTTTGCACGTAAAATGGTTTCACCAATAAGTACAAAGTTGATGGAATATATAGACTATTATCTTTTAGAGCATTTTCATGAATATGAGAGTTGCTTTGATTATGACAATAGAATAGCTGAAAGCCTTGTTGAGATCATGAAAGTTCTAGATATTTCTTCTGTACTGGTAGTAGGTGATAACCTGATTTATTTAGATGCTCTTCTTGGAATGGAAATTCTAGCTAATGGTATTTGTGACAACGACCAAGCTTTCCATTTGGCTCAAAAAATGAATATAGCAGAGTATTGTCAAGTTGTAGATTGGACTCAGCCAATTTATGTTGAGGATGATGACAAATATGATTCTCTGCTTTTTCTTAATCAGTTAGGTGGGAATAATGAGATATTAAGGTATCTTGGAAATTTGTCAGAATTGACTAGTCATTATATGTTCTTTATAGAAGAAAATATGAAAGAGTCTCTCAAAGATACATTGGAAAAGTCAATTGCTTCATTTCACCTCAAAAGTAATAGTGAGCTTAGTAAAATGCTGCTGGCAGAATTTGACATGATAGAAAATCTACAAGTATGTGTATTAATTAAATATTGATAAGATGAAACATTTATGCTTAAAAATATTGTTGGTTTTTACCTTTTGTGTAATGAACTTAATAGCCGTCGCTCAGCCTGCTGGTAGAACGATAGAGTTGATTGGCTTTGTGATGGATTCATTTACTGATTATGGCTTGGAAAAGGCTAAAGTAACATTGATGTCAACAGACAGTACTGTTATAGATACAATGTCTGTGAGAAATGAACGTCCTTCTGGCTATATGGTTGCTTCTTCATTTTCCTTCAAAGTTCCTGCTAAGGTTGAATCATATATCATAAAGGTAGATTGTGAAGGCTACAAGTCTATTACAGTCAATTACAAATTAAAGCATGCGGCAAGAGTCTTACGGCGGTGGATTCCAGCTATAAAACTGGTAAGGCTGAAGTCTAAACATAGCCTGACTGGTGATAATGAGTTGGGTGAGGTAACCGTGCGTGCTACCAGAATCAAGTTCTTTCACAAAGGAGATACCTTAGTGTATAATGCAGACGCATTCAACCTGCCTGAAGGTTCCATGCTTGATGAGTTGATCAGGCAGATGCCCGGTGCAAGAATTGAAGCCAATGGAGAAATCTTTATCAATGATAAGAAAATAGATTACCTTACTTTAAATGGCAAGCAGTTGTTTAAGGGAAATAATCTGGCTTTGTTGGAGAATATGCCGTATTATACGGTAAAAAGTCTTAAAGTCTTTGAGCAGAGCAAAGAAAAGAACCGCAACCTGAATACAAAGACAGACTTGAAAGACAATGTGATGGATGTTCTCTTGAAAAAGGAATATAGCCAAAATAATTTCGGAAATATAGAGGCTGGTGTCGGTACTAATGACAGATGGCAGGTAAGAGGATTTGATGGGTATATGATAGGTTCTGTAAATGCTTCTGCGTATGCTAACCTTAACAACATCAATCAGTCGAGCGTGCCTGGCAGCGATGGATCATTTTGGGATTCAGACAGCCCAAAATCAATTATGAACACCAAAAAAGTTGGCGTGAGTACTATTGCAGAGAAAACCGGTGGAACTTTTTATGTTTCTACAGATTTGGCTGCTCAATGGCAAGGCGTAGATTTGGATGAGCAGAAAAAACAGATCAGCATATTGCCTCAGACCAACATCAATAAAATATTTCAGAATTTAAATGACAGCAGGAATTCTTCCTTCAGTTTGAATAACAAGATTACGAAGATGGGTATTTCCTATTTTCAGTTTCAGACTATGGTGGATTATGGCAGGAGCAAAAATGATGACTTGAACAAATATGCGCTGTTTGATAAGGATATACCATCAAATTCTTCTGTGTTGCAGCTTTTTGATGCTATAGATGAAGGTGGCAGAAATGCCTTTGACTATTTGCAGAATTATTCTATCAACAAGGCGAATAACAGGGCACATAATTTTAGACTTCGTGAAAATATAGAAATGTCGCAGGCCTTGGCCTGGGGCGATGATCTCATTTTTCATGCCGATGCTTCATACTCGGACAATAACCAGAAACTAGGAGAGAATAGTCACATAACCTATTATCTCCCGGTAAATGATTCTATTGTCTCTTATGTAGCCAATGATAATACCAAGACGAAATCTTATTCATATACATTGGAAGGTTTTTATCATTTCAACTTCTTGAATAATATGAGTCTGGAAATCGGATATCGTTATACCCAGGGTAACGAGTCAGTTTCACGTCAGCGTACCTTGGATGATCTGTATGATGCCAATAGCTATCATTCCAACAGCCTGTCCAGGGAGCATAAACCTATGGTAAACTGGGAGTATAAAAAGGGTAAGTGGCAATTGATAGCGGGCTTTGATGTGCGTATGCTTAGCAAAAATATGAGTTATAGTAACTCTTCGGTAGATACTACTCTTACGAGGAGTTATGTTGATCTGTGTCCAAGATTCCGACTTAAATGGCAGGGAAAAAATTCCAGGATTCATTTCTTCAACAAATTGGAATCCTATCGCAAACCATCTGTGTTAAACTTGGTTGAAACTATAGATTCGTCTCATCCGTTAGTGATGTCAACCGGTAATGGTAGATTGAAAAAAGAATCGATGTACGATTATCAGTTTACCTATGCATGGCATAATACTGAACGCCAGTGGAATGTAAACTTTTCGTCGCAGTCTCAGTTTATGCTTAACATGATAATAATGTGTTCATTGTACGATGATAAGAATGGTAATTCTCTTGTAATTCCCCAGAACGTGAAAGGGACTTGGGCGTCATGGAATCGTTTGTATGTTGATAAGGGATTGGGAAAATCAAGGGCATGGAATATCAACAATGAAATTGTTTATAGGAAAGATGTTACGACTCTTATGTCTGGGCATATGAATGAAGGTCTTCAGAGTAGCAAAAATAAGCGAGATGTCCTGGATGAAACAGCCAGATTAGTCTTTCAGCATAAGGAGTTAACGTTGAAATTAAATGCTGGTTTTAGCTATTACAGTATAAGAAACAAGATGAATTCCGTTAATTATGAAGCCTGGGACATAAGGTATGGTTTTAATCTTGCATGTCGCCTGCCGTGGGATATTAAGTTCTCCGGTGACTTGACTTCCTTGACGCGTAAAGGTTATAGATTAGAGGAAGTCAATAAGACAAGAGTTGTAAGCAACATTTCCTTGTATAAGACATTCTTGAAAGGTAAGATTACCGTTCAATGTAAGGCTTATGACATATTCCATCAGTTGACTAATTTCGATAATGGATCGTACGAACAGGAGTTGACTGAAACGACATACAATTGCATCCCTCGTTATGGAATGATTTCCATAGGATACAGATTCGGAAAAAAGTAACTGATTATGATTAAAGGCTTTCCCCATTATCAGCAACTCGACGAGATGGACTGCGGTTCCACCTCGTTGAGAATGATAGCCAAGTACTACGGCAAGGAGTATTCGGCAGAGATGTTGCGCAATCATTGCCACATCACCCGCAACGGTGTGTCGATGCTCGGCATCAGCGAGGCTGCCGAGTATCTGGGCTTTCGTACGCTGGGAGTGAAAATCACGATGGAACAGCTGGCCCACGATGCCTCCCTGCCCTGCATCCTTCACTGGAACCAGAACCATTTCGTGGTCTGCTATAAGGTAAAGAAGAACCGGAGCGGGCGCTACCGCTTCTATATCGCAGATCCCGCTTCCCAGAAGTTGTGCTATACTGAAGAGGAGTTCATGCGCTGCTGGCTAAGCACCAGTGTGCAGGGGCGGGACTGTGGTATGGCATTGCTGATGGTGCCGGGAGTGAACTTTGGCAAGCGCAAGGAGGAGTGCGAGAACCACAGGCAGAGCCTGGGGTTCTTTTTCAAATATCTCAAGCCCTACCGCCGTCAGGTTGTGGTTCTCCTGCTTGGGATGTTGCTGGGCAGCTTGTTGCAGCTGGTGTTCCCTTTCCTGACCCAGGCGTTGGTTGACAGGGGTATCAATGGAAAGAACCTGGGCTTCGTCACGCTCATCCTCATCGCCCAGCTCGTGCTTTTCATCGCTCAGCTCAGCGTGAACTTTATCCGGGGCTGGATATTGCTGCATGTGAATACCCGAATTGACATTGCCCTGATTTCAGATTTTCTGGTCAAGCTGATGAAAATGCCGCTCCATTTCTTCGATACAAAGAAGATTGGCGACCTGATGCAGCGCATAGAAGATCATTCCCGCATAAAATCGTTCCTGATGGGCAACTCGCTGGGGTTTATCTTTTCTCTTGCCAACTTTGTCGTGTTTTCAGTTGTGCTCGGTTATTATAGTCTTCTCGTGCTTGGTGTGTTTTTGCTGGGAAACACCTTATATATATTATGGGTAGCATTCTTCATGAAGTATCGCCGTGAATTGGACTATAAGCGCTTCAGCCAGTCGGCTACCGAACGCAACAAGATGATTCAGCTGATACAGGGAATGCAGGACATCAAGCTTAACAACTGTGAGCGTCAGAAGCGCTGGGAGTGGGAGCGTGTGCAGATGAGGCTTTTTCGCATTAGCGTGAAAGGGTTGACCATCGGTCAGTTTCAGCAGTCAGGTTCCGTATTCTTCAGCCAGTCCACCAATATCCTCATTACGTTCATTGCAGCCCGTAACGTCATTCATGGCGATATGACGCTGGGTATGATGATGTCTCTTACCTATATCATCGGTCAGCTTTCCGCTCCTATCAACGACTTCATCAGCTTCATCCAGTCTATCCAGGATGCCAAGATTAGCCTGGAACGACTGAATGAGATTCATTCACAGCCCGATGAGGATACTGACCTTGATGACAAGGTTACCGAACTGCCTGAGGACAGGACCATCCGTGTAGAGCACGTTACCTTCAGCTATGATGGTGCTGAGCGAAATTATGCCCTCAATGACGTCAGCCTGGAAATACCAGAACGTAAGGTGACGGCGATTGTGGGAGAGAGCGGCTGTGGCAAGACCACGCTTATCAAGCTCCTGCAGGGTTTTTATCAGCCTAACCATGGAAGCATCAAGGTGGGTAATTTGCCGCTGACTTCCATAAATCCTCATTTTTGGCGCAGCGTGACAGGCTCTGTGATGCAGGAGAGTTTCATCTTCAGTGATACTTTTTCCCACAATATTGCCCTTGACAGCGATTCTCTGGATGAGACTCGACTTTATCAGGCGGCAAAGATGGCTAATATAGATGGTTTTATCCGCACGTTGCCTCTGGGTTATCATACGAAAATAGGTATGGAGGGTAATGGTGTGAGTCAAGGTCAGCGCCAGCGCTTACTTATAGCTCGTGCCATTTATAAGAATCCGGAGTATATCTTTTTCGATGAGGCAACCAATGCCCTTGATACAACCAATGAATCGGAGATAATGCACCATCTGTATGATTTTTACAATGGAAGAACCGTGGTTGTGGCAGCGCACCGTCTGAGCACCGTAAAGAATGCCGACCAGATATTGGTAATGCGGCATGGAGTAATAGTGGAGTGTGGAACTCATCAGGAGCTGCTAGCAAAGAAGGGTTATTATTACGAGTTGGTAAAGAATCAATTGTAGATGGTGTATGTAAAAGAATGGGTCTATATGCCACCTGTTATCGTGGCATATAGACCCATTCTTTTATTGTGATATCTGTGATCTACATCTCGGCTTTCAACAGCTGTATCTGCTCTGCCGACAGTCCCGTTATATCCATCACGGTCGCACCATCTATCCCCTTTGCCAGCATCTTTCTGGCAATCTCAAGACTTTGTTGGCTCATACCTTCTACCTTACCTTTCTGGTAGCTGTCATCTATGAGGGTTCTTTCAACGCTTACGGAATCCCAGAATTTGTCGTAGGCCCAGAGTTCGGCATCTGTGAAACCGGAAATCTCCAGTTCCTCTACGGCTTTTCCTATTTCCGGGTCATTAAGCAGGTCAGCAGGAACTTCCTTTGTATTGGAATTGATTTCCGTGAGGAAACGGAGCCACAATACCATCATGCGCTTGTCGGCAATGGAATGAGGTGTGAACTTCGGGAGTTCTATGAAGGTGAAATGCAAACCTTCGATGACCTTATTGCTGTCCTTGTCGTGCACGATGCGGTAGTTGTGGATGAAATCCGGAGTATCATGCGCAAAGATATCATTTATCAGGTTGAGAGAATACACAGGTTGGAGTTCGCTGTATTTTCCTCCCTTTTTAGCCTGGCTCACATAGAGCTTGGATGCATTGAACAGTACTCGCTGCTGGAAAGCATCAGACCATTCCATCTGCATTTCCACGCAGAACTTCCTGCCTCTGGCATCGGTACAGAGTACATCCACAATGGTGTTCTTGCCCCCTTCGAGCTGGGGCACAAGTTCTGTAGGCAGATACTTGATTTCTTGTATCTGCTCCTCGTCGCTGAGTGGCAGTAGTGCGTTCAGAAGGCTGATCAGTCTTGCGGGATGATTGCCGAATATCTTCTTGAACGTGAGGTCTGCCTTAGGATCTAAGTACTTCATAACCATCTGTTTTATAATTATCTACCGCAAAGTTACAAAAAATATGAGATTACGGCAACTTTTTAACGAAAAATCTGTCGTAATCTCGCTTTTTTATTGAGATTACGACAGATTTTCCTAAATATTACCCCGGAAAGCAAAATCTCCAGAGGGCTTCCATTACCCCTTTTCCTTTTCCCCCGTTCTACTATCATATCTTTCTGTATATTAATTGTTTATTGTGTAGCAAAGATACAAATAAATAATTTATTAATCGTGGAAATGTGCGAAAAAACAATAGATTTCCACGACTAATAATATCAATTAATAGGTATTTGAACAAGTCTTCCATAGTGAAGACTCGGTGCGTTATAGTAATGGAACCATATATAAAGGTAAATACTCGATACCGTTTTCTATTTTCAGATCTGCTGCATGAATCTGGTCAAAGATGCTTACTACCTTTTCTGCATAGTTGCCTGCATAGTCGTAAATACTGTTGCGGTATAAGGTGAGTATTTGCCTTTTTACTCTGTCTGTGTCTTCGAAACTATGCGTGTCTATATATTTCTGGACAGCTTGTGGCATACCACCAACAATCAAGTATAGCCTAAAGTAATCCATGACCTTTCGATGCAAGGCTTGTCCTAAAGGTTGTTTGTTGGCAAATTGGTTTCTGATGAAATCCATCATCATGTCGTCACCATTTGCCCATAAGAATTCCTCGAAGTCCATAGGATACATATAGATGGTTTCTTCTTCGGAAGGAATCAGAATGTTTTCAGTATTCCTTCGAATAGAGATTAATGAACCTGTCTCTATATAATCATATCTGCCGTCTGCAACCAAATATTTGATGGCTGTACGTGCACGTGGACAGAATTGTACTTCATCAAAGATAATGAGTGATTCTCTAGGATATAGCTTTTTCCTACACGTCTGGCTCCTTCCACCATCAATGCGGTTTCACCTTTCCTTTGTTGCTTCCACTCGACAAGCTTATCGTATATTTTCCTTTTCATTATAAACTTCTCTAAAATAGGTTTGATAAATACATTCCTTACACGAAAACGAGATTATTGTTTGTTGAAAATTACACGAAAACAAGGTTATTGTTTGATGAAAATTACACGAAAACAAGATTATCTCGGCTGCAAAGATACTAAAAATATCGTTTTGCGCAAAATAATGAGTCACTATTTTGCGCGAAGTAGGGTAAAAAAGTCATTTCGCGCAGAATAGTGAATAGGGAAGATATTTATTAGTCGTGGAAATGTGTGAAAAATCGATGGGTTGCATTTGTTTTTCCTGCATTTTACCGATTTGTATCCCTTTTATACCGAATATTAGCCCCCTAAAAGGGGCTTTTTTCCTAATTTTGTAACCGAAATAAACAATTAGCGTTTTACTAACTTAATAATACATCAGCAAAATGAATAAACTATTCACATTTATCATGTTGTGGATGATGTCTTGTCTCCCAACTCTGGCACAGGCTCCGATGGACGGAGGCGTGTGGAAGGACAATACTGGCAAGCATATTAATGCACATGGTGGCAACATCTTCAACTACAAGGGTACCTACTACTGGTATGGCGAAAGCCGTTCGCAGGATGGCAAACCTTACAGCTCTCTCGGCGTAAGCTGCTTTACTTCCAAGGATCTCAAGAAATGGACCAACCATGGATTGGTGCTCCCTGTATCCAATGAACCAGGCAGCGACATCGAGGGTGGTTGCATCATCGAGCGCCCTAAAGTGCTCTATAATCAGAAGATCAGGAAGTTCGTCATGTGGTTCCATCTCGAACTGAAGGGGCAGGGATATGCTGCAGCCCGCTATGGTGTGGCAACCAGCGATACTCCTTTCGGACCATTCAAGTTCGTTCGTTCAGGAAGAGTGAATCCGGGAATCTATCCTATCGGATTCTCCAAACCTGATACTACCGACCTCAAGCATCAGCTTCTCTTCCCAGAACTGAAAGAGTGGTGGACTCCAGCTTGGCGCAAGCAGATAGAACGGGGTATGTTCTGGATGAGAGACTTCCAGGGTGGACAGATGTCGAGAGATATGACCATCTTCATCGACGATGATGGCAAGGCTTACCACATCTATTCTTCAGAGGAAAACCTGACACTCCAGATTGCACAGTTGACAGATGACTACATGCAGCACAACGGTTGCTACGTACGAGTTGCTGCCGGTGGACAGAACGAGGCTCCAACCATCTTCAAGCAGGATGGCACCTACTGGATGATTACCAGCGGATGTACCGGTTGGGCTCCAAATGCAGCCCGCATGTTCAAGGCTAAGAATATCTTCGGCCCTTGGGAGCAGTTGCCTAATCCTTGCCGTGGCGAGGGTGCCGACAAGACCTTCGGTGCACAGGGTACCTATATATATAAGGTGGAAACTGCAGCACAGAAGAAGATGTTCCATGGCGCCGACTATGTATTCATGGCAGATATGTGGAATCCGAAGCATTTGAGCGACAGTCGTCACCTCTGGGTGCCTATTTCCTGGGAAAATGGTGCTCCAGTGTTGAAAAAATGATAAAAAACACGGTCGCTCTGCTCGTTTCTAAATTATTTTAATTACATTTGCAGCATGAAATGATAATACTGCAATCATCGTTTAACAGAATTCAACAAACTAACAAAATTGCAACTATCTATGATTCATATATATAAGAGTATCATGATCACCCTTCTTCTGGCTTTGGTTCCGTTCATGGGAATCAGCGCAGCGAAGAAGAAGGCACAACAGCAGAGCGACCGCCAATATTGGTGCTCGCTTGCCTATAAGATGGCTCAGCCCGTGCTGGAGAATATGGCAAAGGGCGAGCTGCAGAAGAATATGCAGACGGAGTTCAGTCCAAGCTTCGACAACCGCAACAGGAAGGTGCTCTATATGGAGTGCTTCGGCAGACTGATGGCTGGTGTGGCTCCCTGGCTGACTCTTCCTGATGATGCCACAGCCGAAGGCAAGCAGCGCAAGCAGCTGCGTGAGTGGGCCTTGGCTTCCTACAAGAATGCCGTAGATCCTCAGAACCCTGACTATCTCTGCTGGGGCATCGGCGGTCAGAACCTGGTTGATGCAGCCTATATCGCCGAGAGTTTCCTCCGTGCTTACGATACACTCTGGAAGCCATTGGATGAGGTGACCAAGCAGCGATACCTGAAGGAGTTTGCCAAGCTCCGCCACATCGATCCTCCTTATACCAACTGGCTTCTCTTCTCTTCTACCATCGAGAGCTTCATGGCAAAGGCGGGTGGCGATTTCGATGAATACCGTGTGAACTCGGCCTGCCGCAAGGTAGAGGAGTGGTATGTAGGCGATGGCTGGTATGCCGATGGTCCTTCGTTCGCATTCGATTACTACAGCAGCTATGTGTTCCATCCGATGTATCTGGAAACACTCCAGGCGATGGTGGATGCCAAGGTGAATTCCCGCCTTGACTATCAGAAGTACTACGACCGGGAGTTGAAGCGCTGCCAGAAGTACAGCATCATTCTCGAGAGATTCATCTCTCCGGAAGGAACCTTCCCGGCTTTCGGAAGAAGCATTCCTTACCGCATGGCAACCATGCAGCCGCTTGCTCTGATGGCATGGTATCAGAAGTTGCCTAAGGACCTGAGCAACGGACAGGTGCGTGCAGCCCTGACCAAGGTGCTCCATCGCATGTTCGACCAGGAGAACAACTTCAATGAGAAGGGTTATCTCTCTATCGGTTTCTGCGGAAATACCCAGAAGAACGTAGCCGACTGGTACACCAACAACGGTTCGCTCTATATGACCACGCTTGCCTTCATGCCTCTCGGCCTGCCTGCCGATCATCCATTCTGGACCGATGCAGCACAGCCTTGGACTCAGGTGAAGGCATGGAACAATCAGCAGTTCCCTAAGGATCATCACTGGAACGACGAGATTGTCACCAAGGACAAGTGGTAATTTTCAGTTTAGAGTTTACTATTTAGAGTTTAGAGTTAAGAGTTAATATAATGCGCAAGATATTGATGATGTTGGTAGCTGCAGCCCTGGCTTTGCCTTTGAGCGCAGCGCAGCCAGCCAAGAAGACCGCCAAGGTCAAGAAACAGAACAAGAAGGAGATGAAGGCTTCCAGAAAGTGGGACCACGAGCAGGTGGCAGCACTCATCAAGAAGGTAAACAATTACTGGCAGGCCAACAACAAGCCTGAGGTGCGTGCCTTCTGGGACAACGCCGCTTATCATACCGGCAACATGGAGGTATATAAGATGTTGAAGGACCAGAAGATGCTGGATTACACCATCCGTTGGGCTGAGCATAACGACTGGACCGGCGCCACAGAGGCTAATCCAGCCAAGTGGAAGTACAAGCCATACGGCGAGGGTAAGGATCACGTACTCTTCGGCGACTGGCAGATCTGCTTCCAGACCTACATCGACCTCTACAATATCGAGGCAGCCAAGGGCAATGCCGCAGCCTCAGAATATATGGTGAAGCGTGCCAAGGAGGTGATGCACTACGAGGCTTACTCTGAGCCAACAGACTACTGGTGGTGGAGCGATGCCCTCTACATGGTGATGCCTGTGATGACCAAGATGTACAAGCTTACCGGCGATGTGAAGTATCTCGACAAGCTTTACGCTAATCTCCTCACCACCGATGAGATTATGTTCGATAAGGAGACCAACCTCTACTTCCGCGATGGAAAGTACATCTATCCGAAGCACAAGAGTGCCAACGGCAAGAAGGATTTCTGGGCTCGCGGCGATGGCTGGGTTCTTGCCGGTCTGGCAAAGGTGCTCCAGGATATGCCAAAGGACTACAAGCACTATCAGTTCTTCGTAGATAAGTTCCAGAAGCTGGCTAAGGCTGTGGCTGAAATCCAGCAGCCGGAAGGTTACTGGACCCGCTCGATGATGGATCCTGAGCATGCTCCGGGACCAGAGACCAGCGGTACCGCCTTCTTCACCTATGGAATACTCTGGGGAGTAAACAATGGTTATCTCAACAAGAAAGAATATAAGAAGGTGATAGACAGAGCCTGGACTTACCTCACGGAAACTGCTGTTCAGGAAGACGGCAAGGTGGGCTATGTTCAGCCAATCGGCGAAAGAGCCATCCCGGGACAGACCGTAGATGCCAATTCCCAGGCAAACTTCGGTGTGGGAGCGATGCTTCTCACCGCTTGTGAATATGATAAATATCTAAACACAAAACTATAATAGTAATGAATAAAAGACTGTTCGTAACATTGAGTATGGCAGGATTGGCAATGGTGGCCTTTGGTGCAAGAAAACCGAAGGCTGCCATTAAGTCGTCTGTAAAGACGGTAGCCATCCAGCAGCCTACTTTCACAGAGTGGCACGACCTCCAAGTGAATGAAATCAATCGTTTGCCTCTGCACACAATGCACTTCGCTTACGATCCTAACGACTTCCCTGGAACAGGTGCTGAGTATCTTGACAAGAAGAAGAGTATGAACTACCTGTCGCTTGAGGGCACATGGAAGTTCAACTGGGTAGCCAATGCAGATGAGCGCCCTACGGATTTCTACAAGACTGACCTTGATGACTCTAAATGGAACAACATCCAGATGCCAGGCAACTGGGAGATGTTGGGCTATGGTCAGCCGGAGTACGTAAATGTTGGCTTCGCTTGGCGTGGTCACTTCGACCAGCAGCCACCAGCTGTTCCTACCAAGGACAACCACGTAGGTTCCTATCGTCGTGAAATCAATATCCCATCCAACTGGGATGGCAAGCGCGTCATCGCTCACTTCGGTAGTGTAACATCCAACATCTATCTCTATGTCAACGGAAAGTTTGCCGGTTATGCAGAGGATAGCAAGGTTGCCGCTGAGTTTGATATCACTCCTTTCCTGAAGAAGGGCAAGAACCTCATCGCCTTCCAGACATTCCGCTGGTGTGACGGTTCATGGTGTGAGGATCAGGACTTCTGGCGTCTGAGCGGTCCGGCTCGTGAGAACTATCTCTATGCCCGCTCTAAGGATCATCGTCTGCTTGATGTCCGTGTAGAGACAGATTTGAAGAACAACTATAAGGATGGTTACCTCAACATCACAGCCAAGGTGCAGGGCAATACCCTGGCATACTTCGGTCTTTACGACCCAGATGGCAAGGAGGTAATCGTTACAGGTACCGATAATGTAAGGAATGGTGTGGCTAAGTATCAGCTCCGTGTGAAGAATGTTCGCAAGTGGAGTGCTGAGACTCCTAACCTCTATACCCTCGTTGTATCTCCTATCCAGAATGGCGGTATGTACTTGCCATACGAGATTGTACAGGTAAAGGTAGGCTTCCGCAAGGTGGAGATCAAGAACAAGCAGTTCCTGGTCAATGGCCAGCCTGTTCTCCTGAAGGGTGCCAACCGTCATGAGATTGATCCTGATGAGGGCTACAACTTAAGTGAGCAGCGCATGATTCAGGACATCATGATGATGAAGCGCATGAACATCAATGCCGTTCGTACCTGCCACTACCCAGACGATCCTCGCTGGTATGATCTCTGCGACAAGTACGGATTGTATGTAGTGGCAGAGGCTAACCAGGAGAGCCATGGTTTCCAGTATGGCGACGATGCGGCTGCCAAGAAGCCTGAGTTTGCCAAGCAGATCATGGAGCGCAACCAGCATAATGTGTCTATGTTCTACAACCATCCTTCCATCGTAACATGGAGTATGGGTAACGAGACCGTGATGGGCGACAACTTCCTGCAGGCTTACAAGTGGATCAAGAGCCAGGACAAGACCCGCCCTGTTCAGTATGAGCAGGCTCGCCGTGGCGAGGGTACAGATATCTTCTGCCCTATGTACTATCCTGTAGCTGCTTCTGAGAAGTATGCCAAGGATCCAAACAGTCCGATGCCACTCATCCAGTGTGAGTACAATCACACCATGGGTAACTCTGGCGGTAACTTGAGCGATTACTGGAATCTGATCCGCAAGTATCCTATCCTCCAGGGTGGTTTCGACTGGGATTTCGTAGATCAGGCATTGCACCGCAATATCGTGAAGCCTATGAGCATCCTGCCTTACAAGATGAACAATGAGGAGCTTCGCAAGATAGAATATTGCTACGGTGGTGATTACAACAAGTATGATCCTAGCGACAATAACTTCAACTGTAATGGTATCATCGGTCCAGACCGTCAGATGAACCCTCATGCTTACGAGGTGGCTTATCAGTACCAGAACATCTGGGCCAAGATGGTGAATGCCGAGACTGGCGAGGTAAGCGTACACAATGAGAACTTCTTCCGCGACCTGAGCAACTATGCCCTGGCATGGAGCCTCGAAGAGGATGGCGTAGAGACTCAGAATGGTACCATCGCTGACCTCGATGTACCTGCACAGCAGACCAAGAACTTCACCATCCCTTACGACAAGAGCAAGATCAAGGGCAAGGAGGTATTCCTCAACATCGACTTCCGTCTGAAGAAGGCTGAACCATTGCTCACAGCCGGTCAGGTGATGGCTTATGCCCAGCTGCCGGTAGTTACCAAGCAGGCTTGCTCTGGCGACTGCAGCAAGATGCTGGCTCAGGGACATGGCAAGAAGAAGATGAAGCTGGCTGCCAAGAAGAACAATGTGGTAGCTGTTACCACCCCTAACCTCACCTTCAAGATCGACCGTTCTACCGGTCTTATCTCTGAGTATGCTTACAATGGCAAGTCATTGCTCGGCGAGGGTGGTACCCTGAAGCCAAACTTCTGGCGTGCTCCTACCGACAACGATATGGGTGCAGGCCTTCAGAAGAAGTTCAAGGCTTGGAAGAACCCTCAGATGAACCTGAAGAACATCGACGTGAAGAAGGATAAGAAGACCAACTCGGTAACTATCCTCACATCATTCGATATGCCGGAGGTTCAGGGTCAGATGGATATCACCTACGTAGTATTCGCCAATACAGGTGCCGTGAAGGTAACAGAAGACTTCAAGGCTACAGAGGGTGCTAAGGTAAGTGATATGTTCCGTTTCGGTATGTTGATGCAGATGCCATACACTATGGAGAAGAGCAACTACTACGGTCGTGGTCCTATCGAGAACTACTCAGACCGCAAGGACTGCATGCGCATCGGTGTTTACACAGATGATGCCGACAACCAGTACTTCCCATACATCCGTCCACAGGAGAGTGGTACCAAGAGCGATATCCGCTGGTGGAAGCAGACCGATGCTACCGGCTTGGGCTTGCAGGTGAAGAGCTGCACTCCATTCTATGCCAGCGCTATCCACTTCGATACCGAGGAGCTCGACGATGGCGACGACAAGGAGCAGCGTCACAGCTTCGACCTGAAGAAGTCTAAGTTCACCAACCTCTTCCTCGATTCAGCCCACATGGGTGTAGGCGGAGAGAACTCTTGGGGTGCTTGGCCTTTGGAGAAGTATCGTGTACATTATGGCAACAAGACCTTCACATTTACCCTCATTCCACAGGGTAAATAGTAGAAAAAAGGGGATTTAAACGAAAATCCAATATATTTAAACAGAAAATCCACCTCATTTGGGGTGGATTTTTTGTATCTTTGCATCGGTATTCTGATACGTCAATCGTATTATCTATAGAAATATAAACAAACCTACAAACAACAATAACAGAGCAATATGAGAAAAGCTAAAATTTTCGCAGCAATGCTGATGGCGATGTCCTCGCTCGGAACTTTCGCACAGCATCAGTTTATGGTTCAGGCCAACAAGCCTGGAGTAGAAATCCAGCCTACCATGTATGGTATCTTCTTCGAGGATATCAACTTCGGTGCCGATGGCGGTCTCTATGCAGAGATGGTGGAAAACCGCTCTTTCGAGTTCCCACAGCGCCTGATGGGATGGAATACATTCGGTAATGTAACCCTCAACGACGTGAAGCCAGCCTTCGACCGCAACCCTCATTATGTAACTCTCGAGAGTGCCGGTGCGCGTGAGAAGCAGACCGGTTTGGAGAACCGCGGTTTCTTCGGTATGGGTCTGAAGAAGGATATGAAGTACGATTTCACCGTTTATGGCCGTCTTCATCTCATCGATGGCAAGCAGGGCAAGATCCGTGTGGAGCTGGTCAATTCCAAGAATGATGTCATTGCCAAGCAGGTCATCAACATCACCAACAACAAGTGGCAGAAGCTTACAGCTACCCTGACCTCTCCTCAGACCGATGCCAAGGGTTTGATGCGCGTATATCTGGAGAAGGGTTCTGAGAGCGTAGATCTCGACCACATCTCTCTCTTCCCAGAAGATAACTGGAATGGTCTCCGTGCCGATCTCGTACAGGATCTCGCTGACCTGAAGCCAGGCATCTTCCGTTTCCCTGGTGGATGTATCGTAGAGGGAACCGACCTCGATACCCGTTATGAGTGGAAGAACTCTGTGGGTGCTCCAGAGAACCGTCCTCTGAACGAGAACCGCTGGAGAGATACCTTCACACATCGCCTTTTCCCTAACTACTATCAGTCTTTGGGCTTGGGCTTCTACGAGTACTTCCTCCTTTCTGAGAAGATTGGTGCAGAGCCATTGCCAATTCTCTCTGTAGGTTTGGCTTGCCAGTATCAGAACGATGATAAGGATCCTAATGCGCATGTGGCAGTCAAGGATCTCCAGAGCTATATCGACGATGCACTCGATCTCATCGAGTTCGCCAATGGACCTGTCACCTCCAAGTGGGGTAAGCTCCGTGCCGACATGGGTCATCCAGCACCATTCAACCTGAAGCAGATTGGTATCGGTAACGAGCAGTGGGGACCTATGTACCCTGAGCGTCTGCAGAAGTTCATGGAGCAGATTCATGCCAAGTATCCAAAGATCAAGATTTGCGGTTCATCAGGTCCATCTTCCGACGGCAAGGATTTCGACTATGGTTGGGAGCAGATGCGCAAGTTGGGCGTAGATATGGTAGATGAGCATTACTACAAGAGCCCTGAGTGGTTCCTCAGCAACGCCAGCCGTTACGACAAGTACGACCGCAAGGGTCCTAAGGTATTTGCCGGCGAGTATGCAGCTCATGCCGAGCACAAAGCTAACTCTTGGGAGGCTGCGCTTTCAGAGGCTGCCTTCATGACTGGTTTGGAGCGCAATGCCGATGTAGTTTATCAGGCTACCTATGCTCCTCTCTTCGCTCATGTAGAGGGATGGCAGTGGCGTCCAGACCTCATCTGGTTTGATAATCTCAGCTCAGTGCGTTCTGCCAACTACTATGTTCAGCAGCTCTACGGCGAGAACAAGGGTACCAACGTATTGAAGCTTACCGAGAACGGCAAGGCTGTAGCTGGCGAGAATGGTCTCTATGCCACAGCTTGTTTCGACAAGGCTACCAAGAGCTATATCGTGAAGATTGCCAATACCTCTAACGAGGCAAAGGAAATCAACGTTACCTTCAATGGCATCAAGAAGTTGAACCCTGGTAAGGTAACCGTTCTCCATGCCGACAATATCCAGGCAGAGAACAAGATCGACAACAAGAACGTGGTTGTTCCTGTTGTATCAGATGCTCAGGCTAACGGCAACGTCTTGAATGTGAAGATGAAGGCGAACAGCTTTGTAGTATATAGATTCTAAGTTTAGTTTTAAAGTTTATGTAGTGTATAACCATTAAGGTAGAAAGATGATGAATCCCTTGCAGCAGAAATGTTGCAAGGGATTTTTTGTTTGACTAGCATGTGTGTTGTCTAATGGGTGCAAGTCCCTAACGAGCCCTAGTAGTGGGAATCGTCTAGCCAGAGAGACAAGGGTGTCCGTGGTGACGCGGAATCTGAAAGAAGTCAGCGGCAA
>OJKE01000017.1_pt1 | contig 148510 bp, 131 predicted proteins | sample 1596501 | NCBI WGS metagenome assembly OJKE01 (sample SAMEA4350125, study PRJEB24818) | metagenome | biome: human; feature: gut; material: faeces | place: Denmark | collected 2013-09
GAATTGTATTCCGTAAATCTTGTGAATAAAACTGTTTGGGTGATTGATGTTCCGTCCGGCAAGGATAAACCTTATATATTTTCCGGTTCTATCTATGTCCGTGAGGGGGCAAACTCACAGAAACTTCACACAGCCGAAGAAATGCGCAGCTTCTTTCAGGAGTGTAACAAAATCTTTTTCGACCATATACCCTGCCATTGGTTCAATATCTACATGGATGCAGACGAACAGATGATTAAGGATTTCCGAACAGAAGCCAAACTAAGTCCGTCCACACCCGACAAACAAATATTTGAGAACTTGGAACTGTTTACCGAGAATGGAACGGCAAAGAACGGTGCGGCGATGTTCTTTGGAAAACAACCTGAACGAAAGTTTCCACACGCTATTACAAGGTGTGTTCTTTTCAAGGGAACGAATAAAGTCTATATTATAGATGATAAAACATTCGGAGGTTCATTATACCAACAATATCTACAGGCTATGGCTTGGCTGGAAAGTAAACTGCAAGTTGCCTATAAAATAGAGGGAACAGGACCAAGAGAAGAAATTTGGGAAATACCTTTGACCGTATTTAAAGAAGCCATTATAAACGCTCTGTCACATCGTGATTACTACGAACAAGGTGCAAGCATTATGATAGAAATGTTTGACGACCGGGTAGAGATTTCCAATCCCGGAGGACTTCTACCTGTTGTGGCTAAAGATTTCGGGCATAAAAGCATGACACGTAATCCGCTAATTTTCGGTTTATTTACCCGTATGCACTTGGTTGAAAGAGTGGCATCCGGTATTCCTCGTATGCAGGAAGCTATGAGGGAAGCGAATCTACCCGAACCGGAATTTCATACGGAGGGGATGTTTACAGCTGTATTTAAAAGAGGGATTAGTATCAAAAATGATACTGTAAATGATACTGTAAATGATACTGTAAAATCAAAGGAGCAGGAAGTCCTAAACATTATCAAACAGCATCCAGGACTTAACTCATCTAAGATAGCAAAATTAATAGAAAGAAGTGTGCCTACCACTAAGCGCTATTTAAATTCTTTGGTCAAATTAGAGTTGATAGAATTTAAAGGAGCACAAAAAAATGGAGGATACTTTCTAATTTAAATAGAAATCATATGAAGCCAACAGTTGAGAATTTTGAAATTTTAGGACTCTTTGGAGGTAAAGACGTAAAATTATCCTTTACCAATAAAGTGCAAATTTACATTGGAGAAAACGGTTTAGGTAAAACAACAGTATTGAACACACTGTATTATCTATTAAGTTTAAAATTTGAAGAATTGGTAAATATCAATTTCTCAGAAATTAAAATTAGGATTAATGAAAAAAACTATAGTTTTACAAAAACCGATTTACAAGGATATGTAAATCGAAATAGAGAAAGAAATAGAAAAAGTGGGATATATAATCATATAGATAAATTACTAGATGACAATAGTATTTTATCTTTAAAAAAAATTGTAGATGGCAAATCTGATACACAATTTGATAAAATATTAAAAATTAAATCCTATCTAGAAAAGACAGGGCTTTCTATTAATGCTCCATCCTCATATATCTATGATGTAATTATAGATATTATTACACAACGTACAGAAAATAAATCAATACCTTTATTTGTAGAAGATATACGGAAAATTGATAGTAGAATTTTATATTTTCCAACTTATAGAAGAGTTGAAAAAGATCTTCAAAATTTAATTAGTGCCATTAAAAAAGAAAGAGAAGACGATGATGATATGTGGCATATATCAATGCATGAAGATGAAGATAGTATAATTTCAATGTCCAAATTAATACATTTTGGCATGACGGATGTTCAAAAAAGAATACGAGTTATACTAAATCAAATCACAAAAATATCAAGAGAAAAATTAGATGCATTATCAACTGATTTATTAAAGAAAGAAATCAAGGGATTTCCAGATAATATTAAAATAAAAGCAGAAGATATTTCAACCATCAAAACAATTCTAAGTAGGGAACAAGTCGGCTTAGACCCTGAAGATAAAAATTTCGTTTTAGACTTAATTGAAAGTAGAAAAATATATAATAGAGACAATAAGCAATTGCTATATTTATTATCTCAACTGCTAAATATTTATGATTCATACTCCATTTATGATAGAGGTATAAAAAATTTTGTTAGTGTATGTAACAATTATTTGCATGAAAAGGAGTTTATTTATAACGAAGTCGATTTAAAATTGGAACTTCGACAAATTAATGATAGTAATAACAAAGACATAGATCTTAATGTATTGAGTTCAGGAGAGAAACAAATAGTTTCACTCTTTTCTATAATTTTTTTAGAACCACAAAGAGATTTTATTTTTTTGATTGATGAGCCTGAATTATCTCTATCAATATTTTGGCAGAGGAATTTAATTCCTGATATAATAAAGTCAAATAAATGTGATTTTCTATTAGCAGTCACCCATTCTCCTTTCATATTTGAAAATGAATTTGAAGAAAATACTATTGGGTTAAGTGAATTTATGTCAAGTAGTAAATTAGACAATGAACGAAAAAGATAAATATATTGAAGCTAGAGATAATTCTATTGCAAAGCTTTATCTGGAATTTGATTTATGCAAAAACAACAATCCTAATGCTTTTTTTGCTTTTTTTGAGGGCAAAGATGCCCCTTATTATTCTATGCGTATAGAAAGAATCTCCAATAAAGAAGTTGAACCAATAAAATGTAAAGGTAAGTCCAACGTGAAAGGCATATATAAATATCTTTCAAAAAAAAATGAATATAATAGATATTCTACAGGGTTCTTTATAGATAAAGACTATGATGATAATGAATTAGAGTACATAAACAATAATTTCTATGTAACTCCATGTTATGCAATTGAAAATTTTTATTGTAATGATAAATGCCTAGAACGAATTTTAAAATGTGAATTGGGATATAATTCATCAGACGAAGATTTTCAAAAAATCAAAGAGGATTATTTAAAATTTCAGAATTCATATAATGCTAGTATTTTACTTTTTAACTCATGGTATTTTGCTGTTAAAAGAAAAAGCCATGAATTGAAATTATCATTAGATAAAGAATTGCCCAAAGGCTATCTGCAATATAATCTTGAAGATAGAAGTGTAACGCAATTATATTGCATAAATTCTATTTTTAACGACTTTAAAGACAAAGCACCTATACCAAATGAAGATGAGTTAAATCACGCAAAAGAACAAATATCTAGAGATCTTGTACAAAATCTACGTGGAAAATATGAGATGCATTGTTTAGTTGTTTTTTTACAAAGAATCATTGAAGAACTAAAAGGAGGAAAACCCTCTTGCTTGAAAAAAAAGAAAGTGAATTTAAATATTGGAGATAATAATGCTATATCTATATTAGCCCAATATGCAGAGGAATCAGATTCTTTACAAGAATATGTCATCAAAAGAATAAAATAATTATCTTTGTATTCAGAAATCGTACCCAAGATACAAACTTGTGTTGAACGGTGCAAAGCTGTGAAAACCTTATTCAAGGGACTTACATCGTAGCAAAGATATAACTTACTGAAAGATAGTGCTATATCAATCCGGTTTCGGTTGCTGGTGGCACCACTTTTACAAAACGGAAAATCATGAAAACCGCTGAAATACAGTTATTTCAGCGGTTTTTTATTTATGTACTGCCCGCAAAAATATGCAATCTGGTGCAATAAAAAATTGCTGATTCGGTGGCTTTTTTTTGAGTCCCATGAAAAAACCACCGATATGTACCATACTTCACTTATTCTCAACGATTTGCGTGAATCATTTTCAGGGATGAAATTCTACATTTGCATACCCTACTGAATAACGGATGAAATACAACGTCTGCTACAGGCTTTCTTATCCGATGATAATGATTGTACCTACAGGCGGATAATAGTAAGAGAAACAAAAAACGGTGGTTTTTTAGAGCCGGCAATAATAAAAACCACCGAATTTAATATTTCTCTCCAGCCATCCGCTCCATTCAGGATTGACGAAATAACCGAATGTGCAACTTCAAAAAGAAAATGATCATGAAACAAGGAACAATGAACATTCTATTTTTCGTTCTGAAAACAAAACTGCTGAAAAATGGCGAGGCTCCAATCCTAATGAGGATTACCATCAACGGGCAATATGAAGAAATAAGAATACAGAGAAGCGTTCCATTAAAGAACTGGAATCCGGCCAAGGGATGCAGCAAAGGAAAAGACAGGGCTTCCATTGAATTGAACAACTATATTTCCGCCCTTACTACACGCGCATACGAAAAGCACAAGGAGCTGACCTTTGAATCGGCACTGATAACTCCAAAGACGATATTAAAGCGTGTGTTCGGAAAGGATGAGACTGTCCGGACGTTGCTTGGAACAGTCAAAGAAGAAATTTCCTCTATGGAAAAGGTTGTTGATATAGACTATTCTCCCGTCACCATCAACCGTTATAAGAATGTGCTCAGAAAACTTGAAACGTTTGTGCCGCGCTTTTATGAGAAGAATGATATTACATTCCATGAACTTTCCCCTGATTTCATCAAGGCTTTTGATGTTTTCCTGAAGACAGAAGCCGGACTGTGCCGCAACACAATAGTCCGCTACATGAAATGCCTGAAGAAAATCACCAATATGGCAATAGCCAAAGAATGGATGCGGAAAGACCCGTTTTACGGATATAAGATGGAACAGGACGAGACAGATCCGGTATTCCTGACAAACAACGAGCTTCAGGCTATAATGAACAGGAATTTCGATATTCCGAGACTGGAACTTGTCAAGGACATCTTTTTGTTTGCGTGCTTCACCGGTCTGGCGTTCGCTGATGTATCCACATTGAGACCGGAACATCTGGAGCAGGACAATAACGGTGACTGGTGGATAAGAAAAGGACGTGTAAAACTGGAGAGAATAAGAAAGTCAAGTTCCATAGCAAATGTTCCGCTTCTTCCTGTTCCATTGGCAATACTGAAGAAATACGAATCACACCCGATATGTCTTAAACAAGGGACTTGCCTTCCTGTTGTCTGCAATCAGAAGGCAAACAGCTACCTGAAGGAGATTGCGGACTTCTGCGGCATCAAAAAGAATCTGACCACACATGTGGCAAGACATAACGATTTATCTTACTCTTTGAAAACAAGGAGATTACAGAATTAAGATTTTAGATTGCTAACGATTTAGAAACAAGCGAAGTTCCCTTATCTGTCTTATTCTGCATTATTGAAAAGAACGCTTTTTCTAGATACAAAGATAAGAAAAGAATATTGATTAAAAAACGCTTTTTCCAAGATATTAAAACTATTTTATATTAGTTCTATATATAAACTTTTTGTTATATCACATTTTTGTTTACTTTCGGGCAATATGGATTGTTCTATCATATTCAATGCCCGGACGCTGAAGTAAACTTTGACTTTGAACTTAATCCAATATATTGACAGCTTATACTTTGGTCGTAAGGAATATTGTCTAACTTAGGCAATCATAATTTGACTACCTAAGATAAACTAATTTAGTTTCTCTAAACAAATTGAATCCTTATCTCAAACTCGCGTTAGTAATACTTTTTAATCTCCTCTATTGTTTTATCTACATCAACTTGTCTATAATAATCATCGTATTGCTTCTCATCTGTATTTAAGTAGTCCAACCAAAGTGATAAACACAAATGATAAACAGACTCTGCATCGTTAAGAGATGAATTTTGGCCGACATAGCCATTTCCTGCGCACCAAGTTTCAATGCTTACAGGATATAAGAATGCTGGACCAGGGATTACGATAATATGTGCATATCCATCTTCATCAATTACTAGTTTGTTGTTCTTTGAATCATCAGCATCTGCCATTAACTGTTTAATTTCATCAAACGTAAATAGATGGGATGGCTTATTTTTCCTTATAATATCAATATCCCATGACAGATATGCACGTTCTTCATCTAGTCCTTGTGCTTCACAATCTGATTTTACTTTGTTGTTAATAGCTTCGACAAGAGCAATGACATTTTCTTTACTGTTGACTTCTAACACTTCTGATACATCAGTTTGATTAAGTGTTTTGATATACCCATCTTTACAAAGATAATCCGCCCCGTTATTGAATAAGTCCCAATCTAAAAAGGTTTGCTCTATTCTCATGTGATAGGTACAACTACTGCTAGAGGTTGTATTGACCGTTTCCACAATAGCATCATTAAAATTCCACTTTTTCAGATTTTCATCAATGTAATCCAAGGGAGATGGTTTTGCCAAAACTTTAGGCTTGCATCTATCGTCATATGATGAAATTCTTTCTTTAAAATCGGATATATAGTATACTAGCCACACATACAGTTCACATATATCTGCAATTTTAACAGGTAATCCAGAATCATGTGACAGCTCATTTGCAATCCGAACAATTGTGGACAAATGTAACTCATCATCTTGAGATGTATATACATATTTTTTCAGTGGACTTATTAAATCGCCTAATAGGCGATCATTGTATTCCTTATTTTTTTCCTTAAAATCAAATTTCTCATGATAAAAACATGTAACCAATTTGAAAAAAGCCTCTGCAACAGTCCTTATTTGATTACCGTACATCTTGATAAAGTCATCAATATCTTCCCTGTCTTTTGTTGTCTTTATTTGACCTTCAAGTTTCTGCATGCAGTTTTTAAGACGTTCCTCTAATGCTACAGCATTATACAAATACAACTTCTGTTTAGATTCTTGAGCATTTATAGTAAGTTGTTTAGGAATTATCCAAAATGAAGTGATTGGCGTTTTCACTGCTCTTATATATTCACATAAGCCATCTCTTTCTCTCACCAAATTAGATGTAAAGAAACTAGACTTCTCATCAAATCCCTTAATGGTATAGTTACTTGTCTTCACAAATGACTGTATCATTTTTTTCTTCATCGTATAACCATTTACTACAATTGCTATACAATTCCCATTTTTAATACGGATAAAATGAATATTTTTAAAGCGAATAAGGAAACTGTAAATATCAAAAGGAAATGCCATCTTGCGCATTTCTCTCATTTCAGCGTCTTCTTCTGGAACCCGAGTACACAAGCGTATCATACCTTCATCATGATTGAAATCAACACATTCTATCCGGTCGTCATTATCTGCATCTAAACAGTCTATGTTAACGCAGCCTTCCGTTTCTTTTAAAAAATCTTTAAAAAATTCTTCAGCCGTATGACTATCCTCAATCTTATTAGAGTATTTGTCCGCAAAATAAGTAAATAGTTCTACTCTATCATTTTCTATTATATTCTTCATTTATTTGGAGATTTTTACTACAAAGGTAATGTAGTTTATTATATTTAAGCGAGAATGCTAATAAAAAAAGGATAAGTAGGGAGTTTTAACTCCTGAATTGTAATAGTTACGACTGTAGAAAAATCCAATAACTTTACAGCCACACTACCTGCACTACAAGCTGTATATGCCAACGAAGTATTCCGTTGCTATCATAATATTGGAGTCATTGATGCAGTCGAGCCATTGAAGGAATTGGAGTTGGAGCGTCGTCTTGTTCAGAAGATTACCACATTTATAATGGAGTTAGGTAGTGGCTTCAGTTTTATCGGCAATTAGCATACGCTAACATTCAACGATAAGGAGTATAGGGTTGATTTGCTCTTCTTCCATCGCCGACTTCGTTCTATGGTTGCCATTGAATTAAAGATTGGTGAATTTAAGCCCGAATATGTGGGTAAGATGAATTTCTACCTATCTCTATTGGATAAGTTTGAGAAAGCTCCCGATGAAAATCCATCTATCGGAATTATCCTCTGTGCGGAGAAAGACCATTTGGAGGAAGAATTGGCTCTGCAAGATGTAAACAAGCCTATTGGTGTGGCTGAATATCAATACTTGCTTCCGAAGAATAAGTTACAAGAATTGGTAACGAACGAAATGAAAAGTTCCAACAACGACGAAATCTAACCAAACGAGGCTTCCCATTGGTCAATGGAAAGCCTCGTTTGGTTAGTCCTATGCCCTGCATAGTCTCACTTCTATATCAGTTGTCATTTTTACGCACGGCAATAACACGATACTGTAGGTCACGGTCTTTGGGCTTTCCATCTCCGATATATGCTTCAGACGAACCACTTACAGCAGTCGACGACCAATAATGAGACTTGTCATCACCCGCAATGTTAGGGTCAGGAGTGAAGTATTGGAATTGACCATAAGCAGGCAGATACCATTTCAAGTCATCTACATTAAAAATTGGATGAGGAGTTGTGGCTACTTCAGTGGTAACTATCTGCATATTATATTTATTCTTCTGTATGTATGTCAAAATACCCGACAAGTCATTAAGGCTACCGTCTTGGCTTATAATAGTAAATGCAGGGTCTGTATTTTCTGTTTTTGTTGACTCCTGCAACACTGTTTCTAATGAAGATGTTGCTGCTGAACCTCCTAATTGATACAATGCTTTAGAATTAGCCAATCCATCTGTCTCGGATAAAGCTGTGGTAATATTATTAAGTTTTGTATAATCTATATGAACATTCATCTTATACTCTACCCAAACCTTATATCCAAAAATACTAAAACTGTTAACTTCCGTTTCTGCTAAATATATCCACGAATCTGATGCACCAACAGTCAAGGCATTACCATTGTTATAAGGAGCTACAATAGCATTGATAAACTCAAGCATTTGATCACGTTCATAACCAGTCCAACTTGTTCCAATTTTAAAAATTTCTCCGTGATTTTGGTAAAACTGATAAACAACCTTTCGTGTCCATTTAAATCCATATTCACCACTCTCATCATCATCCACAACTTCCCAACCAAAGCCACCATCGGTCCAATTAGGATATTTCTGCAACAGTACTTTTGTTGTAGATACTGTCGAAGCACCTGTTCCTCTAAGTGTCAGACTAATCTGTCTGTCTTTATCACTAACATTCTCTGGGATAAATATATAGAACAACTTATTGGTTACATTACCTGTTCCTGACCATGATTCCGAACCTCGAGCAGATGCTGCAGTGACATTGCCATTAGCATCCACAACTTTATCAGTCCAGAAGCCTTGCTTCGCAAGAAGATTTACCTCTTCCTCCGGTTGAATGGTTATCGGTTCTGCAGATGAAACGTCTGAAGAGACTTCAATAGTCCAATTGTCAATTCCCTCTACCGTTACATTGGCATAACCAATCACATAGTGAGCATCCAACTTCTTGCCTACAGGCTCGATAGTCAGAGTAAACGATTCGTCGATAGAGAGCATATAGTTGACTGTTTTGTTCTTATCCCAATTGTCATCTGCAATAGAGCCACGAAGAGCGGGCTTATATGGATTCTTGGTATCATCATCAGAGTACAGATGCCCTGTATTTGAATCCAAAAATTCAATTACCATTTCAGCGTTATCACCTGGGTTCTGAGGTATAAACATAAATGTTCCTTCCGTAGTATTTACGGGTGTTCCCTCCGCATCCGTACCCGATGATACAAACTTGCCGTCCTGCATCGTAACGGTAAAATCTCCCACAGAAGTCTTGTCAACAACCCACACGCCTTGCTCTACAAGATACTTGCCCTTGTTATATACATTCTTGAACGTAATGGATTGTATTTCACCCTTCACAACCGAGCCTATCTTTACATTCACTGCTGACATAATATGCTTGAATGACAATGGTACGGACGTATTATTATCACCTGCTATCCCTTTGGCTATAGCTACAATTATATCATTTTGCTGTGTAGCATCAGCAGGAACGGTGTATATAAATGATTCCAGTTTAGTTCCGTCACTACTCATCTGGTGTGCAAAGTTGCTTGCTGGCGTATTTGAAACTGCTACGAAGTCTAATGTACCCGACCCTGGCCAATAGTATGTATTTAGAGAATTGAAAACATCGCCACTGCCTTTGGAGAATTCAAGATTCGAGAAAAACTCCGAAGAAACATTATCCTTTGTATATGTAGCCCACACATTAAATGAGTCGCCGATGTGGTTTATAACAGCACCACGGGTCAAAGGCTTTTCTTCACCGTTGTATTGGATTCCATCTTGCACATATACACCGCAAGGTAAAACCTCTTCGCCTGTATCAGTCAAAAGAGAGAAATTGCTCACTCTATTAGGAGAAGCACTGCGTGTTTGGTCGGGCTCCGTCCACTCAATATCAGCATTAAAAGCAATGGTCTTGCTTGGAGATAAAATTGTAGGTGTCTCTATAATCTCATCATCGGTACAAGACATCATCAGAAAGGCAAATGCAGCGAAAGATACAATATACAAATAATCCTTCTTCATGTTCTCTATGTTTTCTTATTTTTGCAGTTGAGCCAGCGGCTCATTATAGTGAGTATAAGGGGTAATCAGCCCCTTATACCCTAAATTTCTCAAAAAGAGTGTTTGGTTATTAAGGAATGGTAACATCAGTAAAGTCATCCCATGGAGTAACATCAGCTGTAAATACAATAGGTTGTCCAGGGTTAAATGTAGCTTTAAAATTGTAGCTACAACCTTTTCCCAAAGTATAAGTTGAAGAAACCAAAGCTATGTCGGTATATTCAAAAACGTCAGATACACCAGTAGAATTATTATTCTGTTTCTGAGTCATAATTACCTTGAAGCTAAGTTTATAATTTTGCACATCGTAAGGAATTAAGTACTTGTGTTCTGTTGCTCCAGAATTACCACCTACAATATTAGTAATATTTGTTGAAGCAAATGTTACAGCGCCAGTTGCTGTTGCAGCAGCCCAAGTTTCGGTAGAAGGAGTGTAAACACCTGTAGTACCTACTCCGGTGATTTTTACATCAGAAACAGTGATTGTTGCAGCACTATTTGCATCTGCTCCGTTAGTAAAAGTAAACTTAACACGAGACAACAAGTGACCAAATGTCAAACCTACAGGATCAGTAGCTGTTGCGAGAGTACCATAGTCAGATGATGACAAATCTTTGCTTGCACTAGCGTAAATAAGATCAGTTTCTGAATCACTCACAAATGTTATGGTGCTTGCTCCATGACTATCATCAACTGTTACACCTTTGTCTCCTGATTTTGGCGCTACAGCCTCAAAATCGTACGTATAGCTACCTACCCAATACTGGAGTGGAGAATATGTACATACTCCAGCATTAGCAGTTACTGCCTGAGCATCGAAAATCTGCTCGGTATTTGAATCTTTGGTTCTCCAACCATAAACCTCAAAAGCTGTAAGGTTAGCCTTTGTTACATCTTCTGCGGCACGAGTAGATTTGTCAACAAATGTTTCAAATCCAATCGCACTCTGTGGATTCATCTCCACCATCTCGTCATTTGTACAGCTGGCAAACATAGCAGTTGCAGCGATACCTAAAAATAAAAATTTCTTCATTGTTTTGAAAATTTAATAATTAATAAAAAGGATTTATATTACATTCACTCATTCAATCCAATGGGATTTCAATATCTTCAAACTCTCCCCAATCGTTCACATCCACATCAAAGCCGGAACTTCCCTGCTTACCGTCCTCATCGGAGATTTTGATGCCACTCACGGTGATTATTCCTCCATGCGGTTGTTTGGCCACCTGCTCGGTCACATCAAAGTCAAAATTTCTGACGATTCCATTCTTTAACTTGACTTCGAGATTCAAACTATATCTATCGCTTGTACGCAAATAGTTGTCGTTCGGATAATTGGGTATTCCAAATGAATTTACAACGGCTTGTGTCCCATAATCCTCAATAGTACAATCATACAAGATTGTGGCAACATCGGCAGAAGTTTTGCCGCTGTTCATATATACGGCTTCTGCCATACCCGCTAATGCACCGCGTGCCAATGCAACATACTGTAGTCCGTGTTCAAATTCATACTTTATCACATAGGTGAATACCAGCGGATGCATTGTAATATCCATATCAGGAGCGACAACCACCTTTTCGGGGGTATATTTCTCCAAATAATTACCATAAAGCATATCGGGAGCACTTACTGTCTTTTCATTCTTCGTTTGGCTATAGCTGTTACCCATATAGGAACTTCGAGTTCGAGTACGGGTACTGGCTCTGGCTGTGGCGAACGATTCAAGCTTGTCGAATACGATATATTCGGTATCATTATTGTAAAAAAGAAGTGAGTGCGAACCTTCTGACAATATGAGGTTACCACCACTTGCTGGCATGTTTTTCATTTCCTGTCTGCCAGTTTCGTCAAAAGACAATATTCGCAATCCCTCAGGAATGTCCGGACGCAGGCTTTCATAACTCATAGAGAGTTCCTCAGGCCATTCGGCTTCCCAATCAGTAGCATCACCATAGGTATATTGCCATTCCTGTTCATACGATGCTTTCACATTGACATGATACTTCAACGCATGAGAATCGTGGTCATAGCATAGTTCCTTATGTTCACACGATACCAATGGTACTATCAGTATGGCACATAATACATATATATTAAAGAGTCTCATCATTTATTGCCTCCTTTCCTTTGATTATAGTTACCTCTTCCGATGAGCCACACCAGTGAGATTTCGGCTTTTGTCGGACCCCAATAGTTGCGATTCTTGGTTGCCTGCCACACATAGTGTCCATCAATGGGCAAGTATTCCTTAAATTCTCCCCAATGATAGCCCAGGCCGATTGTGAAATCAAGATTCAAGCGTTTGGCAACAGGCAATGAGTAACCATATTCCAATCCAGTAGCCCAGCTCCAACGGTCAGCAAGAACGCCTTTGCCCCCAAGCTCGAAGTCATAAGTTATCATTTGGCCGTACAGTCCTACATGATGACCTGTCAGGGATTTTTCGTGAGCCTTTTTCCCCAACCAATAGCGAACAGCCAAATCGCCACCATATGTGCGCCAATAATCATACTTTTTATCATTCTTCCACCACGCATAATGCCAATTGGCAGCTACGCTGAAGTTACTACCCAAATAGAATTCGGCTCCAAGATTTGGAATGGCTAAAATATTGTATAACAAATTAGTTTTAAGACCCATATAAAATGGGGATTTCTCCTTTGGTTCTTCTATTACAAATTCTGGCACTATAGGTTCTTTCTGTTCATATTCCTGTGTAATAGGTTCGGGCTCTGTTATAATAGGCTGTTGAACAACCGGCAACTCTTTTTTGTAGGTTACAAACACGGCACACGCATTTCGCATACGCTCGAAGAAAAGCTTGTGCATCTGTTGCCAAACCTTACCATCATTCAATGCCCGCAATTTCACGATGCGATTATCAATGTGTAAGTTTGGATAATGATAATCAACCAACAAAGACTCTTCTTCCAGTATGGCAAGCACTTCATTTTTATAAACTAGTTCTGAATCTTCAATTTGGGATTTAAGAAATTCCCAAGGAATGTAGTTGTCATTATGGGTAATGATACTGTCGGGAATATCCACCTGCTGGCGAACGAGATTTTCAAGAGCTGTAAGGCGACCTCGTGCCAACTTGCGGTTAAGCTGGTCGTTGCCTTCGGGTGATGCAGCACCACAGAAGGAAACTTCAACGATGTTGATTGTACTGTCCTGACGGATATTCCGTAGGAACTCGATGATTTCCTGCATACGGACAGCGTTGTCCGAGTATGCAGAATCAATGACAGTACTGTTCACACGGAAATCGACGCAAATCTCCGTGCGTCTCTCTTGCGAATACGTAGCACATAATCCAAACAGCAAGAGAATCAGTGTTATACAATATTTTTTAATATACATATGTTTTTTACATTTAGTATGCTTTAGGTCTGTTTATAAATCATTCTTATTTATCTTCTTCGATGCAACCTGTAATAACTTATGCTTTTCTATTGCTTCGGGATAGTTACGACGGATAAACCCTCCGAGACTGTTATATGTAAGCCCCAATCGCTGGGCAATGGATTTTAACGGCTCGGGAGTAGTTTCATAAAGCTGTAATGCCTCGGCATATTTCTCTGCACTGCGATTGGAAACGGTTCTTCGATTATTTGCCTTTGTCATTCCACGGACTGCAGTTAATTCGGGATAGTGTTCCTTCAAGTACATTCTAAACACTTCCGGATTGAGACCGAACTCTGCCGCAACCCTTGAAGTTGGCATGTCGGAACTTTTCAGCCGTTCAATAGCATCAGCATATTTCTCAGCCGTTGATTTCTTGTAACGCTTGGTCTGTTCGATTGGGACATTTTCATCAAATCCTCTCCGTTGCACCATCAGTTCTGGATGCCAGGTTCTCAAATGATATCTGAAAGCACCGAGATTTAATCCTGCTTGGCGAGCTATTGTTTTTACATCAGTAGATGTTGTTCTGTAGATTTCTATGGCTTCCTCATATTTCTTAATCGAACTTTGTTCAGGCTCATGCATAGTCCAACAACCGTTACGCATACCCCTGACATTCTGACCTTTGGCTTTTATGCGTTTTATTTCCCTTAATTGGGTAATTTGCGGATGGTAAGCTAAAACATGTTCTCGCAAACCAGTATGTGAAACGTTACAAGCATCTGCCACCTCTTCAATGGTCATATCTGACGATTGTAACATTTCAATGGCTGTACAATATGCTTTCGTGCTCCATTTCCGTGCGCCATATTGCAGATTTACGGAAATACCCATACGTTGACGTTCCTTCTCTCTGCGTGGCACTATTTCGGGATAATGCCTGCGGAGTTGGCTTGCCAATGCCGAACAGTTCACATCAAAGATACGTGCTATCTGTGATATATTATATTCGATGTACTCCACACTGTCACAAGCGGCAATGGCATCCTTGTATTTATAGTGAGCCGAAGTAGTTTGACCTTTGCTGCCACGAAGTTTAACATTCTCATGTTCTGTCAGGTTGTGACGTTTAAGGATTAGTTCACGATGATGTTTGGACAGATACGAACTGAATGCACTGAATCCTACTCCCGTTCTTTCGCATATATCTTTTATCGAAAGACCGGAATCCGAATACAGGGTTATAGCCTCCCTATATTTCAATTCTGTACTTATGTTCATTTCCTGACCTTGCATAAATTACTCTTCGTTATGGCAATTAATGTATTTACTACTGTTAATCAGTAATATACGCACTGCTTAACAAGCATTACACATAACTTCTCTTTGGAAGAGAAATTGATGCATCAACTATTGGTTGGAAATTAGCGCTTTAACCGAAAAGGTGTAATTTATTCACTCAACAATCCATTTTTTGCCCGAACAAAATCAGAATTTCGCATAACATTTTTTTGTGTAAATTGGTGATATTTACCGAAAAAGTGTAATTTTGCAACGGTAATCATTTCTCTTCCAAAGAGATAAGTTCTCTCTTCCAAAGAGACTTTACAATTCGCTCAACAATCCTCCACTTACAGAGACTTCAGAATCATACTATTCGCCTTGTCAATTGCCATTGTGTCCAACGATGCCAGGTAGATGCGTGTAGTAGCTTCTGAGTCGTGCCCCATTCCCTCGCTGATAACCGAAATAGGAACATTCTTGCTCTTGGCAATACTCGCCCAAGCGTGACGGCTCACATACATCGTAAGCGATACAGACAATCCTAATTGGTTTCCGATGACTTTTAGGCTACGGTTGATGTTGTGAGCCGTATAGATGTATTGCTTGCGTTCATCTATTTCACTGAGAGGCTTGATGATAGGCAACAGATATTGCGACAGTGGATTATCGTACTTATCCACTATTTCCTGCATACACATCTCCCATTTGATGAATAGCTGTTGCCCTGTCTTGCGTCTGCGGTACGATAAGATATTGCCGTTCAAGTCCTTTTTTCGAAGGTATGCCATATCCACGAATGACATTCCACGAGTGTAAAAGGAAAAGAGAAACATATCACGGGCAAAACCAAGAGTGGGATTCATCGACAAGTCCATCTCCTTAATCTGCTTGATAGTCTTGAGTGGTACAGCTCGCTTGAGAGTCTTTTCCACACCTGTATAGACATGCTTGAACGGGTATCGCTGGGTGGTCAATTCCTTTTCAACGGCACGATTATACACAGCCCGAAGATTACGCATATAAAATGATGAGCTATTCGGGCTTACTCCGCTACGCTTCAAGTAGGCTTCGTATGCCATCATCATATCGGTATCCATTTCATCCAATGTCAAATCCTTGTCCTCACGAAAGCGTTTGAAGCTGCTGAGAGTTGCGGTATAGGTTTCAGAAGTGCGTATCTTGCCCAATGTTTTCAGATTGGAGATGACACCCTCCATAAATGAGAAGAGATAATTTTCGGGATTATCCGATACAAATTCAGCTATTACATCATCTGCGGTATAGTCACAACCGCTATGCTCAAATCCTGAAATAATCTTTTGAAAAGACTTGACATCCATATGGATTTTATCGCTTATTTCCGAAAGATAACGCTTTCTCTCATCATTGAATCGTGGTAACACCACCTCCGTTAAGTGGCTGTTCCACTCATAGCCGTAGAGACGGTAGCCCGTCTTTTGCTGACGGGCTACACGATTATGGATTACTTGATAGAAAATTGTACCTTGTCCGCCATCAACTGTTGATGGTCGGAACTTAATCTTTACTGTTGCCATATCACAATCAGGGTTTTGATTTGTTATTCAGATTAACCTTACTATCGTCCTGCTTGTTCTTGATGGACTTGTCTTTGGATTCTTGTTCCTTTGCAGCCTGCTCTTTAAGTCGTGCTTGTTCTGCAAGGGCGGCTTGCTTGCGGACAGCCTCTTCGTAAGTCTCCACATCCTCACGCATTTGCTCGATTGCTTCATTATTACGGTTTAGCTCAAAGACGTCCTCCAAAGTGGCTATCTGCTCTGCTGAAGCATCACCTTTCATCTTGATATAGCGATATTTGAGGTCGTTATCCTCTTCTCGCTGATTAGGTTTCCCCGATATTATTATCCAAGTAAACATTCCAAAAATCAAAGCCGTTTCTATCACAATAGTCCAAAAGACAAATGGCGTTTCAAAGCCAATTCTATGATGCTTGAAATTATGAACGCCATCCTCAATGGTTGTTTTTAGTTTCTGCACTAACGACTTTACCTCATCGGATGTTTGCTTCTGGTTAGTCTTAATCTCATTCAATGATTTTAATACTTCGGTTGATGTTCGAGTATTGACAATAGCCGATTTCGTGTCCTTGAAATTATCATTAAGGATACTCAAATGATCTACTACTGCACCAGCAAACTTCTTAATTTTGGTTTCGGTGTATTCAAAACCTTGCTTATTGTTCTTGTTAATCAAAGCCTTGATATCTTGAACTACTCTCGCATAAGCTTCGTTATCAACTATCGAATTGCTTGTGCTCGATTGAACTTTTTTCAATTCATTTATACCGGCTTCAATTCTCTCCATGCATCCGTAGATGCCTTCCATACACGACTCTTGGTCGTTGGTGTTATAGTTTTTACTCATGGTTGTTTGAATTTAAATTTGTTAAACTTTGGGTTAATTAGAATCTTATTCCTCGATTCTTTTTTTTCTTATCCTTCTTTTTCTTCTGCCAAGAAGGTACTTGTTCATCCTCATGCAGAGTGTCCAATGGTGTAAATAAGCCCATTCCGTTACTCTCAATAAGGTTGTCGGTAACACTGTAATTGCGTTCCTCCTCTTGCCTTATCGGTTGCTGTTTAGACTCAATTTCGGTCTGCGTTTTCGGCATATCCCAACTTAATTGCTTATCAAGTTTTGAATAGCTGAATTGTCTGCTCACATCGGAAGCCTTGAAAGTGTAGCCATCTTTGATGAAACTCAAGCCCTCATTCTTACCCGTTCTTCGGTTAATCTTGAAGGTCATTCCAATGCCTTGCTTTTGCAGTTAGTTACCCAAGTCCCACCATGTCCGACTTCGTTTCAATACAGCCTTGACAGCATTATGAATCTCGTACTTCACCCGTTCAGGATCGTGGAGTTTCTTCACATTGGTTTTGCTCTTATCCTCTGCGTAGGTCAATCCGTACTTGTCTTTTAGTTTCTTTGTTGCAATCTCATTTCGCTTAAAATCGTTCTGCGAGGAGATTACTTTACTTTCGTAGTTGATGCGATTATATACCAAATGACAGTGCGGATTGTCGGTGTTATGATGCCTTACCAAAATGAATTGGGTATTCTTAATGCCCATCAATTCCATATACTCCAATGCGATTTTAGCCATAAATTCATCACTTAATCGTGGTGCATCTTCAGGCTTAAAGCTGAGTGCAATATGTCCTAACGGTTGCTTAATCTTCGGATTTAAGAGGCATTGACAGTTGAAACTATCAATCATCTCCTTGTTTGTTCCGAGTAACACTCCGTCTGATGCAATGATTTTAGCATCATCCTTTCCCATCACATAGCGTATGCAACCACCAAAGGATTTGCCCTTCTTGATTTTACCTATCATCTGCACCTCCTTTCTTTGGCTTTATAGTCGCTTAATACCTCCTTCAACTTGGCAAGCAGTTCCATCACTATATTCTTTGTGCGATAGAATCCCGTCTGATGCGACAGCTTAGTTAGTTGATTGAGGTTGTTTGCCATACCAGTAAGGTTGCAGATTACGGCTGCATCCTTAGCCGAATGTTTGGCTACTATTCGGGCATTAAAGGCAGCGTCTCTTATGTACTCGGCAAGCGTGCGATTAGCGTTCTTGCTTCGGTGGCGTAGTTTCTCATAGTCGGGCTTTGAGAATTTTACTGTTACCGACTTTGTGAGGCGTTTCAAGGTGCTTACCTGTGGTCTGCCTCTGGGCTTGGATTTGTTTGTTTTCTTATTATTCATCATTGCAATTTTTACTTGGTTATTGATTTTTCAATTTAGCTTTTCACAATCTGCGACCATCGGGAGCGGATTGCCTCCACTTGGGAGTGGAGCGAGGTTTTTCGGGTGCAATGGCGACCCCGCCGACATTTTTAGGCATCCCGAAAGATAACCTCGCTACACCCCAAGACTGAGGTCTTGCTGCTTCCACCATCATTGACGGTTTTCGATGGTTCCGATAGCTTTTTCTGATTCGATTGGCAACCGTTCATTGTCATAAGTGACCAACAGACTGTGGTCGGAACTTCAGGCTTTCGAGACTGCGGGAAAGCCGTAATGCAGTCCCTCCAGAATGCCGCCCTGCGGTATGGCTGGCATTACGGCATGTAGCCCTGCATTATAACTTTCTCCACTGCTCGAAGTCGGCATCATAGATGTCGATGTGCTGACGGGCGATGTTCTCCAATAAGCCCGAAACACTCATCTTTCGACCTCCGAGTTTGTGGATGTAATCATCGAGCCTGTCCCTTACCTCACAACTGAGAAATACCGGCTTTCGGTCTTTGATGACGGGTACTTTCAGATAGGTGCTGCGGTACTCCTCCAATGAAAGCTTGCGTTGCTTGCTGCTTACTCTGCGTTGGATTGTGGGCGTTACAGGCTGCTCCTCTGTAACGGAAGTTTCTGCTTCCGTTTGGACTCGCTTAGCCATTGACAGGATAGGTTCGGGCATGATGTCGTCAACAGAGAAATTCTCTATTCCCGTACCCTTTGATTCTACCTTTGTTCGGGCATTCCCACTTTCAAATCTGTGAAGTGAATCGGTCGCGATTTCTTCAATGATTTCCTGACATTGTTCGTCTGTGAGATTTACATTTTTTCTTTCCATTGTTTTCATTTTTTAGGGTTATCACTCCGGTCTCAGTGCGCACATTGACCAATTGTCGTGAGCAAAATAAGTGTGTATAATTGGGGCAATGAAACGATTGGGTCAGGTTAGGCAATTAAGTATAGTTCTGCATCTTAGACAGGTAAACGAATGGTGCTGACTGCTCAAAATTTCCATTAACAGAGAGTAGTGGAATATCGAGGACAAAATCTTAATCGAAGAAATTAAGGGCTTAATATTGATTGCGGATAGACGGACTGCCGAAACATCGGGAGTTGGTCTGTCCGCTATCCTGCTATGCCTGATTAGTGGCTGTCCGTTTCGGCTGTTCGGGGCAAAAGTTTGGCAGACGGATAAGTATCGGTCTGACAAACTACAATGCAGCGGACAAGATCCGAAACGGACAGCCACTTGAAACGGAATCCGTGTATAGGTGTGATAACTATACCTGATTGGTGAGTAAAATCATTGCAATAGGCTGTTAAAGTGCCACGAACTACGCCAGATACTGCAATAGGCTTGATGAGTCATTGAAGTGTAACAACTCTTATATTTCTTTGCACCAACAAAACGAAATAACAGCGAAAAGAAAAATGATTGTAACGATGAATATGATAGGATTTAGTGGGGTGATTTATCGCACCGAATATGTAACGGTATGTCAGTCTATGACACGTATAGACACACCCATTGCAGTGTGCTTTTTACTGCTTTTATTTGCAGTGTGAACAACGAAAAATATGTGTAACTATAAATATTGACAACAATGAACATCATCAGTTTTGAAGAGAGAACCTTTGAGGGAATTGCTGCCAAGTTTGAGTACTTCGTGCAGCGAGTGGATAACCTTTGTCGCCGACACGGTGAGAAGAAAATTGACGAGTGGATGGATAACCACGATGTATGCCGAAAGCTGCGTATCAGTCCGAGGACATTGCAAACGCTTCGTGATAACGGAACGCTTGCATTTAGTAAGATTGGTAATAAAACCTATTATCGTCCCGAAGATGTTGAACGCATTATCAAAATTGTGGAGGATAGACGCAAGGAAGCCAAATGGCGAGGTAAAACCATTTGACAGAGTGCAATGACTGAACTAACAACAAATAATACTAAAAGCGTATGAACAATGAGATTCGAGAAAAAGACCACGAGTGGGTGAAGATGTTCCACACAAGCATCGACAGGCTATTAGTGTCGATTGAGAAGTTATTTGAGAGCCGACAGCCGGGTGCGTTCAACGATGAACTGCTGACCGACAAAGAAGTCGCACACATTTTGAAAGTAAGCCGAAGAACTTTGCTGGATTATCGTAACAATGGCATCCTGTCCTACATTCAGGTAGGAGGTAAAATCCTCTACCGTACCTCCGATGTACAGCGGACAATAATGAGCGGATTCAAGGAGGCGTATAGGCTACGGGATAGCGGATAGATTATTTTTCTGGAGGGAGTGCAGTTTACCGGCTGCCCAATTATTATGATTCCTAAAAGACACCCCTCCATGTATAGAAAGGGAAACAGCGTACATATCGGGCTATCAATTATAAAGTCTGTTTGTACGCTGTTCTTTTGAAGTTTATTACTTTTCCGTCAGTCGCTTGTTTCCGTTGCCGTCTGCATTGTTAAGTACAGGGCTTGAAAGTTGAAAGGTTTTCGGGCTGAATACTCTCCGTAGGAGGCAGATTCTGCCCGAAAACCTTTCAACTTTCAAATACGGTCTGTACTACCTTTGCAGACGAGCTTAGGAAACGGGCAACTTACGGAATCGGAATACTAATTGAAAATTGAGCCATTTTTTCTAAATTCGTTTGCGAACAGAACAATCCGGCAATCCTTCTTCGCATAGAGCCGATTCATGATATACCGTCTGAAAATCTCACTCTCCCTGCTGTTGATTCTGTATACAACGGCTATAATCATTTCAATGGAATAAGTGTCTATACTTCGCTGCTCAGCAAGTCGGATATATCGCATTGTTTCAGCCTCTGATAATACACCTTCATTATAGATAGCATTGATGGCTTTACGGACATCACGACCATAGACATTGAACAAATCGGCAATCTCCTCCTGCATCATCCAAACGGGTGCGGTGGAAATACCCACCACACCGTTGTTGATTGTTATGATTCCTCGTTTCATACGGCTGCATTATTATTGGTTTTACTTCTTTTTTCTATCAACTTATCCATTTCCTTTGAAATCTTTTCCTCCGTTATCTTCGCATATCCTTGTGTCGTACGAATATTGGAATGTCCCATCATCTTGGCTATGCTCTCTATTGAAATACTCTCTGAAATAAGGAGGACACCAAAACCATGACGGGATTGGTGGTAGGATAAATCATCAGTCCTGCCCAATATTACACCGATTTCCCGTATTTCATGCCAAATGGAATCCCTGCTCGGCAGCGGGAATACAGGGTTATGTATATCGGTGGTGTTGTATAAATCCAAAATCTGCTCGGCTATCGGATGCAATGGGATAACAGCTTCAACTCCCGTTTTCTTGCGGTTGATACGGATGAAGCGTCTGCCTTCGGCTGTCGTTTCAATATGACGGGGATTCAGTTGCTTGATGTCTGCATATGCAAGCCCGGTCAGGCATGAGAAGATGAATGAACGCCTTCCCAATTCCGCCCGTCCGTCATTCAAAGGCATTGCCATTATCCTTTTCATCTCCTCACGGGTTACATACTTGTGTTTAGGGGCAGGCTTCTTTTCATATTCCACTTCCTCACAAGGATTACATCGGAGAATTTCATTGTCTACGGCAAGATAGAGAAGCCTGTTCAGCCAACAAAGACAGCGGTTGGTCTGTGTAGAACTGAAATTCTTGTTTTTCATAAGGAACGCCTTATAACCCTTACCGAAATCTTCCGATATGTCCTCAAAGGAAATATCCCCCTTACCCATAGATGTAAGGTAGTCTGCTAAATATTTCTGAAAATATTGGGAATGTCTGTATGTGGATATTGAATTGATTTCCTTACTGCGTATCCTCAAACGTTCACGTTCAATTTCTCCCATCTGTAGCAGATGTGTAGGAACGATGAACTGTCTGGTAATACGGTTCTTGATGATTTCTGCACTGACAACACCTTGCGTCTTGAGAATATCCTCATAACACTGTTCGATGTACTTGCGGTATTCCTGTAATCTGTTGTTTTCCCTTACGGTACGTACCGTTCCGTTTTTGGCATTCCAATCCTCCGGCTTACAGCAAATGCCTGTGGTCATGACGGTATTCTTTCCGTCAATGGTGATACGGCACATGACAGCGGTCGTGCCGTCTGCCTTGATTCTATTGCGGTTGATATAAAATAGTATTGAAAATGTACTTCTCATAATGTATGGTTTTTAGGGTTATAATACAAGTTTGAAATCTCGGGTCGCCCCGATGAGTTTGTCCATATCCTCAAACAGCTTCTTCGGAGTTACACGGGCATATACTTGTGTGGTCTGTATATTGCTATGTCCCAACATTTTTGAAATGGTTTCAATCGGAACTCCTGCTTCGAGAGTAATGAGCGAAGCAAATGAGTGACGTCCAACATGGTAGCTGACATCCTCCTTCACATCTGCCAATACAGCCAATGCCTTCATATGGTTTCTAAGGCTCGGATAATGAATCATGGGAAACAGCGTGTCTCTCTCATCATCGTGATATTTCTCTATCAGGGCTATGGCTTCGGGCAACAGTTTTACGATTGCCCTCAGTTCATTCTTCTTTCTGCGGTATTTCAGCCACAACTTCCCGTCTTCATCGGTATAGAGGTTTTCTTTGGTAACGGTTACGGCATCTATGTATGCAACACCCGTATAGCAGGCGAAAAGAAACAGATCCCTTGCAAGACGGTGGGAAGTACGGTGTGGGGCTATCTCCACATCACGGATTTTCTCGAAACTCTCACGGCTCAAAGCCCTCGGTGTCTTGAGGGTCTGTTTCGGAAGTACATAATGTTGGAAGAAGAATCTTTCGGAATGTCCTTCATTGTAGGCTTTCCTGCATACTTTCTTGATGATGGCAAGATAATGGCGTGCGGTATCTACGGCATGTCCTTTTTCATCGAGAATGAAGTTCTCATAATCATGGATGAATTGTTCGGTAAGTTGCCCAAAAGCCAAGTCCTTTGTCTTGAACTTGGTTTCGATGAACTCACGTAAGGTACGGCAAGTATAGTCATACGCCGGGTATGTACCTTTGGCACGGTCAATTCCTATACGGCTCTTGACTTCATCACGAACGGCATCGGCCATTTTCAGGAAGGTCATTTGGGTATTCATACTCCCTTGAAAAGCGTCCTTGACGGAGGTTGCATCGAAATCAACTTTTCGTTCCATGAGGGAATCGAATGCGGCATTGATGTCAAGCAATAACTTTTCAATCTTGGCATTGGTTTCTACTGCCTCCCTGCTCTTGCCGTTGAGTCGGCTTTCACGAGGATTCCATAATTCGGGAGTACACGACAGCTTGCTACTGAACTGTGCCATCGTTCGGTTTACGGTAATTCGCCCCATAATGGGAGCCTTGCCCAATTTGTCCAATCCACTCTTTTTTAGGTAGAGTAACACCTTGAATTTTTCTACTTTCATACTACGCTTATATTTTTAGTGGCAAAGTTAGCCTGTATATAAGCGTTCTTAACTATGCAAAATAATGACAATCAGCGCAATGTAATGTTATTTCAAATTATTTCGTTATCTTGTCACCATTAGGTAACTGACTTGCTAACGATTTGGTAACTGAACACCTGCCGGAATCCGTAATTTCTTGCTTTGTACCTACTACGCAATGGAAATACTTTTCGCTGTTTCTCAACCATTTACGTTTGATTTATTCAATTCTGAAATCGCTTGCTGAGCTACTGGATTTCCATGCAGCCCGACATACGTTTGCTACGACCGTCACGCTGGCCAACAACGTTCCATTACAGGAGGTGTCTGCCATGCTCGGACATGCATCCACAAGAATGACACAACATTATGCAAGAGTCATGGACAGGAACCTGAAGGACAACATGAATATAGTAAGGAGCAAGATGGGGTTATAGAGATAAACCTATCTTATACCTCGCATAACCGTCTGTAATAATATACAGAGACCAGGCACTTTCAAGATGAAGTCATCCTCATTTCTTGCAGCAAAGATAGTTGTTTTTCCGAATGATCGCGCAAGGCGGCCCCTGAAGAGGCTTGGTTGCCTGTGAAAAAATCTTCCTCTTGCTGACGCAAGAGCGTATTTTTTCACGGCAAGCCTTGCAGCAATCATCGGAAAACAAACTGGGGAACGCACAAGAAATAAGAATGCCTACCCACGGGCAGGCCATGTATAACTCAATAAATGGAAGATTATGGAAGCGAACAATGTGGAAAAAAGGTTCAATGACTGGTTTACGGTGTCTTATGACAGGTTAAGAAATCTCGTTGGCAGATACGGGGCACTGGATGAGGACAATTTTCATGACACTTATCTGTTTGTAAGAAAGCAGGTGCTGAATCCGGAAAGGGAAATAACGGATTATGAAGCATACTTTATCGGATGTTACAGGAAAGCGTTCATGGCCAAGTTCAGGCTGGAAAGCAAATATGCCCATCCGGATGAATATTTCTTTCTTCGATGTGGGGAAGATGCGGATTTCCTTTCTCCGGATGACCTGAACAGCTGTGAAAAACTGGTGAAGGACATTCTTAACTTTATCAGAAGAAAGTTCTCCTATCAGGAATACAGGATGTTTACGTTGCGTTTTTATGAATCAGACTTTTCATTCAAGGCGTTGGGTGAATGTATGGGTATATCGCAAGTGCCATTTCAGGAAAAGTAAACACGATCATGGATACAGTACGGTCAAACCGGGGATTCTCATGGAGAAGCCAGATGCTGGCAGTAGAAGGATTCATATCCTAATCCGTTAGTTTATTGTATCACCCTTAAAACAGAAACTTATGGCACTGATAGTATATAACAAGGAGAACTCACGTCCGCAGCAGGTGGTTTATCAAGGGAAGCGGACAATCAACATGGACAGCAAGGGAACGGTTTACCTGTCAAAGACAATGTCTATTGAACTGGGGATTCTCGGTGGAGGACGGGTTAATTTCGCACACGATGAGGATACGGGAGAATGGTATATCTGCCATACGACAGACAAGGACGGGTTCACTGTATGGAAAGATAAAAGGTGTGCCAGATTCTCTGCCGGATTCATCGTCAGAAGAATCATGCTTCAGGCAAAAGTGGAAAGGAAGACCGTACAGTTTATGATTGCCAAAGCTCCCATAGAGGTGGGAGGTACAGTATATTACAAGATTCTGCTTTCCAATCCGATTTTCAAATAGCAAGAAGATGGCTCAGAAAGATCCATTATCAGATAATGGTGATGGATTTTTCCGGGCTATGTTGTTTGGATTTTTACATCATACTATTTGGAGCATTAGGATATTGTCTTGTCAGGGCATTATATTGGCATAATACTATGTCCTGACAATATTATAATATGGGGGTACTATGTTATTGCAATATTATGTTGTTGTGTTATCATGTTATTGCAATGTTATGTTATTAGGGTATTATGTTGCTATGTTACTATGTTATTGCAATATTATGTTGTTAGGGTATTATGTTGTTATGTTACTATGTTATTGCAATGTTATGTTATTAGGGTATTATGTTGTTGTGTTACTATGTTATTGTAATGTTATGTTATTAGGGCATCATGTTGTTGTGTTATTATGTTATCAGGGTATTACGCTATTGCAATATCACAACAGAGCTTATTTTACATACACACTGATTATCAATATATTACAATCCTCATTAAGCAGCGTATACAACTTTACTATAACAATCTACATACTATTATATGATACAGATTGATATGTAATATCTGTAAATCAGGATGCCATAGTTCAATACAGCATAAAACTTTCAATATTGAATATTTAAATTATCGGCCAATAACTAAATATCAGGCACTCCATTCACACGATATTCAACTCTGCATACAGGTTTGTCACAAACAAACTGATATTTACATTTTTCATCAGGTAAATACGACTCTATTTTATAGCTATAAATGGGCATGGAGCCACAATCCACTTTAAGTGGATTTCTGTTCAAACGAACAGAGCAAGTTGTGTCTTTGTCCGACAGAATATTTTCTGTCAGACAAAGATTTGTTTGGTCTTTTTTTAAATTTAAGAGTTTCATTTTTTGTCAGAAATTAATAAAGAAATAATCACATATTTATTTTTATGATTTTATATCACATAGATATTACGAACAATTATTCATAGCTAAGAAGCTAAATTTTTCATTTGACATTTTAGAAGAATATAAAGGTCAGGTCACCACGGCATTTTTACTTTGAAAAATAAGGTTTTATAAGATGTTATAATAAAAACGAATAGCATTAAACTATAATAAAAATACCTAGAAATAGCGATTGTACAATGTGTTTACTTCCTCTACCTTTGCTGCCGAAAATAAAGATTTAAGTAATATCTGATGAAAAGTAGATTAATAATCTTATTGATGTGTATATTTGTCATTTTAAGCTCATTTGAAGCTTATTGCCAAGAAGTGAAATATACAATAAGTGGAACTATAAATTCTAGTCAGGGTGAACCACTGGTGGGAGTTACAGTTAAGGTCGGTAATGGTAGTTCAGGTACTGTAACTGATATTGATGGCAAGTACTCGTTGAAAGTAGCAAAAGGGAGACATAAACTGACGGTAAGTTGTATCGGTTACAAAGAGAAAATACAAATATTATTTGTAGAAAGTAACTGTACTATTAACTTTTCTTTAGAAGAGGATGTTGTTATGATGAACAACGTGGTAGTCGTCGGAGAGTCAAAAAATACCAAAGTTAAAAGTGGAGTTTTTTCTGCCAATGCTATTGATGTATCGTCTAAACTTAGTTCCATACAAACTATTGCTAATGAAGTGGAAAAAGGTATTGGTGTACGTATTCGTCGTAGCGGTGGTATAGGTTCCGACTATAATCTTACACTTAATGGTATGGGTGGTAATTCTATCCGCTATTATGTAGATGGCATTCCAATGGCTGCGAAAGGGGAAAGTTTCTCTCTAGAGAATATCCCAGCCAGTATCGTTGATCGGGTGGAGGTGTATAAAGGTGTAGTTCCAGCTTATTTAGGTGGTGATGCTCTAGGTGGTGCTATCAATATTGTGACCAATGAGAGTAAGAAAAATTATTACGATATATCTTACCGAGTGGGATCGTTTAACACACATCAGGTAGATTTCAATGCGCAGATTATCGAACCAAAAACGGGACTGACGTTTAAACCATCGGTTGGTTATAATTTTTCAAAGAATAACTATACCATGAAGGGAGTCAGGGTATTGAACCCGGAAAAGAATGAATTTGAGACAGGTGACTTCAAACGTTTTCACGATGATTATCGTTCGGTCTTTGCTCAGTTTGAAACGGGTTTTACAAATAAGTTGTGGGCTGATTTCCTGTATGTTACGGCTTCGTTTACTAATGTGGATAAGGACATCCAGACGGGGGCTACTCAAGATGTGGTTTATGGTGCGGCACACCGGAAAAATCGCTCATGGAATCTTGGTATACGCTATCGTAAGAAAAACTTCCTTGCGGAAGGACTCACATTATCGGCTAATGCTTCACATACGTGGCAGAAATCTACGACCGTGGATACGGCAATGGTAATTTATTTTTGGAATGGTCATCATCGCCCAGCCGACTATGCGGAGCTAAACAGTTATCCAGTTATTCGATATTATAATCGGCCCAATACGTCTGCTAGAGTAAATCTGGATTACCGTTTGGCTCAGCACAGTTCGTTAAACTTTAATTATTTGCTCAATGCTACAGTTGATAGGATGAATCAGGAAACTTCTGATGAAACCAAAGGAGATGGTGGGTCGACCGACTATCTGACTCGCCATTTTTTGAATCTCTCCTATGACCTTGACTTATGGAGCGGAAAATGGCACAACACTTTTTTTGTTAAGGAATTTATTAATACGGTGAGAATTGAAGAAAAGACTGTGGGAAGTGGGGCTAGCCATACGTCTGGCTATGACAGTGAACGAAGCCGTACATCAAAGTGGTTTACTTGCTATGGGTTTGGAACCCGTTATAAGTTACATAGTATTTTGTCGGCAAAGCTGTCGTATGAGTACAGTGTTCGCCTTCCGGGTGCAATGGAACTGCTAGGGGATGGCGACAATATTAATGCTAATTATGCACTTGAACCAGAAAAAAGTAATAATTATAATGTCAATTTATATGGTAACTGGGATTGCAACAGCCGGCTCAATGTGTTCTACGAGGCTGGTGTGTTTTATCGCGATGTGCACGATTTCATAATGGCTGTGCAGGACCGTGAAACATATACGTTTAAAAATCTGTCACGGATAAGCATTAAAGGTCTTGAGACAGAAGTTGGGTTGCAATATGCAGATAAATTGTTGCTTAAGGGAAACTTGTCATACGAAAAGGCGGTTGATATGATGGAGACCAAGATTTCAGATGGGAAACCGAATGCGGCCTATAAGCAGCAGATTCCGAACCGACCAAGCCTCTATGCCAATATCAACGCTAGCTATACGTTCCGGAATTTGCTTGGTGCGGATAATAAACTCAGATTTGAGTATGACTACCAGTACGTTAAATGGTTCTACCTAACTTGGTCTACGTTTGGACATAAGGACAGCAAGTCGATTATTCCTACACAGAATTGTCACAACCTGTCGGCTACGTTCTTCTGGCTGGATAACAGATACAGCGTTTCCTTGGAATGTAATAATCTGTTCGATCAATTACTTTATGATAACTATAAGCTGCAAAAACCTGGGCGGGCATTATTCTGTAAGTTCAGGATGTTCTTCAATTAAAATCAGGAGAAATTCACAACAACAACTATAAATTAACACAAGTATGATTAGAACTATTATTGATTTGATCGGTTTTTTCAATTCATTGTCTGGCTTTCTAGTGGCAGTGTTTTTTTGGAGTATACTTACCATTACCTTTGCCAAAAGTATAAAAAAGCATGCTCGCTTTCTGTATTGGGTGTTCGGTGTTATGGGAGGTTTGTCGCTTCTACCTATTCTTAACATATTCGGGATAGATATGGTGAATATCATCTACTTACCTATCCTCGGAGATATTTTCATTGAATTTACATATGCTACTTATTTTATACATCCCATGCTGGTAATCATCATGTATATGGGAGCACTGAATCCCAAGATCCCGGCAGTGGGGAAGCTTATGCTGATACGTAAGGAGTTGTCCATCATCGTAGGATTTGCTGTGATTCCGCATGCGTTGAAACGTATTCTTTTGGTGGTACCCGGTGCATGGAATTATTTTGCTGACCACGATACGCTGGTTGCAGAAGATAGGGTAGTAAGTGCTTTAGGCCAGGGTATTACCAACGGTGTCTTTCTGCTAGGAATCGTAATGACTGTACTGTTCCTCGTACTATGGGTAACCTCGTTTGACAGGATACGCAAAAGAATGGGGTATAAAAAATGGAAAAGTGTGCAACGCTGGTCGTATGCTCTGTATGCGATGCTGTTTATTCACTCCGCGGGTATTGATACAGGCTCGTTAGTGACCTACTGGGAACGACAGGAAAAAATGGCCAAAACAGAAGTAATAGCTGCTTCGGCTCTGCAGAAAGACAGGCAGTTTGGCAATGATCAGACACCTCATGCTGCGTTCACCTCACCACAGAAAAAGGAAAAGGCTTCTTTCCTGGGTATGTCGATGAAAGAAGAAAAAGGTCCTAATGGTGGTAATCATAACTTCAGCGGGAAGTTCAAGTTCTCAAATGTGGAATTTTCAACTCCGTGCAAATGTATAGCCAATATAGTTATTCTGATTAGTGTTTATGGATCATATCTGTATTTACGCTTGAAAAAGGCCAGAACAGACAAGAGAAGAAAACAAAGATAAACTTTAATAACAAAAATAGGGAAAATGAAAAAAATTATGTATTGTGCCGCATTGTTGACGGCTCTGACTTTTACTTCGTGTACAAAAGATGAACCAAACGTTACTCCAGAACCGGAAACTCCGATAGCAAGTGATTCGCATTTGGACCTGTTTCTTTCAGTAAAGGGTACTAGTTCAACTGGAACTTTCGTAGCTAGAGTGGACGACCCGACCAATACTGAACAGACAGTAAACGTTACTGGTAGTGGTGTGGAGATAACTGGTAAAATCAACATCGGAGCCATCCAGAAAGATGGATATTATTACTTTGCTACGGAGGGAGATGATGGTATTGTGAAATATAAACTCACTGGAACTCAGCTGGTCAGTGTGGGAGAATGTCCTTACGGCGAGAAAATATTTAAGAAAGGACAGATGACAGGAGCTATCTCAGCCTCGCACGAATGGATAGGTGACAATGTCTTGTTACTGTCGCAGTATATTTCTACTACCAAGAAGCATATTTGGGCTAAATTTGATACCCAAAGTATGAAACTTATCGATGAGGGAGAGTTCGACTTGCATGAAAAGTATCCGGATGCTTATAAGTTCAGTACTTCCGGTCATATCCGTTACCGTAAAGCAGACGGAAAATTGCTTTTTTTCACCTCAATTCATTATAAGGGTGAAGGAGTTCACCCGATGACGGGTGCTCCTAATACAGTAAGAGGACCACTTGCTGTAGCTATTATTGACGAAAAAACGATGGCTGTGGAAGAAACTTTCGAAGACGATCGCGTTTCGGGGCTAGCACTTGAAGCTTATGGCGACACTCAACAAGAAAAGGCTTACTTTGATGAAAACGGTGACTTGTATCTGATTTGTTTGATGAAAGGCTCTAACTATAAACCGGGTGGACCAATACCAGAGTGTGTTATTATCCGTATGAAAAGCGGAGAGAAGGAAACAGATAAGAGTTATTTGTTCCAGCCTGTCAAGGATACTAACATTCTTATCGTGAAATATCTTAGTCCGGGCAAGGCTTTGTTCTTTGTAGGCGATCACGAACGCTATTACAACGGAAATAAAGCTGATAGCGAGAATTATGTGTATGATGCCTATTATTATGCTATTTTTGACAGTGCACAGAAAACACTTACGCGTGTGAAGGTGGGTGATGTAGATTTGCCGTGGAGTACAGGTGGATTCAACAACTACATTGCTCAGATTGGTAATAGTGTATACCTAGGGGTAAACTCGGTGCAGGAGGGAGATACTCACCAGGCTTTGGTTTATTCGCTGGACATCCCATCAGGTGAAGTGAAGAAAGCTTTCTCAATAGATGCTGGACTGGATTTTCTACGTATGTATAGTGTAAAAAATGTTGCTGAGTAATGTTTTCAATAAATAGTTTTCTAAGTAAAGCGGCCGTAGCTGCCGCTTTGCTTTTTCCTGTACAAGCTGCCGCACAGTGTGTAATCGATAAGCCTGCTTATATGCTTTATACGGACGAAGGGATGCCTTCCTCGTTCGGAGATATGATAGAGGCTATGGCACAGAGTGATGTGATTTTTTTTGGTGAATATCATAACAGTTCAGTGGTTCACTGGCTGGAACGTGTTGTTTTTACATCACTAGCAGACAGACTGGATAATAAACTGACGTTAGGCATGGAAATGTTTGAGGCTGATACACAACTCAAGGTGGACGAGTATATGGCCGGACTGATTTCAGAGGAACGGTTTCTGGCTGAGACTTATCTGTGGGATAATTACAAGACAGACTATGCGCCTGTAGTAAAATGCGCTAAAGAAAGGGGGATCCGACTCATAGCAACCAACGTTCCCCGTCGGTATGCACGGGCTGTGTCTGTCGGGAATGTGGATGCGCTCCGAAAATTTCCACAGAGCTCTCAGCTATATTTTGGAAAAGTGCTGGAGCGAGTTGAAGCTATCCAGGAGCCCAATCCGTTTTTTACAAAGGCATCGGCTATGTTGAAGACTGTATCGGCAAAACATGATGAAACTAGCCCATCAAAGGCTCTGACCAACGAACAGAAACAACAATTAGTTGAAAAGACGTTATGCATGACACGGGCTCAAGCATTAAAGGATGCAGTAATGGCCCGTAATATTGCAGATAACCTGACTGGGGTATTTATACATATCAACGGCAATTATCACTCGGATTGTGGGAAAGGTATTATTACATATCTTAAAGAGTTCAGACCTGCAATCAGGATCATAACTGTTTCCACGGTCTATCAAGACAAATTGTCGGAATTGAATCCAGTTAATCGAGGCAAAGCTGATTTCTACATCGTACTGCCAACAGACACTCATAAAACTTTTTAAGGCCAGACATCTGTTCTGTTTTCGGACATACAATTTTTCACAATCCTATTTCTGAGTTCCACCGGAAAAAGTTTCCGGTGGGACTCGTTCTTTTATAATCGAACAAATGTAATTTAAGAGTATATATTTATGCTGTTTTTGAATGAAAAAGGCAACACCGTATTGAAGATCTAAATTTCTAAGAGCATTGTATCATTTGACCTGCTTACAAAAATGTGTTGGAGGAATAGGATTCCTCTATAAAAAACGTATCGGCATAGAGGTGCCGATACGTTTTTTAGTTAGAAAGAACACGATATGCATTATCATTCTTCAGGAACATATATAATTTCACCATTTTCCAGTTCATAGGCAATACCAACCTTCTTACCTTTCTTGCCCGTCTGGCTATCCTGATTTTCGGAAGGAGTATACTTATTTATCTTGTTTCCTTCCTTTGTAATTATTTCCATATTTTCCTTACCCGGATTCTTTACCATGGTAAAATCCTCCTGACTGAATACCTCAGTCATGTTGTAGCGGCTCACTAAAGCAACCATAAGCGCTACGGCAAATACCATTGCCACATCAAAAAGGTTGCTCACCACACTCATCGGGTCACTATCTTCTTCTTTTTTCAGTAAGTTTCTTTTCATGTAGCAATCTATTTAACACATTTTCCTTCTTCCTTCATAATCTCTGCCAGAAACTCTAGATTAGTCATATCTTGAAGATACCAACGTTGCTTGACTTGCTGTGTAATGAACCCGATAGCACTGGCAAACAATCCGACAACTGTTGTAGCAAAAGCCACCTGCATATTGTATGCCATCGATGATATATCACCGGCAGAAAGTCCTACCAACGCCGGTCCCATTGGAATCAATGTCCCCATAAGCCCCAGCATCGGTCCCATTTTAGTCAGTGTTTTAGAGATAGCCAAATCCTTGTCTGCAGCAATCTCAAAATCTGCCAACAGACGTTCAACATGAGGTCTGCTGTTTCTCACCTCAAGCATGCGGTGAATATACACCGTAACCAAAGAAGTACGAACATTCGGAATACGCTCACCCAGTGAAGCAATGCCACCGGGAGTAAGACTGTCGAACTCACCGCGCAACAGCGATTCTGTTTTTCGAATCGACATATACTGTCCGAAAAAACTGCCGATGAGCAACAGCGAACGACCAAAAAGAATAATCAGCAACACAATAACAGGCACCAGCAAGCCCGTAGAAATCCAATAGAGAATGTCAGAAATGTAATTCATAAATCAATTTTTTTTCATTTTTTTTTGTTTTATATACCTTTCAGTAAGTTTACTTGAGCACATACTTCATATATAGATGGCGGAATACATAGCCGGCCAATCCTCCCAATAACATAAGCAATAGCAGGGCCAGTGAGGCAAACCAGTCGACATCACCCGATGCACTCACTGCCGTCGTACCATTCACCGTGGCCACCACTCCCAAAATGGCTACTAACGCATTGCACAGAAACAGCAACTCCAATCGGACTTCCTTCTCGGGCAAAAGCCATTTCAGCAGCCACATGCCCGCCGGAATAAGGATTAATATTGCTGCTCCCAACACCCAGGCCAGTAAACTGAAGGAAATACCCGGGAAACTGAATATCAAAGCTACCAGCAAGCTGAAAAGGACTGCAAAAATCAAGACTCCCGGGAAAAGACGGAGGCAACGGTAAGCCAATACCGTTCTACTACCCACCTTGCCGGCTGTTTGAAGGTGTGCTGCCAACATGCAATAAGCCAGTTGTAACACGACCTCCAAACTAAGTATTACAGATGTATCGAGCATCAGTTGCGGATTAGATAACCAATCGGCAATCTGGGTTTTCGACTGCTCGATGGCAAGCGGCCACATCAGTCCGACAAACAAACAAGCTGACACGGCTATCACACCTACAGTCCACAGCTTGCAGTAGGTTAGCTTTAAGAGAAAATTAAAGCTGACCAATATCATTAATACAACTACAACCGTTTCCATAACAGCATTTTTAGTCGTTTAAGTGTTTATGCCGACGTCGTACCAGCAGTATCAGTGCCACAACCAATACAAGAACCACACATACCACAACCGTGTTACTCAGAACATTGGTTGTTTCATCGGTCTGTGTGTTCACTTGCTCTTTCTTCATCACCATTCCCTTATCAGTACCTTCAACCATCTGCTCACGGATAGCAGTGATATCCTTGCGGTACGATACAGCACTTGCAGCATCGGTTTTCGACGCAATAAAATCCCGGAGTTTGGCATTGTCGCACACAAAACCCGAACACGACGGTTTATACTTGGCTATCAGCTGAGTGTGTAGCTGCGCAATATCAGCCAACTGCTGTTCCGATGCTTTCCACATTCCTTTTCGGGCAGTTTCCATCATCACCGCAGTAATCTCTTCGAGTGCTGCCGGATTCTGTTTTTCAAAATAAGCCTGCAGTCCCAACCCAAACTTATCCTTTACGTAAATATTATAGATTTCATCCCACAGTTCCTTATCTACAGCCTTGGGTTTCATCACATTCCACCCATAGGTATTCTGCACGATTTCTGCAAAGGTTGCGGCTGCACCAGCCTCGCCTTTCATTTTCTCCCGGATATACGCCGGATTAAAAATGGTAGTACGGCTCTCTACACCGATAGCCTCTTTTACTTCCTGCATCCGCACATTATTCCGGTTGCGATAGTCACTGAGGTAGGCATCCGGGTCCTTTCCCGTAACATGACGGACAGCCAGATTCATACCACCCATAAACTCATATACATGATCCAGACTCAAGGCTCCCCAGGTATTACTCTGACGCGGTTGCACAACGGCATCTGTATTAACCAGCGCAGCCTCAAAAGCAAACTGCTTTACCGTTTCCCAATCCTTTTCACTACCGTAAAATGCACCCATATTATTCAGATATACATCGGCTATTTCCGATTCATTTTCCCAGCGGTCGCCTTTCTGCACCATCCCCTGTATACCGGTCCCGTAACTGCCATTCACTCCTCCGAAGACTCTGTATGCAGACAACTCGCGAGCCTCTTTCGGGCTGATCCCCTTTTCAGTCAGAGCACGCTCGGCAGCTATCACTCCCTCAGCCACGTGATTTTCAAATTGATCTTTTGCAGCAGCAGCCATCTCTACGGCACGGTTTATCAGGAAAAGTCGGGACGCAGCAATATCTCGTAACTGTCCGCTGGTCTGCACGACCACATCTATACGCGGACGTCCCAATTCTTCAGAAGGTATAAGCCGCAAATCTGTTACCCGGCCGAAAGCATCGCGGATAGGCTCCACTCCGAGCATATATAGCACCTGGGCAACCGTAGCTCCTTCTGTTTCAATAAATTCACCACTCCACAATGTATAGCTCACCTTTCGCGGAATACTGTCGTTGTGACGTTTACGATACATTTCGATGGTATTCTCTGCTAATTTCTTACCTTTTTCCCAAGCCGACTCACTTGGAGTAGCTTCTGCATTTATAGCAAACAGATTTCGTCCTGTAGGAAGTGTATTCGGATTAGCAATTGGGTCACCTCCTGGCGAAGGTGCTGTATATCCTCTATCCAACGCATTCAGCAGCGACCGGATTTCCTGTTCAGGACTTTGCAGCAATGCTGCTTTATATCGATGCACATTCAAAATAGTCCTTTCCACTTCCAGCACAGCTTGCGCCAGATTGATTTCGGCTTTTGTATAGGTAGGTTTTCCTTTCATTGCAGCCTTCATCATGGCAGTCGAAGGTTTTCCCAAATGCTTTGCTTCATCACCACGGCCATTTTCTGCTTTCGGACGTGTTGCAGGTTTGCCTCCTCCCACCATCATAGCCATCATTCCCTGCGGAACTTGGAGTGAACGGTCTATGAGACGAGCCTTTTCCAACTGTTCAGACGTAATTCCGGTTACCTGACAAACCAGAGCATCGTCCGCCACAACCTGACCGGCTAAAATACGGGCTACCAGACTGCGGGCCGGCGACAGATAACGGGCCGTAAAAAGACTTTTTTTCCGTTCGGCATCAGTCACTGCCTTTCCGCGTATCTTATCCAGCGCCAACAGACTGTAGGCTACGGGGTCCACCGTCATGGCATACACACTGCTCGTAATCCTGTCTGCTTCGTAAGGCACCCCCATCGTATACAGCTGACCGGTTATTTTTTCGGTTGCTAGTTCCTCAGCAAAATTATCAATCCGTACGATATCATCTTCCGTATATGGGACAGTGAGTACACTGTCAAGTCCTAAATCCCGGTGTATACCCATAGCTACAGCCAGGCGCTTAACAGCAAACGAAGCCTGTTGACGCGAATCAACTTGCTGTGGGTCTGTCTGGTTATAAACCTTGATAGCCTCACTAAGTTTTCGGTACGTTCCTCGCAGACTACTTTCCATAAACGGAGGTGTGAGATACGACTGTAGTCCTGCATAGGCACGGCGCTTGGCTATCACACCTTCTCCGACATTGGCAATCGAATAAATATAAAAATGCGGCAAAGCACCAATCAGGCGATCAGGCCAGTCGTCATGGCACAGCGCAACTTGCTTGCCTGGAGTAAATTCCAAACTTCCATGTGTTCCAAAATGAATCAGTGCATCGGCACCAAATCCATACTGACTCCACAGATACGAAGCAACGTAAGCATGAGGAGGAGCAACTTCCGTTCCATGCAGAATTTTAAACGAATTGTCTCCTTTCCCTGCAGCATTCTGCGGAAGCAATACGATATTTCCCAAATCAATGCGAGGTACCGCCAAAGCACCATTATCTGTAGTCAGGTACGAACCAGGAAATTCACCGTCAGAAGCCAAAATTTCATTGTATTTGTCGGGACGCAGGGCCTTTTTCACCCAACCTTCGTAAGCATCTTTCGTAACGATTGCAGGCTGAGCATGCTTCATAAATTCGGCCATAGCTCCTTCGGCATACGTACCGAACACAGCCCCCTGACGCTGAATCATCACTCCCAGTTCCTGGGCTGATGCAGGAAGATTTTTTACGGTATATCCTTCGGCCTTCAAACGCGTAAGCAGATTATAAAGCGAAGGTATCACTTCCATTCCTCCTGCCGTCAGCGCATTCTGTCCCGCTCCTTTATAATAATAAATTGCAACCTTCTTTTCACTGTTTGGCTTTTGCTGCAGCTCAATATAATTATTCACCGTTTCCACAAACACGTCCAAACGTTCTGGGATGGCAAAAGCATGCTGTAGACCTTCTTCATCCATATAATGCCCAAAAAGCGCATACGGACGTATGGCTCCATCAATTTCGGGAGTCACGATACTCTGCGCCATAAAGCCACCGTTCATGCCCATTTTATCCTTTTCCCATGCATCGATCAGACGGTTCACATTGAGCGGTGTAAAGAGCGGTATATTCTGCTGTTTCAAATAATCTACAGCATAATCACCCATCCTGCCATGCGCCATATAGATAACTAGCGAAGGATTGATGGAGTCTATCGCATGCGAAGCAATCAGTCCTTTAAAGTCATTAACTGGATAAACTACATTGCCGGACTTTTCGAGCGCGCTGACCAGTTCGGCGGGCTGTCCCATTTGTCCGGTAATGACAACAGCAGGTGCCTTTTCCTTGAATAAGCCATGTGTTTTCAGGAAATTGCGGTACTGTGACACATGAGTAAAACCAACTTCTTCACTATCAGGATTTTCTGGGTCGGCATGATAAAACTGATGAACCACACGTCTAGCCACCGGCAAAGGTTCATCCGTCCACATCCATTTTTTGTCCACGTACTTTCGCACATAATCCAGCATACTGGCATAATTCTTCCGTCCTCCGTTTCCTAGGTAAGCTTTCAGAGTATCAGCAACAGCCTCATCAACCGACACAATATTATTCAGTGGATTGGTGGCGGCAGTTGTTAGTACCGGCAATCCATTTTGGGCAGCATGCTGGATCATATTCCGCTGTTCTTCGGTAATACGTAACCCCATGGCATTGATAAATACCATATCATACGTATCCAAATCGTCTAGCTCGTCGGTAGAAATCTCACTAATCTTAATAAACGAGTTATGATTCGCCTTTGATATCTGTCCTAGGTTTATCACCTGATAGTTGACAAAACCTACCTGGGTAGAAGAGAACCATAAATTCCAGGCTCCGGTCAGTGCTGCCGATACAACAAACACTCCGCCGGCAATTTTTAATAGTTGCAATTTTTTCATTTATGTATTCAATAGGTAAAGCAGGTAGGTTGGTCTTTTGTAAAAAAGGGAGTGATATTTATTTCACTCCCTTTACATTGGACTAAAATCCTAAACCTGATATGATTATACGTATTTAACATAACACCCTTTATTCTTTGTACTAAGCTTTGAAAATCTTTTAACTTTTAAAACTATTTACTAATGTTTGGATAAAGTATGAATCTTTGAGAATTTTGTTGCAAAGTTACGTTGGCTGTCAATATGGCACAATACTCATAAGTCGGGAATTTTCTGTTGTAAAATGTGTAAATATCATTGTTTTTAGGTATTCCAAGACTATAATAATATCCCTATTTTTGTGCAACAAACAACACTATCTAATAAAATAAACTGAATAAATAATTGGATTAAAATGGCTAAACATTTAAGGATTAAGCCAAGTGACAAGATGAGTGATGCCATAAACAACAATGCGCAAATCCTCATGTCTATGAGTCGTTTTGGTATATCATTGGGGTTTGGTGAAAAATGTATTAAGGATGTATGCGACTCACAAAATGTAGACTGCAATACATTTCTGGCAGTGGTCAATTTTATATCTAGAAAAGATTATAAGAGTTATCCTATCTCACTAGACTCACTGATGAGTTACCTGAAAAATGCTCATAAGTTTTTTCTAAACTTCACTCTTCCGGCTATAAGGCGTAAACTGCTTGATGCTATAGATTGTTCTGATGCGGAGGACATAGGATTTCTTATTATAAAGTTTTACGACGAATATGTAAAAGAGGTGAGGATACATATGGAACATGAAAATAAAAATGTATTCCGTTATGTAGAACAGTTACTGAAAGGGCATTTGTGTAATAATTATAACATTGGTATCTTCGCATCAAAACATAACGATATCGATCCAAAACTAAAAGATTTGAAGGACATTATCATTCGTTACTATCCTCAAAAGGACAATGAATTGCTTAACTCGGTGCTTTATGATATTATGCACGATCTATATTTTCATTGCTTAATAGAAGAGCACTTATTTATTCCAGAAGTTATGGATTTGGAAGAACGATTAAAAAAAGATAGTGAGATTCGGGAAATTGAGATAGAAGATTATGAAGAAAAACAGGAAAAATTGAATAAGGCAGCTTTGTTGAGCGAACGTGAAAAGGGGGTCGTAGCATGCATAGCACAAGGTATGAGTAACAAAGAAATAGCCGAGCAATTGTGTCTGTCCGTCAATACTGTTACTACTCATCGGCGAAATATTAGTATGAAATTGGGCATTCATTCGGCTGCAAGTATTACTATATTTGCCATTGTAAATAAAATAGTGGAGATTCCTGGAAAATCCTAATGAATGGAGCTTTAGATTATAAAATTTGGGAACCATATAAATCTTTATTGCCTATTCCTGAGGAAGAGATTAGTAATAACTCAGCTCTTACCCAAAACCCCGGCTATTAAATTTCTTACTTAACTTTCTTCATATTGTTTTTTTGATTCGAGAGGCTATTCCGTTTTTTCGGAGTAGCCTCTTTCCGTATTTTCTTATTGTAATCTTTTCTTCATTTATATCATAAAATATGTAAAGCTGTTCCACCGAAAGATATTACAGGCTTAAACAAAGTTGGAAACTTCGAATCTTTTTGATAACTTTGTAATCAACAATCTATATCAGGTTGTTATTTAGAGATAAGGTATTGGTAATTACTTCACAATGAGCAGATTGCTGGCACAGAAATACAGACTCGCAGGCATGGCCCTGCTGCTTGTATTCGCATCCTACTGGTGCGGCATTACGTTGTTCACTCACTCGCACGTGGTGAATGGCGTTATTGTTGTGCACTCGCATCCGTTCAAGGCCGGGCATACACATACCGATACCCAGCTCGAAACCATTTTCTACCTCTCTTTGCTGCAGACTTCCGGCGAAACGAACACCAGTGTGGCCTTGCCCTGCTGGCTTATTCCTTTGGGACTGATTCTCTTTGTCTGCACGATGGGAGTACCTTATCGTCCGTGCGCGGACATCCTGACACGCGGTCCTCCCTCTCTTTGATTTTTTCGGGGCATATTCTGCCCGTTTATGAATCCTGAAACATTTATTATTTTAAAGATTGCAGTTCCGGTACAGCGCCTGCTCTGCATACCTTTTCGTGGGTGTATGCACGTTTACCAGGAGAGTTATGCTTTGCATTCGGCGCAACCCTGCAAGCCGGCTTTGTCACAGCTGTAGTGAACCTTTCTCATAGGTATGCGAAAGATTCGGCTTTTCTGTGCCGCGACTTTTGCTTTGCTGTGATAAACCGATCGGACAGGGACGAACTGCGAACGACAATCGTGTAAATACTTAAAAATCAAAGATGAAAACTTTTTATATATACCTTTTGGGAGCAATACTGACATTGTTCCCGGGCTATGCTTTTGCATACGAACTGAACGATACCGATGCCAATATCATTGGCCACGTAACCGATAAAGATACCAAGGAACACCTGGCTTATGTAACGATTATGCTGAAGGGGACAACCATCGGGACGACTACCGACGAAACAGGGCATTACTTCCTGAAAAACCTGTCCGAAGGGACTTTTACTGTTGAAGTCAGTTCGATAGGCTATAAGACAGAGCGCCGCACCGTGCAGCTCACCAAGGGCAAGACGCTGGAACTGAATTTCGAGATTGGCGAGGACCACGTGGCACTCGAGGGGGTGGTGGTTTCGGCCAACCGTAACGAGACGACCCGCCGCATGGCGCCTACGCTGGTAAACGTGGTATCGGTCAAGACGTTCGAGAATACCAACTCTACCTGTCTGGCGCAGGGGCTGAACTTCCAGCCGGGTGTGCGTGTGGAGAACAACTGCCAGAACTGCGGATATCAGCAGGTGCGCATCAACGGATTGGACGGGCCTTATACGCAGATTCTCATCGACTCGCGTCCCATCTTCAGCGCGCTGGCGGGGGTATACGGTCTGGAGCAGATTCCTGCCAACATGATTGAACGTGTGGAGGTGATGCGCGGCGGCGGCTCGGCTTTGTTTGGCTCTTCGGCCATTGCCGGCACCATCAACATCATTACCAAGGAACCGGTGCGCAACTCGGCCCAGTTCTCGCACACACTGACGGGGATAGGCGATGCATCGGTTTTCGAAAACAATACCACAATGAATGCTTCGCTGGTATCCGACAACCAGAAGCTGGGACTGGCAGTTTTCGGACAGAACAGAGAACGTGCCGGCTATGACCACGACGGCGACGGATTTACCGAGCTGCCGGAGCTGAAAAGTCAGACGGTGGGCATGCGCTCCTACATCAAGACCAGCGATTATTCGAAGGTTACGGTAGAGTATCACCACCTGCAGGAGCACCGTCGTGGTGGCGACCAGCTGGCTCTCCCGCCGCACGAGGCGCTGATAGCCGAGCAACTGAAGCACAGCATCAATACCGGAGGGGTAAAGTTCGACCTGTTTTCGCCCGATGAAAAACAGCGCCTGGGCATTTATGCCTCGGCACAGCACATCGACCGCGACAGTTACTACGGCGGAGGCGAGGACTTGCAGGAAAAACTGAAATCGTATGGCAACACCACCGACATGACCTGGGTGGCAGGTGCGCAGTACAACTATAACTTCGACCGCTGCCTGTTTATGCCAGCTACGCTGACTGCTGGTGCCGAATATAACCAGGACCGCCTGAAGGACAACATGTGGGGGCGCGGCCGCTATCTGGACCAGCGGGTGAATACCGTGAGTGCTTTTGCGCAGAATGAGTGGAAAACGGCCCGCTGGAGTTTTCTGGTCGGTGCCCGCATGGACAAGCACAGCCTGCTGGACAAGCCGGTATTCAGTCCGCGTGCCAATGTGCGTTTCAACCCCACGGATAATATCAACCTGCGTGCCAGCTACTCGTTCGGCTTCCGAGCACCACAGGCTTTCGACGAAGACCTGCACATTGACAACGTGGGCGGAACGGTATCGATGATTCAGTTGGCCAAGGACCTGAAAGAAGAAAAATCGCAAAGCCTCAGCCTCTCTGCCGATATGTATCACAGCTGGGGCGACTGGCAGGGCAATCTGCTGGCAGAGGGTTTCTATACCAATATTTCGGATGTATTTGCCCTGACCGAGATTGGTAAGGACGAAAACGGTGTCATTATCAACGAACGCGGCAACGAAAAGGGGGCAGTGGTGTATGGCTGTACGCTGGAGGGCAAGCTGGCATGGCGAAACGTATGGCAGTTGCAGGCGGGATTTACCGTACAGCAGGCCCGGTATAAAGAGGCGCGTTCGTGGAGTGAGAACGACCCCAATGTGCCGCTCGAAAAACGCATGTTCCGCACGCCGGACACGTATGGCTACTTTACCATGAGCTATAATCCGCTGCGTGCACTTACGCTGGCACTTTCGGGAACCTATACGGGCAGCATGCTGGTAGAGCATCATGCTGGATACATCAGCCACAACCGTACGGAAACCACCCGCCGTTTTGTAGACATGGGCTTCAAGGCTGCCTACGATTTCAAGTTCTACAAGAGCATCCAGATGCAGGTAAGCGCGGGCGTGCAGAATCTGCTGAACGCTTACCAGCAAGATTTCGATCGTGGTGCTAACCGTGATTCCGGTTACATTTATGGTCCAGGAATGCCGAGATCTGTATATGCCGTTCTGAAGTTGAGTTATTAAAATAAGATGTAGTGATTTTGGGAAACAGTCATAATCTGTTTCTAGCATTTGGACTGACCGCCTATACCGGTCTTGTAACCGGCATAGGCGGTCTGATTGCCTTTCTTGCCAAACACACTGACAGCTGTATTCTTTCAGCCTTTTTTTCGTCAGTGTTATGATTTATGTTTCCTATGGACTTATACCAGACTTGTTTTTTCTTTTTGAGCTTTATACTGAGCACACATCTTACATCTATATGTTGCTTTTATTGTTGTCCGGAGAAATTTTGTTTCTTAGCAATGATAAGCAGGAGATAATTGCAGATAGCTATCTATATCTGTGTGTACACTGAATTCTTAGTGATTCCGTAGAATGTCTTTATGTGCAAATGCTGCTTTTTTCTATTTGAAGAACAACTCAATTAGTCATCTCTCTCTGTATAACTTGGCAATGGTCAATGCATCAAGCTTAAAGTTATTGGAGGTGAAATGATAACTGTATTTGTGCTAAAGTCCTCATACACAGTAAGCCTAAAATCAGTATACTTTTGGGAAGTAAGTGCTCCTGTCAATTTGATGGTTTCATTAGAGAAAAGTCTAGCAGATTGCTCCACCTCTCTATTATCAATAACTTCGTAAAGTATATTCTCTTTTTACTCTTGTTACAAAAAAGACGTTGTTAAGATGAAAATGCAGACACAAAGAGTTAACTCTTACTATAGGTATCTTATCCATAATTGGGGAATCATGAACTGCTCTTTCTGTCAAATGAGTAGATGTCGAGATGGAACCTTTAATATCCATCAAGATATATATCTTGATGGTTCCTCTATCATGATGTAACATAGTCCATAGACAAAGTTTCAGATATAGCTCAATCGTGTTGCTATCAAAGGTATAGACCATTTCATCCAGGTCAGGTATAAGTTTCTAATCCTTATATGCTTTCTTTGCTTGTCGTTCGTTTCGAGCAATGTGGCTTTTGGCATGGCCTTAATGCCAAAACGGTAAAAGTCGATAGAATAAAGGTTAGGTGTAGTCTATATGTCTCTTGGTCCGAATCTGTCCGTGAACTGATAAAGCTCATTAACATGAATTGGTCACAGCAAATGAACTTGATGGCATGCCTGTCACCCTTATAGCGGTTGACATACTTCTTAAATTCATATATGTTTACAAGAGACATAACTTGCGCAAAAATTGTTTTTTCCTTTATTCATTGTTTGCAGAATAGGCTGTTTATACCTACTTGCAAAACTATGGTTTCTAATCGAAAAAAATATTAGTCTCGTAATTAACTGATTATTAATTAATAATAGCTGTTTTGAGAAAACGTCTCCGGACAGCAGTGAATCGTAATTATAAATAATAAAATATTCTTATTATCCCTTTCATCAAAGATAAATCCCAATCCTGATTTGCCAGCCGCATTCATTCCTTTTTTTCAGGAGAATTTTCTTTATGGCTGAAGCCATGAAAATTCACCTGAAAAAGAATGCGGCGGCAAACGGATTAGTATTAATGGAAAGATTACAGGGATTAACTGCGACCGACGTGACGCATAGCTGTGATCAAAGGCGACTATCCTTATATTCCATTTATGACCTCAAAAATACTGTGAAAATTCACCTCCTCAATAACAAAACATAGCCCGCTTATTAAATCCCGAAATAAGACAGGGATTTCAGCTCCCTCCGATCTGCATAGTCCGGTGGCTTCGCTATGATATCTGATGTCATATTATGAACTTTGATGATAGTCTTTTGTGTTCCACAACCTTCTATTCTATTTTTGCAACAACCACTTAAACTAATGATTATGGAGATTGTGAACATAGAAGCCAGCACATTTATGGAAATGAACAACATATTGTTCAAAATAGAAAAACAAATGAAAGGACTGAACTTTTCCAAACCTGAGTTGAGTGAATGGTTGGATAACCAGGATGTATGTATTCTTATGAATATATCAGACAGAAAACTATTGTCTCTAAGGCAGAAAGGGCTAATCCCTTTCAGTCGTATAGACAGAAAGGTTTATTATAAAAAAGAAGATATTCTAAACTATATGAGGAACAACCTTAAAACACATATAAATAATGAAAATGGGACAGATGGTATTGAATAAGGATAGTAATGAGGTCAAAAGATTTATTGAAGCCATGGAAGGTATATCCAAAATATTGGATGCAAATTCTTTAATCTACAGACCTATATTAGACGGGCACCGTTATATTACAGAACAAGAATTATCAAAGGCTCTCAAAATAACCAAAAGGACACTCATTGAATATAGAATGAATGGTAAATTACCCTATTACAAAATAGGAGGAAAGATTCTGTATAAAGAACAGGATATTATAGAAATATTAGAAAGAAACAAAGTATTGGCATTTGAATGATATTTCTTAAATCATTAATAATCGACACAAATAACTTGTAACCACTCTAAATAATTATATAAACATTTGGAGGAATAGAACCGAACACTTACCTTTGTAAAGTCAAAAAATGATTAACAAGAATCTATCGAAAATTAGTGAATTTGGCATATGGCTGATTCAGTGGTTCGGGGATTTTTCCAAAGATATTAAAGTACTGCAAATTAGGACTTTGAATAGTATTATTCGATTCCTGGTGGCACCACTTTGAAGAAAAGCAAAAGACAGTAAAATCCTGATTTCCAAACGGAATCAGGATTTTTTGTTTTCTCACAAAACGCAAAATCCGGCAATAATCATCGACGAACGGCAAAAAGTTCAGCTTCAGTTTCCCAAGTACCATCCGGACGTTTTACCATACGTTGCCAACGGAATGAAGTCGTTGTAATTTCTGAAAACACCCACTGTATATTCTTCTCATTAATTTCCGTCTGAACAATCCTGTTTCCTTCTCTTTTTCCTTCCAGTTGTGTAGCCCCTCCTAATTCCGTATATAAAATATCCCATACCTCTGTATTAGGATTATACATACGTACCGCAGTCGCATAAGCTGCATCCGGTTGATAATCTTTAATCCGTGCCTTACGCGAAGGGCAAATAAACACATCTTGAATTGCAGTCCCTTCCAGCACCCAAGCGAATATCCACTCTCCCTGAACATGTCTTTCGCCTGTTGTACCTTGGTTATCAACCCATTCAAAATCCCATTCACCGACAAACTGTCCATACAGGTTATCTTTTTCCGGTATCAAATTGCTTTTCCCTTTTGACACTAATACATTTATAAATTCTCCCATACTTTATTTACTGACTCTAGATTAGACAAATATAAGATTTATAATTAATAATCACTAATATTAAAACAATTATCTGTATGCAATATCCATGTCGAAAGCAAACTGATGCATAGTATAAAAGACGGACTTCCCTACTCCCAAACAGATTTTTTATATTACACCCCAAAAACATTTCATTTACAAACTTATTGCAAAAAAAGTATTTGGCCATTAAATCTCAATTATTCAAGAAAGAAGTACCGATAAAAAGTCTTTTTTCCCTATATTTGCTAGGCTAAAAAAATGTCATTAACTCAATTAATATGAAAAAACTATCGTTTATTACTGTATTTGTATTCCTGTCCATTCTTTTTGTACAGGCACAGCAAGCAAAGTATGTATTTTATTTCATCGGAGATGGAATGGGTGTTAACCAAGTTTTAGGAACAGAGATGTATCGTGGAGAGTTGGAAGGCAAAATTGGTGTGACTCCGTTATTATTCACCCAATTTCCTTATGCAACCATAGCCACTACTTTCTCGGCAACCAACGGAGTGACAGATTCGGCCGCTGCAGGAACAGCACTTGCTACGGGAAACAAAACAAAAAATGGCGCATTAGGTGTGAAAAAGGATCTGGAAACCAAAGTTAACAGTGTTGCTTCTTGGGCAAAAAATAAAGGTTGCCGTGTAGGTATCAGTACCAGTGTCAGCGTAGACCATGCCACACCGGCTGCTTTTTACGCACACCAAGGACAAAGAAGCAGCTATTACAACGTGGGTCTGGATTTGATTGATGCCAACTTCGATTTCTATGCAGGATCAGACTTTTTAGATCCTACCAACAAAAAAGCCGCCGGTTCAAATTCAGAAAGTCTGTACACACTGGTGGACAAAGCCGGATATACCATAGCCCGTGGCTACAAGGACTATCAGAAAAAAGCAAAAAAATCGGACAAACTGATTCTCTTACAACCTGCGACAGCAACAGACAATAGTGCTATCCCCTATGCTATCGATCGAAAAAAAGGCGATATGACTTTAACTGAAATCACCCGTGCCGGAATCAATTTCCTGTCTAAAGATCTATCAAAAGGGTTCTTCCTGATGGTTGAAGGAGGTAAAATAGACTGGGCTTGCCACAGCAACGATGCCGCTACCGTATTCCACGAAGTGATGGATATGGACAATGCCATAAAAGTTGCTTACGAATTCTATGAACAACATCCCGATGAAACCCTGATTGTAGTAACAGCCGACCACGAAACCGGAGGAATCGTTTTAGGAAAAGGTCCGTATACTTTGAACCTGCAAGCTTTAAAATCACAAAAAGTAAGTGAAAGCGGATATACTAAAATTGTAAACGAATTAAGAAAAAAATACAAGAATCAAGTACCTTGGGAAGTTATCAAGCAATCATTGAAGGATAATTTCGGATTTTGGGATAGTATTCAATTGAATGAAAAGCAAGAAGCATCCCTGAAGAAAGTATATGATGAATCATTTAGCGGTAAAGAGATAGATTTGACCAAAAGTGAATATCAACAAGACGAACCTTTGGCAGCTGAGGCCAAAAGAATTCTGGATGACATCGCTCTGGTAGGTTGGACCAGTGGTGGGCACTCTGGAGGTTATGTACCCGTATTCGCTATCGGAGCCGGCGCCCAACTATTCCAAGGTCGCATTGACAATACCGAAATTCCGGTAAAAATAGCAGAAGCTGCTGGTTATCCCAACAATTAATCGAAAGCAAGATAGTGCGACAAACGTTCCAAGTCTTTCTCAGTGAATTCCTCATACAAGGATAACTGGGAAAGACTTTTTAATTTTCCCTTTTTCCTCCTATATTCTATAATTACCTTTGCCTGATAAAAATTCATATAAGGATGAGAGCGAAGTTTGTCAAGCCCGGCCTTATTGGCATTTATCCGATGAATTGGTGCATTTCCGAGTTTAAACCATCTCAACATATCCTCATCTACATAGTTCACTTCCTTCAACTGAGCCATATCATAAAAACCTCCCAAACGTTTCCGGTAAGCCACAATCATGCGTGCAATGCCACTGCCTATTCCCGGAATCTTTTTCAACTCGGTAGTGTCCGCTTCATTCAAATCGACTAAAGTTCCTTCCGGATATTTATAAACCGCCAACGTATCTTTTTCCGCCTTTTTGATAAAGTGCAATGTATCCTGTTTCCGCCGAAAAGCCTCTGATATCTGGATATAAGGTTTTAACATATTAAATTTCTCGGACGACAAGCCATAAACACGAGAGAAATCATCCGCTGTCCTGAATTTACCGCCGGCTCTCCGGTATTGCAAAATAGTATGTGCAATAAAAGGAGGCAATCCACGTTGCAAAAATTCGATGGAATCGGCTGAATTTGGATCAAAAGCAGCCAATACCACCTCTCTTCTTTTAGGCTTATCATAGGAATATCGCAGAGATTCCTTCTCCTCCATCTCATGTACTCCGGCCAGAAAGTTTTTTATTTCTTCTATCCCCTCTTGATCCTGTTCCAAAGACTCTTCCTTTACTGGAAACAGAACCCATATACACATAAATATGAAAAGCAAAGTCAACAAAAAAAGTATAGCTCTGCGTTCGCTTTTCGAAAAATAGAAGAAGTCTTTCCACATTACAATTCTAAATTAGCCCTAATTCATTGATAAAAATCAAAATGATAGCCACAGGTGCCACGTATCTCAACAAGAAGATATACAAATTGAAAAGACCTGCTTTCAGTTTTCCCCCATTGGTCAATTCTTCATAAGAAACGGAACGTTTCAAATACCATCCTACAAAGATACATACCAGCAAGCCACCCAAAGGAAGCATTATTTTTGCAGTGACAAAATCAAGTAAGTCAAAGAATCCCTTATCAAACAGCGTATATTTCTGCATAACTCCCAATGACAAGGAAGAAATGATTCCAATTATAATGCACCCGAAAGTGACCAATCTAGCAGCACGGCCACGAGTTAAATTGAATTCCTCGTGCAGAAAAGCCGTCACCACTTCATGTAGAGAAATAGTAGAAGTCAATGCAGCCAAAGCCAACAAGACATAGAACATCACCGAGAAAATATAAGCTAATATCGGCACACCGCTAAAAGCTTGCTGAAAAACATTAGGCAATGTAATAAAAATTAATGATGGTCCCGCATCCGGCTGGATACCTACAGAAAAGGCCGCCGGAAAAATAATCAATCCGGCCAAGACAGCCACAAAAGTATCAATCACACCGACACTCAGAGCCGTATTTCCCAGTTTGGTTTCTTTCCCAAAATAAGAAGCATAGGTTGAAAGACATCCCATTCCCAAACTCAAGGAAAAGAACGCCTGCCCCATAGCCCCTAAGAAAACATCTCCGTTCACTTTACTGAAATCAGGCTTCAGCAGAAACTCCAAACCTTTTTCCGCATTGGGAAGCGACAATGAGCACCCCACCAAAACTACTATCAGTATAAACAAAACAGGCATCAGCACCTTCGAAGATTTCTCTATTCCATCTTTCACTCCCTTTACTATAACAAAATGGGTGGCCAATAAAAAGATGACCAGCCAGATAAGCGGACGAACAGGGTCCTTCGAAAAACTCTGGAAAGCAACCACAAAATCTTCCGGCTTCTTATCTGCAAAACCATTCATTCCCGCTTCCAATATATATTCCAAAGTCCATCCTGCCACTACCGAATAATATCCTAGAATAAGAAAACCGGCCAAAACCCCCAAATATCCCAACCACTTCCAATGAGTTCCGGGTGCCAAAACCTTATAAGCACGTCCCGTACTTGCTTTTGAATGACGACCTACTGTGAATTCGGCAATCATAATAGGCATTCCCAACATAAAAACACACGCCAAGTATACTAAGATAAATGCCGCACCTCCATGATTTCCCGTTTCATAGGGAAACCTCCATATATTACCAAGTCCTACAGCCGAACCTGCCGCCGCCAGAACAGCCCCAATCTTACTTCCGAAATTTACTCTTTCGCTTTTTTGCATAAAAAACTATCAAATTATTATAAATCAACACTGGTTAGCCTGCAAAAGTATAAAATTAATCGTACTTTTGCGACGAATCACAAAAAAATTAAAGTATGCTATATTATTTTAGAAAATATCCGGTATCCTTGATCATTGTAGCTATCATCTTTTATCTTTCCTTTTTCACTCCTCCTAAAACAGATGTGGAAGAAATCCCCTACATAGACAAAATAGTGCATATATGCATGTATGGAGGACTCTGTTTCATTTTATGGATAGAATACCTGAGGAATCATAAGGCTATCAATTGGAATCATGTAATATGGGGAGGCATCATAGCTCCTGTAGCTATGAGCGGGTGTATCGAACTGATGCAAGCTTATTGCACAGATACCCGCAGCGGTGACTGGCTGGATTTTCTGGCAAACAGCATTGGAGTCGGACTAGCCGCCTTAATAGGATATTACTTACTTCGCCCCCTTATATGGCGTAAATCCTAAAAAGAAACGCCGACGATTCTTCGCGAACAGTCGGCGTGATGATAAAAGTCAAAGTTATATAATAAAGATAGAGAGTCAACTTAACGGAAATCTTTCAGATCATTCTGCAACCTCTGACGAGTGAAAAAGATACGGCTTTTCACTGTTCCCAACGGAAGTCCCAGTTTTTCGGCAATTTCCCTATATTTAAATCCTGATACATACATAGCAAACGGCACACGGTAATCTTTAGGCAACGCATTCACGATACGATGTATCTCTTTCAAATCATAAGCACCTTCTGTAGAATCGAATCCTGAGTCCTGTGGAAGATTCAAATGGAACAAGTTATCTGTCTGATCGACGAAAGTCTGATCACGCACTGTTTTACGATAATTATTTATAAATATATTACGCATGATGGTGTACATCCATCCTTTAAAATTCGTATCTGGAGTAAACTTCTCTTCGTTGTCCAAAGCTTTAAGTGAAGTTTCCTGCAACAAATCATTAGCCTCTTCTCTGTCAGCTGTCAATTTAAATGCAAAGCGAAATAATTCGGTTTGTATACTTAGTAAATGCTGTGTAAAGTCGACTGTCTTCATATTAATCTATTTTTAAATTGTTATTTTCTGTTTTTGCTTTCTGCTGCAATATTAACGACTTCTCGCAAAAGTCACGACAGAAAAACTAACAACAAAGGGGGTATAAACTATCAAATAACAGTTTTTACCCCCTAAATTAACAGTTAACAGGTGGTTTCGTTTTAACTTTTAATTAGCCGGTATCCCTCCACCGGTTCCAGCATTACCTCCTCCACTTTTCAAATCATCATTATTAATGCTTCGCGCAGCTTTTTTTACCTGAGCCTTCAACTCCCCAAAACGCCAACTGATATTAAATCCATAATAACGCATCGGAATTCTGGTAGCAGTAGAAGAGCAGAAAGTAGGAGTATTGATGTTATTCTTAAAAGTAATATATTTATTAAATAAATTGGACGAGTTAAGAGATATAGTCAGCCTCTTTTCCTTCAAGAAAGAACGACTGAGCCCTATCGCATAATAATAGAAAGAGGAACTTTTACCTTGCAAAGAGATATGCGGAGTACCACCCCCTCCGTTCAGACTCAGACGCAGATCCCAAGGCAGAGTCTGCTGGAAGCTTCCGAAGACATTTCCTTCCCAGCCATGATTCTTTAAATCAAGCCCTGAACTTCTATAATCCACATAAGCTCCCCGTCCATTGATATTAAAGCGGGTTTTAGGAGACATATTCCAGTTCAAGAACAAAGACAAATTAATATTCTTACTTTTTCCTATATTATCATAGGTAGAATTCATCACACCATCTTTTATAAAAGAGTATTGCTCTATACCATTATTGACAAAAGAATAATTAGCACTGACATTTACATTAAATTTCTGCGAGAAACTACCGAAAGTAACACTAAGCGAATGGGCCTTTTCACTTTCCAAATCAGGATTACCGTAACTGATCGCAGTAGGGTTGCTGGTGTCAGTAAACGGATTCAAAAACCAAATACCCGGCCGGCTGATACGCATATTATAAGATGCCCTCAAACTTTGAGTAGGAGCCAATTGGTAAGAGAACATCAAGGATGGAACCAAATCATCAAACTGAGCATCAAACTTCTCATCCTTATTTTTATAATCCGCATCCATAAATGTATGCTCATAGCGAATTCCCGCCTTTCCACCGAGTTTTTTGTACTTCAGCTGATAGCCCAAATAAGCAGCCAGAATATCCTGCTTATGATCATATTGCGTACTCATATCCTGATCATACTTATATTCTCCGGTTTTATCGGCCAGATAATATTTACCATCACTTTTACTTCTACGAAAAATATACTTTATACCAGTTTCAATGCTGTGTATCGAATTTATCGGATTGGTATAGTCCAATTGAGCCGTATGCTCTTGTGTGCTGGCATCATTTTTAAAATATTGGTTTTGCAAAAGATAAGGAACATTCAACGTATCCTCATAATCCGTATTCGCTTCACTGTTATTGGGGGAATGGCTAAAACGATAAGAGAAAGTAAGAAGTTCCCCTTTCTTTTTAAACGAATGCTGATAATCCATGTTGCCCCCCACTTCGCCAAAGCCCGATTCATTATTTCCCAAAGAACCGTAACCGTAAACCGGATTACCGGCATGATTCGTCATCTGGGTATTTCCAATCCTCTTATTCGTAAAATTGCCAGTCATCAGATTCATAGAAAAACTAATCAGATTCAAAGTGTCAATCTCATAACTTCCTTCCAGACTGCCAAATTGAAAATTGCCATAGCTCTTGCTTCTTCGATGCGACTCCAAAAATTTATTTTCCTGAGACGTGAAATCCTCACGATATGAATCTTCAAATCCCTTTTGAGATCCCTGGTAGTTATAAGAATAATTACCGGTAACAGTGAACTTGCCCGACTGCACCGTACCATAACCGCCACCATACACACGCATATTGCTTGCACCACCATTCAATGTCACCGTATATCCTTCCATTCCAGCTCCTATAGTGATAATATTCAAGATGCCCGCCACCCCTTCCGCGTCATATTTAGCCCCAGGCTCGGTGATAACCTCTATAGATTTAATGGAATTGGCCGGCATACTCCGCAATACCTCGGTAGGATTATTGCTCATCATGTTATTCGGCTTGCCATTAACATGCACTTTAAACTTACTGCTACCGTTTACTTGAATTTTATCCTCTCCATCTACAGTCACCAGCGGAACTTTACGGAGCATTTCAAGAGTCGTATTGGTTTTAGAATCCGGATCATCCTCTATACTATACGTCACTTTGTCTATTTCCGCCTTTACCAAAGGTTTCTGCGCTACCACCTCCACTCCTTTCAACATTTCAGTCGCTTCTGCTATCAGAATCTTACCCAAATCAACATTCCTACGATTTGCCGATATCGAGAACTCCTTCTGTACAGGAGACTTTCCTACAGAAGTAAAATGAATGAGATAAGTCCCCGGCACGGCAAGCCGTTCGTCAAACCTGCCGTCCGCTCCTGTCACAGCCAGTTTCACCGGCTTTGCAGGATTGTTCTTCAATGAAATACGGATTGTAGAATACGGTTCCCCTTCATTAGACAAAGAATCTAATAAGACTCCCTTGACTGAGAACTGGCCTTGGACAGCCTTTTGCGCCTTCGCCGTAAATGACAAACTTGCCACAAGCAAGATAATGCCCCATAAAATGTTGTGTTTCATATATCAATAATGAGTTTGTGTTTGTTGCAAAGGTAGGTAAACGATAGCAAGTAGTTTATTTTCAGACGTTAAAGAAGCCTATATATTATCTACCAGCGAGTATAAGGATTCTTCATCAAAAAAGAATTATAATAACGAATATCTCCCGTTACCTCTTTTTCGATGAAATGGGGCTTTTTGAACAATTCGTCCTCACTATTCAATTCCACTTCCGCTACAGTCAAGCCTTCATTCTCACCATAAAACTCATCCACTTCAAAGATATGCTCTCCACTTTTCACCAAATACCGGATTTTATCAATCACCCCAGGCTCACACAGTTTCATCAACTCTTCGGCCTCTTGCAAACTGATCTCCTTCTCCCACTCATAACGACTTGTACCGGAGTCATTGGAAGCCCCTTTGATAGTAAGATACCCTTTATTATCCCGAATACGCACCCGGACAGTTCTTCCACGAGCACTACAGATATAACCTTGCACAATATGACTATGTGCATAAGCCTCTAGTTTATAACTGTCGTCCTTTACTAAAAATTTTCGTTCTATTTCTTGTCCCATAGCGTTTTAATATATAAAAAAGCCCCGCAGAGAATAACCTCAGCAGGACTTCACTATTTATTTTCCGTTTTTATCCATACATGGCATAGCCTACCATAATAACAAGGGCTAATACAATTAATCCGATGAACAGACCTTTTACAATCCTATTTGCTTTCTCTTCTTCCCGCTTACTATAAGCAGCTTTCTTATTCTTTCCCATAAGTATTTCATTTTTAAGATTAAACCATCTCTTTTGAATATCCCAAAAGTACAAAGTTTCTAGAAGAAAACAAATAAATTACGAAGAATTTACTAATTCTCCGAACCGGAAAACTCCATCAAGTATGCCTTGATAAAGCCATCAATCTTTCCATCCATCACTCCGTTCACATCCGAAGTTTGAAAATTAGTACGATGATCCTTCACACGACGGTCATCAAAGACATAACTGCGTATCTGTGATCCCCATTCAATCTTCTTCTTGCCTGCCTCCACCTTGGCCTGTTCTTCCATGCGGTGCTGCAATTCCTTATCATATAAAATTGAACGCAACTGTCTCATCGCATTTTCCTTATTCTTCGGCTGGTCACGGGTTTCAGTATTCTCAATCAAGATTTCCTCTTCCTCACCGGTATACGGATCTTTATATTGATAACGCAGACGTACTCCTGATTCCACCTTGTTCACATTCTGTCCGCCGGCCCCTCCCGAACGGAAAGTATCCCAAGACATACGGGCAGGTTCAATTGTCACTTCAATACTATCATCCACCAACGGCGTTACAAACACAGAAGCAAAAGAAGTCATCCGTTTCCCCTGAGCATTATAAGGAGACACGCGCACCAAGCGGTGGACTCCATTCTCACCTTTCAGATAACCATATGCAAAACTGCCCTCAATATTCATAGTCACCGTCTTGATTCCGGCCTCATCCCCATCCTGAAGGTTAGCCACGCTCACTTTATAGCCATTGGTCTCCGCCCAACGCATATACATACGCATCAGCATGGAAGCCCAATCCTGACTTTCAGTACCACCGGCACCGCAATTAATTTTCAATACACAATCCATTTGGTCGGCCTCCTGGCGAAGCATATTCTTCAGTTCCAATGCCTCCACCGCAGTGACAGCCTTTTGATACGCTGCATCCACTTCTTCTTCGGTAACCAAATCATCTTTACAAAAGTCAAAAGCCAATTCCAGTTCATCTGCCATCGTCTTTACCTCACGGTAACCGTCGATCCATTTTTGCAGATCTTTCACCTTCCTCATTTGTGCTTCTGCTTTCTTGGCATCATCCCAAAAACCGGGCGCCTGCGTACGCAGTTGTTCTTCTTCCACCTGAACCAGTTTATTTTCTATGTCCAGATATCTTTCAAGTGCCGCAGTACGTTCTTTTACGTCTTTCAGTTGCTCTATTGTTATCATCTTGAGAATTTTTGCATTTCAAGGTGCAAAGATAGTGGAAATCTATTCATTTTCCCATTATTCTTCGTACATCTTTTCTATTTCGGCAGCATAGTTCTTGTTCAGCACATTACGTTTTATTTTCAACGTATTGGTCAGCTCACCACGTTCCATACTGAAAGGATGGGGCAACAAGGTAAACCTCTTGATCTGTTCATAATGTGCAAACTGCTGCTGCAGTGTATCAATCCGCTCTCTAAACAAATCGATAATTTCCGGTTTCTGCAACAGTTCCTCCATACTTTCATAGCGAATACCTTTTTTTGCGGCATACTCTTTCACCAGTTTATATTCAGGAATTATCAAAGCAGAAACAAATTTACGTTCATCGGCAATAATAGAAATCTGATCGATATAACGGTCTACCACCAATTTGGCTTCAATGGCTTGAGGAGCGATATACTTCCCGTTTGAAGTTTTAAACAAGTCCTTGATACGCTCTGTAAGGAACAAATGCCCATCTTTTATATAACCCGCATCACCGGTATGGAACCATCCGTCTTCAGTAAACGCCGCTTTCGTAGCAGCTTCCTTTTTATAATAGCCATGAGTGATTCCCTCACCACGTAGCATTATTTCGTTATTCTCCCCTATTCTGACCTGCACATGAGGCATGATACGCCCCACCGAACCAACCACATGGTCATTATCATTCTCACAAGCAACCGTTGCAGTAGATTCCGTCAATCCATAACCGGCTACCATATTAATTCCCACCGACAAAACAAACTCCTGTACAGCCGGCGGAATAGCCGCACCGGCAGTAGGGAAGAAACGCCCGTTTTCAATGCCAATAGTCTTTTTCAACAAGCTATAGATCGTTTTCTCATAAAATTTATATTTCATGTGCAATACAGGCGGAGGAGTCAGCCCTTTGTACACATATTCCAAATTATGTTCACGCCCCACTTTAATAGCATCCAGCATCAACTTCTTTTTCAATCCGGTTGTCTCATTGATTTTTTCTTGCACGCCGGCATACACTTTCTCCCAGAAACGGGGAACACTGCACATAGCCGTAGGACGGATCTCCTTTATTGTCTTCTGGATATCAGCAGGACGCAAGTTGATAGACAAAGTACACCCCATCGAAAGACACCAGCAAGTCCATGCACGCTCAAACACATGAGTAAAAGGAAGGAAATTCATAATCACATCCTGATCACCCAATTGAGGGAAACGTTCATCGTGTGCCGGAATGGCCGCCTCATAGCAAGAATGATGCAACATCACCCCCTTGCTGTCTCCGGTTGTTCCACTGGTATAAAGAATATTGGCAAGATCACCATTACCCGACTCTGAAGTACGCTTGTCTACCTCAGCTTGATGCGGATGCGCCTCGCCCAATTTCAGAAAGTCATCAAAATAAATGGAAGTCTGGTCCCGCTCATCACGTTTTACCTCCTTGTCGAAAATTATAATCTGTTTCAGTTGGCTTCCCAGTTGCATAACCCGGAACGCCACATCATATTGCAACTGTTCACCTACAAAGATATAACGTATTTCGGCATCACCTACCATATAATGTACCTGCGCCTCGGAACTGGTAGCATAAAATGGTACAGTAACAGCCCGTACCCCAAAAGCTCCAAAGTCCACATACAGACATTCCGGTTTATTTTGAGAAAAAACTGCTATATTTTCCTGTATGCCTATACCTAATTCTATCAATGCATTCGAAACTGTTTTTACAGTTGCGGCAAACTGGTTCCAAGAAACCGGAATCCATGTTTCTGTTTTATAATCGCGGTAACGCAACGCTACACGATCACCATATTTCCCTGCCTGACGTTGTATCAGGACAGATAAGAAAGAACTACTCATTCCAAAGATTTATTTTTAATTCATCGGCAAAGTTATCGTTTAATTTGGAATTATCCTCTATAAACAGGCATTAATTTTCCCAACCAGTCAAAGAGTTAGAAGAAATCAGCCGAAAGTTTTAGTTGCATATCTAACTTAATTACCTACTTTTTTCATCACCGTTTACCACGCAAAGTTACATATAATTCGTTGAATTGAGAAATTTGGGGCAAAATAATTGGCAGACAGGGGTTTTGTGAAATTCTGATTTCTGGAGGAATGCCAGTAAAAACCAACGTAATGCCAAGTTATTCCAAAGCTGAGTAACCTATCCGTTACCACATGAAACAGATGGAAGAATACGGAAGTTCAGCAATGTAAACTATTGCATTATAGCGATTTTTGATAATTGTTCCTAAAAAATGATGAGTTACGGTTAAAGTTCATTTGTTACCGTTTCTTTTGCGGTGTTCCGACATATTTTGCGTAACGGCTCATAACTCTACTGAAAGTATTTTTGAACCTAAAAAAAGTAGCAGTTATGAAGAGTACATTTTCAACTATCTTCTACCTGAAAAGACAGGCAGCAAGAAAAGACGGAACAGTACCCGTAATGGGTAGAATCACAGTAGATGGAACGCAAACGCAGTTCAGTTGCAAGATTACTATTGACCCAAAGGTATGGGATACAAAAAGTGGTCGTGCCATCGGACGCAGTGCAGCCGCTATCGAAGCCAACCGTATGCTTGACAATATGCGTGTGAGCATCAACAAGCACTACCGTGAGATTATGGACAGGGATAACTATGTTACTGCCGAAAAAGTGAAGAATGCCTTTCTCGGTTTGGAACATCGTTGCCATACACTGATGCAAGTCTTCAAACAACACAATGAAGACTACAAGAAACAATATGAAGCGGGCTTGAAATCAAAGTCCAGCTATATGAAGTATGTGAATGTCTATCAGCATTTGGAAGATTTTCTCTATCAGCGTTATCATATAAAGGACATTGCATTGAAAGAACTGACACCTGCTTTCATTACCGATTTTGATATGTTCCTCAGAACAGAAAAACATTGTTGCAACAACACTGTTTGGATTTACACCTGCCCACTCCGTACAATGGTTTCAATAGCTATCAACAACGAATGGCTGACACGAGATCCGTTCCGTGAATATGAAATTAAAAAGGAAGAGACAACACGAGGTTTCCTTACCAAAGATGAAATCCGCCAACTGATGGACGGGAAATTAAAGAATGCCAAGCAGGAACTGTATCGTGATTTGTTCGTGTTCTGCATCTTCACGGGATTGAGTTTCTCGGATATGCGTAACTTGTCGGAAGAGAACATCCGCACCTATTTTGATGAACACCTTTGGATAAGCATCAATCGACAAAAGACAGGAGTACAATCCAATATCCGCTTGCTGGATATTCCAAAGAAGATTTTGGAAAAGTATCGTGGACTCCGTGAAGACGGCAAGATTTTCAGCGTACCTCATTACACGACTTGTCTGTACGGCATTCGTGCCGTAGCCAAGCGATGCGGGATCACCAAGCACCTTACCTGGCACATGAGCCGCCATACAATGGCAACTGAAATCTGTTTAACCAATGGCGTGCCCATTGAAACAGTTAGTTCTATCCTCGGACACAAGAACATTACCACTACACAGATTTACGCCAAAATTACAAAAGAGAAACTCAATCAGGATATGGAAAACCTATCTACACGATTGGGAAATATCGAAGAGTATGTTGCTAATGCTTTATAGAAGGAGGTTGCTATGAAACGGAACATCATAAAAATAGAGAGTAAAGCGGTAATCGTTACCACTGCCCCGACAGGTAACTATATAGATAACGAATTGGGTAACGGAATATGGATGACGGTATGGGAAATTGCTGAGGTATTCAATGTAAGCGGTACGGCTGTTGTCAGTGCTATAAAGGCTATCCGGAAGACTGATATACTCAACGATTACGAAGTTTGCAAGTATATCTGTTTGGACAATGGAAATACAGCAGATGTTTATTCATTGGAAATGATAATTCCCATTGCGTTCCGACTGAATACCTATTACACCGACATCTTCCGCAAGTGGATTGTAAGTAAGGTGTATGAGAAGAAAACATCTGAACGGCAATTCTACATACATATTCCTAACGGTGGTTATAGTTGCTGAGTAGCAACCAACGAAAGACGGACAATCTCGCATTTGGGATTGTCCGTCTTTCGTTTTAGGTAGTATTATGGTTAATCGGTTTCTTGTAATTGTCCGCCAAAAGTTTTTGAACATCCTGTTCCCGATAAAGCACCTTACCGCCTAAATGAATATAAGGTAAGGTCATAGCATTCCGATATTCCTGCAAGGTTCGGCGGCTTACTTTCATTATCTGCGACACCTCCTTGTCTGTCAAATATCGGTTGCCGTCCATCAACGGGCGGTGTTCACGGATTATCGTGCCCATCTTCTTGTTGCATTCCTTCATTGTGTAGTAGATGGAGGCAATAGGCTCATCGTCCAATGTCAATACTTTCTTGTTCATCATTATGCTTTGGATTTAGTGGTTTGTAAATTCTTACTTGGGAAACATAGTCTTTACCAATGGCAATAATCTTACAACCTCTTCGGGAGAATAGTAAAACTTGCGGTTGATTTGGGTGAACCCAATCAGACGGTTATACCTCATGGTTTGCAATGTGCGTGGACTGATGCGGAGTTGTAAGCAGACCTCCTGACCGTCCAGCCATTGTGCCAATCGTTTCTCATTACACTTGTGTTGCAGGGTGTAAACCTTCTCTGTCAGCGATCTCATCTCCGTGAGAATCGCTTCAAATGTTTTTTTTTCAATAGTTACTACTTCCATACGCGATAAAATTTGTTTGCTGCAAAAGTAGCCTGCAATATGCTGATTCTGCGTTTTTCTCACCCTTGTTGCCGTATCTGGCACACTTGACGGTGCAACAGCCGGACAAATTCAAGAAAATCTTCCGTGAGTCATTAGTGAGTTGTTAAACGCCCTCTTGGAAATCCCCGAAATTCGCATCAGAAACGAAAAACAAGAGCATGATATGGAAGTAATTCAGATGGAAAGTACAGTCTACAAGGAGCTGATGGAAAAGATAGACGGCATTGCCGCTTATGTCCGCAAGAGTGAGAAACGAATGAGTGAAGAGAATGCCGAAATACTTCTTGACAATGAACAGGTAGCCGCACTCTTGCAGATAAGCAAACGCACCCTGCAACGACTCCGCAGCGAGAAGAAAATCAGCTACTACATGGTTCGTGGCAACTGCCGCTACTCCTTGTCAGAGGTTGAGCGAATGGTAAGAAGCAGTATTGTGTTCTGTGACCCGAAACGTCTGGAAGAGTTCAAGCAGAACTATATGATGCGAACGGGAAAAAGAATACCCACAATGAAAAAACTTTGAACTTATGGATGCACTGGATAAGAGAACATTTGAAATGTGGGTGCGTGAGATAACCACCCGTCTTGACAGACAGGACAAACTGATAGCGATGCTTGCCCGCAAGGAGTACGAGAAGGACAATTCCGATGTGATGGAAATTCCGCTTGTGGATGGTGAAAGGCTGCTTGACAATCAGGACCTGTGTATGCTTCTGCAATTCAGCAAGCGTTCCCTGCAACGATACCGTAGCATGAAGATACTGCCCTATATAAGAATAGGCAGAAAGAGTTACTACAAGGTGTCTGACGTGCGGGAGTTCATCAAGGAACACGGAGAGATTTTCAGAAAAGGAGATGCAGTGTTTTACGAAACCTGCCTTCATAAACTAACCAAATAACAAATTCAAAAAACAATGGAACAGAAAAAGAAAGACAAGGACGTGCTGATTGTTCGTGACGAGAAGACGGGCGAAATCAGCGTAGTAGCCGGACTTGACAAGGACGGCAATCCGAAACGCACACCCGCCAAGGCGGAGAATGCACAGGACTTCCTTCAGTTCGACAGGCACGGCGATGTGCTGGACAACTTCTTCAAGAATTTCGTCCGGCAGTGCAAGGAACCCAGCCGCTTCGGTTTTTACCGTGTGGCGGCAGACCAGGCGGAACACCTTATCGGTGTGATGAAAGAGCTGCTGAAGAATCCCGAAGCGAACAAGGAACTGCTTGCACCGCACAAGGTCGATATTTCGGAGTACGAAAACAAGGTCAAGGCAGAGCAGGCAAAAAGTGTAGAACCTCAAAACAAAGAAGAAATGAAAAAGGAAAACGAAGAGAAACAGGAACAAGCCCAAACAGAGGGTAAGCGTAAGGGCTACCAGCCCATTGACGAGAGCAAGATCAATTGGCAACAGTTGGAAGAGCGTTGGGGCATCCGCCGTGACGATTTGGAGAAGTCAGGCGACTTGGAGAAGATGCTCAACTACGGCAAGTCCAACTTGGTAACGGTAACACCGACTTTCGGTGACGAGAAGTTTGAGACGGCAGCCCGACTGTCGTTCAAGCAACAGGAAGACGGCAGTGTCCGCCTTGTTCCCCACCTCATTCAGAAGGAAGCCAATCTGAAAGAGGAGTTCAAGGGGTATAAATTCAGTGCCGAGGATGCAAGGAACCTCCGTGAAACGGGTAACATGGGACGTGTCGCCGATTTGGTGGACAAGAGTACAGGAGAGATTATCCCCTCATACGTGAGCATCGACCGACAGACCAACGACATCACGAGTATTCCCGTGAGCCGTATCAAATGGAAAGATACCATTGGCAACACGAAGTTGAGCCAGCCCGAAATGGATTTACTGAAAACGGGAGCACCACTCATAGACAAGGAAATCCTGCTCTCCAACGGTCGCAAGTTCAAAGCCACCTTGCAGGTGAATGTCGAGCAGAGAGGTATCGAGTTCGTTCCCAAAGGGCAAAGCGTCAGGCAATCCGTGGACGGCAACCGACAACAGCAGGGAGAAAAGCGTGATACCGAAAAGAAACAGGAGACAGCCGAAGAGAAGTTGGAACGAAACAAGAAGAACTGGTTGAAGAACGGTGAAATAAAACCTATCGAGAGATGGAAGAATGTCGAGTTCAATGACCAGCAGAAAGCCGACTATGTAGCCGGAAAGACCGTCAAACTTGAAAAGGTCGTTGATGCACAGGGTAAGGAAGCCACGATGTACCTGAAGTTCAATCGTGAGGCAGGTCGCCCGTATGTCTATAACAACAATCCCGACACGGCACAGAAAGTCGCACCATCAAACGAGAGCCGCACGCAGATAGCCGTGAACAACGAGGGCAAGACCAATGAGGCAACCAAGCATGTGAAGGAGCCTTTGAAGCAGGGACAGACTGCACCCGATGACAGGAAACAGCAACAGGAGCAGAAGCAGGGAGAACAGAAACAGTCCAAGCGATGCAAGGGCGTGAAGATGTAATCCCCCGACCACCACTAAATCCAAAAGTAGAATCGTAAAACGAAAAGAAAAATACAATGAAAACAATCATAGCAGAAAAGCCATCCGTGGCAAGAGAGATAGCCCGCATCGTAGGGGCAACGGAAAGAGAGGAAGGTTACTTCACCGGTAACGGCTACAACGTCACTTGGGCATTCGGGCATTTGGTACAGCCTGCCCTGCCCGAAGGATATGGTATCAGAGGCTTCCACCCTGAGAACCTGCCCATCATCCCGCAAGTGTTCACCCTCGTTCCTCGACAAGTCAAGACCGACAAGGGCTATAAGACCGATGCCGGAGTAATGAAACAGATTAAGGTAATTACCCGTCTGTTCAGCGAGAGCGACAGGATTATCGTGACTACCGATGCCGGACGTGAAGGTGAGTTGATTTTCCGATAGTGCGCCCATAAGGCTGCATAATAAATATCTCTTTAGCAAGAGATTAGGTTCGTGTTCTTCGAGATAATAACCTACTACCAACCGACTTATCCGATGGGGAAACCCAATGGGGAGTGTAGCATGTCGGTAAAGGCATAAGTCCACAAATTGCCATGTGGCGACTGAATGACAAGGTAGAAAGACAAACATAAGGATGAAGCCTGAATTGGTTGAACGATAGTCCAGTGGCTGTTAAATGAGCCGTGACGGAAGGCAATTACAAACGTCACGCTGTCGGTACTCTTCCGGTGTAGCGGACGGATTGAGCAAAAGAACAAACCGCAGCACAACCGCAATATGCGGAGAAAAGGTCGAACGTCGCATCCGACAGTTTGTCGCGCTAATAGTTATTATGCAAGCTAAATGGGGATTGCCTAAGTTGGGACGCCGTAAGGCTATGAGGTTTAGCCTCTGAAAACCCAATATGGCAACGGAGCTTCCGTAGTAGTCCGAGCAGGGGAAAGCCCTGTACATGGCGAAGGGAAGCAGTTGGTAACTTTAATACAAACAAAGAAAGACGTGTGAGAAATTCAGAGAATGTATTAAACATTTTAAGTGAACACAGCAATGTTTCGGGCTACAAGTTCGAAAGGCTGTACCGCATTCTGTTCAATGAACAAATGTTCTATGCCGCCTATCAGCGCATTTACGCTAAACAAGGCAATATGACATCTGGCACGGATGGTAAAACAATCGACCAGATGAGTGTTCTGAGAATAGATAACCTTATTGTAAGTCTCAGAGATGAGTCCTACAAGCCGCATCCAGCAAGGAGGGTGTATATTCCCAAGAAGAACGGTAATAAACGACCGCTTGGAATACCCTCTTTCGAGGATAAACTGGTGCAAGAAGTAGTTCGAATGATTCTGGGAGCCATCTATGAAAGGTATTTTGAATATTCATCACATGGTTTCAGACCAAATAAGAGCTGCCATACTGCACTGACCCACATACAAAAGACGTTCAGCGGAACAAAGTGGTTTATCGAGGGAGACATCAAAGGATTCTTCGATAATATCAACCACGAAGTTCTGATAAACGCTCTGAGAGAACGGATAGCCGATGAAAGGTTTATACGTCTTATCAGAAAATTTCTGAATGCCGGGTATGTCGAAGACTGGAAATTCCATAAGACGTACAGCGGAACACCGCAGGGAGGTCTAATTAGTCCGATTTTGGCTAACATCTACCTTGACAAGTTCGATAAGTACATGAAGGAATACGCTAAATCTTTCGACAAAGGCAGGGAAAGGCAAAGCAGTACAGAATACAAACGACTTGAAAACAAAAGAAGCAGGCTGGTAATTAAGGCTAAATCCGTCGAAGATGAATCGGTCAGAGCAAATCTGATTGATGAGATACGGAAAGTCGAGAGCGAAATTGTTAATACGCCTTATGGCTTAAACATGGATGAGACGTTCAAAAGACTAAAGTATGTGAGGTATGCTGATGATTTCCTAATTGGGGTTATCGGCAGCAAAGCAGAATGTGTCGGGATTAAAGCGAACATTGCTCGGTTTATGAGTGAGGAGCTCAATTTAGAGCTATCTGACGAGAAAACGCTTATAACTCATGCACAACATGCTGCTAAATTTCTCGGATACGAAGTCTCTATACGCAAATCCCAAGCCCTAAGGCATAACAGGAATGGAGTTTTAAGAAGACCGTTCAATGGTCGAATCGTCCTACGAGTGGCGAACGAGGTGGTTAAAAAGAAGTTGCTGGACTACGATGCAATATCCGTTGGGCAAGTCAACGGCAAAGAAGTCTGGAAACCGAAATCTCGTTCCTACATGATAGGCATGAAACCAGAGGACATTATGGCGCAGTACAATGCGGAAATAAGGGGATTCTATAACTACTATTCTATCGCTAACAACATTTCATATCTCGGCAACTCATTCGGGTTTAATATGGAATACAGTATGTTCAAAACGATTGCCCAAAAGCAAAACAGCACACTTGCACAGACAATTAAGAAACTCCGCAAGGGTAAAAACTTTATTGTCAGCTACGTGGACGACAAAGGGCAAAAGAGGACCAGAGTATTCTATAATGAAGGTTTTAAAAGAAAAACAGCCAAAGGCCACACCCAATGCGACAACCTTCCGAACACAAACATCAGCCCTTATCCAAGTCTTATTGAGAGATTAAAGACTGAAGTGTGTGAGTTATGTGGAGCAGAGGGTAAAACGGTAATGCATCATGTGCGTACTCTCAAAGACCTCAAGGGGAATAACGAGTGGGAACAACAGATGCTTAAAAGACACCGTAAAACTTTGGCTGTTTGTGAAACCTGTAATGCTAAAATTCATGTTCGTTAAAATGAGGAAAACCAACGGAGAGCCGTATACAGGGAGACTTGTACGTACGGTTCGGGGGCAGGCTCTCGGAAACCTACCGTCGCAAGACGGCAAGGCGCCGAGTGCCGAGCCTACCCTATATGAATATATAGGCTGTGCCACACCATTTGACCGTCTTTGGATCAGTTCGCTTACCGACAAGGCTATCCGTGAGGGCTTGAAGAACCTTGAATGCGGTAGCAAGTATGACAATCTGTACTATGCTGCCAAAGCACGCAGCGAAGCCGATTGGCTTGTAGGCATCAATGCAACGCAAGCCATCACGCTTGCCGCAGGTCGTGGCACCTATTCACTCGGCAGAGTGCAGACTCCTACACTTGCTATGGTGTGCAAGCGTTTCTGGGAGAACAAGCGTTTCACTCCCGAAACCTTCCATCAATTGCATTTCGGTACGGAGCATAAGGACGGTACAGTCGTGAAGTTCGACTCCGATGAGAAATACAAGGACAAGGCTGTTGCGGAGGAACTATATAATAAGGTTAAAGGGACACGCAGTGCCACCCTAACGAAAGTAGTCCGTAAGGAGAAGGTAGAAGATACACCGCTGCTCTATGATCTTACCACTCTTCAGAAGGATGCCAACAGCAAGCACGGCTTCACGGCTGAACAGACACTTGCCATTGCCCAAAAACTCTATGAAGCGAAGCTCATCACCTATCCGAGAACGGGAAGCCGTTATATTTCGGAAGATGTCTTTGCCGAGATACCGAAACTGTTACAGACCTTGAAGAACCGTCCGGTGTGGAGTCTCTATGCACTCTCCATCAAGAAACCGACACGCCGTAGCGTGGACGGCTCAAAGGTAACGGACCATCACGCCATTATCATCACAGGTGAATTGCCCAAGCATATGTCCAATGAGGATATGACCATCTACGATATGATTGTCGGTCGTATGCTGGAAGCCTTTTCCGAGAAGTGCATCAAGGATGTAACCCAAGTGACTGCCGACTGTTGCGGTATCACCTTTACCGCCAAAGGCTCGGTAATCAAGAAGGAGGGCTGGCGATATATCTATGGTGCGGACAAGAAAGATGTGCTGCTGCCTGCCGATTGGAATGAGGGCGATGTTGTATCTGTCAATTCCTCATCACTGACCACCGGACAGACCAAGCCGAAACCTTTGCACACCGAAGCATCCCTGCTTGCAGCAATGGAGACTTGCGGAAAGGATATTGAGGACGATGAGATGCGACAGGCAATCAAGGACTGTGGTATCGGAACACCTGCCACACGTGCAGCTATCATCGAAACGCTGTTTGCACGTGGCTATGTGGTGCGTGCCGAAAAATCCCTTGTACCTACCGAAAAGGGATTGGCACTCTACTATGTCGTCAAGGAGATGCAGATTGCAGATGTCGCCATGACGGGTGAATGGGAACAATCGCTTGCCAAAATCGAGCGTGGAGAGATGGACGACAGGGATTTCCGCCGAGGTATCGAGGAATACACCAGTCTGATTACCTCCGAACTGCTTTCGTGCCAAAAGATTTTCGGACACAAAGAGTCTGAATGCACCTGCCCGAAATGTGGAACGGGAAAGATGCAGTTCTTCCATAAGGTCGTGCGTTGCGACAACAAGGAGTGCGGCTTGCCCATTTTCCGACAGAAAGCGGGAAAAGATCTTACCGATGATGAGATGAAGGAACTGATTACAAACGGCAAGACCGGAGTCCTCAAAGGTTTCAAGAGCAAGCAGGGCAAGAAATTCAGTGCCATCGTTGCCTTTGACAGCGATTTCAACACCCAATTCATCTTCCCGAAGTAAAAAACGGGTGTAATTATTTCGTAAGGAAGAAATAATCCCTAATTTTGCCACTGATTCATTGTTCAATTGGTTTTTCTTTACGGAATACTTCTTTTTACAATGGATTTAGTGGTGGCACTCGGAGGGATACCGGGTGCCTTTTTTCTTCCTTATCCATTCTATTCCATATACCACTAAATCCAAAGTAATATGAACAAGAACATTCGTGAAACAGAACTGTCCTACTACGGACTCTATCTTCTGAACTACCTCAAGGAACATCGTTTTGTTGAAGCCAAGGACTTGTCCTTCGTACAGTCCCGTGCCGACCGTGCCGCAGAAGTCTATGAACAGGCACGCCGTGAAGGTCATTCCGCTGACGGGGCACAGGAGCTGGCTATGGCAGACCTCATGCGTGGACTCCACTATCCGAAATATACCCTGCTGATGGAGGTGCTTGAAAGGGAGTTCGAGCGTGAAGTGCCGGAGGCAAAGCGTACCGCCTTTGCCGAAAAACTGCTTCCACTCATTGACAAGGTGTTTTCCATCTACGACCTGACAGATGATTTCTTCGCCCAATCACCCGAATATGACCTGCTCTATTCGGAACTGACAGGAGCCGTAATCCTTTATCTCGAAGAGTATGGCATTTAACCGCAAGGCGAAGCTGCGGGACAATATCGAGGCGATAAGGACGGTATTCACCCTTGACAGGGAACAGCGTACACCCACACCCGAAGAGCGTGCAGTATTGGAGAAATATTGCGGTTTCGGTGGCTTGAAATGTATTCTTAACCCTGCCAAGGACTTGACGGATGCCGTCCATTGGGCGAAATCCGACCTCGATCTGTTTGCCCCCACCGTTGAACTACATAAGCTCATCCGAGAGAACAGCAAGGACGATACGGAGTACAAACGCTATGTGGACTCGCTGAAAGCGTCCATACTTACGGCATTCTACACACCGAAGGAGATTACCGATGTATTGGCGGAGGTATTGCACAGCCACGGTATACAGCCGAAGATGTTGCTTGAACCCTCTGCCGGACGCGGTGCGTTCGTGGATTCGCTTGTCAAGCATAACCCCGATGCAGATATAATGGCATTTGAAAAGGACTTGCTTACAGGCAAGCTGTTGAAACACCTCTATCCCGACAAGAAGGTACGCATTGAAGGTTTTGAGAAGATTGAAAAGCCTTTCCTTAACCGTTTCGATGTGGCCATGTCCAACATTCCTTTCGGGGATATAGCCGTGTTCGACCCTGCATTTGCTTTCGGCAATCCGCTCCGCAAGCAGTCGGCAAAGCATATACACAACTATTTCTTCCTGAAAGGATTGGATGCCGTGCGTGACGGCGGTATCGTGGCGTTCATCACCTCACAGGGTGTACTGAACTCGGAAGCAAGCAGCAGTACCCGTTTCATGATGATGAAGCAGGCAGACCTTGTTTCTGCCATCCGTCTGCCGAACAACCTGTTCGTGAACGAAGCCAATACGGAAGTAGGAAGCGACCTTATCATTCTTCAGAAGAATGAACGCAAAGAGCAACTGAGTGAAGAGGACAAAATCTTCACGCAGACTACTGTGCAGGACGGCATAGGCATCAACCGCTACCTGTCGCAGCATCCCGAAAGGATTGTCCATACTTCCCGAAAGGTCGATACCGATCCTTACGGGAAGCCTGCCCTTGTGTACCAACATGAGGGAGGTGTATCGGGCATTGCCGATGACTTGCGTAATATGCTCGGTGAGGATTTCCGTAACCGTCTGGATATGGAACGCTATGTTTCGGCTACCGTGCAGGTGGTAAAGAGTGAACCGATTAAGATGGAAAGCCCGAAAGTGGAGACACCAAAGGAAACTCAGCAACCTATTGTTGAGCAACCCAAGCCCATAAATAAACCTGCCGAAGAAAAGAAAGTAATTGATACCGATACGGGAGTAATTTCATCAAATGCTCCCGTCATGAGCCTATATGACCTATTCAACTTCACTGCTGAGGAACGAAGGGCGGCAGAAACCGGGCAAAAAATCAAGAGTGCCAAAGGTGGAAAGAAAGGCAAGAGTAAACCGATACAGCCAAGTCTGTTTGATATGCCTGCCGTACCTAAAGAAGAACCCAAGAAAGTTGAAGAGGTAAAACCACCTGTTCAAGAGCCAAAGGAAGAACCCAAAGCAGAGGCAACTTCAAGCACGGTTGATCCCGATGATATATACGCTACCATCAATTGGGAGGACAATCCGCCCATCAACGGATTCTATGAGATGATGATGGACTTGACTCCCGAACAACGCAAGGAACTTCGGGCAAAGGCTCAAGCTCGTTGGGAAGCGGAGAAAAAGCAGATGGAAGCACCTGCCGTTGAAATGAAAACGGAAGTGCCGACCGAAATTGAAAAGGTTACGGAAGAGGTTACGCAGAGTGTTGAAACTCCCGTTACCATATCATCGGACGGCACTCTGTCGCTGTTCCCTGATACGGAAAGCGAGGAAGAGAAAATACGGAAGAAGGAAGAACTGATACAACCGAGAGAGTTTGACCGCCCGCTGGAGCCGCACCACCGTGACGGCTCTCTGGTGGTTGATACTCTCTACAATCCCGGCTATCTGAAAGATGTAACCACATACGGGGCAATGTTCCATCCGCTTGACCTTTCGGGAATGCAACGGGAGAAAGCCCAACTGTATGTATCACTTCGTGATGCGTATGAGCGACTATATACCTATGAAATGGAGAACCACGAGGCTAACGACCCGCAGCGTGGCTACCTCAATAAGTATTACGATGAGTTTATAGCACGTTACGGCAATCTGAACAGCAGCCTGAACGTGAAACTGATAATGATGGATGCCACCGGACGGGATATATTGTCGTTGGAGCGTAGCGAGGATGGCAAGTTTGTGAAGGCTGACATCTTCGAGCGTCCCGTGGCATTTGCCGTGGATGCCGTTACCCATGTGGACACACCCGAAGAAGCATTGTCGGCTTCGCTGAACAAATACGGAGGTGTAAACCTCGACTATATGCGTGGCTTGACGGACGGAACGGAAGAGGAATTGCTCACTGCCTTGTCCGGTCGTATCTACTACAATCCATTGGTGCATAACTATGAGATTGCCGATCGTTTCATTGCAGGCAATGTGATTGAAAAGGCGGAACGCATCGAGCGATGGATGCAGGAGAACGGTGAGGATGAGCGTGTCAAGGAATCGCTTGCCGCATTGAAGGAGGCAGAGCCGCAGAAAATTACTTTTGAGGAGTTGGACTTCAACTTCGGGGAACGCTGGATATCTACGGGTGTCTATGCAGCCTATATGAGCAAGCTCTACGATACGGACATCAACATCGCTTACTCGGAGAGCCTGGACGAGTATTCCGTAAAGTGCGGACATAAGAACATGAAGATTTGGAAGGAGTTTGCCGTGCAGGGATATTACCGCAGTTATGACGGTATGAACCTGCTGAAACACGCCTTGCACAACACCTGTCCCGATATGATGAAAAGTATAGGCAAGGACGAGAACGGCAACGACATCAAGGTACGCGATGCCGAGGGCATACAGCTTGCCAACAGCAAGATTGACGAAATTAGAACCGGATTCAGTGAATGGCTGGAGGAACAGCCGCAGTTGTTCAAGGACACGCTGACGGATATGTATAACCGCAAGTTCAACTGCTTCGTGCGACCTAAGTATGACGGAAGCCATCAGACATTTCCTGACTTGGATTTGAAAGCCCTCTCTTCCCGTTACGGAGTGAAGAGCATCTATCCGAGTCAGAAAGATTGTGTCTGGATGCTGAAACAGAACGGCGGAGGGATATGCGACCATGAGGTGGGTACGGGAAAGACACTCATCATGTGTATGGCTGCACACGAGATGAAACGTCTGGGGTTGGCACACAAGCCGATGATTATCGGGCTGAAAGCTAATGTAGCAGAGATTGCCGCCACCTATCAGACGGCATATCCCAATGCCCGTATCCTCTATGCTTCGGAGAAGGATTTTTCCACAGAGAACCGTGTCCGTTTCTTCAACAACATCAAGAACAACGACTACGATTGTGTCATCATGTCGCACGACCAGTTCGGCAAGATACCTCAGGCGCCGGAGTTGCAGCAGCGTATTCTGCAAGCAGAACTTGATACGGTGGAGGAAAACTTGGAGGTGTTGCGTTCGCAAGGCAAAGACATATCCCGTACAATGCTCAAGGGATTGGAGAAACGCAAGTTCAACTTGGAAGTGAAATTGGAGAAGATAGCATACACCATAAAGAACCGCAAGGACGATGTGGTGGACTTCCGTCAGATGGGTATCGACCACCTCTTTGTGGATGAAAGCCACCAATTCAAGAACCTGATGTTCAACACCCGACACGACCGTGTAGCCGGATTGGGCAATTCCGAAGGCTCACAAAAGGCACTCAACATGCTTTTTGCCATCCGTACCATACAGGAACGCACGGACAAGGACTTGGGGGCGACTTTCCTTTCGGGAACGACCATCAGTAACTCCCTCACGGAGCTGTACCTGCTGTTCAAGTACCTCCGTCCGAAGGAGTTGGAGCGTCAGGATATCCGCTGTTTCGATGCGTGGGCGGCAATATTCGCCAAGAAGACCACCGACTTCGAGTTCAATGTAACCAACAACATCGTGCAGAAGGAGCGTTTCCGCTACTTCATCAAGGTGCCGGAATTGGCGGCATTCTACAACGAGATTACCGATTACCGCACGGCGGAGGATGTGGGTGTGGATCGTCCGAAGAAGAACGAGATTCTGCACCATATACCACCCACTCCGGAGCAGGAGGACTTCATCCAAAAGTTGATGGAGTTTGCCAAGACAGGCAATGCCACCATCTTGGGACGCTTGCCGCTATCCGAAACGGAGGAAAAGGCGAAGATGCTCATTGCTACGGACTATGCCCGTAAGATGGCGTTGGATATGCGTATGATTGATGAAAACAAGTACGAAGACCATCCCGACAACAAGGCAAGCCATTGTGCCAAAGTGATAGCGGAATACTACAACAAGTACGATGCACAGAAGGGAACGCAGTTCGTCTTCTCCGACTTGGGTACATATCAGCCCGGTAACGGTTGGAATGTCTATTCCGAAATCAAGCGTAAGCTGACGGAGGATTACGGCATACCCGCTTCGGAAATCCGCTTCATTCAGGAGTGCAAGAACGAGAAGGCACGCAAGGCGGTGATAGCCGCCATGAATGAAGGTTCGGTGCGTGTGCTGTTCGGCTCTACAAGTATGCTCGGAACGGGAGTCAATGCCCAGAAACGGTGTGTAGCCATCCATCATTTGGATACACCCTGGGTGCGACATGAAGTCGCATAGATAATTGTTGGAATGATACTTACGGGTATCAGCTTTAACCCGCTGTTCCGTCAGCGGTAGCCTACCGACCGATGCACCTTAATGTTGTATTAAGCGGTCGGGACGAAGTACACTTTCGCAAGACAAGACAGAACCGTGAGGGGAAGTCAAGTACGGTTAGTATCATACCGTAGAGTGGCGAGGCTGGATAGTATGGTTAGCGCAAGCGAACTGTTAGTAAACTTCGTAATGTCACGAAAGAGTGTAAGATACTGGCACACTCTACCCAAAAGGGAAGCGGTCGGTTAATCCTCTCCATGGTAGGATTACACGGATATAAGCACCGCCGGAGGATGAGACAGAACCTAACCTATCCGTTAGTTATCTATGTGGAACATGGTAAGCCTGTATATCTCCTGTCATGTAAAAATGACAGGTAAGCTGACAGCAATGAAAGCCGAATGGTGTGCAGGTATAAGATAACAGAAAAAGCGAATGCCGTTCTGTAATGGAGCGGATACGGATTGAACCGACATCACGGGCTGATGTGGGCGACATCATCCGACACGAAAGTGGGCAGACTTCTGTGACGACATTAGGTAGGCAATCAAACCGAATGTTGTCAAATGGTGATTCTTTACAATTAACTTTTAGAACTTTCAAAAGGAGGAAAGCAAATGAACGAAAACAAGACATCGTGTGCGCCTGCTGACAATCAGCAAACACTTTGGGACAGAATAGACTGGACTAAAGCGGAGTTGGCTGTCAGAAAGCTACAAGCACGAATTGTAAAGGCTCAGAAGGAAGGCAGATACAACAAGGTGAAAGCCTTGCAGTGGACGCTGACCCACTCTTTTTACGCAAAAGCCTTAGCCGTAAAGAGAGTTACTTCTAACGGAGGTGGCAACACCCCCGGAGTGGACATGGAAACATGGGAGAAACCCGAAGCAAAAACACAAGCGATAAGCGAACTCAAACGCAGAGGCTACCAGCCGAAGCCATTGAGAAGAGTCCACATCAAAAAGAGTAATGGCAAACTGCGACCGTTGGGAATACCGACAATGAAAGACAGAGCCATGCAAGCACTCTACCTTATGGCATTAGAACCAGTGTCGGAAACAACAGCCGACTCACGTTCATACGGTTTCCGCAAGGAACGCCGCTGTATGGACGCGGTAATGCAATGCCATAACATTCTCCGAAAAGGCTATTCTCCCGAATGGATTCTGGAGGGTGACATAAAGGGGTGCTTCGACCATATCAGCCATGAATGGCTGCTTGCCAACATCCCTATGGACAAGGCAATACTCCGAAAATGGTTGAAATGCGGCTATATCTTCAACAAACAGATGTTCCCGACAGAGGAGGGAACGCCACAAGGTGGCATTATCTCTCCCACGCTTGCCAATATGACATTGGACGGATTGCAGAAAGTCCTTGCAGAGAAATATAAACGAGTTAGAATCAAAGGTAAGTTATATTCGCCAATGGTGAATCTTGTCCGTTACGCTGATGACTTTATAATTACCTGCGAGAACCGTGAAACACTTGAAAAGGAAATCAAGCCATTGGTAGCCGACTTTATGTCTGAAAGAGGTCTGACCTTATCAGAAGAAAAGACGGTGATAACCAATATCCGTGACGGTTTCGATTTTCTCGGTTTCAACATCCGCAAATTCGGCAATGAAATATTGACCAAGCCGACCAAGAAAGCCGAAAAACGCTTTATGGAGAATATCCGTAAGGTGACAAAAGGTCATAAGGGTTGCAAGCAGGAATCATTAATCAGGATGTTGAATGCTAAAATTCGAGGATGGGGAGCATATTATCAGCATGGGGCGACACGTGATTCTTTTCACAGAATCGACCATCAGATATTTCTCGCCTTGTGGCAATGGGCTAAACGCCGTCATTCCAAGAAAGGGAAACAGTGGATAAAAGACCGCTATTGGCACAATATCCGAGGGAACAGCTGGACTTTTGCGGCTAAGTTCAAGAAATCAAACGGCAAAGAAGACCAACTTACCTTGTTGAAACTGGCATCTTCGTTTCCTTTTCTGCAATATACGCAGATAAAGGGGGACATGAATCCGTTTGACGCAGACTGCCGCCTGTACTTCAATAAAAGAATGAAGTCAAAGATGCTTGTGACGCTGAAAGGACGTAAATCCCTGCTTTACCTATGGGAAAAGCAAGGTCGGAAATGTCCGATATGTGGTGAACCGATTGACACGCATAAGGCATGGAATGTAATGCCGACCGTACAAGACGGACGGAAATGCAATCTGTTGGTTCATGATGAATGTTTCAAATTATCCCGTAAAAACAATGGAAACAAGAAGTAGGATGAGCCGGTCTCTGCACACGAACAGAGACTTTGAAAAGCTTGAGCCGTATGAGGGGAAACCCTCACGTACGGTTCTGAGGGGGGAAGAGGGCAGTAATGCCCTTGACCTACCCGATCGACCGTCCGACCTTGCACAGCGTGACGGTCGTGGCGTGCGTGCAGGCAACGAGATTGCCAAGCATTTTGCAGGCGACAATGTGGATGTGGTCATCTATGCCGTGGAAAAGTCATTGGACAGTTACAAGTTCAACCTGCTCCATTGCAAGCAGACCTTCATCACACAGCTTAAAAGCGGTGCTATGGGTGCAAGAACCATTGACGAGGGTGCTATGGACGAGAAATCAGGCATGAACTTCTCGGAGTATATGGCTATTCTGTCAGGCAATACCGACCTGCTTGAAAAGGCGAAGTTGGAAAAGCGTATAGCCTCTTTGGAGGGTGAACGCAAGTCGTTCAACAAGGGCAAGGCAAATGCGGAGTTTACCTTGAATGGCATTCAGAAGGAGTATGACAACAACCGTGTAATCATTGACGGCATGACGGCAGACTACAACAAGTTTTTATCTGTTGCCAAGACCGATAAGGATGGGAACCGGCTGAACCTGATAAAGTTGGACGACTTCCCTTCTACTGATGAGAAAGCCATCGGAAAGAAGTTGCAGGAGATAGCCAAGAATGCCACTACGGGCGGTCAGTATGTTCGTGTGGGTGAATTGTACGGATTCCCTATCAAGGTAATCAGCGAAACTTCGCTTGCAAGTGGGTTGGCTACCATTGAAAACCGTTTTATAATCGAGGGTCATTACAAATATACCTTCAACAACGGACATCTGGCAATGGCCGATCCGAAAGCCGCCGCTACCAACTTCCTCAATGCGTTGGAGAAGATACCGGGTATAATCTCTCAACGAAAAGAGAAAAACGAAGCGTTGGCAAAAGATATTCCGCAACTGCAAGAACTGGCCGGAAAAGTTTGGAAGAAGGAAGATGAACTGAAACAGTTGAAATCCGAACTATCTGCGCTTGACCGCAAGATTCAGTTAACATTACTCCCCAAAGATCAATCTGGAGTAAATGATAATAATGTCCCAAAATATAAAGATGGAAAAACAAAAATAATAAAAACTGTTCATTTGGAATACAAACAATCTATAAAACGGTCATCTTTTTAGATGGCCGTTTATTATTTTAATATGCATATGCTTATAATAATGTAAATAGTTTAGTGAGTATAAAAATGAATAAAATTAGTTACCGAATCGTTTATAATAGAAAAAAACGTTTAAATGCAGAAGGAAAGGCACTTTTGCAAGTTGAAGCCTATTTGAAAGGAAAGAGAATTTATTTCTCAACAAACATTTATTTGACTCCGAAACAGTGGGACAATAAGAAAAAAATGATAAAATCTCACGTAGCAGCAGGATCTTTAAATTATTATTTGAGAGAGTTCATTACTAAATTGGAACTTCGGGAATTGGAATTATGGAAGCAAAGGGGGCAAGAACGCTTGGGTGTTTGGTTTGAAATGCTTCGACTTCTATTAACGGATAATAAGTATTGGATTTTGCTGATTGATGAGAATGTTGTATGCTTTTAAAAGAGTAAAATTATTATCTTTGGCGCAAGTATTTAAAAGAATATAAAAATGAAGCTGTCAGAGACTATGTTGGTGAGGCAATTGCAAGAAGGTAATGAAAGTGCTTATAAATATCTGTATGAGCATCATTATGTTGTTCTTTGTCACATAGCGGAAAATTATGTGAAAGATAGGTTTATAGCGGAAACTATTGTTGGAGATGTTATTTTTCATATCTGGGAAATACGTGAATCATTGGTGATTACAGAAAATCTTCGTAAATATTTGATTTGTTCCGTACGTAATCGTTGTCTTAATTATTTGAAAGCTGAAAGCTATAAAAAAGAAGCAGCTTTGTCTTTGTTTGCAGATGTAGAATTGTTCGATAATATATTGGTAGACGATTCGCATCCTTTAGGTATTTTATTGGAACATGAATTGGAAGATAAAATTCAGGAAGTGGTAACCCGATTGCCTAAAGATTGCCAAAGAGTGTTTGTCAAAAGCCGTTTTGAAAATAAATCATACGAAGAAATTTCGTTAGAATTGAATATATCCGTAAATACAGTCAAATATCATATTAAGAATGCTTTGGCATTTTTAAATAAGCATTTAAGTGAATATTTGATTAGCTTTTTTTATTTCTTTTTGATACAAAATTAAAAAAAAGAAGTATTTTTGACTACCCTTGGAATTAAAATTATTGTCTCTCTTTATAGAACCATGAATATGAAAGAAGTAAAAGGACATATTGATGATTTGATAGTGGACTACCTGACAGGTAGTTTGCCGGAAAGTGCAATGTCTGAATTGAAAGAATGGATAAAAGCTTCGCCGGAAAATAAAAAATATTTTCTGCAGCAGAGTGAGATATGGTTCTCTACAATGAATCGTAAACTGGCAAGTAGATATGATAAGGATAAGGCTTTTGAAATATTTAAAGAACGCCTTGAAAGAGATAGAGGTCGTGGACGTTTTTTTAAGTGGTACTATATTGCGGGTATTGTTGTAATATTCATGATTAGTGTTTTCTCATATTGGCTGGGAGAAGTAAACCTGAAAAAGAACTTTGAACAGATGGTCGTTGAAGCGCCTTTGGGATCGCGAACCAAACTTTATTTGCCGGACGGTACATTAGTTTGGTTAAATGCAGGCACAAAGATGGTCTATTCACAAGGATTCGGTGTGGACAATCGGGAGGTTATTTTGGAAGGTGAAGGATATTTTGAAGTGGTGAAGAATAAAGAAATACCTTTTTTGATAAAAACAAAAGAATTGGATTTAAGAGTGTTGGGTACTAAGTTTAATTTTAGGGATTATCCGGAGGATAAAGAAGTTGTTGTTTCTTTGCTAGAGGGTAAGGTTGAATTGGATAATTTGCTGAATATTGGAAATAAAAACATTCTGAAACCTAATGAACGGGCATTGCTGAATAAACAGACGGGCAAAATGGAAATAGAATCAGTAACAGCATCCAATGCGTCCGAATGGACGGATGGTTATTTGTTTTTTAATGAAGAGCTGTTGCCTGATATTGTTCGTGAATTGGAACGAAGTTACAATGTAAAAATACAATTAGCGGACACAACTTTGAATAGTTTCCGTTTTTATGGGAATTTTACTCGGAGAGAACAAACAATTGAAGAAGTGATGGAAGTATTGTCCTCAACTGGTAAGATAAAATATAAAAAAGAAGGACGGGAAATAACGATTTATTGAGATTATATATTCAGAGACTTTTAATATAATTGTTGAATCTTAAATACTAAAAAACATGAGAAGCAATACCGGATAATGGAAGAAAAGTTGCTGAAGAAGAAAAAAGAAGGCCGGGAAATCTCGAACATTCCCCGGCACAGAAAGCTCTTCTTTCAGACTCGCAACAAGTGTGAACATGCTTTAGAGGACAGAAGAGTGTGCAAATTTAGCAAAAATCTGTCTTTTAGAGTAAAAAATCAGTCATTAATTTATTCAATTTGATTATGAATTACAGAAAGAAGGCCATATTTGTGGTCATGGCTATGCTATGCCTGAATTTTAGCTCAGCATTTGCCCAAGCTGTTTCATTGAAGATGGAAGAAGTGTCTGTTAAAGAAGCAATGACACAGCTTAAAAATAAAAGCGGATATTCGTTTGTATATGAGGTAGGCGATTTGGATACAAAGAGAAAAGTGAATGTAAATGCCACTCAATTGCTTGATGCAGTCAGCCAGATTCTCGAAGGGCAAAATGTAAGTTTTGAAATCAGGGATAAAAACATTGTGGTATCAAAAGATGCGAAGGATGTTACTAAGGGTAAGAAAAAAACGATAAAGGGGACAGTGAAAGATACCAAAGGAGAACCGATTATTGGTGCAACAGTAATGATAAAAGGAACATCCAATGGTACAATAACCGACTTTGATTCGAATTTTACATTAGATGTAGCCCAAGGAGAAGAGATAGAAATATCTTATATTGGTTATAAGACACAGATTGTAAAACCGGGAAATCGTACGGTCTTGTCCATTACACTATTAGAAGATGCAAAAATATTGGAAGAGGTTGTGGTTGTCGGTTATGGTAAACAATCAGAAAAGTTACTTACAACATCTATTAGTTCCATGAAAGTGGATGATATTGATCAGGGGAATGATTATAATGTCGCCAAGATGTTGCAAGGACGTACACCTGGTGTCAATGTTTCGACAGCCAGCGGTATTCCTGGAGAGCAACCCAATGTACGTGTACGTGGTGTTGCATCCATTTCGGGTGATGCAACACCTCTTTATGTGGTGGATGGTGTCCCTTCTGATAATATGCCTTATTTGAATCCGAACGACATAGAGCGGATGGATGTATTGAAGGATGCTTCTGCTACTGCTATTTATGGTTCCCGTGCAAACAATGGGGTTATTATAATAACGACAAAAAGTGGGAAAAATGATGAAAAGACACGTATCAACGCAAGCGTACGTCATAGTGTTGGTTGGGTAGCCAATGATATTGAAATGGCAAACTCGGATGAATATATCCGTACAATATCTCAAGCAATAACTAATTATAATACTCAATTCGCTCAGCAAATAGCGGCGGGAAAGAAAAAAACGGAAACCTTTTTAATTCCGGATGAGATACAGGAAACGGATTGGATGAGCTTGTTGGAACGTGATGCTGCACATACAACCAATGCTAACATTAATTTATCGGGTGGTAATAAGAAAACGACTTTCTTTGCTTCTGCAGGATTTAATGATCAACAAGGGATTATTCGTAAGACTTCTTTTCAGCAGACTAATTTCCGTGCGAAATTTTCGCATACAATTAATCGCATATTCAAGGCAAACTTGAATCTTTCAGGTTCATATACCAAGCAGAATTTGTCGGAGGAAAGCGATCAATCATTGAAAATTATTCGCTCTGCTCGTGAGAATCAACCTTGGATTGGCCCGTATCGTGAGGATGGTACTTATAATAAAGTAAGTGTGGAAACCTTGCGTCATAATCCGGTCATGGTACTTGATGAAGAAGACATAGTAAACAATCGTTTTGAAGGTATGGGTGCTTTGAATTTTGAAATCACTCCTTTTGCAGGATTTAAGTATACTCCTTCATTCAGTGTATATGGCAAATTTTCTGATGGAAAGAAAACTCTGACAGAAAGGCATGATGCCCGTGCTACAACTGCCGGTTGGGGAGCTATTACCCAATCTAAAAACACTACTTATCGTTTGGTAATTGATAACGTATTCCAATATGATGGTTCTTTCGATAAGTTGACTTATTCTGTCATGGCTGGTCATTCTTTTGAAAAATATGTATACGAACAGTTTGGCGTACAAAGTGACAACTATAAGAATGATGCTTTCCCGTCTTCTAGTTTAGGACTCGTGAGTTCCGGTACGAGTATTTATGCTTCAGGAATGGGATACAACGCATACGCTATTGAATCATATTTTGGACGTTTGGCCTTGAATTGGGACAATCGATACATCTTGAATGCAACCATTCGTAGCGACGGATCGTCACGTTTCCCCAAAGACCAACGTTATGGTACTTTCCCTTCCGCTTCTTTTGCTTGGCGTGCTAGTAATGAGGAATTTTATCCGGAAAATGCTTGGATAAACGACCTTAAAGTTCGTCTTAGTTGGGGTAATACAGGTTCTATGGCAGGTATAAGTGATTGGTCTGCAATGAGTCTGGTCAGTTCAAGTTCATCGTCAGCTTATAATGGTTCTAGTGGTCTGACCGTAGGGAATAAAGCTGCCAACATTACTTGGGAGAAGTCCACTCAGTACAATTTCGGTTTGGATGCAGAATTTTTGAAAGGTCGTTTGCGTATGTCTATGGATGCTTATCTTCAGCGTACTAGCGGGTTATTGTATAGTACGAATTTGATTGCTACTTCTGGCTTTACTGGTAGAACTGCCAATAAAGGTAAAGTCGAAAATAAAGGTTTGGAATTTATGGTGTCAGGTGACATTCTTACAGGTGATTTTAAATGGGACATGACTGCCAATATTAGCCGGACTTGGAACAAATTGAAGGAATTGGACGGGGTGGTTGATATGGAAATAAAATCTTCTGCAAGTTATATTCATGGAGGTACTTATCATGCACTTATTGTGGGTAAGCCTGTTAGTGCATATTATATGTATAATATGGAGGGATTGTATCAACGTGATAATGAGGTTCCTGAGAAACTTTATGCAAAAGGTGTACGTGCAGGTGATGTGAAATATACAGATTTGAATAATGATGGCGATATTACGGATGTTGACCGTATGTATACCGGTAAGGCTACTCCTGATTTTACGGGTGGTATCACTTCAAATATGAGTTGGAAGAATTTTGATTTGTCTGTTTTCTGTCAGTTCTCTGTAGGAGGAAAAATCCTTGCGGCATGGCGTGGCTGTGGCGGTAACGAAGGTACAGAAAGTTTAGGATATGGTGGCGGTCAGACATTTAAGATTTACAGTGGTGGTCAGTTGGTTGCAAGTAAAGCGTATTTTAACAACTCCAAATATGCGTCCAATCATTATTGGAATGGTGAAGGTTCCAGTAATGAAGTTCCTCGTCCTGTCTTGAAGAATACTTTCACTGGTGGTTTTGCGAACTATTTACCATCAACTCGTTATTTGGAAGATGCCTCTTATTTTAAGTTTAAGACAATCACTTTAGGTTATAATATTCCTAAATCGTTGCTTTCAAAAATAAACGTTGAAGGAGCACGTATCTATATGTCACTTGACAATTTCTTTACATTGACGGATTATTCAGGATACGATCCGGAATTTTCATACTCTTCATCCCCAAGTTCAGGTTCCTATGGTGCTGATTTTGGTGAACAGGCAACATTGAAGAGTTTTATTATTGGTGCAAGTTTGAATTTTTAAAATTTGATTGAAAATGAAAAAGATAATTTATTCGTTGGCATTGGGATGTCTGATGGTGGTAAACCCTGGTTGTTCGGGATACTTGGATGACATTGAGCCACGTCATGCCATTACGCAGTCGGCATTGACAGAAAGCGATATGGAGAAATTATTGAATGGGGTATATGCAAAGATGGAGTATTATCTTTACCAATTATGGTGGAATGATGATATTCAAGGAGAAAATTTTGCAACAGGTTCAGGGGCAACTCCGATGCTTGATCCCTGCAATATGAATCCATCATCCGTTAGTACAAATACCAATGTTTTGTCATATTGGCGCAATTCATATTCGGTACTTTATCAAGTGAATTTCTTATTGAAGAAATATGAGGAATCATTGTCTAAAGAAAGTGCTGTTATGCGGAAAATAGGTAGTGCATGTTATTATTTCCGTGCTTTTATATATTATCGGTTGGCTGTTCATTTTGGAAATGTCCCTATAGTCGATGAGGTTTCAGACGAAATCATTCCGATTTCGAAAGAAGCAGAAGTATGGCAATTTGTGGAACAAAATATAACTAATGCTTTGGAGCTTAGTGATACACAAAGTTCTAAATGGTATGTTTCAACAGATGCAATCAAAGCTTTAGCTGCCCGTGTTTCTCTTTTCTTGGGTAAAAACACGGAGGCTGCTAATTATGCTGATGCCGTATTGAAGAATTCAAAGTATGAATTGGTAAATACGCCTTTGAACTTCTCTTCCGTATTTTTACCGGAGTCATCCAGCAAGGAAATCATCTTTGGTTATGTGAATAATACGCGTACTTCAAGTTACTGTAACTTTGCAAGTGTAGTCAATGATACAGATGGCTCATGGAGTTATGCACCATCACCGGAATGCTATGCAAATCTTTTTATGGACGATGTTTCAATCAAACGTATCAATGATATACGTCAATGGGCGACTTTCCATCAGACAGAAGCAAATCGTATCATTAAGTTCTCTAATGGAACCCATCAATTGGCGGTAAACAATGATTATCTTCATACTCCTGTTGTGGTTTCACGTATCGCCGAAATGTATTTGATTAAGGCCGAAGCTTTGGGCAAGGATGCAGGTGCTTCCACATTACATGCTTTTTTGTCAAAACGTTATGATGAGACTTTGTCTGAAGATGAAATTAAGGCATTGTCTGATAGAGATTGGCAGGATTTGATCTTGGATGAGCGTCGTCGCGAATTTTATGCGGAAGGAATGCGTTGGCAAGACATCAAGCGTACCAAGCGATATGATTTACTTGAGACATTGGATGGACGTACCTATTTGATGTATTATCCGATACCTCAGGATGAAATTGATATTGCAGGAAAAGAAGCATATCCACAGAATGAAGGTTATTAACATAGGTGTTTATATATAAAAAGTTGGAACGGTAGTGAAAGGTTTTTACCTTTCCTCCGTTCTTTTAAAACGAACTGTTATGGGAAAGATTATGATGTCAAAATTAGACTTTTTTTGTTTTTTCCTTCTGTCTTGTTGTTTGGTTGCTTGTAGTGGGAACGGAACCGTTTCCGATGAGGTAAAAAAAGAAACAACGGAAGAACAGGAGAATACGGATAGATATACAGTAGAAGCATTGATGAATGCTTTCTGGACAGAAACTTCTTATTTGAAGTTTGACAAACGAAGATTGGAGATTATGGATTATATGCAGGAATATGCGGATTTATGCTCCAATACGGCTTTTAAGGCTTATTATGCAGCTGAGAGCGAAGAGGCCGCACGAATGGAAGAAGGAAGCATCTTGTTGTACCATAGGAAAGCCTTGGAAAAGGTTTTGGAGGAACTCCCGAAAGCAGAAGTTCTTGAAGGAGAGGTTGTGCTATGGCAAGTGTATAATATGGGATATGTTGTCAAGACACCTTCGCATTGTTTTGGTATTGATGTAAAACATAAGGATGCAGCTAAGTTGGCTCCTTATTTGGATTTTTTGCTTATTACTCATGCACATGAAGATCATTATACAACAGATTTAACTGAAGCAATGATGGCATTGGGCAAACCTGTTTATTCGAATTTTGTAGAAAATGAATATAAGGTGACAGGAAAAAAGACAATTCAATTGGTAGATGATATTGAAATGGAAGTGGATATTACGGATCACAATGCGACATTGTTGAATTTTGTTGTAACTTATCAAATTGATTGTGGAGCTGATACAGGACATTGTGTAATTTTCCATGTTGGTGATTCTTACAATCATAAGCAGTTGAATCCGAGTAAAAAGGTAAATATTTTTATACCTCATTTAGCAGTAGGAATGGATATGGCGGCAGCAGTTTCGAAAATTAAGCCGGAAATGGTGTTGATGTCACATATTCTGGAACTTGATCATCCGGTTACAAAATGGCGCTGGAGTTATCAATATGGCGTAGCTCGTTGTCAGGAGTTGGCTCATGATAAAGTTTATCTGCCAGTATGGGGCGAAAAGATTAATTATAAAAAAGTAAAGGAATAGAATATGGAAAAGAATATGAAATTTTTATTGTCTTTTCTTTTGTCGTTTTTCCCTATGGTAATGATGGCACAACAGAAAATGACATGGGAGGAAGCATACCGACAGGCGGATGAAATTGTGGCCAAGTTGACACTCGATGAAAAACTGCATTTCATGCGTGGTTACTCCGAATTTTTCTTTTATGGAGTTCCGGAAAAAGGGATTCCTTATATTTATCATTCAGATGCGACAGGTGGAATTAATATCCGTCGTAATCTACCGGATACGACAATGGTACGTCCGTTAGAACGTTCTACGGCATTTCCTTGTCCACATATGCTTGCTGCAACCTTCAATACAGAGTTGGCAAACAAATATGCAATGGCGGTAGGCGAAGAGTGTCGTGCGGGGGGTATTGAAATTCTACTTGGCCCGGGATTGAATATAGCTCGTAACTTACAAAATGGACGTAATTTTGAATATTTTGGTGAAGACCCACATCTGAGTGCAATGATGACTGCAGCTTATGTAAAGGGAATGCAGTCTACAGGAACTGCTGCTTGCTTGAAGCATTTTATTTGTAATGAAACGGAATTCTATCGTCGCCGTTCTAATTCAGTAGTGGATGAACGTGCTTTGCATGAAATTTATCTTCCGCCATTTAAAGCCGGTATTGATGCAGGGGTAGCTTATGTTATGTCATCTTATAATCAAGTGAATGGCGAATGGGCTGGTCAGAACTCTTGGCTGTTGAAAGATGTTTTGCGTGACGAACTTGGTTTTCAGGGTTGTGTCATGAGTGACTGGAGTTCTGTTTATGATACCGAAAAGGTTATTAAAAATGGTGTTAATACAGAAATGCCAGGACGTAAAACAGTTATTGAAGAGGCACGGAAATTATTGGCAGAAGGTCGTGTTACGGAAGAGGATATCAACAGGATGATTCGGCCGAGTATAGCGACAGGAATAGCTTTTGGTTTGTACAATCGTGAGAAATATAGCCCGGAATTGCTTGCTAATTATCCTTTGCATGAGCAAGTTGCTTATGACGTTGCAGCAGAGGGTGTTGTATTGCTTCGAAACAATGGTATACTTCCTCTTCAACCGGGACGTGACATTTTACTTACAGGTCGTTTCTTGAATGAAGTCCCTCGAACGGGAGATAATCCTGCGGCATCGGCTGCTGTCAAAGGATATGATAATGTAACTTTAGTGGATGCGATGACCCGGAAATTCGGCAATAGAGTAAAGGTTGTGGAACAGCCGACAAGGGAAGATTTGGCAGCTGCTGATATTGTCTTGATTTCTGCCGGAACGATTGATATGGAGTCATTCGAGCGTCCGTTTGCTCTTCCGGCATCAGAAGAGAAGTTTATTCGTATGGCGGTAGATGCTAATCCCAATACAATCATTTTGGTTAATTCGGGTTCGGGTATTCGGATGACTGATTGGAATGAAAAAGCTGCTGCCGTTATATATGGTTGGTATCCCGGACAGAATGGCATGAATGCTTTAGTGGATGTGATTTCAGGAGATTTAAATCCATCCGGAAAGTTACCGGTGACTCTTGAGCGGGAATTTAGTGATTCACCTGCCCGAAATACGATGCCCGATGGAGCAGAATTTTACCATACGGCTTATCGTGCTTATAATGAGAAGTTGATTTCTGTATTTGATGTAAACTATGACGAATCGGTTTTGGTAGGTTATCGTTGGTATGAAACCAAAGGTATTAAACCTCTTTATCCGTTTGGTTTTGGCCTGTCTTATACTGCCTTTGAATTGTCGAAACCGAGTGTCAAATTAAAGGGTGATCAAATTCTTATACAAGTAACGTTGAAAAATATCGGGAGTCGGGAAGGCTCAGAAGTTGTGCAACTCTATGTTTCGGAAGATAATCCGACTGTGTTACGCCCAAGAAAGGAGTTGAAAGCCTTTAGAAAAGTAAAGCTGGAGGCAGGAAAGAAAATGATTGTGGAATTGGCGATAGATAAGAATGATTTGGCATATTGGGATGTCGAAACTCATGATTGGAAAGTGAATGAAGGTAAATATACTTTTTCATTGGGTACTTCTTCCGCTGACATTCATTGTACTCGTTCATTGGAAATCAAATAAATTCAAATAGGTATGAAATATATAATATTATTGATTATGTTGTGTTGGGGGCTGGATGTACAAGGAGGAACTGGAAAAAAACTTAAATATATAGATGCTGAAGAATTGACAATCGTCAATAAAACGCAGCCTGTAGGTCCGAAACTACAGCGTTTGGATGTGGAGCGTTATCCTCAATTGTCAAAGAAGTTGAAAGAGTATTTTTCATATTCGACAGGACTTGCAGTTGCTTTCAAAACGAATAGTACTAATATTCATGTTAAATGGAAAACCACAGAAGAGGCAACGAGTGTAAATACAACGCTTATAACCCAATCAGGAATGGATTTGTATATTCGTCGTGATAATGAATGGGTATTTGCAGGTATTGCTACTCCGACTTGGAAAAATCAACATCATTCTCCTGTTGTTGAAAATATGGATAATTTGGAAAAGGAATGCCTCCTTTATTTGCCATTGTTCAATTGTTTGGATAGTCTTCAGATAGGTGTTGATGAAGATGCTGAACTTGAAGCTTTTCCAGATGTGTTCCATCGTAAAGTTGTAGTCATTGGTTCTAGCATAACACATGGAGCATCGGCAAGTCGGCCGGGTACGGCTTATCCGGCACGTCTGAATCGTGCTTTGAATGTGGAATTTACTAATTTGGGAGCTTGTGGTCTATGTCGTATGGAGGATTTTTATGCAAAGATAGCGGGAGATACCCGAGCTGATGCTTTTTTGTTTGATACGTTTTCAAATCCTTCCCCTACTCAAATAGAGGAACGCTTGCCAGTTTTTATAGCAAGGATTCGTGATAAACATCCTGAAACACCTTTGATATTCCTACAGACTGAAATACGGGAAACAGGTAACTTTGACTTAAAAAAACGGGATTATGAGTATCGCAAACGTACTTCCGCAGAAGAAGGCATGAAGAAGATAAAGGATGCGGGTTATGAGAATGTTTACTTTATCAATCCGGGCATTGTCTTGGGAAAAGACCATGAAGCGACTACTGATGGTGTACATCCTTCGGATGCAGGATTTGACAGAATGGTCAATGCACTTCTTCCTCAGTTGAATAAGATTCTTCAAAAGCATGGGATAACGTATTGATGAATATAACATAAATACAATTTTAAATCTAGTAAATCATGAAAAAAATGACATTGGTTTTATTAGCATTGTTATGTTCGATGCAAATAATGGCTCAAGAAAGAGTCGAAGTTATTAGAAAGAAATTGTTTTCTTGTGATGAAAGTGGCGTGATAGTTGCTGCCCATAGAGGTGATTGGCGCAACTATCCGGAAAATTCATTGGCTGCTATCGACAATGCTATCAAGATGGGTGTTGACATCGTGGAACTTGATGTGCAACGTACCAAGGATGGAGTACTCATCTTAATGCATGATACCTCTTTAGACCGTACAACAACAGGAAAGGGTAAGGTTAAAGAAGTAACGATGGATTCTATTGCTAAGTTGAACTTGAAGAATGGATGTGCAATCCGTACCATTCATAAAGTTCCGATATTGGAAGAAGCACTTGTTCATGCAAAAGGTAAAATTATGATTAACCTTGATAAGGCAGACCGTTATTTTGAAGAGGTATATGCCCTTTTGAAGAAGACAGGAACAACCAATCAAATTATTATGAAAGGCAATAAGTCATATGAAAAGGTAAAGGAACAATATGGAGATTATTTGAAAGAAGTGATTTATATGCCTATTGTCAATTTGGATAAGGAAAATGCTGAAGAACAGATTGAAAGTTTTATCAAGGATATGCATCCGGTAGCATTTGAATTGCTCTATAAAACTGATGAAAACCCATTGCCACGCAGGTTGAAAGATTCTCTCAAGGGGCGCACTTTGATTTGGTATAATACGCTTTGGGACACGATGGCAGGGGCACATGATGATGATGCTTCGTTGCAGGATTTCGATAAAGGTTATGGTTATCTGATTGACGTTTTAGGTGCCCGTATGATTCAAACCGACCGCCCTCAATTCTTGCTTGATTATTTGCGCTCACGCAATTTGCATGATTAACAGTATGAATCTTTTAATAGTGTAACAATGTTTGATAAAATATTGTCTTTTTTTAGAATCTCGTCTCCCAATTATGATTCTAATATACCGCAAGACAAATTTAAGCGGATACGTTTGACAACTTTCATTTCGGCGACCTGCGGATATGCCATTTATTATGTCTGTCGCTTGAGCATGAATATTGTCCGTAAGCCGATTGTGGATGAGGGTGTGTTTACTGAAACCGAGTTGGGTCTAATCGGCTCATGCCTGTTCTTTGTCTATGCGGTTGGGAAGTTGGCCAATGGTTTTTTGGCTGACCGATGCAATGTGAAGCGTTTCATGTCCACAGGTCTTCTTTTGACAGCCATTGTAAACTTGATATTGGGCTTTGCCGATATGTTTATTGTGTTTGCTGTCTTGTGGGGACTGAATGGATGGTTCCAGTCGATGGGGGCACCTGCTGGAGTGGTATCCTTGAATCGTTGGTTCAGTTCCAAGGAAAGAGGAACTTATTACGGATTCTGGAGTGCAAGTCACAATTTGGGTGAAGCCATCACTTTTATAGTTGTGGCATTGCTGGTCAATTGGATGGGTTGGAGAACTGGGATGATTGGTGCCAGTATTATTGGTACTTTAGGATTCCTTATGTTGTTCTTCTTCATGTGCGATACTCCACAAAGTCAAGGTTTCCTGTTGGAACAAAAATTGGAACAAAAATCTTCTGGAAATAAGCCTAATGATGATGTCTTCAAAAAGGCTCAGAAGGCCGTATTGAAAAATCCGGCTATTTGGATATTGGCATTGTCTTCAGCATTCATGTATATCAGCAGATATGCCGTTAATTCTTGGGGAGTATTCTATTTGGAAGCACAAAAAGGATATTCGACTTTGGATGCCAGTTTCATTATATCCATAAGCAGTGTTTGTGGTATTGTTGGTACGGTGTTCTCCGGATGGATTTCAGACCGCTTCTTCAAGAGCAGCAGAAATGTCCCTGCTTTGGTATTTGGATTGATGAATGTCGTATCATTATGTTTGTTCTTGTTGGTGCCAGGTACTCATTTTTGGTTAGATGCAACTGCCATGATTATATTTGGTCTTGGTATTGGTGTTCTTATTTGCTTCTTGGGAGGACTAATGGCAGTGGATATAGCACCCAATGCGGCAGCAGGTGCTGCATTGGGAGTTGTCGGAATCGCCAGCTATATTGGAGCAGGGCTTCAAGACATAATGAATGGTGTTTTGATTGAAGGAAATAAAACAGTGGTAAACGGTGCAGACGTTTACGATTTCACTTATGTGAATTGTTTTTGGATTGGTTCTGCTATTGTTTCGCTACTTTTGACTTTATTGGTTTGGAATGCAAAGCGTAATGAAGATTAAACCACTTGGAATAAATCACATTTTTTTGTCCAAGAGTAGATTTTAGATGTTACCATTGGTTAGGTTAATTTTTCTTCATGTTTAGTTGTGATTTATATAAGTAGTGAAAAGGGGATGTTGCTGTGGCATCCCCTTTTAATAAATAAATTTAAAATGTAATTGAGTTTTTTTGTTATTGAATTATAACCAATAAAATAGAAAAAATATGAAAATCCTTTTAACAGGTGGTGCTGGTTTCATTGGAAGTCACACTTTGATTGAGCTTACTGAAGCTGGTCATGAAGCGGTAGTTGTTGACAACTTGGACAACTCATCTCCGATTTCATTGAAGTGTGTTGCTAAAATCATTGGCAAGGACGTACCTTTCTATAAAGTAGATATCCGCGACCGTGAAGGTTTGCAAAAGGTATTCGAAGAACATAAGTTCGATGCATGTATCCACTTTGCAGGTTTGAAGGCAGTAGGCGAAAGTTGTGCTAAGCCATTGGAATACTACGAAAACAACATGAATGGTACATTCGTATTGGTAGATGTAATGCGCAAGAACGGTTGCAAGAACATCATCTTCTCTTCTAGTGCTACAGTCTATGGCGATCCTGCTATCATTCCTATCACAGAAGAATGTCCAAAGGGTAAGTGTACAAACCCTTACGGTCAGACTAAGTCAATGCTCGAAGAAGTATTGATGGACATCCAGAAGGCTGACAATGAATGGAACATCGTTCTCCTCCGTTACTTCAACCCTATCGGTGCTCACAAGAGCGGTACTATCGGCAAAACCCGAACGGTATTCCTAACAACTTGATGCCTTACATCACTCAGACTGCAGTAGGTAAGCGTGCTGAACTCGGTGTATTCGGTGACGACTATGACACTCACGACGGTACAGGTGTACGCGACTATATCCACGTAGTTGACCTTGCTCGTGCTCACGTAGCAGCATTGAAGGCTATCGTAGAAAACAAGGGTATCGCTATCTACAACATCGGTACAGGCCACGGTTATTCTGTACTCGACGTAGTGAAGGCATTCGAAAAGGCAAACGCTGTTCCTGTTCCTTATTCAATCAAGCCACGTCGCCCGGGTGACATCGCTACTTGCTACTGTAACCCTGCTAAGGCAGAAGCAGAATTGGGCTGGAAGGCTGAATTCGGTATCGAAGAAATGTGTCGTGATAGCTGGAACTGGCAGAAGAATAACCCTAACGGATTCGAAGAATAAATAACTAAAATTTAACTAGAATAATACATATGAAACCTACATTATTTTTATTAGCAGCTGGAATGGGTAGTCGCTATGGTGGCTTGAAACAATTGGATGGTCTTGGTCCTAATGGTGAAACAATCATGGATTACTCTATCTATGATGCTATCAAGGCTGGATTCGGGAAGCTGGTTTTTGTCATTCGTAAAGATTTCGAACAAGATTTTCGCGACAAGATTATTTCTAAATACGAAAATCATATTCCTTGTGAATTGGTATTCCAAGCTATTGACAAATTACCGGAAGGATTTACTTGCCCTGAAGGGCGTACGAAACCATGGGGAACCAATCATGCAGTCATGATGGGAGCATCTGTGATAAACGAACCGTTTGCAGTTATTAATTGTGATGACTTCTATGGTCGTGATTCATACCATGTAATGGCAGAATTCCTTTCAAATCTTCCAGAAGGTGCAAAGAATACCTATTCCATGATTGGTTTCCGTGTAGGCAATACCTTGAGCGAAAGCGGTACTGTCTCTCGTGGTATTTGTGAAACCAATGACAAGCACCTTCTTACTTCCGTAGTGGAACGAACCAAGATTCAGCGAATGGATGGCGAAGTGAAGTACATGGATGAAAACGAAGCATGGGTAGTTACACCGGAAACAACTCCAGTAAGTATGAACTTTTGGGGCTTTACTCCTGATTATTTTACTTACAGTGAAGAGTTTTTCAAAGCATTCCTGTCTGATTCAAAAAATATGGAAAACTTGAAGAGTGAATTCTTTATTCCTCTTTTGGTGGATAAACTTATTAATGACGGTACTGCTACAGTTGAAGTACTTGATACTACTAGCAAGTGGTTTGGTGTAACTTATCCTGAAGACCGTCAAAGTGTAGTTGATAAGATTCAGACATTAATTGATGCTGGTGAATATCCTAATAAGTTGTTTTGAGAGTCTGAAGATAAAAAGTGAATAGTAGAATAGAAAATATTGTATTTGATTTTGGTGGTGTGTTAATTGATTTGGATTTTAATCGTCTTTTGAAAGCATTCAAAAGAATAGGATTCAATGATATAGAAAGCCAACTCCAAACTTATGAAAGAGATGGTATTTTTCAAAAGTATGAGTTGGGCGAAATGACTGCCGATGAATTCCGTATGGCTATTCGTGAGAAGTCGAATGTTACATTGACAGATTCGGACATAGATGATTTGTGGAATTTGATGTTAGTAAAGATTCCAAGTGAAAAATTGGACTTTATTCTGGGCTTGCGTAATAATTATAACGTTTATTTATTGAGTAATACAAATTCTATTCATTGGAATTATGCTTGTAAAAATGCATTTAATTATAAAGGGTTTGGCATTAAGGACTTTTTTATAAAAACATTTTTGTCTTATGAAATGCATTTGGCAAAACCGGATAAAGCTATATACGAAAGAATGTTATATGAAGCTAAATTGATTCCAGAGAAAACGTTGTTTATAGACGATTCAGAAACAAATTGTAATATGGCAAGGCAACTTGGAATTTTAGCCCATCATTATCATATAGGAGATAAATTAGAAACTGTTTTAACATAATATTTTTCATAGTTAATTTTTTATTTTATCATTATTAAACGTATCGTATGGCTGATATTGAATGATAAGATAAAGGTTTGTAAACAGTAGGTTTGAAATGACGAGTTCATTTCGTATGTTTTTAGGTGTAAGTTGTTATTCAGGATTACATTTTAAAAGGCACATTCTTTTATTTAAAGTTTGTGCCTTTTTTCAAAATGATGTGTGCTATGGTAAATGAACAAAAAACTATTTATTTTTATAAAATAATAGCCTTTGGATATGGAATGATAGTCATATTAATAAGTGCTATAATTTATCTATATATCAGCGAGTGGAGGCAGTTTGAGAAATTAGAACAAGAGGTAAAGCATATAAACGTACTTCGCCAAAAGGTTCATGATGCCTATGCCAAGAAATTAGAACTTGCAATGTATGGAGAAACAATTTTGGAATGGGAAGCGACCGATACATTACGATACCGTTCCAAAAGATTACAATTCGACAGCCTATTGTGTGAGTTTAAGCAAGATTATCTTCCATACAGATTGGATAGCCTACGTAGATTGTTGGAAGATAAAGAGAAGCAACTATTCAATATTTGGACTTTACTGCAAGTACAGGATACGTTGAATGAGCAGTTGGCATCACGAGTTCCCGTTATAGCATACAAGAGTACACAAGAGCCAAGAAAAAAATCCGGTGGCTTCTTGGGGTTATTCAAGAAAAAGAAGAAATCAACAACAACTTCTAAAATGCTATATACACTCAATAAAGATGTAATAGAGAAGCAGAGAAAACAAGCAAAAGAATTGGATGCCTTTGCTGATAGTCTGGTTACACGCAACAATGTTTTGAATCATCAGTTAAAAGAAATCATTAGTCAAATGGATGCCACAATACAGCAAGACCTGTTGGAACGTGAGCGGATAATTACTTCTACTCGTAAAAGAGGATTCTATGCGATAACCACAGCAACAGCATTGATGCTGCTTGTTATTGTAGCTCAAATCCTTGTTATCAGAAAAGATTCCCGTAAGATACAAAAGAAAGAAGAGGAAACCGATGACCTTATACGCAAGCAGAAACAGATGCTTGCCGAAAATGAAGAGTTGCTTAATGCTCGTCAGAAGATGATGCATACCATTACGCACGAATTACGTATTCCATTGTCTTCCATTATCGGATATGCTGATTTGCTTGATGAGGAACCAGATGAAAAGGTTCAGCAGGAGTATATGGGAAATATTAAACAGGCTGCAGAACGTATGACATCGCAACTGAACTGCCTTTTGAGCTTCTTCCGTTTGGATTGTGGCAAGGAGGAGGTAAATCTCACACCGTTCCGATTGACAGACATTGCTGAAATACTTGAAGCTGAGTTCCGCACACAAATTGAAGCAAAGGATGTAGGCTTCGTGGTGGATAACTGTGATGATTATGTAGTTATAGGCGATAAGGAAAGAATAATACAAATAGGCGATAATCTGCTATCCAATGCTTTGAAGTTTACCGACAGCGGTGTGATAACATTGGATGCAACCTACAAGAACGGCACATATAATCTGTTTGTAACCGATACCGGTACAGGTATGCCTAAAGGGGAACTGAACAGGATTTTCAAATCGTTTGAACGCTTGTCGAATGCAGCCACACAAGACGGTTTTGGATTGGGCCTTTCGATTGTGGATAATTTGGTGCGTCTGCTTGGCGGGAAGATTAGAGTAAGTAGTGATGTGGGAATTGGCACAGGTATTTCAGTGGTTATTCCCGTGACAAGAACGGATGAACGATTGTTGAACAAAAGTCAAGAAGAAACGATATATCCTAAACGTAATTACAGCGTGGTTGCCATAGACAATAATGTCATAACATTGAATATGATAAAGGCTATGTTCGCCCAATATGATGTAGCATGCGATATATGCGTGAATGCCGGAGAATTGATAGAGTTGATACGCAACAAACGATATGACCTATTGATTACCGATTTGCGTATGCCGGGACATAACGGTTATGATATTCTAGAATTGTTACGCACATCGAATGTAAACAACTCAAAGACAATCCCCGTGATAGTGGCTACCGCTTCGGGTAGTTGTACAAAAGAAGAATTGTTGGAAAAAGGATTTTCCGATTGTATCTTTAAGCCTTTCTCCAAACAAGACCTTTTGGGTATTGCAGACAGAAACATTGCCTACAAAGAAGTAAGCGATGACGAGCCCGACTTTAGCTCTGTATTGGCATATGGTGATGAGGTGGAAATGCTTGATAAGGTCATATCAGTTACCGTGCAGGATATGCAGAACTTCAAGGATGCGGCAGAACGTAAAGACTTGAAAGATATTGATGAACTTATACACCACTTACGTAGTTCATGGGTAATACTCAACATGGATAAACCGTTGTGGAAGTTGCATGAATTGCTGAAGGACACTACTTTGTATGGTGAAGAGGAACTGCAAGATGCCATGAATGCGGTACTGGAAGCTGGTGAGGCCATTATCCGTTGTGCCAACGAGAAGAAGGAGGTAGTAAATGGGTAAGATAATCGTTCTTGAGGACAATACCCTGTTTTCCGAGATAGTATGCCGATGGCTACAACGGGAAGGTTGGAAGTCTGAAACCGTTACCAACATCTCACGGGCAAAGAAGTTGATGGAGAAAGCTGATACCGATGATATAGTATTGGCAGATCTTCGTCTGCCCGATGGTGAGAGTACTGCACTGCTTGAATGGATGCGTAACAATGGTAAGGAACAACCGTTTATTGTTATGACTGATTACGCTGAGGTACATACCGCTGTTTCTGCTATGAAATTGGGTTCGGTGGATTATATTCCCAAGAAACTATTGGAAGATAAGTTGATGCCGACCATTAACGGAATAGTTCAAAAACAGATGGTTGCAAAATCAGCATTGAGTGCAGCCCCGATATTCCAACGGGATAGTGCTGCATTCCGTCAGATAAAGGAGCGTATCCGGCTGGTTGCTCCAACTGATATGAGTGTACTGATATTGGGCGAGAATGGAACGGGCAAGGAACATATTGCACAGCGTATCCATACGAAAAGCAAGAGGTCAAGCAAACCGTTCGTCTCAGTAGATTGTGGCTCTATCTCACCATCATTGGCTCAATCGGCATTTTTTGGGCATATCAAAGGGGCATTTACAGGAGCTGATGCGAACAAAGTTGGATATTTCCAAGAGGCTAACGGTGGAACATTGTTTCTTGATGAAGTGGGTAATCTGCCATACGAGATACAACAGATGCTGTTGCGTGTAATACAAGAAAGGAAATATCGTCCGGTAGGTGCCAAAGAGGATAAGAACTGCAATGTGCATATATTGGCTGCCACAAATGAAGATTTGGTAAAGGCAGTAATGGAGAAACGATTTCGACAAGATCTTCTCTACCGTTTACAGGATTTTACAATAAATCTTCCTCCGCTGCGGAACTGTCAAGAGGATATTATGCCATTGGCAGAATTCTTCCGTGAACAGAGCAATATGACATTGGACAAAGCCGTGAAGGGATTTGATTCTTTGGCAAAAAGGGCATTGCAGATGTATCCGTGGATTGGCAATGTGAGAGAACTAAAACAAAAGATACAGACCGCTGTACTGCTGTGTGAGGGCAACAATATAACTGAAGACGATTTGGAGTTGTATGTTGAACAAGACACCTCGCCTGTATGTTATTCACTCAAAGATGTACAACAGGAAAAAGAGCGTATCAAGCATGCATTGGAACAATGCGGTGGAAATAAGAAATCAGCTGCAAAACTATTAAAAATAGGTCGTACAACTTTGTATTCCAAGATGAAGGAGTATGGGTTAAATTAGAAATTATGGCCTATTGAAGCGGAAATTAGCATAAAATGATTACTTTTGCAGTTGAAATCGGCAACAATGGTAGCTGTTGGAAGCCGAAAATATATGATACAGCACAGGTTTTGGCATAGCCATTTCCTGTATATATAGACATAAGACCGCAAGGCGTTTCTGATGAAAATCTGGAAAATTTACATTGAAAGGAACAATTGCGTGATTGCTTATGCTATGCCTACGCATAGCGTGCTTTCACCTATTCCTTTCAGGGTTTTTCCAGAACCTTCATCAGAGATAGTGTGATTTGCACGCTATCTTTTTTGTCCTGATGCTAACGAAAAGAAAGGAAACGACATTATGGCGAGGGTTCAGGTATTTGCCGTTCTATCATTGGACGGGTGCTTATCGGAGAAAAAGGGAGATGCGTGCTGGGCATTGCGTCCTGAAAGTTACGACATCGGCAAATTGTTTGATGTGGCAGACTATGAACTGACACCTGTCTATCCTACCTCACGTTTGGCTGAGAATAAATCAGAATCTCTTTTCTTAATTGAGGCTACTCATGATACAACCGACTACATCAACGGACTTATGCGCCTGCAACTGATTGATGAAATCATACTCTACACCGTACCATTCATTGCTGGAACAGGATGCCATCTGTTCAAAGCTAACTTACCAACATCTAATTGGAATTTGGTAGAGAAGAAAGAGTATAATGGTGGTATTCTTCGCACCATTTATCGCAAAAAGAATATCCAAGAATAGCCATAGTGTTCGGAAAACGAACATGTTATTATGTGCTGATTCTGAACAGATGTTCGGATTCTGAACACTTTTTATTATCCTGAAAAATCCATTATAATTTATTTTCAAGAATTTTCCTGCTGAAATTCAGCGGGATATATCATTGTACTCCAATTTTTGGCACGGACAGGTCATATGTTTGCCCTTATAGTTAATGTGCGCACACTGATAAACAAGTGTAAAACCCATAAACGGAATAAGATGAATTATACCATATTGACAGATACTGAGTTTTTCAATCAGATAAATAATAATGAATATAAAGAACTGCCATCGGCCTACAATGATTTTGTTGAAAGAGTGATTGAGCATTGTCATTCGGATACTGATATGCAGCATATTGCGGTTGCATTGATGTATACCGAAATAGAATTGCAGTTTTATCAAGTGCAGGACGATTGCGAAATGTCGGTATATGTTCGTAAGGCTCTTGCCTTTGTAAAGAAGATGCAGCGACATCTTTCTGCCATTATTACCCAAGTGCCACCACTAAATCCATCTGCCAACGAAAAGAACAATACCCCCGCCTTGCAATGGACAGGCAACGCCATCGACCTTGTTGAAATGATATACGGCATCAGCGAAATGGGCTGTATCAACAATGGCAATATCCAACTGAATGAACTTGCTCCAATGCTATACGCCTTCTTCGGTGTAAACTCAAAGGATTGCTACCGCTTCTATACAGACATCAAGCGAAGGAAGAACGACAGTCGTACCTACTTCCTCGACAAGATGCAGGTGAAGTTGAACGATAAGATGCGGAGAGATGATGAGTTGGAGCGAATGAGAAGATAGACTGATATGTTTTGCTGCTAATTGTTTCGGGTAAGGGACTGCGTGATGCCGTTTTTTACTCTTTCAAGCTTTTTTTGTCCCGTTTTTTGCGTAATAAACGGGACATTTTACTATCTTTGCAGCGTGATAATGAAACGATTATGAATATAACAAAAGAAATAAGAAGAAGAATCGCTGGATTTTCTGAAGATTACGTCTTTACTGCATCTGATTTTGAGATAGATACACAGAATCAATCAGCTGTTGTTAAGGCGTTAAATCGTATGGTTAAGTCTGGAGAAATCTCTAAATTGGCAAAAGGAAGGTTCTATAAACCTCGAAAGACTCAATTTGGAGAGTTAAAACCTTCCGCTTATCAGATTGCTAAAGACTATATTGAACGTGATGGTAAACTCATAGGCTATATAACGGGGTATTCTGCATATAATGCATTAGGACTTACCACACAGATATCTTCTTATATTCAAATCGGCACAAATAAAAGTCGCCGTTCAGTCAAACGTGAGAAATATACAATATCTTTTATCCTACAACAGAATCCGATAACCAAAAAGAATATTGAAATCTTACGAATATTGGATGCCATAAGATTTATTCGTGAAATCCCGGCAACCACTCCTAATGATGCTTGTCTCAGACTTAAAGAGATTGTTAGAGACCTAAATGACGAGCAAAGGGAAATGCTTGTTAAATGCGTAGCAAAATATACGAACTATGTTCGTGCGTTATGTGGTGCAATATTGGAGGATATAGGTTGCAATGATAGTATTTTAGAGTCTATACGCAAAACTCTAAACGGGGTGACTGAATACAAATTACCAATATCAGAATCTGTTTTGCCAACTAAACAAAATTGGAAAATCTATGAACCTACACGAAAATAAAAAACTGTTTACAGATGCCGTTCTCGCAGCATCTGAACACTTGGATATACGACCTGTATATATTGAGAAAGACTATTGGATTACTCGATCTCTTAAACTTATGGTGCAGAACTCCAATGTAGAGAAGGCAATATTTAAGGGTGGTACATCTTTATCCAAGGCTCATAAAATAGGAAATCGCTTTTCGGAGGACATTGACATAGCCATATCTGATGCTGATACTTTAACGGGCAATCAATTGAAGATGTTGATTAAAAAGATAGCCAAGGAAATGACATCGGGATTGGAGGAGGTGGTAGTACCGGGAGTTACAAGCAAAGGCTCTCGTTACTATAAAGCAATGTATTCGTATCCAAATGTCCTTGGCAAAGCGATTAAAGAAACAGTCAATATCGGACAGTTATTGGTGGAGATAAATTCATTTGCTAATCCTTATCCATACGTCTCAAAAAGTATAAATTGCTTTATTGCACAGTTTTTCCGCCAAACAGGTAATGAAGCATTGATAGAAGAATATGGACTACAGTCCTTCACTTTGAATGTATTGGATAAAAGACAGACATTGACAGAAAAACTGGTGTCTCTTATCCGTTTTTCATTGTCAGATAATTATATATACGATGTGGCAGCCAAGATACGCCACTTCTATGACTTGCATTATTTGTTGCAAGACACAGAGTGTGATAAATATCTACAATCGGAACAATTCAAGACGGACTTCAATACCTTATTGGCTCATGACAGAGAGACATTTGATAAACCTGAAGGTTGGAATACAATGGAAATAGGACAATCACCATTATTATCAGACTTCCCTGCTTTGTGGTCTAATTTGAAAGAGACGTATCTGAAAGAGTTACCAGCAATTGCTTTTTCAGAAATACCTGAAGAAGATGTTATTGCTAAAAGTTTTATAAACATTACAGAACTAATAAAATCACTTTAAATATGGAATTGTCAGATTTTGCTATAATAAAATTAGTTCCTTTTGTTACGGGAGATAACAACTTATCAAGACAAAGAAAAGGACCAGAATTAGTAGAGTTGTTTTGCAGCTGCGGATATAGAGACATCTATGATTTTAATAATGGAGGATTACCCAAATTATCAAAAGATTCATATAGAAATCCTTCTCGTAGTGAATATACTAAAGATAGACTCTTAAAATTAAATGGGACGGATTATTTACGAACAATACTAGAAGAAATAATAAACACATCAGATAATAAGAAGGACTGCATAAGTGAGATGTTAAAAATAATAACCCCTGAAAATTATACTATTCAAGAGATAGATGGAAAATATGTTGTTCTTGGTGGTCGCATTGTAAAGAAACAGGAAATTAAAAACAATGTTTCATTTCTTCATATACAAGATTTAATTCTTGCGGAATTTGACAAAGCACAGGTGTCCATATCTCTTGCTATGGCTTGGTTTACCAATCAAGTATTAGCAGATAAGTTAAAAGAAAAACAGGAACAAGGAATAAAAATTGATATTATCATTTATGATGACGGTGTAAATAAAAAAAACGGGGTAAATTTAGATGGGCTTGAAGTTCTAAAAGTACGTGGACAAAGAGGTGGTATAATGCATAATAAATTTTGTGTTATTGATAACCAAGTTGTGTTACAAGGTTCTTATAATTGGTCTTCTAATGCCGAATATAAAAATGATGAAACAATTCAAGTATCAGAAGATCCAAAACTTGCTACCAAATTTTCTGTAGAATTTAGAAATCTAAAACACAAAAAATAGAAAGTATCGGGAGGGAGCAGCCTCCCGATACTTTTTTACTTCTTCTGCAACAGATAGCTTAGGGTCTCATCGTTGGCGATTCTTGCCAGTTCGTCTTTGACTATCTGTTTCACCTCTTCTTTAATGTGGTTATAGTTGGAGTGTATCATATCCCGCATACAATCCTTGCCATTCTCGTCCGTAAAGTCGGTAATGACAGGTATAGGCTTGTAAGCCTTCGTTTCGGCTGCTACCTTCTCATTGTCCACCACAATCTCGGCGTGGAAAATCTTTTGTTCAATGCGTTCATAGAAGTTGTCCGATACGGAGCCGACAAACATACCCTGCGTAAGACCGGAAATCTTGCTCGGAGGGATAAGGCTATCCATCTGTGTATTGATGGATGTGGACTTGTCCTGTCGGTTGATGGTGATTGACTGCCTTTTCTGCAACACTTTTCCGAAGCGTTCAGAGAGAGTTTTTGCCGTTTCACCTACCACCTGACCGGAGAAGATGTTACCAACGGTGTTCATCACGACCTTGGCTTCTTTGTCCCCATAGTCACGCACCAGCTGACTGAAATCCTGAAAGCCCAAGCATACCGCAACTTTGTTGCTTCGTGCCGTTGCAATAAGATTATCCAAACCCTTGAAATAGATGGTCGGCAACTCATCAATGATAACCGATGACTTGAGCATCCCTTTCTTGTTAATGAGCTTCACGATACGGGAATTATACAAACCGAGTGCTGCACCATAGATGTTCTGTCGGTCGGGGTTGTTACCCACACATAGGATTTTCGGTTCTTCGGGATTGTTGATGTCAAGTGTAAACTCGCTGTCCGACATCACCCAATATAACTGCGGTGAAATCATACGGGAAAGCGGAATTTTTGCACTTGCAATCTGACCCTGCAACTGCTCCGCTGCACCACCGAGCCAAGCATCCATAAAAGGTGACAGGTAGTTTTCCAACTCCGGATAACTTGTGAGGATTGGGAAAATATCCTCATACCTACGGTTCAGGAACTCGATAGCGTGCGGGAAGGTACAATATCTCCCGTTCTCATAAATCTTCAAGTACCAGATAATGGCGGCAAAGAGGATAATCGGAGATTCCACAAAGAAATCGCCCTGCTTCTGCACCCAAGTTTTATTGAGGTTGAGCATAATGGTATATGCACTCTCGTATGCGTCCGAAATATCCGTCATGAAGTCCGGGTGTATGGGATTACAACGATGACTACGGCGTGGATCATCGAAGTTAATCACATAGAATTTCGGTTTTACCTTGTACCCGTCCAAGTTGTTCATCAGATGGTTGTAGGCAATCATCGAGAGGTCGGGAAACTTGAAGTCATAGACATACATGGAGTACCCCTTCTCAATCTGCTGCTTGATGAAGTTGTTTACAACGGCATAGGACTTACCGCTACCCGGTGTTCCGAGGACAATGGTTGCACGAAACGGATTCACGACATTTATCCAACCTTTGTTCCACTTCTTTTTATAGTAGAAGCGTGTAGGCAGATTGACGGAGTAGTCATTTGTCAGCAACCTTGTTTCCTGCATAAAGCTCTCGTTCTCGTTGTTGAAGACATCTTCCATCAGATTGTACTTCAACAGTCGGCTCATCCAGAGTCCTCCCATCAACAGGCAGATATAGCCTGCCGCCATTGTTGCAATGTAAAGAGCTGTATTCGCCTCAATGGGTAACGGCAATGCCAATATCCACCAATTGAGAAAGACCTCACATGGCTTTCGTCCACATCGGAGCTGCCATACCGCTCTCACACAAGTTCAAGAAAAGTTCACAGGCGTTAAGTGGTTTATCGAAGGAGATATAAAAGGATTCTTCGACAACATCAACCACGACATTCTTGTGGATATTCTAAAAGAGCGTATAAGCGACGAGCGTTTCTTGCGCTTAATTAGAAAATTTCTGAAAGCTGGATATATTGAACGATGGCGATTCCAAAACACGTATAGTGGAACACCTCAAGGTGGTATTATCAGTCCCATACTGGCTAATATCTATCTTGACAGATTCGACAAATACATCAAGGAATATGCTGAAAAATTCAATAAAGGTGAAAGAAGACGAATAAGTTTGGAATACCGTAGACTCAATAACAAGAAAACAAGACTTGCAAAGAGGCTGAAATCAATAACGGATGAATCCGTGAGGGATAAAATGATAGCAGAGATAAAAGAAACGTTGGCACAAACCTTCGCAACAACCTGTCAAGAACCAATGGATACAGAATACAGACGAATCCAGTACGTTAGATACGCTGATGATTTCTTAATTGGAATTATCGGAAGTAAAACCGAGTGCATTACAATCAAGGCGGACATTGCCAAATTCATGGCAGAAAAGCTAAGATTGGAACTTTCAGAGGAAAAGACCCTGATAACAAACGCACACGATAAAGCTAAATTCTTAGGGTACGAAATATTTGTCCGTGACTGTAGCTTTAGGCATAAGGATAGAAAAGGTGTGATAAGACGCTTCGGAAAAGGTTCAGTCATGCTGCATGTAAACATGGATACAGCAAAAAACAAGCTTTTGGAATATGATGCTTTAAGGATGTCCCAAGAACGGAAAAAGACGGTTTGGAAACCCAAACCACGTGCCTTTATGATTGGAAAGAAGGTTGAAGACATAGTAGCTCAATATAATACCGAAATAAGAGGATTCTATAACTATTATGCCATTGCCAATAATATCTCCGACATTGGGAACTCATTCGGATACATAATGGAATACAGTATGTATAAAACGATTGCCCAGAAGCTAAATCTGACAATGGTACAAGCTAAACTTAAATTTCTGCGTGATAAGAAGTTTATTGTGCCCTTTAAAGATGCCAAAGGTGCAACCAAATACAGAATATTCTATGATGGAGGCTTCAAAAGAAAAACTGCTTACAGGAATAGTCTTGTAGATATTATTCCCAACACATGGCACATTTCGAAACCTAGCCTTATGGAAAGGCTAAAAGAAGGTGTTTGTGAGCTATGTGGGTCAAACGGTAATATCACTATGCATCATGTGCGTAATCTTCGCCAACTTAAAGGAGATACGCCATGGAATGCAAAATTGATAAAACAAAACCGTAAGACATTAGCCGTTTGCGAATCTTGTAATTATAAAATTCAGACCAATGAACACTAAGTTGAGTGAATCCAATGGAGAGCCGTGTACATGGAGACATGTAAGCACGGTTCGGGGGCAGGCTCTTGAAAACCTACCGTCGAAAGACGGCAAGGCATTGAGTGCCGAGCCTACGCATATCATCTTCCCCTCGGAAGTGCGTTATGTGGACTTGGGTTCGCCCAATCTGATTGCGGGCAAGGCTGACGGTGCGGAGAATGTTATCCGTGTAAAGGCGACCGTAAAGAACTTCCAGAACGAGACCAATATGTCGGTCATTACGGAGGACGGCAGTTTCTACACCTTCAATGTCAAGTATGCCGATGAGCCGTTAATCCTCAATGTGGAGATGAAGGACTTTATCCACGATGGCGAGGCTGTGAACCGTCCGAACAATGCACAGGAAATCTATCTCAAGGAACTTGGTTCGGAGAGTCCGATGCTGGTGCGTCTGATTATGAAATCCATCCACAAGCAGAACAAGAGACTGGTAAAGCACATCGGCAGCAAGCGTTTCGGGGTGCAGTATCTTCTCAAGGGTATCTATACGCATAACGGATTGCTCTACTTCCACACGGAAATCAAGAACACGAGCAATGTGCCTTTCGATGTGGACTACATCACCTTCAAGATTGTGGACAAGAAAGTGGCGAAGCGTACAGCCGTACAGGAGCAGATTATCCTGCCGCTCCGTGCCCAGAACTATGTGACTGTCGTACCGGGCAAGAAGAGTGAACGCACCGTGTTCACCATGTCCAAGTTCACCATTCCCGATGACAAGTGTCTTGTGGTGGAACTCAATGAGAAGAACGGAGGTCGCCATCAGTCCTTCGTGATTGAGAACGAGGATTTGGTATTGGCTCAGACTATCAACGAACTCAGCGTGAAGTAGTATGAAGAAGTATCTGATAATGTTTGTAGCGTTGCTTGCCCTTGTCGGGCAAGCCAACGCCCAACGATGCCTGCCGAAGATGAAGGGCATTGAACTGAAAGCAAATATGGCTGACGGATTCCACACCTCCGACAAGGACAATAGTGCTGGATACAGCTTCGGGGCGGCACTCTCATCCTATACGAAAGGCGGAAACAAATGGGTGTTCGGTGCGGAGTATCTGCAATGGCACAGCCCATACAAGGACATCCGCATTCCCGTGTCGCAGTTCACGGCTGAGGGTGGCTATTACTACAAGTTCCTCTCTGATGCACGCAAGATAGTCTTCTTCTATATCGGAGCATCTGCATTGGCCGGCTATGAAACGGTGAATTGGGGCGACAAGCTGCTGTTTGACGGTGCGACACTGCACGCAAGGGACAGGTTTGTATATGGTGGAGCCGTCACGCTGGATATGGAGATATACATTGCAGACCGTATAGCGCTGCTTGCCAACATCCGTGAACGCTGCCTTTGGGGTGGCGATACCAAGAAATTTCATACCCAATACGGATTGGGAATAAAGTTCATCATCAATTAAACAGTGAAAGGATATGGAAATACAAGATATAAGAAACGTGCCTGTTGAGAACTATTTGCAGGCTTTGGGATATGCTCCCGTAAGAAAGAGTGTCAATGAGTTGTTGTACCACGCACCTTACAGAGAGGACAGACGACCATCGTTCAGGGTGAATGTAGCCAAAGGGCTGTGGTTTGATTTCGGACTCAGCAAGGGAGGTGATATTTTCGACCTTGCAGGAGAGATTATCGGTAGCAGCGACTTCATTACACAGGCAAGACACATTGCCGATACGCTCAATTCTCCGCTTCCGATGAAGGAGAACAACATGACCTTACTGAAGAAAGAGACGGTACATTACAAGATGGAGGATGTGGAGTTCATACCCATCTGGAGCAGGTTATTGATTAACTACCTCCGAGAGAGGAATATCCCGATGGAGGTTGCCTTGCCGAACTGTGAGGAGGTACGATACAAGGCTAACGGCAAGCAATACTTCTCCCTTGCTTTTAAGAATGTGAGCGGTGGTTACGAAATCCGTAACAAGTTCTTCAAGGGGTGTATTCCACCGAAGGACTATTCATTGATAGACAACGGTTCCAAGCATTGCAATGTCTATGAGGGTTATTTTGATTACCTGTCGGCTGTGACACTCGGACTGACTAACGGTGAAGACCAGCTCGTGTTGAACTCGGTAAGTACACTCGGAAGAGTGATGGACAAGCTCGGAGAGTATGAGCAGATAAACTGTTACCTCGACAACGACAATGCCGGACGTAGGACGGTGGAAACACTACATAAGCATTTCGGGGACAAGGTAAAGGATTGCTCCGGATTGTATAAGGGAGAGAAGGACTTGAACGAGTATCTCCAAAAACTAACTATCGAATTATAAACGACTAAAAGAAGAACAATGATGAAAAGCATATTCAAGAAGTTAATGGCTCTCGGCTGTATGACAGCCGCAGTTTTCGGATTCAGTTCGTGCGATGATGAGCTGGACATCCAACAGTCCTATCCGTTCACGGTAGAGATAATGCCCGTTCCAAACAAAGTGACAAAGGGCGAAACCGTTGAGATACGATGTGAGATGATTAAGGAGGGCGAGTTTGCTGAAGCACTCTATACCATCCGTTACTTCCAATTCGAGGGTGAAGGGACATTGAAAATGGACAATGGTACTACCTTCCTGCCGAACGACCGCTATCTGTTGGAGAATGACAAGTTCCGTTTGTACTACACATCGGAGTGCGAGGAGGCACAGAACTTCATCGTGGTTATCGAGGATAATTTCGGAAATGCCTTTGAGCTGGAGTTTGACTTCAATGACGACACACAGACCGAACAGGAAGAGTCTGAGCAGGTAGCGGAAGGAGGTGAAACAGCAAACGGGTAAGCCTATGATAAAGAAGATTTGTATGTTAGTATGCAGCCTTATGATAACGGCAGGCAGTTTGTCGGCACAGGTGATCAGCGAACTGCCCCCGTTTGAAAGGGCGATTGCAGTAATCAAGCATTTCGAGGGACTCCATAACAAAGCCGAACATTATCCGTATGTAGGGTATGGGCATAAGGTATTGCCGGGCGAAAACCTTTCAATGGATATGACGGAAGAGGAAGCGGACAGGCTGCTGCGTTCCGACCTGATGAAACTTTGCAAGATGTTCAGCGGTTACGGACAAGATTCATTACTCCTTGCCACACTTGCCTACAACGTAGGTGCTTACCGTCTGTTGGGCTACGGAGGCCGACCGAAAAGCCGACTTGTTCAGATGTTAGACGAGGGCGACCGGAACATCTATCGGGAATACATCACCTTCCGCAAGTACAAAGGAAAGGTAATCCCGTCTCTGGAGCTTCGCCGAAGAATGGAATTTGAGTTGCTGTATATTCCATAATGCTATACAGCCATATACGACAATCGGACAGAGTGAACAACATTCATTCTGTCCGATTTAATTTTCAGCCTATCGCAGATAAAAGGCTTGGGTTTCTTTGCTACTTTCTTTGTCCGCCTTCCCCTGCTCACCGAAAGAAAGTAGCGGGCGGAAAAATCCGCCCGATGTTCAGAAGTGAGTGCGTAATCCCGTAACCTCCGTAAATAGACTTTGCAACCTATCAAAGTAGATACCTTCGTACTTGGCAATGTCCTTTACCTTGACCTCAAAGGTCTTTTTACTGAATGTCTTTCGGTAGAAACGCAAATTATAAAGGTCTGCACCTCCATCATAGATGATGTCAAGTCGGTTTGCCGATGTCTTGTTTCGGGCAAGGTTCATACGGAGTCCGTTGCCCATATCTGTCAATTGCTTGCTACCCGTAAAGGCTACAAAGCGTCTGCCACCCAACTGCATTAGAATTGTCTGTGCTATCATAATCTATACCTTTGATTGTTCATAACTCTATCTGTGTGTAAATGGGGGTATTCTTTCCTAACCACTCCTTGACACATTACATATTATACTCCGATGTGATGATAGCTGTATGTCCGTCTATCGCTGTAAATCGGGTGCTTTCATATCCGTCTATCCACTCTTTGAGGGTTGATACTCCCCAAGACTGCGTGTCGCTGAACATTTCGTTCAATGCTCGGATAGGTTCAGCGAACACGACTTTCATTGTCTGATATATAGGCTTGTTCATTGCTTGCTCTCTTTCTTGTTTAACCATAAGTTGCGTTTCTCTCTGCATTGCTCCAAAGTGGGTGCTACCGTTGAGAACAGCTCTCCGTCCGTATGGCGGTAATCGTATTGTATCATCGCCTTTCTCGGTCTGCGACCGCTGTAGTACTTCTCATATTTCTCCGTACCCAATGCGGTACAGGTGCTTACTCCGTTGATTGTCATTCGGCTTGTCATAGTCATTTGCTTTTAGGGGTTACACTTACAATTTCCTTTGTCGGATAGTTGGAAAAGCGGTGCTTCACTCTTTCGGGTAATGTGCAGAACACATTATATCCTGCTGTAATACCGCAAAACCTTCTTACCTTTTCTCTCGCTTCTTGCTCTGAATTGGCGGTTATCTCATACTCTCCCGATATGATGAATTGTACCTTGACTTTATATGTATTCATAACCATACGATTAAAATTCAACTACTAAAATACGATGTTCCATAAGTTTTGAAGGGTCGCTTACCTTTCGCTGTTTGAGCCAAAAATGGTGCTTGCCAAATCCGTATGCGAACATTCCTTTCAGACTTGTATTCTTGTGGAAATGGTCTATCACCTCTCGGAGTTCCTTTTCATCCCTTGCCAATACAATAGCATTGACAAGGTTGATGAACAAGGTCGGTATTTGGTCATACCATACATTGATTAAATTCTCTATCTTCACTTCCATAATGATGTTGTTTTAGTGGTTACTACTTATGCAGCCATCCGCTTGCGGATTAGTTTCATATTCTTGTTCACAAGGCTTACAATGCGGTCGTGGTATTCGGTGTCTTGGTTACAAGCACCTCTGCTTTGGATTATACTCAGATTTTCCAAATTGACTTCAATAGTTTCAACCCGTTTACCATCTATACGGGCGGATAAAATCAATGAATTGTCCCGATTGTAGTATTCGTTTGAATATACACAATGGTGCATAGCCTTTCCTTCCTCATAGAAGTCTTCTACATTCTGCAATACACTGATGAAGATGAAGCCATCCGTAATATTCAAGTCAAGGAAATTTGCCTTTTTTAGAGCATATTCCGTCTTGGCTCTTTCCAATCTCTCCGCTTTCTGTCGTTCTGCTTCTATGCGTCGTTGTGCCATTCTAATCCGTTGTAGTTCCCTTTCCTTTTCCATTATCTTGTTCTTCTTGTCCATCAATCTGTCGTGTTCCGCTTGGAGGTCTGTCGGACATACATATTTCGGGTTATTAGAGTCCTTGCCGAAGTATCGGAGTAGGTCTATATAATCTTTCCACATAGATGCGTCTGTAATGGTGTAGCCGTTACGGATACAGATTTTAATGCTTGCCCAATACTCTTCCAATTTGAAATAGGTATTGATAGAGTAACGCAATACTGCAATCTGACCGGCTTTCAGCAAGGTTTCTTGCTTGCTGTTATTGAGGATAGCCGTAAAGAGGTCAAAAGGCGAAAGGTTATGCAGACTGCCATTAAAGCCGTTGCGTTTCAGTTCGGGGATTACACGCATTTTAGGATAGGTACAATATGGATTGATGTCGTATGCTCGGTGTTGGTTGTTGGTGCGTATCTCCATATCGCTGTCCAAGTTCCAAACATCATAGTAGAAGATACTCATACAACGCAATCGGGCAATGGTCTCGGTCTTGCCATTGGGTGCAATCCACCTTTGCACAACCTCCTTGATGGAGTATTCTGCCGATTGTCCGACCTTGCGGTACATCTTTGTACTGAAGTAACGGAGTACCTGGTACTGCTTGCAAGTGGTGATAATGCAGAAGTATTCCATTTCTCTGAACACTCTCTTTCGGGTATCCAACATTTCCAACTGCTTGCCACAATGAGGACAAGTACAACCGCAAATACTCTCTGCCAAATGGTGTTCACTCTTCCATTGGTGTCCGCACTCCAAACAAGTGATGATACCTTTCTTTGTTCTGTGGGCATAGTGCTTGAAACAATGTTCAAATGCGTATGCTCGTTGTGCCTTTGATAACTTGGGCAATCTCTTGGATAGTTGTGTTATCTCTTTCTGTATGCGTGTTCTCGGTTTCATAATCAAAAGTCAAATAATGAGGGTTGAACATTGGTTACTTTCTCTGCTGGCTTTGCCTTCGGCTTGTTGCGGTCTTGCATCTTCCGTAACTCGGCTTGTTGGTACTGCTCAATGGCTTTCTGTCTTGCCTCCTTCTTTTCTTCTTCGGTTAAGTCGGTATGCACATTGGAGATAATTCTGCACTGCGGAGGGTTGCCCACCTCAATCTCGTTCTCATCATAGTAGTGTACCGCCATACCGAAGATTTCATCATCATCAAAGCCGTTCATTCCGCTTTTATGCACCTCGCAAATGATGTACTTGCAACATTCGTCTATGCTCTTGTTAGGGTTGGCAAACAAGGGTGCAAAGAGTTCATCGGTTGCTGCTCGGTATTCCAAATAGTTCTGAATAGCCGTCTTGAATGTATCTGTTCCTTTTCCGTTCATAATGCTCTTGTGTTAGGGGTTAAATAGTCATTTTCAAAATCTCTCTCCAATAGATTGGCTCTACCTCACTCAAAAGGAAGTCTGTGAAGTCCTTTCGTGCATCCTTGTTCAACTCGTGGTATAACTCCTTGAAACTGCTGAAATTGCCGTTGATGTAGGTCTCAACCATATACTCGAAGATGTTGTCCACCTCGTAGAACTTGCACTGCTGTGATACGCTCTTGTTTCTTCTCTTTGCCATAGTCGTTGATGTTTAGAGGGTAAGTAACCAAAGGATTAAGCCGATAAAGCCGACCACCGAAACAAGGAGTACGATGAAGCCGATAGCCATTCGGTAAACTCCGTTAATAATCTCTTTCACGATGTGCCATACAATGCCCAACACCCAAAGTACAAGGGTAAGGATTGCAGTTGCCATAACTTGCAAAGGTTGTCTGATGTCCATTGTTGTTGTCATATCCGTTTGATTTTGATTTTTTATTTATGCGGATCTGAGAGCTGAGGGAGTTGAGTTTCTACTGAACTATCTGCCACTCGTTTATCCGACATTTTTTTTATGCGTCTTCTTGTCGCATCGGTCGTTTTCGTTTCTGTGGCTATCAAAGGTGTAGGGATTAGCGATTGCAAGGATTTTCGGAAAAATACTACCCGTAGGTGTGGAGATTTTTGCGGAAAACAGGAGGCTTGTCCTTGCTATCGGGTTAAAATCCCGGAAATACCTTCGCCACCGAAACGGGAATGACCTGCTGATGCGGATATGAGAAGACACGAATGGAGGTAAACGAAAACTGTGGCAGATTCAAATAGAAAAGAATATCCGGCTTAGACGGCTAAAAAAGAAAGAGACTTGCCCATAAGCGAAAATAGGAATGTGTCTTCACGTCTTTGTCGGAAGCCTGCTTTTGACGGAAACGGGAAGACTTTTTCCTTCGCTTATGTAATCATCGGAGTTTGGTTGTCAGCATTTATGCCGACAACGGAGCTATGATGCTGGAAAGAAAATTTCGTGGGAGGAATATGGTAAAGCCTACCTCTTAACACAGCCGAATAAAAACAAGTATCTCCGCCTGCTAACGGTATGTTCTCATACCATCAGCAAACGGAGATATTTGTTTCGGTTGTGTCATAAGTCCGATGGGTGTTTGTCTGGATTCATTCAGGTTACACTTATCGGACTGCCAACAATGGCTTTACCCAAAATGCGGGTAGAACGGAAATTTTCTTTGAGAGTTTTTTGTGAAATGAGAGAATATAAGTACCTTTGCGATACAGAAAGAGTTATTTGAAGTTATGCAAAACGCAGAAGACCAAAACACTCTGTATATTGCTAATTCGTAACCCAATACATATTCAACCAAAAGGTCGTTATTCATTCTCAATAATTTAGACCTTTTTCGTAACTTCTTCCTGCAAAAATAGTATCTTTGCAACACATTAAATTATTAAAATCAAGATGATTGATATAGAATATTACACTTCCGAAGCAACCACATTGCTGAATTCGTTAATCGGTATCCCCTCATTGAGCCGGGAAGAAGAAGCTGCCGCCGACTTTCTGCAGAACTATATTGAAGAAACAGGTATCATGACCGGTCGTTCGGGCAACAACATTTGGTGTATCAGTCCGATGTTCGACCTCAACAAACCGACTATTTTACTAAATTCCCACATCGATACCGTAAAACCGGTAAACGGATGGCGGAAACATCCTTTCACTCCGAAAGCCGAAAACGGAAAGATTTACGGTTTGGGAAGTAATGACGCCGGCGCCAGTGTAGTATCCTTATTTCAGGTGTACCGCCATCTCTCTACAACCGAGCAGGCATACAATCTGATCTTTCTTGCCTCATGTGAAGAAGAAGTTTCCGGAAAAAACGGAATAGAAAGCGTATTGCCCCAACTACCTCCCATCACTTTGGGCATAGTGGGTGAACCGACAGAAATGCAGCCTGCCATTGCCGAAAAGGGATTGATGGTGCTGGATGTTACCGCATACGGAAAAGCCGGACATGCCGCACGCAATGAAGGAGTGAATGCTATTTACAAAGTACTGGAAGACATTCAGTGGTTCCGTGATTATAAATTCCCGAAGGAATCCTCCCTGCTAGGCCCCGTCAAAATGAGCGTGACACAAATAAATGCCGGCACGCAGCATAATGTCATCCCCGATACTTGTACTTTCGTTGTGGATATCCGCAGTAATGAATGTTACTCTAACGAAGAACTATTCAAAGAAATAAGCGCCCGTCTAAAAAGCGAGGCGAAAGCCCGTTCTTTCCGCTTGAACTCATCTCATATCAGTGCCGAGCATCCCTTTGTGAAACGCGCGGTAAAACTAGGACGTGTACCTTTCGGCTCTCCTACTTTGTCCGATCAGGCGTTGATGAAGTTCCCGTCTGTCAAAATCGGTCCGGGAAAGTCCTCCCGTTCACATACGGCTGATGAATATATCATGGTTTCGGAAATTGAGGAAGCAATAAGGCTTTATATCGAGATGCTGGACGGACTGGTGCTGTAAACGACTTACAAAGACGCTATTTCCCCTATAGACAGACCGGTAACCTGTGCAATTACATCAAATGCAATACCGGCCTGTTTCATTTTTTTTGCATTCTTGAAGCATTCTTCCTTACGACCTTGCTCAAGACCTTCTTTAAGACCTTCCTCACGCCCTTTTTTCAACTGGGTGGACATCACACTGTACCAATCACGGAAATTCTTCAAACTTTCCCAATACTCGCCTAATTCCTTAGGATTGAACTTAGCTATCTCGGCAGCCTCGAAAAGTTCCTTGTTCATTGCCGTGCCGAAAAGCAACTTGAAGCCGAAATCGGCATAAGGGTTGATGTATTTATCCTGTATGCCTTCTGTTCTCATATCTATCCGAGGTTTAATAAGTTATGATACAGGACAAAAGTAATCAATATACTGCAATTCCCCGTCTTAAAAGAAAGATTTAACTATCTATCATTCATAGTATTTTCTAGATAAGGTTTAATAATTCCTCATTATTCCATCTTTCAGCATATTCACTGCTTAAGTCTGCCGTGATACATTCGTGCTTATTTTCCCCTTTTTGTAAACCGATAACTCTGATGTCAGGAACAGTTTTAGCATACTTTCTTATTGTGAGTTCCAATAAAATTCCTAAGCTTATCGATTTCATATCAGGCGGATAAAACGGTTCCGCACTTTGAGCGTCATTTAAACAGGAAAAAATAACATCTATTGCCTGTTCCCACGTAATAAAAAACCGGGTAGCTTCAGGATCTGTTAATATAAGCTCCTTCCTATTTTCTAATGCATACTTCCATTTTACCAAAACAGACCCTGTAGAATGCAATACATTTCCATAACGAACTATCCTATAAGCGCAATTCGATCCGTTTATTTGCTCAAAATCCCCAAAAAGATTCTCCATAAGCAATTTAGTAGCCCCATACGTTCCTGAAACTTGAACAGCTTTATCAGTGCTTGTTGCCAGAATAAATTTTATGTTCTGTTCCTCAACAGTTATTTTAAGAAGATTCAACGTACCAAGAATATTAGTCTGAACAGCTTTCAGAGGATGTTCTTTTGCCAAAATGACATCTTTAAACGCAGCCAAATGAAATATCCCATCACAACCATTCAATGCCTTTTTCAATAAAAGATAATCTTCAACGGGGCATGGAAAGATTTGAACGCTTTTAAATTTCTCCCTCAGAGCAATCAGTTTTCCTTCATTCCTGGCTATCGCATGAATAGTATGTCCTTGGGTAATCAACCGTTCTATCAATTTCTCAGCCAAATAACCGGTAGCCCCCGTTACTGCAATGGTTCCCATACTCAAGCTATTTTTTATCATTCATCAACACATCCCTCGCAACATAAGGCTGTGGAGAAAACTCAATAGTCAACACATTCGACTCTCCTAAAGCTGTTAATGTATGGACGCACCCCGGTAAAGTCCGTACCAAATCCCCCTTTTCCCAAATCTCTTCTATTACAGCCTCACTATCATCATATTTCTGAAAAGTGGCATGCATACGCCCCTGTAAAATAAGCATATATTCCACCTTTCTAAAATGATAATGATTGCCTCTAAGAACCTTTGGGACGAATTGCAAGAATCCTATATATTTAGCGGCTTCCACCGCTGGAATTGAAGCACTCAAAGTAGTATCCTCGCCAATTACAAAACCAGTTCCCGCCTCCAGCAAGCTATAATTTTTCACATCCCCTATGGATTCCACTTTTATCAAATCCCTGACAGTTATTTCATCAAACATTTTTTTTGATTGCTCACGCACGTCAATTTTACATAATCCGGCACGATATTTTAATAAAAACAACTTATGATGAGGAGCAAGATTCTCCAATTTCAAACACTCATCCATATCCAGCAAGACAAAAGATTCACCTTCCAAAATACGGATATCCGCTGCATCGTCCATCAAATAAGTATGATGAATATATTCCCACCTATCATAGTCTGCCCTATACTCAGACCCCAAATAGGTTATAGAACTAAAATGCACCTTTTGGGATTTCTTGTGTTCAAATTCTTCCTTCAGTTCTCTGATAATGCCATCTAGAGGGGTTTCCTCCTCCTCAAGGTAGCCAGAAACAAGAGAATAATATCCGGAGTACTCTATATCCGGGTTCTCATCTCTTTTTTGCAACAATACTCTATTATCTGTTGTAGTAATAATCACAGTAGTCGAATCCATCATCTTTTTCATCTTCATTATTTTTTAAATTTTCATTCTGTTGTATTTTCACCACACCCACGTGATGAATAATATTTTCCTTATTCAGCATATCAGTATAAATAGCATGGTTTAACACCATAATAAGCAACCAAATAAGAGACAATATGGCAAAAAAAGGTTGGGTGTATGATTTCAGCCATAACTCCCAAGACTTTTTCTCTCTTTTCAAATTAGAAGGAATCTTTGTGAAAAGTTTCACATACTCATCCGGAAAAGCCTTTTCCGCTTCACATAACATATTCTTCCAGTGCTCATGATAACTCCATAATCTCTGCATTACGTAAATAGACCATATTGAAAATGACAATCCGCCAAATGCAATAATAAATGTCAGGTATTCAGAAGTTTGACATATAGAGTTAAACAAGACGGTTTCCAATCCGAATAAAGAAACATTTATTCCGAACATAATATTAAAACGGCTCCAGATACCAGCTCCTTCATACTGTAATTGACCAAGAAGGTGAGTATAATGTTCCATTAATTTAGTGTTCTGCAAGGCATCCCTATCATTTACCGCTTTTTTATTATCTACATCCGCATAAAAGTTTATACCGCATCGAACTAATTTCGTCATTATATCAAGAATATATTTTTATAATAAAAAAGGAGAGGATATTCTTCTGTAATCAGATTCATATCCCCTCCTCGCTTGAAGTCATCAAGAAGAAAGCATATCAAATTTAAGCTATACTTTCTATCTTAGCCCGAATGTTTACTGTACTTTTCTTGTTACAGTTACCTTGAATGTCTTGGTTACAACACCCCAGTTATGAGTATAAGTAATATTCAAGTTTACATCATGAGTATATACTGTACCTTCCGGAGTTCCCTTCCAAGTAAGAGTTGCAGTAGCTGCATCATAAGTAAAGTCTGTTTCATTCTCATCCAAAGAAATTTCCAATCCTGTAGCTTCAGCAACAGCATTACCGGCAGCATTTTTTCTATACAATGTTTCAGCTATGGTTTCTTCAGCAGCAATCTTAGTGACATCGTATTTTACCAATGTATTGCCAACAGCATCTTTCAATGTCAAGTTTGTCCATTTTTTATAAGAAGCTTCTGTTGCCTTAACATTCAATGCATTAATCAAATCAATAATCTTAATCTGATCGTTTGTAGCCAATGCCGGATTATTATACTTCAAATCAACAACATCAGTGAATGCCAAGATAGGTTGTTCCACCTTCCAGTCTTCAGTCGCAAACAATACACGCTTAGCAGAACCGGCAGTAGCATCATAGATATCAACTTTCAAAGTTCCAACCTTAGCCAAATCTACACGCGGAGTAAAGACAATCTGATTAGTGCTAGTCCATTCAATATTCTTGATACCGTTCTGTTCTTTCATCATCTCCTGAACATAAGCATTCTGCTTCTTATAATCCAATTCAAACTCAACTGTCGCATCTTCAGGAACAACATTGTACATCTTGTCGAAGTAGTTAGATTCCATGATGAATTTGCTATAAGCACCGCCAGTTTTTGTCCATGTACCGATAATAGTACGACTCTTATATTCATCCTTGATAGGACAATCAAAGTTATAGGTTACAGAGAAGTTATCTACAGAAACCTTAAACAGCTTGTTTACGAAGCTGTTGTAAACTGCATACGGTGTGTTCACTCCGTTAGTCATTTTCTCGGTAGCTCCCCAACCAGGATAATAAGAAGAAGCTCCAGCCAGCAATGACATATTCTTGAATTGTGCAAAGTTAGCACCCGGTGTCAAAATCAAGAACAAAGAGTCCTTATCGGCATTGTTTCCACCGTTCTTATAATACAAGACAGCCTCATTTTTAACCGTTTCAAGAGCTTTTGCCAAATCTGTAACCTTTGCAGGAATACTAGTCGACAAATTGTTATTTTGATAATATTGATTACAATCATCAGATATTGATTCATATTTCATTAACTTGCCACCAGCATCATATACAGGCTTGTTCAATGTAATGAATGTGCAATATTCCTGATTTTTATTAGAAATAACATCACGACCTTCAATAGCAGCCTCAAAGTTACGGACATCCAAAGTAATAATCCGGGCCTTTGAGCTATTGTATGCAAATGTAAAGTTTTCCTTAGCATCCAACGGTTTCAAAGCAACGGTTCCAAATACAGGATTAACAGCAGGACGAACAGCCTTGATGAAGACTACATTCTTCACCTCGTATTCTTTAACACCTTCTTCCTGTGGTTTAACTGTAGTAGTCACTTCTATCGCAGCGTATTCATCAATAGCAGACGCCTGGTTAGTCGATTTTACAGACAAAACATTATCTTTAAAATCAAAGATACCCTGACGAGTTTTAATAGGTTGTCCATTAAATGTATAATCCTCATTCTGATCCAACAATCTGAACACTCTGGTATATGAAATATTGGTTGACTTCAACCATACTTTTGCTGCTCCGGAAATGTAAGCGTCAATAGAATCATTTACATTATAAACACCTTGATAGTCAAAGCATCCATAAGATTTACCATCATAAGAAGCACCATCTGCATTGATTATTGCAGGGTATTCATCTTCTTTCATATTAGTAGAGGTAAAAGCATTTACAATGCTCTTTACAGATGCATGTGTTCTACTTACCGTGAAATAATCGGAAGCTGATGTATATTGACCATACATAGTTACATCCAATGAGGTTGCATAGGTATTATTTCCAATACCTTCATTCGGCAAAATAGCAAGGCTCAAAATACCGTTTTCTAATTTTGCAGAACCTTCCATATAGGTCAAAGCAGGAGCGACACTACGAACCTGATACGTATCAACAAAGGAGAATTTCGCATTATTCAATGAGAAATCACCCGGATATACCTTGAATGAAGCATAAGCAGGAACAGATGCAAACAAGACATCCTTATCCGGGTTAAGACTTCCTTCATTTTCCATCCAATAGATATCATAAGCTTTACAAATATCACTGGCATCATCAACAGCCTGTTTTCTGTAAACTACAGTCTGTAACCCTTTGAATGCAGAACCTTCCTGCAGTAAAGTATAGTTCTGACCGTCGATAGTCACGATTACAGTCTTGCTTTCAGCATCTACAGCAATGTTAGGAAATTCATTGTTCTGCTTCAAATCAGTAACTTTGTCACCGATCTTGATGTATTCCACACCATCCACTGTCACCCAAGACACGTTTGAACCGGCAGCTTCACCATCCTGACCTCTGGCCGGAACTTTGTTACCTTCGGTATCTTTCACATCCACCCAAGTAGCACCTTTGTCTGTGCTGACCTGCCAGTAATTGCCTTCCACACGGAATTCAGGAATAACAGTAGTACCGGCTGCTCCATCTGTTCCATTCGTACCATTCTTGATAGTAATTTTGGAACCGTCAGTGAAAACCAGTTCATATCCACCGGTAACCTCATTACATGACTGAACGAATTTACCTGCCTTAATTGCCGAGTCAAGACTTGCAATGGTTTCCTTGACTTCGCTCAATTCCTTGTCGATGCGGTCAATGTCATCATCATAGTCCTTACAAGACACAAATGTTCCTGTCGAGGTCACCATTAAGGCTCCGAACAGGATTGCACTTAAAAACTTTTTGTTCATAATAGAAAAACTTTAAATTTATAAATTTAAAAAACTAAAATTGGTTATACATATTTGGTTCATTATAAATAGCTTAGCTAATTTACTGCCTGCGAATGATGCCTCCTTCTTTCTTGGGTCTGATATGACAAAGGTGATACCCCGACAATACGGCTGAAAGCAGAGTAGAAAGCACTTTTCGAAGCAAAGCCACAACTGCAAGGCAGCTCAGTCAGCGCACAACGTCGGGAACAGAGAAGTTCTTTGGCATATTCCACACGATACGTGTTCACAAGTTCCTTCAAATTACAACCGAAGTATTTGTTCACTACATTGCTCAGATAGGTCTGGTTTGTTTCAAGCAGTGCACTCAGTTTCTTCAGAGAAAGCGAAATGTCAAGAAATACCTGACGTATCTCAAGCTGGTACAATATACCTTTATATATATTACAATCCACCTTGCGAATGTCTGTTTCCTTTCCGGCAAACTCCTCTTTCCATTGCCGCTCGGCAGCCTTGAAAAGCAAAGTCTTCTGTCGCTCGGAAGTAGCGGTCGTGCGTTTACGTCTCAGAAATAGATATTCCATCTGCTTTATGTTGTTTTCATTTAATTATACCGCTTCAAAGACCAGATATATTCCATATATAAAAAGGTCTTAAAAACGACATTTTTGTAGATCTCTTGATAAGAGATCTACAAAATGTATTAACACACATTATATCAACATATTACAGAGCTGTTGAAACGAAATAAAGAAGAATATAAATAAATGAGAGAACTATTTTTTTATATAAATTCCTATTTTTTTTGCCAAAAATGTATTAGTTCTCAAAACTTTGCTTATTTTTGCACAGAAAATATATATCTCTTATCAAGAGATATATAAATCGGTTCATGTAAAAGCGAAGCATAACAAACTGAAAAACAGAAGATTTCCTCTTATAAAGAGTTCATGTTAGCTTTAAAAGAAGAAAAGTTCATCCTTTTAACTTTTTTTATTTCATCAAAGAGAAAACCGCCAACCAGTTTTTTTAAAAAGTTCTACTATAAAAGTCCGGGAGCATTTGGGATTATTGTGGAAATAACAATAGATCGGACCCTGTTGCATAAACCTTTTCTATCTCCTGATTAAACCTTTTTATACGGATGTATTCTATCTCCATAGCCTTTGGAGTTATCTCCATAAGCTTTGGAGTTATCTCCCAAGACTATGGAGTCAACTCCAAAGGCTTGCGGAGATAAAACAGGCAGGAAGAAAACCCTTAACCATACGGCGGGAAAGGGTTAGAGATATGGATAAGATCTTTTAAGGATGAAGCTGACTACAAGGCTACGCATTCCTTACGTAGGAAGGAAAAATCCCCAGACAGCCTTCTTTTAAAAAAAGCGAAACAGCATATGGGCAGGAAGATATACATCTGACTACATGTATGGTATATAGCAACAAGTCGAAATGCTAAAGTGAGGGCATATATGCAATCCCAATCCTTACTTTTGCCTGCCATACAAACCATACATAAAATTACGAACGCTCGTACAGGGTATCACAAACAATCGCATGAAATAAAATCCCCACTAAATTTCTGCTGACCCCAAAGCCGGACAAGCCCTCATTTCAGCAGGCTGAAGGATTTATATCCGGATGAAGGAAATAAAGTGAAAATGGTTCATTATAACAAACTGATTAACAATAAATTAGCTTAAAATGAAGGATTTGAAGGAAAAAAAACAGGTTATAGAGCCAAATCTTCTCTATAACCTGCATATACTCAAATCACCTTGAAACATTCAGAGAGTGATATCTTTCATTATCTTTTCTAATGCTCCGGCATTATGGTTCACATAATTTCCGGCAGCTTTCCCTGCTTGTTGCAAATAAGCCTCATCCGACAGGAATTTGTCCATCAACCGTTTAAAATCATCATAACCGGTTACTTCAAAACCGCCTTTCTGCTCCAACAAATGTTGCGCCTCGCGGAATTTCTTGTTGTTAGGTCCGAATATCACAGGAATACCATATACAGCCGCTTCCAGCACATTATGAATTCCAACTCCAAAGCCACCTCCAATATACGAAATCTCACCATATCGGTAAATGGAGGACAGCAGTCCGTAACAGTCGATAATCAAACAATCGGCCTGTGTCACATTTTCTTCCGTAGCCTCGGTATAGCGGATGCACGGACGTTTCACCTTATCTAAAATCTCCCTCAAATGACTGTCGCTCACCACATGAGGAGCAATAACCAGCTTCATCTCAGGATGCTCATTGAAATACTTGATAAAAATATCCTCATCCGGTCCCCATGAGCTGCCTGCAACAAAAGTCAACGAATCACCTTTGAACTTCTCCACCAGCGGAAGCTGCTTGGCTTGATGGCAGATATCCAGCACGCGGTCAAAACGAGTATCGCCCACAACTGTCACATCGGTCACGCCAATTGTCGCCAGCAATTCTTTGGAAACTTCGTTCTGTACAAACAAATGAACAAAAGTCCTCAGCACCTCACTATATCTCTTCCCATACCAACGGAAAAAAATCTGATTGGGACGGAAAATGGAAGATACGCTATAGGTGGGAATACCTCTCCTATGCAACTCATTCAAGTAATTCTGCCAAAATTCGTACTTGATAAAAAACACCATACAGGGATTAGCCAATTCTACAAACCGACGGACATTACGCGGAGTGTCGAAAGGCAGATAGCAGACAAGATCTGCCCCCTGGTAGTTCTTTCTCACTTCATACCCTGAGGGAGAAAAGAAAGTCTGCAATATTTTATATTCGGGATGCTCCTTACGGATACGTTCTATCAAAGGGCGTCCCTGTTCGAACTCCCCCAATGAAGCTGCATGAAACCAAATATAACGGGCATTTTTGTCTATCTTGTTACGCAAGATATCAAATACTTCCCGGTGTCCTTTCACCATTTTGGCGGGCTTGGCGCTGAACAGGCCGGCAACCTTCACCCCGAATAGATAAATATAGATGACTAGGTTATAAATCATAACTACCGGCTATTACTTGAGCACTTCCACAGCCCGACGAATGCGTCGCAATGTTTCTTCTTTCCCTAAAACGGCTGAAATATCAAACATATGCGGGCCTTTACCTTCGCCTACCAAGGTTAAACGGAAAGCATTCATTATATTACCCAAGTGATAACCTTTATCTTCTATCCATTTCATGACCACAGCCTCCTGATTCTCCAGCGAGAAGTCGTCCAAGGCCTCCAATACGTCCGCCAACTCCAGCATACGTTCGGGAGAGTCCTCTTTCCAACGTTTTTTACGGGTCTTCTCATCATATTCCATAGGAGCGACGAAGAAGAATTTGCAAGTTTCCCACAAATCCTTGATAAAACTTACACGATCTTTCATCAAGCCTACCACGGTCACCACTTTATCCATAGGAGCTTCAATGCCATGCTCTTTCAAGATCGGCATGAAAAGCCCGGCTACTTCCTCATTGCTTTTCTTCAATATATATTCATGGTTAAACCATTTTCCTTTTTCAAAGTCGAATTTTGCCCCAGCTTTGCTGCAACGATGCAGGTCAAAAAGCTTCACCAGTTCATCCAAGGACATCAGTTCCTGGTCATTTCCCGGATTCCATCCCAACAGGGCAAGGAAATTGATAACAGCTTCGGGCAGGTAACCCGACTCACGATAACCGGAAGACACCTCACCGGTCTTGGGATCGTGCCATTCCAACGGGAAAACAGGGAAGCCAAGACGGTCACCATCACGCTTGCTCAGTTTACCGTTACCATCCGGTTTCAACAACAAGGGAAGATGTGCGAACTCGGGCATGGTATCCGCCCAGCCGAAAGCCCGGTACAGCAGGACATGCAACGGAGCGGAAGGCAACCATTCCTCACCACGGATTACATGGGAAACTTCCATCAAATGGTCGTCCACAATGTTTGCCAAATGATAAGTAGGCAGTTCATCCGCCGATTTATATAAAACTTTATCATCCAAAATGGAAGAATTGATCACTACCTCGCCACGGATAATATCATGTACGTGTACATCTTCATTCGGTTCAATCTTGAAACGTACCACATATTGCTTCCCATCGGCAATCAGTGCATCCACTTCTTCTTTCGGCAGAGTCAAAGAGTTACGCATAGACATACGGGTAGAAGCATCGTACTGGAAATTAGAGATTTCCTGACGTTTGGCGTCCAACTCCGCCGGAGTATCGAAAGCAATATACGCCTTACCGCTGTCAAGCAACACCTGTACATATTTCTTATAAATATCACGACGTTCAGACTGACGGTAGGGGCCGTAGTTACCACCAAAGCTGACTCCTTCGTCGAAGTTTATCCCCAACCACTTAAACGACTCAATGATATATTCTTCCGCACCCGGAACAAAGCGATTTGAGTCGGTATCTTCTATACGGAAAATTAAATCTCCACCATGCTGGCGAGCAAACAGATAGTTATACAAGGCTGTGCGCACACCGCCGATATGCAACGCTCCCGTCGGGCTCGGAGCAAAACGAACTCTTACTTTTCTTTCTGACATTGTTGTTTTATATAAAATACGCCGCAAAATTAATCTAAATTTCCCGATTTTTTCGTATTTTGCGCGCAAAAATATACGATTATGAGAAGTTTCAAGACCAACCAACGGTTTTCATATAAAAATTTGATTTATAAAAGCCTTATTTTCATTGCCACAGTATCAGTGATAGTCTACTTTTTACCCAATGAAGGAAAGTTCAACTATCAATTTGATATAAACAAGCCTTGGAAATACGGACTGTTACAGGCATCATTTGATTTTCCGATTTACAAAAACGACATACAAGTACAAAAGGAACAGGATAGCATCCTGGCAGACTATCAACCTTATTTCCAGATAGACAAGGAAGCCGAAAAAAATGTCCTTTCCAAATTAAGGGAGGATTACAACAAGACCTTACGCCATTCACTGCCGGGCACGGACTATGTACGTTATATTGAACGCACATTAAAGGCACTGTATGAGGACGGAATCATTGCCGGAAATGACTTGAAGCGTATGGAGGAAGACAGTATCATTGCCATACGGCTGGTAGACAAGAATGTAGCTACGAGCCGTTTTATCGACCAATTGTACACCGTGAAGGAAGCCTATGAATATTTGCTGAATGCGGATACCACCCACTACAAAAAGAAGATATTACAACAATGTAATCTGAATGATTACATTACACCTAATCTGGTTTATGATGAAGAAAAGTCCGAGGCGGCGCAAAAAGACCTGCTCTCTAATATTTCATGGGCAAACGGCTTTGTGCTGAACGGACAAAAGATTATTGACCGTGGAGAAATTGTTGATGAGCAAACTTACAACATATTGGAATCCTTACGCAAGGAATGGGAAAAACGTAGCGACTCGGTACAAGAGAAAAGACTGACATTGGCCGGACAAATATTATATGTAGGAATCTTCCTGTTCTGCTTCATGGCCTATCTGGAGTTGTTCCGGGCAGATTATTATGAACGGAAAGGAACACTCACCCTGCTATTTGCGCTGATTGTGTTCTTCCCCGTCCTGTCTTCCATTATGGTGGAACAGAACTTGTCAAGTATTTACGTGGTTCCATTTGCCATGATTCCGATTATAGTCCGTGTTTTCCTTGACTCAAGAACGGCATTCATGGCACATGTCACTATCATTTTGCTTTGCTCCATCACTTTACGTTTTCCACATGAGTTTATCTTGTTACAGGTAGTGGCAGGAATGGTGGCGATCTATAGTTTGAGAGAATTGTCCCAACGGTCGCAATTGTTACGGACGGCTTTGGTTGTATTTATCAGTTATGCTTTATTATATTTTGCTTTCGAGCTGATTCATGAAGATGATTTGACCAAGCTGAATACGCGCATGTACATCTATTTTATGATCAACGGTATCTTACTGCTGTTCGCTTATCCGTTACTGTTCCTTTTGGAGAAAATATTCGGTTTTACTTCAGATGTGACTTTGGTGGAACTGTCAAATATCAACAATAGCTTGCTTCGGGAAATGTCCGAAGTAGCTCCGGGCACTTTCCAACACTCATTGCAGATGGCAAACCTGGCTGCTGCGGCGGCAAACAAGATTGGAGGTAAAAGCCAGCTGGTGCGTACGGGAGCATTATATCATGACATCGGTAAAATGGTGAATCCGGCTTTTTTCACAGAAAACCAGTCGGGAGTCAACCCGCACAAGAGTTTAAGTTATGAACAAAGCGCCCAGGTTATCATCAGTCATATCACCGACGGACTGAAACTGGCGGAAAAGCATAATCTGCCCAAAGTGATCAAAGACTTTATCAGTACCCATCATGGACGGGGACTGACGAAGTATTTCTACATTTCATATAAAAACGAACATCCTGACGAAGAAGTGGATCAGGAAAAGTTCCGCTACCCCGGTCCGAACCCGTTCACCAAGGAACAGGCCGTCCTGATGATGGCCGACTCTGTAGAAGCGGCTTCACGCAGCCTGCCGGAGTACACGGAAGAAAGCATCAGCACACTGGTAGATAAGATTATTGACACACAGGTATCTGAGGGGTATTTCAAAGAATGCCCTATTACGTTCAAGGATATAGCAACAGTCAAAGCACTGTTTAAAGAAAAGCTGAAAACGATGTATCACACCCGAATCAGTTACCCGGAACTAAGGAAGTAAGCAATCCTGCACAAGCATCTTCCAGTATATCAAGCACGTTCTCGAACCCTTGCGCACCGCCATAGTAAGGGTCGGGAACATAGTCTGCCACTTTGGTGCGGCAATAATCCGTCATACGATGGATTTTCTTTTCCGTTTCCAGATCGGGAGCACGCTCCATCAGGTCCTCTATATTACGGTCGTCCATGCCGATGATCATATCAAAATGATAGAAATCCTCCGTACAGACAGGACGGGAACGATGGGTCAGATTGTAACCGCGGCGGGAAGCATGCATCCGCATACGGCTGTCGGGCAATTCCCCTCTATGATAACTCAGGATTCCGGCAGAATCCACCTCTATCTCGTGTTCCAGTCCTTTTTTCTTTATGAGAGTACGCATCACTTCTTCTGCCGAAGAAGACCTGCAAATGTTACCGAGGCAGACAAAAAGTATTCTTTTCATATATAATCTACAAATGAAGGTATTCTTTAAATGATTTCACATCACGGTTCATGATCAGCTCTTCAGGAAACCCGGTAAGCTGCAACAATTCATACAAATTATCGTAACGGGCTATATCAAACGAAATATGCGCGTCACTTCCCAAAATGACCGGAACTTCATATTTCTTGCATAAACGGAGAATGGTGAGGTTGTTCTCACGGGCATTGGGTTTGTTACGGGTGGGTTTTAAAGAACTGTCATTTATTTCCAATAAAGTATGGTGTTCTTTGGCTGCCAATACCATCGGTTCAAAATGTAACGCCGCCGTACCGTCTCCGGGGTGACTGATAATATGAATAAAAGGATTGCTGATAACCTGTACCATTCCATGGGTGTTTTCTTCTATCGTTCCATATTCATAACATAAAGAGTGGATACCCGCAATACGGATATCAAGCATCTTCATATAATCCTCGTCCAAATCGAGGTTTCCTTTACCATCCAGAATATTAATCTCAGCCCCCAACAACAGCTCCACCCCATACATCCGGCGGGGAACCACATGCAAGTTTCTAAAATAAATAGGATGGCAAGTACCGGGAACACCGGGCGAATGTTCCGTTATCCCTAAAACCTTCAATCCCTTATCGGCGGCAGCTTGCGCCATTTCTTGTAAAGTACTAAATGCATGCCCGCTGGCAATGGTATGGGTATGTACGTCTAATTCTATCTTCATCTTTATTTTCGTTTATCTTTTCTATTATCGTCCAGTGCATGGACCGGTTACTGTGGATCTACATCATAATAAACTAACAACGAACGGAAACGTTCATCTTCCAATATGGCACGTTGTACGGCAAGCAGATAATCACGCACTTTCTTTATAGAAGCATTCTGCTCCACTTTCACAATCATTTTTTTTATAAATAAGGTCTGGATACGGGCCACCGGCGGTTTGTCCGGACCCAATACCCTGTCGCCCAATCCGGAACGGAGCTGTGCCGCCATGGTATCCGCCGCCAAATCCAGAATATCCTCTTTGCGGTGTTTCAGATATACATAAATCAAACGATAATAAGGAGGATATTTGAACATCTGCCGTTCTGCCAATTGGTCATAATATAACTGCTCATAGTCATTATGCATCACTTGATGAATAACGGGTAAATCGGGCGATTTGGTCTGAAGGATAACCAGTCCTTGCTTATTTTTACGCCCGGCACGTCCTGCTACTTGGGCCATCAGTTGGAAAGCACGCTCATAGCTCCGGAAATCCGGGAAGTTCAACATCGTATCCGCATTCAGAATCCCCACCACACTGACATGATCAAAGTCCAATCCTTTGGACACCATCTGCGTACCAATCAGGATATCGGTCTTGCCCTGTTCAAAATCCGCGATAATTTTCTCGTATGCGGTACGGGTACGAGTGGTATCCAAATCCATCCGGGCGACTTTCGCCTCGGGAAATATCAGTTTTATATCATCTTCTATACGCTCTGTACCGAAACCGCGATGCATCAATTCCACTCCGCCGCACGCCGGGCAGGAACGGGGAACTTGATAGGTATATCCGCAGTAATGGCAAGTCAGCTGGTTCAGCCCCTTATGATACGTCAGACTCACATCACAGTTCTTGCATTTAGGAACCCAGCCGCAGGTATGACATTCTATCATCGGAGCGAAACCGCGACGGTTCTGAAACAGGATAACCTGCTCCTTACACTCCAATGCCTCTTTTATCTGCTTGACCAGCGCCGGTGAGAAAGGGCCCTGCATCCGCTTCTGATGCGCCAGTTCCTTGATGTCAACCAGTTCTATATGAGGAAGCCGGATATCTTTATATCTTTCTTTCAATTCTACCAAGCCATACTTTCCCGAGGTAGCATTAAAGTAAGTTTCCACACCAGGAGTAGCCGTTCCCAACAGCACTTTCGCCTTGAACATAGAAGCCAGCATGATGGCTGAACTACGGGCATGGTAACGTGGGGCGGGGTCTTGCTGTTTATACGTATTCTCGTGTTCCTCATCTATGATGACCAGCCCCAAGTTACGAAAAGGCAGAAAAATAGAGGAACGAACTCCGAGAATCACATCATAGCTCTTCTCTCCCAACTGTTTCTGCCATATCTCCACCCGCTCAGCGTCCGGAAACTTGGAATGATAAATACCCAGCCGATGTCCGAACACCCTTTTCAAACGCTCAGTTATCTGAGTGGTCAGTGCAATTTCCGGAAGCAAATATAAGACCTGCTTTCCTGTTTTCAGCACCTCCTGAATGAGGTGGATATAAATTTCCGTCTTGCCACTGGATGTAACGCCATGCAGAAGACACACATTTTTCTCTCTGAAGCATTGAAGAATGTTGCCATAAGCCTGTTGCTGCGCAATATTCAGCGGATTAATATCACCGGTATCCGAAATTCCTTTATCCAAACGTCCTATCTCCTGATGATAGACCTCAAAGACTTTCTTTTCGACCAATCCGTTAAAAACGGCCGCAGACCCTCCAGACTTTTCAAGCAGCTCTTTCTTTGTTACTTCCTTTAAAGCATACCCTCTGGCTACCCAACCGGACAATTCCACATACTTCATTAATATCATCAATTGTTTAGGAGCACGTGACAATTCATTGAACAGCCGTTGTAAGTAAGCCTCATCCGCTTCTCCGTTCACCAACCTCACCCTTGCCTCTGTACGCGGTTTGTAATTACGTTTCAGTTCCTCCTTGACAAAGATGGCCTCTTTGTCCAACAAAGACTTGATGACAGTCAACACATTTTTCAGTCCGCTGTTTTTTTCCAACTGGGTTACACACTGTTCTGTATCCCGGCTCAACAAATCCAAAATTTTCTGCTCTTTCTCCGGTAAGGGTGCAGTGGCTTCAAAATCGGGATTATATTCCACCAACGTTTCGCTTTCCAGTTTCATACCCGAAGGGATAGCCGCCTTGTACACATCTCCTAATGTACAAAGATAATATTCCGCCAGCCATTGCCAGAACTCATATTGTTTCGGTAACAGTACCGGAGATGAATCCAGCACTTCAGCTATATCCTTCGTTTCATACCCCTCCGGGGCCGCATAATGTACATTTGTCACTATTGCCGTATAGAACTTTTTCTTTCCAAACGGAACAACCACCCGACAACCAATCTGTACCATCTCTTCCATCTCCTGAGGAAGGGAATAAGTGTATTGGTTGGCAATAGGTAATGGAACTATGACATCTACGAATTTTTTCATGGTGCAAAATTACAAAAAAGGAGGCATTCTTCACTGAATGCCTCCTTTTTATCTTTTATTAAATAAGGTTGTCTAGAACAAGTATGCCAAAGAAACTTGCCAAGTGTTGTTCTTTATATTAACAGAATGGTGTCCATCACCCGATTCACCCTCTGTATAATATTCATAAGTACCAGTCTTGCTCAGAGCAAAATTATAATTAACCCCTAACTGTAAATGACGTATCAATTTAAGACCTGCTCCTACATTGAAACTGGTTGTAGATTTTTTCAATGACAATTCACGCGTCCATGTTTTATTGCCAATATTAAAATCAAACTGGGGACCTGCAGCAATATAAGCACCCAACATGCTACCGAGACCAAAAGACCATTTCAAATTCACAGGAACTGCAAATGTCTTTAACTTCATTGTTTTCTCTCCATCAGCCCCTAAGTCTGTCTGAGAATATAAAGCCGCAACATCTGCCCCTATCCCGATAATAGGCAGGGTGAATTCAGCCATCGGACCCACAAAAAAACCAGTCTTATTATCCCCCTTAAAAGCATCCTTTGAAAAACTCAATTTTGAAATATTCAAACCACCTTTTACTCCAAAGTGCAACTGAGCCTGAGCAGGAGCAGCCATCATCAAACATACAGCTACCATTAATACACTAATAATCTTTTTCATGTTTGTCTATTTTTAGTTTACGCCACAAAGATAAACACTTTTTCCATGTATAATGTTCAATCTCCCAGGAAAGTTACATTACGCTTTCCAATCCCCCCTTCCAAGAAGAAATATCAAACAAAAAACGGACAGAATTTTTTATTCTGTCCGCCATGTTCTCTTTCTAATATTCTTCCTCATTAAAAAAGAAATCCTCTTTGCTCGGATAATCCGGCCAAATATCTTCTATACTTTCATAGATTTCGCCTTCATCTTCCATCTCTTGCAAGTTTTCGATTACTTCCAACGGAGCGCCCGAACGCATTGCATAGTCAATCAACTCATCCTTTGTAGCAGGCCAGGGAGCATCCTCTAACTTCGAGGCCAATTCTAATGTCCAGTACATAGTTTTCTTATTTTTTAAGTAAATACTTTTCTTTCGTTCTCTAATTAGCCGCAAAAGTATAATAAATTATTTCATTTGCAACTTTTATCCCAAAAAATTTCATCCGTTTTAGTTAAATGATTTAACTTTCGGGTCAAAATGAATAAATAATCAGATAAACGGTTGACAAATGCTGTTACACGGGCATCTATGTCACATTCTTCAGCCAATGCAAGAATACGTCGCTCGGCACGGCGACACACCGTCCGGCAAATGTGCCCAACGGCTGCTCCACGGTCACCCCCCGGCAGAATAAAAGCATTCAAAGGAGGAAGTTCATTGTCAATTACGTCAATTGCCTGCTCCAACATCCGGATGTCTTCATCCTCTATACGACTTTCCATACGCAACTTGGTCTGTGTCTGATCCGTTGCCAGATACGAACCGACAGAGAATAATTTATTTTGTATACGAAAAATGATTTGTTTATCCTCCTCATCCGTCAAATACGTTTGCAACAATCCCAAATAGGAGTTCAATTCATCCACTGTGCCATAGGCTTCAAGCCATATATGCGTTTTCGGCACCCGGGTACCACCTACCAATGATGTGGTTCCCTTATCACCTGTTTTGGTGTATATCATGCTTTTCTTCATGGTTCCGGTTATAAAAAATTTACAATATAATGCTGTTTATATCTCGCTTTATCAAAAAAGACCAACCCTATGTCATACAAATCAAAAGTGATACCCGTCGACTCACTGGCTACAATTTGCTCCCACCATTTCCGTTTTTCCCTCGATTCATGAATTCCTCCGACAATAAAGCAACTACGAGGTCCGGCATAAGGAAGTACCAGTTCAAAAACTTCTTTATAAAAAGGAGTATGCCCTATATGCAGACAATCTAATGTATGCACCTCCGCCAGTTTCTCCTCCAGTTGTCGGGAAGTCTTTGCCCAATCCCTGCCTTTCAAGGTGACGGAGTCCATAGTATGACACGCAGCCCGCATATATCCTATGGATGCCCCATTACCAATCCCCACTTCAATCAACGACTTTGGTCTGAAATAATTAACCAACCGGAATAGCAAACGGTTCACTTTCCTTCGATAATGTGGCAAATAAGCAGGAAATCCCCTTTCCTTCAATACCCGATAAGCATAGTAGTGATATTTTTCATAAACAACAGAAGTAATCAGAAAAAAATCAGACGGAGAGTGTACTCCGTAACCACAACGGTGACGGAAGCGACTGCACCAATTCCATATACGATGAAGAAAAAACATATTTCTCAGCTTTATTAAGTAACACAAAGATAAAAGATTACCCGACAATATCGAAATAAAATACTATTTTTGTTGCCCATTAGTTATTAAACCATTTATAAACGATGAAACACACACTCTCTTTTATGGTATGGGCAATACTGGCTGTCTTATTGCCTTTACAAATGGCCCAGGCCGCAGTTCCTCCCACTGAATTACAGAAAAGACTTCAAAATTTTCCGGACATCAGTGACATTAAACCAATGCAAAGTGATGCCTATCCGGAGAAATATGTATTCTTCATTAATCAACTATTGGATCCGCATCACCCCGAAGCAGGGAATTTCAAGCAAAGGGTTATTCTCTCGCATGTAGGTTTTGACCGCCCTACCGTACTGGTTACCGAAGGCTATGCCGCCCATTATGCCACCCATCCGCGTTATCAAGAAGAGTTATCCAAATTATTCAACGCCAATCTGGTATTCGTGGAATACCGTTATTTTGGTGAGTCCATGCCGAAGCCCTGCAACTGGGATTATCTCACGGTTGAAAATTCACTGTATGATTTGCATCATGTAACCACGACCTTGAAACAACTATACGATGAGAAATGGATAGCTACCGGAATCAGCAAAGGCGGACAGACTACGATGTTCTACCGCACTTACTTTCCCGATGATGTGGATATCTCCGTACCTTACGTAGCCCCCCTCAACCAATCATTGGAGGACGGCCGTCACGAACCGTTCATTGCCAATAAAGTTTCGACTCCCGAAAACCGTAAACGAGTTGAAAACTTTCAACTGGAAGTACTTAAACGCAAGAGCCGGCTGCTACCGATGTTCGAAAAATATTGCTCGGATAAAGGATATACCTTCCGCATTCCTATAGCCGAAGTATACGACTTCAATGTATTGGAATACTCATTTGCCCTATGGCAATGGGGAACTCCTGTAAATAAGATTCCGGAAACAAATGCCGATGACCACACGCTATTCAAGCATTTCATGGCTATTTGTGAACCGGATTATTTCTCCGAACAATCTCCCTACCCTTCCTTTAATGTGCAAGCGGCCAAAGAACTGGGGTATTACGGATATGACATCAAACCTTTCAAAAAGTATCTGACGATAAAGAGCAGCCGTGACTATCTTCATAAGGTAATGTTACCGCCCGAACTGTCAAATCTCAAATTTGACAAGACACTATATAATAAGGTGGTAAAATTCCTGAAAGAGAATGATCCCGAAATGATCTATATTTATGGCGGCGATGATCCTTGGACAGCTTCGGGTGTCACTTGGCTGAAGAACAAGAAAAACATAAAAGTTTATGTATTACCCGGCGGCAGCCATACCACCCGTATCGGCAGCTTTGACACCGACACACAAGAAGAAATCAAGACACAAATCAATGCATGGCTGAATAAAGAATAGCAAAGAGACGAGATAAAAAGCTTTTCCGCCACAGGTTACGCAGATTGTCACCGGTTATTTCCATTGAGGACCCACTGTTTAAATTGGACCGATGTCAATCTGAGCAATCTGTGACGGAATCTTGATTTTATCATAAAGGCATATTGCCATGTTTCTTAGGCGGATTGCTTTGGTTTTTATTGTGACACATTTCCAAAGCTTGAATAAGTTTGTAACGAGTGTCACGGGGCATAATCACCTCATCAATCAGACCACGTTCTGCCGCACGATAAGGATTGGAGAATTTATCTTCGTATTCCTTGATGATCTCAGCTTTCTCTTCCGGAGCAGACTTGCGGTAAAGGATATTCACTGCCCCTTCTGCACCCATGACGGCTATTTCCGCCTGTGGGTAAGCCAGGTTCACATCAGCTCCCGTCGGCTTGCTGGACATGACAATGTAGGCACCTCCATAAGCTTTACGGGTAATTAAAGTAACCTTAGGCACTGTAGCTTCAGCGTATGCATAGACTATCTTCGCACCGTGGCGGATGATGCCGTTGTGTTCCTGTACCGTTCCGGGCAGGAAGCCGGGAACATCCTCGAAAGTGATCAGAGGAATATTAAAGCAGTCACAGAAACGGATAAAACGGGCAGCCTTGTCGCTGGCGTCAATGTCAAGGACGCCGGCCAGCCAGGCGGGCTGATTGGCAACAATACCTACGGAACGACCTCCCAGGCGACCAAACCCCACCACCACATTTTTAGCAAAGTGAGGCATCACCTCGAAGAAATACTGGTTATCCAGCACCGGTTCGATGATATCCTTTATATCATAAGGCATGTTCGGATCTTCAGGAATGACAGTCTGCAACGCCTCCACCTGACGATGGATGTCATCGTTGCAGGGAACCAGCGGCGCATCCTCCATATTGTTGGAAGGCAGGAAACTCAGCAATTCGCGGATACTCATCAGCGTTTCCTCCTCATTATCGCACATAAAATGGGTCACACCGCTTTTGCCGCTGTGAGTCTGGGCACCACCCAGTTCCTCCTTGCCCACCTCCTCGTTAGTCACGGTCTTCACCACATCCGGACCCGTGATAAACATGTGGCTCTGCTCCTTCACCATAAAGATAAAGTCGGTCAGTGCCGGGGAATAGCAGGCGCCTCCGGCACAAGGTCCCAGAATAGCGGAAATCTGGGGAATAACACCTGATGCAATGGTATTCTGATAAAAGATGGAGGCATATCCGGCCAAGCTGTTCACCCCTTCCTGTATGCGTGCACCCCCCGAATCGTTCAAAGCGATAACGGGAGCTCCCGTCTTCAAAGCCAGTTGCTGAACCTTTACAATCTTGGCCGCATTGGTCTCGCTCAGCGAACCGCCGTGCGCGGTGAAATCGTATGCATAGACAAACACCGGACGGCCGTCTATCTTTCCGTAACCGGTGACCATACCATCTCCGGCAATCTGCTTCTTCTCCATGCCGAAGTTGGTACAACGGTGATTCACCAGCTTGTCCAGTTCATTGAACGTACCTTTGTCCAGCAACATTCCGATACGCTCGCGAGCGGTCATCTTCCCCTGGGCGTGTTGTTTCTCGATCTTGTCCACACCGCCGCCCAGCGACGCGCGTTTGTCCAGCTCTTCAAACCGGCTGTATATTTCTTCTCTTGTCATGATCAATCTTCTTTTATTATATCCAATACTATTAATACCTGGTTAGCATTGACGGAATCCCCCTCATTGACCAGGATATCCCTTACCGTACAGTCCGAGGTCACTTTGTAGTTGCTCTGCATCTTCATGGCCTCCAGCACTACCACAATATCCCCGGATGACAGACGGTCACCTTTCCGGACGGGAATTTTCACAACCTTTCCGGGCATGGGAGCCACAATCTTGTCATCCTGTCTCTCCTCGCCGCCCTTTTTCATACGCAGATACTTGGTCTGGGTGTCCACTATGTCCACATGATAGGAACGGTAGAACATATTCACATCATAACTTTTTCCACCCTCCCCACGGATCAGTTCGGCATTGAAGGAATTGCCATCGTGCAGGATGGAACAGCTTCCGTTCTCGGCCATAACGATATCCACATCATACGGTTTTCCGTCAATCATAAACTGTACCTTGTTTCCTTCCTTGCTCACCAACGTCACATCGGCTACGCGGTCTCCAATATGTATTTCCATACTTTTGCTTAATTAAATGAAGAATCAGATTCTCAACACTCCTTTCTGCAAGCCGAACTCACGCCAACGGCTGATGGGACGGGCATCAGACAGCTGGGGACTCTTGTTCTCTTCCAGATTCATCAGATAGTCAATATAAGAGGCGATCATGGCCATGTTTTCAATCTCCTCATTGTTGCCGTTACCACGGAGCAGCATACGGGAGTTCTTCTCTATAAATAAGGTATTATACTCACCCTTCACAAAGTCGGGGGTATGCATGATGCGTTTCAGATAACTGAGGTTGGTCTTCAAGCCCGTAATCTTGTACTCGTAAAGCACACGGCGCATACGCTCTATGGCATACTGGCGGGTTGTGGCCCACACGATCAACTTGCCTATCATCGGGTCGTAAAAGACAGGAATCTCGTACCCTTCGTACACGTAGCTGTCAATGCGTACGCCGATGCCGTTAGGCTCCGTCAGCTGTTTGATGATACCCGGCGAAGGCATGAAGTTATTCTCCGTGTCTTCCGCACAGATACGACATTCGATGGCATGACCGCGCTGATACAGCTCTTCCTGTTTCAAATGCAGCACTTCATCATTGGCAATGCGGATCTGCTCTTTCACCAAGTCCACGCCCACCACTTCTTCGGTAATGGGATGCTCCACCTGGAGACGGGTGTTCATCTCCAGAAAATAGAAATTGCGGTTCTTGTCCACCAGAAACTCGATAGTTCCGGCTCCCGAATAGTTCACTGCCCTGGCAGCAGCTACCGCCTTTTCCCCCATCTCCTGACGGAGTTCCGGAGTAAGGAACGGAGACGGACTCTCCTCTACAATCTTTTGGTTGCGACGCTGAACAGAACACTCGCGGTCAAACAGATGGATTACATTGCCATGATTGTCACCCAGTATTTGAAATTCTATATGATGGGGTTCCTCCACAAATTTTTCCAAATAAACCGTATCATCCCCGAAAGAAGACATGGACTCGGAACGGGCGGTGTTATATGCCTCCACCACTTCATCTTCACTGTGTATCAGCCTCATCCCTTTACCGCCGCCTCCCATAGAAGCCTTCAACATGACAGGATAGCCTATTTCATTACAGATACGTACCGCCTCTTCGGCACTTTGCAACGGCTGTTCCGTACCGGGGACTACGGGAACACCTGCGGCAATCATACGCTTACGGGCGGCAATCTTGTCACCCATCGCTTCCATCGTCTCGGCGGCAGGACCGATAAAGATGATCCCCTCCTCTTTGCACCGGCGGGCAAAATCAGCATTCTCGGACAAAAAACCATAACCAGGATGAATGGCATCGGCATGATGTTGCCTTGCAGCTTTAATGATATTATCTATATTCAGATAACTTTCTTTGGAAGCGGCAGGCCCTATCAGACAGGCTTCGTCTGCATACATCACATGACGCGCCGTACGGTCGGCTTCCGAGAAAACAGCCACAGTGCGGATACCCATCTCTTTGCAAGAGCGCATAACGCGCACGGCTATCTCGCCACGGTTGGCAATTAGAACCTTTTGTATCATAATCTTTCTCTTTTTACCCGAAATGTCACACAAAATTACAGATGCATTCATTATACATGAACACATCTTACATGGGTGGCATCTCTCATTAGTATTGATTATTTAACGAAAACTCCCTGTTTTTTAGAAGTGGGAGCCATAATTGGCTGCAAAGATACTTGTTTTTTGCACAAAAACTACAAATGTGTGTCTAAATAATGTTTCAATACATTGGCATGATTTCGCTCCTGTTCTTTCGAAGCGTAAAGTAATGTTACTTTCGAATAAGCTTTTATCTTATCAATGAACGCTTTAGCGGCATCCGATTCATTCAATTCTTTTTGATACATATCTGCAAAAGTCCCCCATCTTTTTTCTATATCCGCATGAAACCATTTCCTTAAATCATTGGATGGAGTGACCTCTTTTGCCCAATAATCGTATTTCAAATATTCCCGCTTCATGCCACGGGGCCACAGGCGGTCTACCAAAACACGATAGCCGTCTTGTTCAGAAGGTTCATCATAAACCCTCTTGATGTTTACTTGAGTCATAGTTGGTTATTTTAATTTAGGTACAAGCTTATAACTCCATATAACCCTAAAAAGTTCATTCCGGACAGTGGTTTCAGGATAACAGCAACTCGTAATCCACTACATCCAACCATCGTCCGAATTTCAGTCCTACCTTCTTAAAATGGGAAACTTTTTTAAATCCCAGCCTCAAATGCAAAGCATCACTGACAACATTTCCCTCTGTGACACAGGCTATCAGTGCACGATACCCGTCCCTACGACATTCTTCAATCAATCTTTCCATCAACTCCCTGCCTATGCCCTTCCCCTCGTATCCGGGAGCTAAATAGACCGTTGTTTCCAACGTATGCCTGTAAGCAGCCCTCTCCTTCCACAAATGGGCATAACAATAACCCACTACTTTCCCTTCTTCCTCATACACAAAATAGGGAAAACGGACGGCAATTCCGGCAATACGGTTATGCATATCCTCCTCTCTCAAAGGTTCCGTTTCAAATGTAGCCACACTGTGCCTGACATATTCATTGTATATCGTTGTGATGGCTTTGGCATCCTGAAGTTCCACTCGTCTAATCATAATGTCATATCTATTATTAAAACGTAAGCAAGATATAAAAAAATAATCAGTTATCTAGAGAATAATCACTATATTTACAGCCGATTCTAATTTCAGCTATAAAAATGACAGAAATAGTAGAAGTAAAAGACTTTATCCCAGCCTACACCGATGCAGTACAAAAACTGCTGGAGCAGCTCACAAACCGCCCGGTAAAACTGACCGGGACAACCCTCAGAGAGATCATATCCCAAGAAAACACCCATCTGTTTTTCTTACTGGCTGATCAGGAAATTGCGGGAATGCTGACTGTAGGCATCTATCACAGCCCCACAGGCGGCAAAGCGTGGATTGAAGATGTGGTAGTGGATGAAAAATACCGGGGACAAGGACTCAGCAAACAGCTGGTCACCCACGCTGTCCGGTTTGTGAAGGAACAAGGCATACCTCTTATTATGCTTACCTCAAACCCCACACGGATAGCAGCCAACAAGCTATATCAAAAATTAGGCTTCGAACAAAAGCAGACCAATGTGTACAGAATGAATTTAGAATAACCCATTCCTATTTCAATATGATAACAATCAGACATTCATTGCCCAAAGATTTGGATGCAATTATAGAAATATTCCACTATGCCCGTCAGTTCATGAAAGAGCATGGCAACCCCAACCAATGGATAAACGGTTATCCTTCCGCTGAATTGATTCTGCGAGAAATAACCAACGGAACCAACTATGTTTGCGAAAATGAAAACAGAGAAATAATAGGCACATTCTGTTTTATTCCCGGAGAGGACCCCACTTATGCCCGCATTGATGACGGCAACTGGCTGAACAACGAACCATATTACGTCATTCACCGCATGGCTACCAACGGCAAACAGAAGGGAGTAGCTGACGCCTGCCTCAAATGGTGTTTCGAACATTGCAACAATATCCGGGTAGATACCCACCACGACAACCTTGTGATGCAGAATATCCTGAAAAAGTACGGTTTCCGGCGTTGTGGCATCATTTATACCCACAATGGCACATCCCGCATCGCTTACCAGCGGACATTAACCGAAAAAGAGTTATCTTTGCCGACCGAATAAACAAGAAAAAGAAACATGAAGATTCTCTGGATAGACCTGAACAGTTCATATGCCCATTCCTCATTGGCACTGCCAGCCCTACATGCACAAATCATGACAGACCCTTCTATAGAATGGGAAATCGTATCTGCCACCATCAACGAAAATACAGGAATGATTGTCGATGAGATCTACCGCCACCGACCCGACATCCTTGCCGCAACCACCTGGCTTTTCAACCATGAGCAACTGATGCATGTCGCTTCCAGAGTAAAAGCATTGCTCCCCGAAGCCTGCCTGGTGCTGGGCGGTCCGGAATTTCTGGGAGACAATGAAGAGTTCCTCCGCAAAAATCCATTTGTGGATTGTGTTTTCAGAGGAGAAGGAGAAGAAGTCTTTCCACAATGGTTGACCTGCTGGAACCATCCGGAACAATGGCACACCGTGCCCGGACTCTGTTACCTCACTCCTAACAAAGAATATAAAGACAACGGTATAGCCCGCGTACTGAATTTCGCCGGACTCGTCCCGCCAGAACAAAGCCGTTTCTTTAACTGGAGCAAGCCCTTTGTCCAACTGGAAACAACACGCGGATGTTTCAACACCTGCGCCTTCTGTGTCAGCGGCGGTGAAAAACCGGTACGCACCCTTTCCATCGAAAGCATCCGCGAAAGGCTACAACTCATCCATGCACATGGCATCAAAAATGTACGCGTATTAGACCGTACTTTTAATTACAACCCTCGAAGAGCCAAAGAACTACTCCGGCTCTTTCTGGAATTCCATCCCGATATCCGCTTCCATCTGGAAATACATCCCGCCCTGTTGTCAGAAGAGCTGAAAGAAGAACTCAGCCTGCTGCCCAAAGGACTGCTTCATCTGGAAGCCGGCATCCAGAGCCTGCGCGAACCTGTACTTGAGAAAAGCCGCCGGATGGGCAAACTATCTGATGCACTGGATGGTCTGAAATTCCTATGCGCCTTGCCCAACATGGAAACCCACGCCGACCTTATTGCCGGACTGCCTCTTTATCACCTTCATGAGATATTTGAAGATGTCCGTACCCTTGCCGGATATGCTGCGGGAGAAATCCAACTGGAGTCACTCAAGCTGCTTCCCGGAACCGAAATGCGCCGGAGGGCGGAAGAATTAGGAATCAAATATTCCCCTCTGCCGCCATACGAAGTGCTACAAACCCACGAGATCAGTGTCAGTGAATTGCAGACAGCCCGCCAGCTTTCACGCTTGTTGGACGGATTCTACAACACACCGGCATGGCAGGCACTGACACGTGAACTCATTTTGAATGACGAACAATTCCTCCATCGTTTTCTTGCATATTTAACAAAAGCCAATCTGATAGACCAGCCCATGAGTCTGGAGAAACGAGGCTTGATACTGTATGAGTTCTGCAAACAAAACTACCCCGAATACCAGATACAGGCTGCTATTGCCTGGATAGAAGCAGGCATGTCACTGAAAAAACTCCCTGCCGAGAAAGTATGGACCAAACGACAAATCCCTCCTGCCACTTGGAATATCATTTATGGAGAATACAAAGAAAGCCTTCGTCTGTGTTTCCTTCCTGCCGATGAAAAGGGGGAACATGGCTACTGGTTCGGCTTTGAGTCGGAGATACAAAAAGCAAGTCCTGTATTCAAGGCAAGAACGTAAAACGTTACGACATCAGGAGAAGCTGTTGGTTTCAAAAAGTAATGCTCGATTTTGATTTAGTATCACTTTATAGAAGTGAAGCCAAGCGGCTGAAAGAGCCCAACAAGAGTAATCCGGATAAGAGCCAAAGGAAAAGGTGATTTCGTCTTATGTAAAACATAAAATTCTTCTGTCACACCATCTCTCTCATTACCAGCAATTTACCGTATAAAAACATCCATAATGTCCCTGAACCGGTATGTAGGCAATGGAGATGGAAACATTCGCCCATTATTTGTATAAGAGCCGCAGATATCAGATTGGATCTGACAGGACATGCCGTGCTTTCATTTAATTTAATAGGATGTCATTGCGTTAACTTCCGATATATACTGTTGCCTCACCTATGTGAAGCAGTGATTCCACTTTAGTGACAACGGATATTCACACAGATGAAAAGCCCTTTTCACCCAAGTGAAATATCGGGTACAAGCCATAGAAATCATAGGAAAACAAAAGAATTTATTTTCCTTATTATCAACTATTTGCATATTTCCTATATTCTCCATTTTTCCCTATTTTGCCCGTTTCCTATTATTCAGTACGCTTTTAGTACACTTTGAAATCTCATTTTCTTTTGTACCTTTGTAATATCAGGAAATAAAAGAAAATCAACTATTTAGTATAATTACCGGGCTACAGTACCTAAATCGGGATAAAACCTCTAAACAATGGGAAAGTTAGAGAATAAAACGAAAGAAAACCCTAGCCTGTATCTGACAGACAAGCCCCATACCCCTGCGGAACGACAGCAGAACAAGGAAACTTTGGAACTCGCCATACGCATACGTGCAGAGCGTGAACAGGAGTTTAAAGAAAGCATGTTGGGCTACCGCTTAAAGAAAGACAGGACTGTTAATTTCTTGGATTACTTTCAAGCCTATATCAACAGCTATACCAAGAAAGATATTCGCATGGTGCAAATTGCGCTTAGCCGTTTCAAGGACTTCTTGAAAGAGAAATACCCCATGAATGAGTGTAGCATTAAACCGGAACTCATCACCAAAGAAATGATGGAACAGTTTGTAGCTTATCTGCAATCCCGAAGCGTTGGCGAAGGTGCTAAAAGCATTTACCAGCGTTTCAAGAAAGCTATTCGCTATGCAATAGAGCATGATATAATGTTGAAAGACCCTTGTAAAGATATTACCTGCAAAGTGGATAGTCAGATGCTTCGGAAAGATGTGCTTTCGCCCGAAGAAGTACAAAAGCTGATGGCTTGTCATTATGACAACGAAAACCCTACAGTCAGACAAGCGTTTACCTTTTGCCTATATTGCGGTCTGCGCCTCTGCAATGTAAAAGATCTTACTTTTAAAAATGTGGATTATGCTAACCGATTATTGAAGTTCGAGCAAAGCAAGGCCAAGGAACATTCTGCCAGTAGTGGTGTGGTTATTCCTTTGAATGACGGTCTATTGTCTATCATTGGTGAAGCTCCGACAGATAAGAACTGTTTAATATTCGATTTGTCTACATACGAAAGCTGCTGTAAATCTGTAAAGCGTTGGGTAAAGAGAGCTGGGATAGACAAACATATAAGCTGGCACCTTGCTCGGCATTCGTTTGCCGTGAACATTTTGAACAATGGGGCAAATATCAAAACCGTAGCCAGCCTTTTAGGGCATAGTGGATTGAAGCATACGGAGAAATACACCCGTGCGGTGGATAAATTGAAAGAGGAAGCAATAAACAGCTTACCCGAATTAAAGTTTTAATCATAAAAGACTTATCTTTGTAACTATGAACTTTGAAGCATTAGTAAAACATATCAGCACGATACAGAACACGTTACAGGCACAAGCCGCACACGCTGTAAACCTCGCCCTTACTTCCCGTAACTGGCTTATGGGTTGCTATATCGTGGAGTTCGAACAGAACGGAGAAGACCGTGCCGCATACGGTGAACAATTGTTGAAGAAGCTGGAACAACGACTGAAAACAAAAGGCCTGAATGAACGAAGATTCCGAGAGTTTAGACGGCTGTACCTTGTTTATCCACAACTGAAAGAACCTATCACACAATACATTGCATCACAAATCCAAATTCGGCGGTTACCATCCGCCGAATCTGCAATGAACATTCGGCGGATACCGTCCGCCGAATTGGGAACTGCAAAAGAATGGATAATTCCGGCAGATAGACTCTTTAATAAACTCACATATTCTAATTTAATGCTCATCTCCGCTATTGACAACCCTGTAAAACGAGCTTTTTATGAAATGGAAACCATTCGTGGCTGTTGGTCATATAAGGAGTTAGAACGACAAATAGCATCTTTATATTATGAACGTAGTGGACTCTCCAAAAACAAAGAAGCCCTCTCCGCTTTAGTCCAGCAACAAGCGACCTTATTACAGCCTAAAGATGTTATCAACACCCCTGTTACTTTAGAGTTCTTAGGATTAAACGAGCGTGCCTTAGTAACAGAAAACGACTTGGAGCAATCCATTCTTGACAACCTGCAACACTTCCTGCTGGAAATGGGGCATGGATTCTGCTTTGAAGCCCGACAAAAACGTATCTTGATTGATGAGGATTATTTCTTTACCGACCTTGTATTCTATCACCGCATCTTGAAATGTCATGTTATTGTGGAATTGTTATGTTGTGCACAACATAACAAATCATATGTTGCGTAGCCATTTATGTTGGCTTCCAACTCTAATCCTTTGTATATAAACAATCTCTTCATTTTCTACACAACATAAATTTCTACGCAAAGTTGGCATAATATCACAGACTATCCAAAAAATCCATTAGTTTTTTATCGTCCTTCCAATGGCTTTTCACTTTATACTTCTTCTCTATTTCACAATTTGACAACGCTTTCGCCTTCATTTCCATATTAACTTCAGCATAAATATTGGTCGTATTAATGGATACATGCCCAAGCCAAGCTCTGATAGTATTGATATCAACACCTGATTGGAGTAGATGGGTTGCGGTTGTATGTCTGATTGTATGCGGACTGACGCGTTTCTTTTTAATTGTAGGCATCTTATCTTCTATCTTTTCTGCATAACGGGTTACCATCTCATAGATGCCAAAGCGGGTTATTGGTTGTCCAACTCGGTTTAAAAAGACATGGTCATCCTCTGTTCTGTTTTTGATAATGGAAGATAGTGCCTCACGGGTATGTTGCCATAATGGACATCTTCTTGTTTTATTTCCCTTGCCCGTTATAGTCACTACAGCCAAGCCCTTTTTCTTGGGTAGGGATAAATCCCTTATCAATAAAGTAGCAGCTTCTTCTGCCCGCGCTCCCGTATTATACAAAAAAAGTAAGAGGGCATAATCTCTCCACCCTTGGCTTGTACTTTTATCTGGTGCGTCCAGTAGTGCATTCATTTCCTCTTTTTCAAGGTACGTTATCAAAGTCCTCCTGGTCTTCTTGACAGGTATATTTCTTATATTTCGACTCCATTCTATATGCTCCGGACTGTTGGCGGATACATACTTTGCAAGAGAACAAAAAGCAGCCAGTCTGATATTTCTGGTCTTGATTGAACATGACCTGTCTTTTTCAAGACTTTCCAGGAAGTCGGCAACCCTGGTATCTGTAATATCAGTAAGGAGTATCTTGTCCACTTCTTTTTTCACACACTTGGCAATAAAAGGCATCAGCAATCTGATCGCATTCCGGTACGATTTAAGCGTATTGGCAGACAGGTTACGTATATTTGTCAGATATTCACAAAGAAACCTTCGTATCCAGTATCCGGCATAAAACTTATTTTCTTCATTCATCTTTTCCTTGTTTTATGTATGATTCAAAACGGTTGTTTGCTTCTCCCAGCAGTCCATCGGTCATGGTCAGGTAGACTGACGTATGGGATAAATGTGTATGTCCAAGATATGTGCTCAACACAGGGAGCAACTGTTGGACGTCCTGATTCTCCCTATACCATGAAGTAAGCCGATGGACGGCGAAGGTGTGCCTCAGGTCATGTAATCTTGGCTGGAAGGGGGATTTATCCGAACGGGAGATACCGGCATGTTCCCTGATTCTTTCAAAAGCACCTCTCACGGTGTCTATATGCATGTCCAAGCCTTTCTTATCTAAAAAGAGTTTGCTTTCGGGTACGCAGCACATGCCTTGTTTCTCTCTCCATTTCAAAAAAGTATCAATCAACTCTCCAACCTTATGGTTGTATGTGACAATCCGTGACTTGTAAAATTTCGATTCTCGTATATGCACATACAAATCCGGTTGGTTCAGGTCTCTTATTCTCAAAGACATCGTTTCGTGGAGCCTCAATCCAAGAAAATAGGTCAGTTGCAGTATCATCTTCATGCATTCAGGATGGATTTTACTCCGGTTTTTCTGATATTCCATGGCTGAGCGGAACAACCGTTGCAGTTCCGGTTTGCTATAAATATAAGGTGTCATGTGCTCCAAACGCTTGGGCAAGTCTGCGGGAAGGGGTACATTGTTCATTATACCCCGTGACATGGCCCATTGGAACATGCCCTTTAAGGCTGTGTGCCTTATGAACCAGCCGGCAGTGACCGTTCCTGTGGGATAATATAAATAGGGTTCGACCTGTCCTACTGTCAGTTCCACCGGATTCGTATCGCCACCGATATGCTTCATAAAAGAACGCAATGCTTGCGCGTTTGTCTTGAACTTTTCTCCCAAAGCCCGTCTGTAACTTATATAAAGTTCTGTCATTTCATTCAGTTTCATAGCAAGCCCTCCCAATCCATGTCAGCAACCTTACGTAAGTTCTTAATGTCGACTTTGGCATATATGCGTGTGGTATCAAGCCCGATGTGCCCCAGCAAATCTGCGATTTCTTTCAAGGAATGCCCGGTGTTGATAAGGCGTGTGGCACAAGTATGACGCAGGCTGTGCAGCCCGTAATGGCGCAACTCCAGTCCTTTGCCTTTCAGCTCGTCCCTGACCAGCTTGTATATAGTCGAAGTGGAAAGCTGTTCATGAGGGGCACGTCTGCATAAAAAGAGGTATTCGTTTCCGCTTTTATTAAAGCGTGCCTCTTTGATGTATCTGATAATGGCATCGCCAACGATGGGAAGCAAAGGTAGCACTTGTGGCCTGCAGTTCTTGGTCCGTCTTAAATACAGCGTTTCATTCCGCCAGTCTATATCTTTCAACTTCATGTTTGTCACCTCACTGCAACGAAGGCCATAGACAGTCAAAAGAAGCAATATGGCATAATCCCTGACACCTGTCCCGGCGGCATCCTTTTTGGATTGCAGGATATCTTGAACTGTCTCCCAAGGGACAAACGAAGGCAGGTTTTCATGGGCATATACTCTCGGGGCTTTTAAGCTATACACAAGTCCGGGATTACACAGACCTTTTTCTTCTGCGTATCTGAAAAATCCACGAAGGACAGTGACGGTATCGGCTATCGTTCTTCTGTTACAACCGTCCTCATCATGTCTCTTACGTATATAGTCATCAAGAACTGAAGACGTTATATCTTTCAATCCGTCGACTTTTAAGTTCAGCATCATCGTTTTGAGCTGACTGTATCTGCCTTCGGTGGTGCTTGAAGAATAGCCTTTGTTTTGTTTCAGCCAATCAAGATATTCCATCACATGTTCTTTAAAGGGAAACGCATCATCTTCACATATAAGCTGACCCATATAAGATAACCAACTGGTAGTATATGATATAAAACGTCTTCTTGCGTATATCCCGGATGCATCTCTTACACCGGGCTTCTGTACAGTCATCCAACTGTCAGCGGATTCTCGGATATCCTCAATACTGACCATGCGTCTGTCCTCAACATGCAGATAGTCAATTAAATGAAGTTGGTATGCGGCTATATCCCGTAGTGTTTGTGTAGCCGCACCTTTGTCTTCCCATATTTGAAGATACTCAGCCCGTTCTTTTAACAAAGGATAGGTGAGATAACGTAACTTATGATGTTTACGGGTAAAAAGGCGGTTCAAAATAATAGCATTATTTGTATAGATGCCATCTAACTTGCCTATGTAGGCAAGCCATGAAAAAGCAATATCCATATATTTTCGAACACTGCTGGGACTGTTGTCCTTTCTCTTCATCGGATGGTTCTTTTTTGTCTTTGACCATGTGATGGCGGCGTCCTTGATGCTACTGATAGGGACCTGTTCAGAGAAGCCATCTTCAAGCTTGAGGCTTGTGACTATCAGTAGTAGATAATCTGCCAAAGAAAGTAGATAATTATGGCTGTAGTTGCGCTTTTCAGCCATGAAAGCAAGATAATTTTCACGTTCCTTCAATAAAGGAGCGTCGAGGTGCTTTTGCAAGTACCATTTGCGTCGAATGATTGTTTCAAGCATAATTCTTCTTTTTAAAGTTAATACTTAGGCTGTTTCCTAAATAACGTGAGTTCGAAATAAAATCAAAAAATAGCAAGTTGTCCGTCATTGACAAACTTTACGTCAATGGCGGGCTTCTTTTCAAAAAAGCAGTATGCCGCGATAGCCGACAAGGAGTTGGCTATAAAGTTACTGAATGAACGATGTCTTGAGTGTTCAATCTGTGCGATGTTCTTCAGTTCGTCATTGACCGTTTCAATCAAGGCTCTTTTTCTTAGCAAAATCTTGTCGGCAATACTCATCAGTGAGTTCCTCATATTATTTTTAACTTTAGTAACAAGTTGTATGCCATTAAGGAAAAGGTTTTCAAACAGAGCCTGACCTATATATCCCTTGTCTGCACATAGTTTTCCTTTGATGTTTTCCAGAAACCTACCCTGTTTCAACGGTTCCCGGTCATCCACGTTTCCAGGCGTGAACATGAAATTGAGGATTTCACCCTTGTCATTGATTATCAGATGCAGCTTGAATCCGAAGAACCATCCCATAGAACATCTTCCACGCTCGGCAAGCCCTTCAAATGTCTTATGAATCAAGATTCTTTGGTTACGACATACACATAAGGGAG